>Ga0307967_1002406_pt1 | contig 10851 bp, 11 predicted proteins | sample OrgLakmetagen648_FD_201828 | JGI IMG/M metagenome (GOLD analysis project Ga0307967, IMG submission 201828) | Saline water microbial communities from Organic Lake, Antarctica - #648 | ecosystem: Environmental > Aquatic > Non-marine Saline and Alkaline > Saline | place: Antarctica: Organic Lake...
GAATTTACCAGGGTGTGGCGGCGTAACTTGGCAAACAATTGCTCCAGATAAGACAAAGAGATGCCTTGGCGGTCGGAGATGTCCGACAGACTGATGGGGCCGGATTCCTGGTTTAGCGCCAGGTCCATCATCGCCGTTACCGCATAGCGGCCTTTGGTGGTCAGTCTCATGCTGTAACCCCCCCCCCCGAATGGTCGGGTCTGATGGCTATGGGTTGAGTGCCTACAGGTAACCAATAAGTACTCCAAGACGGCGAAGTATAAATACCCGAGTAAAACAGTCAACTATTACTGGCTTTTAATCTGTGTCCAAGCTGGCCATTGACCTTGCCAGTCCACAATGGATGTTCGCGAACTCCTGCGCGCGGCATGGTTATACTCAAGGCGAGCCACTTATCCAAGGGAACTGAACCACGACGATGGCGAGGTTATCGCCACCATGAAGGTCAGATGCAGTGCCATCGAAAAGCAGTATGAACAGCAGATTGAGGCGCTTTTTGTGGAGGGTACTGCGGCTTAAAACATGAAGAACCTGCAGGAAAGCTGCCTTTAGGGCAGTTTATTGATTTAGAAATTCGTGGAAACCCAGCCACTGTAAAATCGAAGGAATGCCGGGTGCGCTCACTGGTGGCCGTGAGACCGCATAGATGCGGTCTTCGAGCCCCCATAGACGGGTTCACGGCGTGCCACCAGTGAGCGTACCCGGCAAGTCCGCTGGGCACACATTCAGGGTTACCGCACTGGCAGGGTTACCTTACTGGTAGTTCCTAGGAAAATCTCTACATCAGAACCCGGATGCTCCATCCTGGGGTTTATGTTCGCAAACTGAAGATTCGCTTTACCCACTGATGATTATTCGTACTATGAAAAACCCTCTCTGGATGCCCGGCCTTGACTACAACCGCCCTGCTCCCCCTTCTGTGGGATTACGACGCCATCGCCGGCGGCCTGCTCCAGCATGGCTGGGTGCACTTGCCAGATGGCCTCAGTGCTGGTCTGGCGCTGGATCTGCTGCAGGACATTCACCGGCACCAGTCCGATCAGTGGGATCAGGCCAGTATTGGGCGCCGCCGTGATCGTCACACCAATGATCTGATTCGTCGCGACAGCACGCGCTGGCTAACCGGCGACACAGCTGCCCAGCGCCAGTACCTGGATGCGGCTGACGACTTGCGCCTGGAACTGAACAAACGTTTGATGCTCGGTCTGTGGGACTATGAGTGCCATTATGCCCGCTATGATTCGGGTGCCTTCTACCGCCGACACAACGACGCCTTTCACGGGCGCACAAACCGGGTACTGAGCACTGTTACCTACCTGAACCCCGACTGGCAAAATCACCAGGGTGGCGAACTGATGCTCTATGATGAGCAAAACCAACTGATCAGCCGTCTGCTGCCGACTCTGGGCAGCATGGTGATTTTTCTGAGCGAGGAATTTCCACACGAAGTACTGGCCGCCAAACGGACCCGATTCAGTATTGCCGGCTGGTATCGAAACAACAACTCCATTCAAAACCGGATTGACCCGAACCAGTAACGATCGACCCATTTTTTCCAAAAGCGCTGTCAGTTAGTTATAATCGTGCGATCATAAGTTAACACAGCATTTCAGGAGCCAGGCAATGCAGGGTGATCGTCAGGTAATCGAGGCACTGAACAAAGTGCTCACCACCGAGCTGACCTCCATTAACCGCTACTTTCTTCACGCGCGGATGTACCGCAACTGGGGGCTGGAAAGGTTGAATGAGCACAGCTATAAAAAATCCATCAAGGACATGAAACAGGCCGATCAGCTGATCGAGCGTATTCTGTTTCTGGAGGGCTTACCCAATCTGCAAAAGCTGAACCGTCTGATGGTCGGCGAGCATACCGAAGAGATGCTGAAGCTCGATGCTGACTTCCAACTGGAACAAATAAGCCAGCTTAAAGACACCATTGCCCTGTGCGAAACACAGCAAGATTACGTCAGCCGCGACATGCTGGTCGACCTGCTGGAATACGAGGAAGACTACCTCGACTGGCTGGAAACCCAGCACTACCAGATCGCCAACGTGACACTGCCGAATTACCTTCAAGCCAACCTGTCGGATGAGGACTGATCATGAAAGGCAATCCAACCATCATCAACGCCCTGAATGCTCTGCTCGCCAATGAACTGACAGCAATGGATCAGTATTTTCTGCATTCTGAAATGTACCGCGACTGGGGTTTAAGCAAACTCTACGAACGAATCAGTCACGAGTTCGATGACGAGAAAGGCCACGCCACCAAGCTGATCGAACGCATCCTGTTTCTGGAAGGCGCGCCCAACATGAAAGATCGCGAACCGCTGAACATTGGTTCCGACGTTCCCTCCATGCTGCAAAGCGACCTCGACATCGAATACGCGGTGCAAAAAATGCTCACCGACACCATCGCCCTGTGTGAAAAAGAACAGGATTTCGGCACCCGCGATATGCTCGAGCCGCTATTAGACGATACCGAAATGGACCACGCTTATTATCTGGAACAACAACTGCGCCTGATCAAACTGATCGGCCTACCGAACTACCTTCAGTCACAGATGTAAGCGCCTACGCTGCCTGATCCTCCAGCCAGGATCAGGTTCAATTACTGTCCACAACTCCCAGAACAGCATCCTGCGATACCTCACTGCATCGCCGCCATCACCGGGTCACTGACACCGATTATATACACCGCAATAACGGTAATGACCCCAGCCATAGTCAAATAATAAAACGTTGGAATAATGGTCATTCGCAGTATGGCGCCCTCACGTCCCATCAACCCGACCGTTGCCGACGCCGCCACAATGTTGTGGATGGCGATCATGTTGCCAGCTGCCGCACCGACGGCTTGAGCCGAGACCAGCATGGCAGTTGAAACGCCCAGCAGTTGCGCCGTATTGAATTGAAAATCGGACAACATCAGATTAGACAATGTATTGGAGCCAGCAATAAAAGCGCCCAGGCCACCTATGGTTGCCGCAAACATCGGATAGACCACACCCACGCTGTCCGCGACCAGTTGCGCCATGGCGCGCGGCATGGACGGCAAGTCGGCGGCATTAACGCCGGAGTTAATCAGAATGCGCACCATTGGAATGGTAAACACCAGTACAAAACCCGCACTGACCAGTGTCTTTGTGCTGTCACCAATGGCCTGTCCAAGCTGGGCTAGGTTGACGCGCTGCAACAGCATCGTCAGGGCCACAACAATCACCATGATACCGCCCGGCAAATACAACGGCTGCAGACTGCCGCCGATACCCGATTCACCCAGAATATCGCTCCAGCCAAAGGCCAGGAAGGTTTCAACGAATTGCTTTAAAACAGGAATCGCGCGAGTTAGCACCAACAGGACGGCCAGCAAGGCATAGGGTGCCCAGGCCCGCAGCAGAGGCATACGCTCTGACGGCGGTGTGTCATCCAGTGGAATATTGATGCTGCCGTTCCAGCTTTCGGGCCATTGCGAGCGGGCCGAAAAATCCCAGTGCTGCGCAGGCAACAACCAACCCCGTTTGGCAACCGGCACGACGATCATCAGACCGATCAGAGCACCCAGCATCGACGGGAACTCAGGGCCCAGCAGAATACCGGCCGCTACATAGGGCAGCGTAAATGCCAGTCCGGCAAACAGCGCAAACGGGAACATGGCAAAGCCTTCGCGCCACTGTTTTTTGTCACCAAAAAACCGGGTCAGCATCAGGCACATTAAAAACGGCATCAGGGTACCAATAATGCCGTGCGTGATTGCAATCTCGGAGGTCATCAGCCGATAGAATTCGCTCCAGCTGCTGCCATTGTTCACCAGCAATTCAGTGATGCCAATACGATCCAGCCCGCCTGATACACCCACAACAATAGGTGTTCCTACCGCACCGAATGAGACCGGAGTCGACTGCACCATCATGCCCATGACCACTGCGGCCATTGCCGGAAACCCGAGCGCTACCATCAACGGCGCAGCAATAGCCGCTGTCGTGCCGAAGCCCGATGCACCTTCCAGAAAACATCCGAACAGCCAGCCAACCAGAATAACCTGAACCCGACGATCAGGGCTGATGTCGGAAAACCCGGCGCGAATGGCTGACAAGGCACCGCTGGCTCGCAGCGTGTTCAGCAGCAACAAGGCACCGAATATAATCCACAAAATACCTGCGGTGAGTATAAGCCCCTGCAGAACCGAGGCTGTTATTCGCACCAGACTCATCTGCCAGACCCAGCCACCCAGCACCAGAGTTACCAGTAAAACCACGGGCATGGCTTTTTTGGCTGGCCAGTGAAAGCCAACCAGCAGAATACCCGCCAGTACAATGGGTAAAAAGGCCAGAGAATAAACAACAGACAGCATCTAAAGCTCCAGGCAAGAGTTTTATCAACCCCGCAGTCTAGACCACTGATCGAGCCATGACTTGCTCAATATCAATACATAGGCAATGACTTACCAGTGCAGAGTTGCTCCGACGACGCCGTAGTGCAGCCAGGCGAAGGTATAAACGCCGCCACCACCACCGCCCTCAAGGGTCCGGTAACCTGCCCGTACGGTGACAACATCGTTCCACTGGTAGTTTGCAATAAAGGCCGCATCAATGGCCCTGCCCTGGGGGCTACCCAGTGCATCGATATCAAACTCCAGCGTGACCTGTTCATTCAGATATCGCTTTGCATTAAAGTGCAACAGGGGCACCACACCGAGGTTGGGGTCGTCGGCTTTGGTGCTGCCTTGCGTCAGCCGGATGTTGGCATCTCGCACCAGTGCTGTTATACCCGCGCCCAGTGTCCAGCGATGATCATCCAGGAAGGTATAGCGGTAGGTGAGCCGATAGGTATTGAATTTGTAGAGACCTTCGATGGGGGTGTCGGCGGCAAAGGTTTCGCCGTTGAAACGCGTTGGCTCACTCAGCGTGCCGGTGCCTTCAATGCTGACCGGCGCATAAAGCACCCGAACCGTATGACGCTGCGCAAAGGTTTCTTCAACACTCAGCCGAACATAGGGCACTGGCCCGGCTCCGGTTAATTCGAGCAAATCGAATCGGTCACCGGCTGATGAATTGGGGATCTGGGCATCGTTGTAGGAGAAACCGAGCGGACCGGTTTCAATCGTCAAGTCGATTGCCTGGGCCTGTACACTCAATGCGAGCAACACCGGAGCGATGCAGGCGCGACTGAGCGTGGAACTTGAAACGTGAGTATTCACCATGGTGGTGCTCCTTAAAGACACCCCCATGGTACGGAGAACATCAAGGCTCGGTTTATACTTTACGTTCCCAGATGTCTTTCAAACCAATGGTTCTGTTCAACACCAGAGCATCGGGCCGGGAGTCGTAACGGTCAATCACAAAATAGCCTTCCCGTTCGAACTGGAATGACTGCTCAGCTGATGCCATGACCAGGCTTGGCTCAACCACACATCCGGTCAGTGTAGTCAGCGACCCGGGGTTCAGATACTGCATGAAATCGTCGCCGCCGCGATCCGGGGTTTCGGTATCAAACAGCCGATCATAAAGACGCACTGTTGCCGGCACCCCTTCGCTGGCTGATACCCAGTGAATCACACCGCGCGGACGAACGCCTTCGGGTGAATCAGCACCCACAGTACCTTCGACAACCCTGGCGCGAATCTCGGTAATCTCACCGGCGTCGTTCTTGATCGCCTCGTCCGCCTGGATGATATAAGCATTACGCAACCGAACCCATTCACCGGTGACCAGTCGTTTGAACTTCTTGCGCGACAGGCTGCTGTCTTCGTTGAAATCAGACCGGTCGATATAGATTTCGCGGGTAAAAGGCAACTCGCGTTCGCCCATATCTTCCCGGTTCGGGTGGCCCGGTGCAGTGAAAACTTCACGGTACCCTTCCGGCAGGTTGGTAAACACCACTTTCAGCGGGTCGAGCACGGCCATGGCACGGGGGGCGTTGTCGTTCAGGTCTTCACGGATGGCGAAGTCGAGCATGCCCAGATCGACCACACCACCGGCACGACTGGTACCGACCATGTCGGAGAAGTGGCGCAACGAGGCCGGTGTGACACCTCGACGACGCATGCCGCTGATGGTCGGCATGCGCGGGTCGTCCCACCCATCGACCACGCCGTCATCGACAAGGCGCTTGAGTTTGCGCTTGGAGGTAATGGTGTAGTTCACGTTCAGCCGGGCAAATTCATACTGGCGCGGCACGGCAGGCACCGGCAACTTGCTGATAAACCAGTCGTACAGGGGCCGATGGTCTTCAAATTCCAGCGTACAGATCGAATGGGTAACACCCTCGATCGCATCGGACTGGCCATGGGCAAAGTCGTAGCTCGGGTAGATGCACCAGGTATTACCGGTCTGGTGATGCGCTTTCTTGCGGATGCGATACAGAATCGGATCGCGCAGGTTCATGTTCGGTGCGGCCATGTCGATTTTGGCGCGCAGGGCACAGGCGCCTTCGTCAAAATCACCGTTGCGCATTTGCTCGAACAGCGCCAGGTTTTCCTCGACCGTCCGGTCACGGAACGGGCTATTCTTGCCGGGTTCGGTCAGTGTGCCCCGGTATTCCCGCGCCTGATCGCCAGACAGATCACACACATAGGCATCGCCATTTTTGATCAAATGCACGGCGTATTCGTGAAGCGTATCGAAGTAATTCGAGGTGTACTTTTCCGACTCGTTCCACTCAAATCCCAGCCAGTTGATGTCGGCCTTGATCGAGTCGATGTATTCCTGTTCTTCTTTCTCCGGGTTGGTGTCGTCAAACCGCAGGTTGCAGACACCACCAAATTGTTCAGCCAGACCAAAGTTCACGCAGATGGATTTCGCATGGCCAATGTGCAGATAGCCATTGGGTTCTGGCGGAAAGCGAGTCACGATTTTATCGTGCTTACCCTTTGCCAGATCATCCTCAATGATGGTGGCGAGAAAATTGGACGGCTTGTCACTCATGTAAACGAACACTCCCGGGTCGGTCGAGTAAATTCAGGCCGGGTTGCACGCAGCAACCCAAAGGCGGGCATTATAGCGGGTTCATTGCTGGCGGGTAAGGCGTCTGGAGAGAACAGACTGTGATGCATTGCCAGAAATCTATGACGGCCACTGGGTATGCCCTGTTGCCAGGAATCCGTGCCGGCCACCGGGTGAGCCTATCCAGGGTCGGGCGGGATGCCGCCCACTCAACCCGTCCATGGGGCCTAGGCCGCAACATCCATGTTGCGGACTTCCCCGGATAGGCTCACCCGGCAGCCACCACTTAGCTCGCGGCTAATTCTGAAAACTGAAAACAGACTAGGTGCACAAGACCTTGATCCGCAGCGCTGAGCAGATTACTGTATATCCATACATACTTGCCGACTCGACACCATGCGCCTTTTTATCGCCGAAAAACCCAGCCTGGCCCGCGCCATTGCCGACGCCTTGCCCGGCACTGGCAAGAAAGAAGCTGGCTGCATCCGCTTTGCCAGTGGCGATGTGGTGAGCTGGTGCATCGGCCACCTGCTGGAGCAGGCCGACCCCGACGCCTATGACCCGGCGTTTAAGAAGTGGAGTCACGATCACCTGCCCATCATTCCCAAGCAATGGCAGTGGGTACCGAGAAAACAGGTAGGCGCTCAATTAAGCGCCCTGCGCAAACTGGTAAAAGAAGCCGACCAACTCGTACACGCTGGCGACCCGGACCGCGAAGGCCAGTTACTGGTCGATGAAGTAATAGCTTACTTAAAAGTGCCCACCGCCAAAAAAGCCGCCACCCAGCGACTGCTGATCGCCGATTTAAACCAGGCCGCGGTACAACGATCGCTGCGCCAGTTAAAACCCAATGCCGATTTTCAGCCCCTGTCGACCTCGGCCTTAGCCCGCTCCCGGGCCGACTGGCTGTACGGCATTAACCTCACCCGAGCAATGACGCTGCAGGGCAAGGTTGTCGGGTACCAGGGCGTATTGTCGATCGGGCGGGTACAGACACCTGTGCTGGGGCTGGTGGTAGGGCGGGACGACAGCATCGAAGCCTTTGTCAGTAAACCCTACTATGAAGTAGTAGCGTTACTGGAAACCGACCAGGGCAAACGCTTTAACGCCAAATGGGTCCCCAGCGAAGCCTGCGAACCCTGGCAGGATGATCAGGGGCGGAACCTGTCGCAGCCGCTGGCGCAGAATGTGGTACAACGAGTCAGTTTCAAACCGGCGAGCGTCACCCGGCTGGAACAGAAAACCATCAACCAGCCCGCGCCCTTGCCAAACAGTCTGTCGAGCTTGCAGATGGACGCCAACCGCGCCTTCGGCATGAGCGCCCAACAGGTACTCGATACCGCCCAGTCGCTCTATGAAACGCACAAAGCCATCACCTACCCGCGCTCCGACAGCCGCCACCTGCCTGCAGAGCATTTTGCCGAAGCAGCCGCAGTAACCAAAGCGATTGAAACCAGCCTGAGCAATCTGAATCATTCCGGCTTCAGCGACACCGGCGGTCGCCTGAACCTGAAGCAGAAAAGCAAGGCCTGGAACGATGCCAAAGTGAGCGCTCACCACGCGATTATCCCGACACAGCGTAGCCTGTCGCGCCTGAATGCCGATGAACTCAAAGTCTACAGCCTGGTCTGCCGGAACTATCTGGCGCAGTTCATGCCCGTCTGGAAAAAGCTCGATACCAAGGTAGATGTGACCATAGAAAACGGCCTGTTCCGGGCCAGCCAGACCGACACTCACGACCTTGGCTGGAAGGCCCTGTTCCCGAGCGCCCGCAACAAAGAAGATGAACCGGCTACGCCGCCCTTACCGGCGTTAAAAGAAGGCCAGGCGCTGCAGTCCTTACAGGCCGAATGCCTGGAAAAACACACCACACCACCCAAGCCATTTACCGAAGCCACACTGCTCGCCGCCATGACCGGCATCAGCCGGTTCGTCAGCGATGCCTCGTTGAAAAGCATTCTGAAAGAAACCGACGGCCTGGGCACAGAAGCAACCCGGGCCGGTATTATTGAGCTGTTGTTCAAGCGTGGCTTTCTGCAGCGCCAGGGGAAGAACATTCATGCGACCCAGGCGGGTAAGACGCTTATACATGCCCTGCCCGATCGGATAACTCAGCCAGATTTAACGGCACGGTGGGAATCTGTGCTGGGTGACATTGCCAGTAAGAAAGCGCGTTATGAGGATTTGATGGTGCCGCTTGAACAGGGCCTGACCGAACTATGCGGTCAGCTCAGAACCGTCGTGCCTTCGGGTTTGGCCGGGCTGGGTTCAAAGCCTGGAAAAGCCTTTGGGAGAAAGCGGAAGCCGCGACAGGGAACAAAAAAGAACACCGCACCCCACCCCCGTTCGCCCTGAGCCTGTCGAAGGGTCTTGGGAATCATAACCAACCGCATAACCCAACCCCCAGCCAAAACCCGGCCCCAGCCGCCACCGACTTTCGCCCGGTCTTGCAGGGGCCTCCTGCCCCCAAGCCCTACCGCAGGCATCCCTGCCTGCTGCGAAACCCGGTACCGGCCAGTGCCTAACCCTTAGCTAATTCCCGGCAAGGTCCCACGTAGGAGGGCACCCCGTGCGCGACAGAAAGCAAAACAAACCACCGAACCCACCCCCGTTCGCCCTGAGCCTGTCGAAGGGTCTTGGGAATCATAACCAACCGCATAACCCAACCCCTAGCCAAAACCCGGCCCCAGCCGCCACCGACTTTCGCCCGGTCTTGCAGGGGCCTCCTGCCCCCAAGCCCTACCGCAGGCATCCCTGCCTGCTGCGAAACCCGGTACCGGCCAGTGCCTAACCCTTAGCTAATTCCCGGCAAGGTCCCACGTAGGAGGGCACCCCGTGCGCGACAGAAAGCAAAACAAACCACCGAACCCACCCCCGTTCGCCCTGAGCCTGTCGAAGGGTCTTGGAGAGCATAACCAACCACCGAACCGACCCTCCGTTCGTCCTGAGCTTATCGAAGGATCTTAGGGTAAGTGTTAATTGTTGTATAAACATGCAGTTTCGAGTGGTCGATTTTTAAGAAATCAATCACATAAACGGAGCCAAGCGCGACGCATATATCTTGAATACCCCGGAATATGCGTCGCAGAAGACGCTGATACCGGGAATCGCCGTCTTAACCGACGGTTTTTACGGTTTTGATATGTCGAGAGTATTGCAGTGAAAAATAGCCCCAAGCCCTTCGTTACTGGGCCTTGGTCGGGTCTTGTGGTAGGTTTTCTTCAGTAACTGCCGGAATAAGAGGCGGAGTCGACGATGAATAAACTGCTAAAGCTAAATGAGACAGTTCGTATGATTGAGAGAGAACTTTTCGAAGCAGCTAAAACGCTGGCAGCTAGCCGGTACCCTACTGGTTGGGGAGGTGCGGCAGCGCTCGCTACAGAATCGAGCAAAGTTCTTACAAGTATAGCCCCTGAAGTCCCAAATGATGCGTTGTCGTTGTGTATGGAAGTGGGCGCTTGCCTTGAGGCTCACAAGTTGGATGAGCGGGTAACTCATTCTTTATGTGTATACCGTGAATCGGAAAGTGACGAGTTCACCGTTCTTACTGCTTGCGGTGTATGTCAAGAACGTTTGTCGCACTGGGGTCGTTCGGTTGAGGTTGCCATAAGTAACCCCAAGAATGCTCTCATATTCAAGCCATTAAGCGAGCTTATGCCCCGCCACTGGTCGCAGGTAAATGGCGTGCAGCTTTAATCGGGTAACCGGGGGTCTCTAACCCCCAGTCCCCACAACACCCTGCACCGAGACGTCGGACCGGCAGATCCGCACAGGGCGTTTCATTCAGAGTAGTGAAGCTTGATCCATCCATCGCGCAGCGAGACTAACCCAGCTTTCTTCAAGTACGCGTCATTCAGCGCCTGATTAATTCCCGGGGTTTTCGAACTTCGCCATGGACCTTTGCTAG
>Ga0307967_1002407_pt1 | contig 10851 bp, 8 predicted proteins | sample OrgLakmetagen648_FD_201828 | JGI IMG/M metagenome (GOLD analysis project Ga0307967, IMG submission 201828) | Saline water microbial communities from Organic Lake, Antarctica - #648 | ecosystem: Environmental > Aquatic > Non-marine Saline and Alkaline > Saline | place: Antarctica: Organic Lake...
TACCGGCCCCGATATTGGCGCCCGCCCCGACATCTGCGTCACCGATATAGCTTAGATGGTTCGCCTTCGCACCGTCGGCGAAGTGCGCGTTCTTCACCTCGACGAAATTGCCGATGCGGGCCGCCTGCCCGATATCCGCGCCGGGGCGCAAGCGGGCATAGGGGCCGACCTCAGCCCCGGCGCGCACATGGGCGCCTTCCAGATGGCAGAAGGGTTTGATGACCGCCCCGGCCTCAACCGTGACGCCGGGGCCGAAGACCGTGTTTTGCCCGACCGTCACATCTTGGCCCAAGACGGTGTCCCAGCTGAACCAAACGCTTTCCGGGTCGGTCAAAATCGCGCCCTCTTCGGCCATGGCATGATGGCGGCGCGCGCGTTGCCAGCGGGCCTCCGCATCGGCCAGATCGACCTTGCTGTCGACGCCCAGCAACTCCCCCTCCGCCGCCTCAATCACCGCGCACTGCGCGCCATCGCCGCGTGCCAGCGCGATCACGTCCGTCAGGTAATATTCGCCCTTGGCATTATCGTTCCCCACCCGGTCCACCAGATCGAACAGCCGGTCTGCTGAAATCGCCATCACGCCGGCATTGCACAGATCAATTGCACGCTCCGCCTCGCTGGCATCGCGATGCTCGACAATCCGGGTCAGGGTGCCGACCTCATCCACGATCAGGCGGCCATAGCCGGTGGGGTCGGCGGCGCGAAAGCCCAAAACCACGACCGCCGCCCCGTCTTCACGGGCGTGCGCCATGGCGCGCAGGGTGTCAGGGCGGATGAAGGGGGTGTCGCCAAATAGGATAAAAACCGTGCCGTCGGTGATATCCGACAGTTCGGCACGCGCGGCCTTCACCGCGTCAGCGGTGCCCAACCGGTCGGGCTGGACCACGGCAGGTACGGGCGCCACGGCCCGGCCAATCGCCTCTTCCATGCCCGGACCAACCACAACGACCTGCCGGGCGGGATTGAGCGTACCCAGGGCCGCCAGCACATGATTGATCATCGCGCGCCCGGCGATTTCATGCAGGACCTTCGGACGGGTCGATTTCATCCGCGTGCCCAAGCCCGCCCCCAAAACAACACCAGCCACAGGCGCAATCGGCGCGAGCGTATTTGGTGTCAGGGTGGGATCGCTGTCTGTTTGGCTCATGACAATCCGTCAGGGTGACGCGCCCCGGATGATGAGGGCGCGGAAAGACCATAAAATGCAGGCGCGAACCTGCCACAGGGCATCGCTGAGGCCAAGTCACAAGCTGTTACCGGATTTTACGATCTATTGCGGATTGTAACGCATCGCAGCGCGACGCAGCCGGCTTTTAATTGCCAGAAAGCGAGAGGGCGCGCCTGCCTTCAGACAATAACTCATCAATCAGGCCCAGCGCACGCTGGCGACGCTCCCCATCCAGATCTTTTAAGCCGTCGTTGATCGCAAGCTGCATATCCAGGCCCCAGGTGCCCTGGCGCATGGCGGCACGAATCAGGCTATCCGCCAGATCCGCCCCAAGGATCGACGCCAATTTCCCCTCAAGCACGGGAAGGCTATCTTTGTCCTGATCCGTCATCGCGCGTCCCCACCCGTCCGACGTCAACTCTTTGACCCAGACTAAAGCGGTATTGGGTAACGTCAACGCGCGAAGTCGCTTGGCGCAGAAAAAGCCGACGTCACTCTGTTGCAGGACGCCCGGCCTTTAGGGCATAAGCCAGCAATGCCCAAAGCCCCCAAAAATCAGACCCCGCGCCGCCCGCTGCTGATCTTCGACCTGGACGGGACCTTGATCGACAGCGCGCCGGATATCGCGGTCGCGCTGAACCGTGTCCTGGCCAGCGCCGGGCGCGACATGGTCTCGTTCCAAGCGGCCCGCGCGATGGTGGGTCAAGGCGCGCGCACCCTGGTCCAGCGTGGGTTTGAGGCGACCGGCGGCCCGCCTGCGGATTTGGAGGGGGAGACCGCGCGCTTCCTGACAATCTATGGCCGAGCGCTTGCCTGCCACACCACGGTTTATGACGGCGTGGCGCAGACGCTAGGCATGCTTCGCGATTCCGGACACACACTGGCCCTGTTGACCAATAAGCCGTTGGCCCCGACGCGCGCTATTCTGGGCGCGCTGGACCTTGAGCGCTATTTCGATGCGGATTTGGTGCTGGGCGGGGACGGGCCCTATCCGAAAAAGCCGGATCCGGCCTCTTTGCACGCGATCCTGCAGTTCAGGGCGCACGCGCCGGCCCAGGCCGTGATGATCGGCGACAGCATCAACGACATCGCCGCCGCGCAGTCAGCCGGCATCGCCGCCATTGCGGTCCGCTATGGATATTGTGACAGACCGCCGGAAGATTTAGGCGCGGACAGCCTGATTGCGCGGTTTAGCGATCTGCCTGACGCACTGGAAGGCTTGCCGCCCCCGCGACGTTAAGGGCCCCTCAGTCGTCGGCCATCACATCGCGAGTCGGCTCCAACGCCAGCTTGCGCGTGCCGGAATAGGCGCCGACCAAATGCACCAAGGCGGTGCCGTAGGCCGTCTCAATCTCGACGCGCACCGGGACCGGCGGGCCCCCGGTCAAGGGGCGGCCCACCCAAACGGTGCGTTTGCGCGCGGTCTTGGAATATTTCGACTGTTCTTTGCGAAAGCCCCCGATCCGCTCGATCTCCAGCTCACAGGCCCGGGCATCGCCTTGGAAGACGGTGTAGTCGTTGGGCTCAAACTGCCGGACGCCCTGATCGGTCACGCTCAGATTATAGCGCCGACGCCCATCATAAAGCCGCAACGTCGCCTCGCACAGCCCGCCTTCTTCTAAGACCTCCGACAAGGCGACAACAGCGCTGATGGGATCGATGGTGTTTTGTGTGGCGCCCTCGGGGATCGGGGTCAGTTCATTTTCATCCGGGGGGGAGCCTTCATCCTTCGTCACCCGCCCCTGGGAATCGAAATCCAGCACCGACCAGCGCTGATCACCGTTCCACTCGCCGCGATTGCGGTGCAAGGCGGGCTTCGGTGCGGCATCGTCAAGGCCGAAGGTATCTTCGACACCCAACCGCCCGCGACTTTCCGCCTGACCGCGCCATTGCGAATACCAATCCAGCAGGCCGCGCGCCCGCGCCTCCGCACTGACCCGGTAGCCTTCGCCGTCCCGCTCCATAACTGCCCGGGCGGAGCCGATATGAAATCCGCCGAAATAGCCTTCATACTCCAGCCGCAAGCCGTCCCGTAGCGGGACCGCGATCGGCGACTTCCCCAGGGTTTCAAGGGCAGAATTCGCACCCGTGCCCCCGTCGCTTTTGGCATAAGGCGCGCCGGCGCCCAAAGATAGCGCCCCCAGGCACAGGCCCCCGATTAGGGCGGCCTTGGTCACATAACTCGTACCGGTTGAACGCATCATGGCTTGGGTCCATATAATTGACGTGGGATAATTGGCGTGGGAGCCCTTCAAGGGTTCGCGACATTGCGTGATAGACTAGATTTAGGCGCTCGCCCGCAATTTGCCAGCCCATGGTCGCAATAGCCACGCTTGCACCCGGGCGATCAGTGGCACAGGGTACAGCCTATCGTGCACCGGATGTTCGCCGCTATACGGGGCGCCCGGTTGCCAACAATTTGGGCCAGCAATTTGGGCCAGCAATTTGGGCCAGCAATTTGGAGAGCACGACCATGACGTTCCCCCCCTTCCCCCTCGCCCGCATCGCTGCGGTCTGCGCCCTGACCCTGATTCTTGCTGCCGCCGGGGCCACCGCCGGGGCCAGCGATGCGCTGGCCAAGAATGATAAGGCAAAGGGTAAAGGCCAAGGCCAAGGACAAAGCCAGAGCCAAAATACGGGCGACAGCATCGACGAGAGCCTGGACGACGCGACCGACCAAGTCATCGATGGGGTTTTGGACGGTGTCTTTGGCACGCAAGACCGCGAAATCATCGAAACCTATAGCCGTGAAAAAGGCGTTGGCACAAAAAGCCTGCCGCCCGGCATCGCCAAGAACGTCCAACGCGGCAAGCCTTTGCCCCCCGGCATCGCAAAGCGCGGCCTGCCCACGGACCTTGAGCGTCAGTTGTCGCCCTTGGAAGAAGGGCTGGAGCGGATCATCGTCGGCGATGACGTCACCATCGTCGAAGAAGGCACCCGCATCGTCGTCGATGTGTTGAAAGATGTGCTGACACGCCAAGCCAACCAGTAGCGCGAAATCCACCGCCCGCTCGCTTGACAAGCCAGCGCAGGCACGCGTAAAAGCCCCTCACCTGCGCCGTCAGCGAAGCGGCGACAAAGGGCGCGTAGCTCAGCGGGAGAGCACTGCCTTCACACGGCAGGGGTCACTGGTTCAATCCCAGTCGCGCCCACCATTATTTTGCCAAACCGTTGCGTTCTTAGCGCTGTTTGCCGCATTTTTGCTGCGGCAAGGCTCTCCTCCTGTCCCCCTACGAGGAGCCGCCTAGATAGCCGCTTGGGATGCTCAGACCGGTCATGACCGATACCGCATCGCGGGGCGTCAATGTATCCGCGGGGTAGGGTTTGCTAGCCGCGGTGTCCCACGGGCCATCGGCGCAGGTTCGACCATTCGGCGCGATGGAATACATGCCCCACCAGGCTGGCTCCCAATAGCCGCCGGGAAAGGCCGACGACGCGCTGGTAGCGGGGGCCGGCGTCGTGTGGTCGCACACCCCTGGCCCGTTCCCCTTCCACCATTCATCGCAATATTCGAAATATGTCCCGCCACAGCAGTAGTTTAGGTGCTCGGACGTGGTCATGCTTGTGTAAAGATCCTGCAGATAGGTCCCGACAATCTTCGCGTTTTCCGACAACTCCGTGACGGTTTCGTTTCCGTTGGCGTCCTCACTATTAGTCCCCGCCGGCACGCCGTATTCGGTGAACAGTATCGGTCGGACATATTCTGTTTCCGCCACCTGTTGCTTGAAGCGCTTCAGGAACTGGTCGAACGAATTGCCGTCGAACACATTCACGGCCCACAGATCATATAGGTCCGTGTACTTTTTGATCAGTTTCTCCGCGGGCGGATCGCCAATATCGTATTTAAAGAGGTCCCCATCGTTCTGCATCGCCTGCAGGATCAGCTTGCCCGGCGCGTTATCACGAACTGCCTTTACGAACTCCGCATTGATCTCCCAGAAACTCTCGCTCTTAAGGCGAGTCGGATTGTTCATCTCGTTGCCGAGAACGAACCCCATGACTGCCGGATGGCTGCCATAGCGCGTCGCCAGTTCTTTACAGACCCACTTATAGTAATCTTTGTAGTCCTTCGCGCTGGAGGGGCTGCCATTATCGAAGATGTTTCCCGCGTCCAGCGCGACGCCGATTAGGACATAGAGCCCATTGGCTCGCGCCGCGTCCAGAAAGGCGTGGTGCGTCCGGTCAGGCTCACCGGCGACTGTCGTCTTCCATTCGCTCATCTGGGTCCCCGACGGGGGCTCTTTGGGCCAGAAGAAGTATGTCTTCAGGAGATTTAGCTTCATCGCCTTCATGTTGACGAAATCCCGGGTCCATATCTGGCTCCAGGCATCGTCACTTCCGGGAGCGTCGTAGAACCAGTCACCAAGCTGCGGAAGACCGATTCCAGCGCCAGCCGGAACGGGGCTGTAGGCAACACCCTTGGCAAAAAACTTCTTTTTCGCGCCGCCCGTCAATTCGGAATCGTCAACGCTCACGGACGCTGTTCCCGGTGCCCCGGAACTACCTTCAGTGTATTGAACCGACCAAGTGCTCGTCGCGATTTTGTCTGCCATATCCGATTTTCTCCCACTGAAGCATTGAAATGAAGAGCCGCCCAGGCTTCGCGCGTGCGGTCCCTGATGCCATTCAACTGCCCCTGGTCAGACCTCCAGACGGGCTGAAAGCGACCGATTCGGGACAACTACATAATCTCTTTACGTGTAGAATATCATAGTTTTATATTCACAGTAGCAATTTCTGCGCGCCGACGAAGAAAAACACATGTTATGGTTAATTTTTCGAATTCCATCGCAGGCCATAAGCGCTTCTCAGGCACAGTCCCGTCGCTGATGCCCCTAACTGCTCAGTAGTGGCGCGGCTAACAGCCGGTCCGGTAGCGGCGCTAATTCGATTACCTCAACACGCGTCAATATTGGGTCGTCATCGTATGGTTGGGCCGGTAGGTCATGCGGACATAGGTTATGACCTGCCCGTCAAGCCAGGTGGTGCGCTCCAACCGGAACAGGGGCGTTCCCGGCGACGTGTCCAGGAATTCGGCGAGCGTGACATCTGCGCCGATGGCGGACAGCGTGATTTCGGCGTCTGAAAACGGCACTTCGGCGATCAGCCACTCGTTCGGGCTTTGGTGATCGAGGTCCGCCTCCAGAATGCGCGGGACGGTCGCGATATTAATCCAGCGTTCCTCAAACTGGAACGCTCGATTATCGGCGTAATGCATGCATTTGATGTGCATTACCTGCTGCTGTGCGGACATCGCGAGCTGCGAGGCAACCCAATCCGGGGCGGGAGAGACGGACTTATGCACCAACGCATAGCGATAGTCGGCGCCCATATCCTTTATCGTTTGGCGTACGATTTCGATCTCGAACTTGGCATAGCGGGCCGGGATCGTTCGAACGCGGGTGCCGCTTTTGCGTTTGCGATCGACCAAGCCCTGCTCGGCCAACTCCCGCAAGGCGCGGTTAACGGTCGCCCGGGCGCAGCCGAATTCTTGCGCTAAGTCTTTTTCGGTCGGGAGCAAACTGCCCGTCGGCCATATTCCTTTGTGCACCCGGCTGATGACCTCTTGTTTAATCTCAAGAAAGCCGACTTTTTTCTTACTCGCATAGGTCACAAGATTATCCGATATGTACACTCGATTGGCTCTGACACATAAAGCACGCCGCGATCCTCTTGCAACTGATTCAGGCCGCCAAGTCGAGAGGGTTAGACTGGCCCCCTCGCTAGAGAGAAGACAGCAACGCCCGCATTGCCGAGGCGTAGCGTGCGATGATGTCATCGCGCGCAATATGCCGGCCGCCGGCCACGCAATGGCGCCCGGCGCTCCAGCTATCCGTCACCACGCGATCATCGGTCGCAAAGACGAGGCCATCCAGAAGTTGATCCTCCGACAGGGCACAAAGCGCCGGCACCGTGCTGTCGATGGCCATGATATCCGCCAGATACCCGGTGGCGAGGGTGCCAGCCTTGCGGCCAAGGGCCCGTGCGCCGCCAATCGCGGCGTGTGTGAAAATATATGCGCCCACTGAGCCTTCGCCCGCGATAGATATATTCCGGCTGAGATCGCGCAGGCGTTGCGAATATTCCAGCGTGCGCATTTCCTCCGACAAAGAAATGCGCACATTTGAATCCGACCCGATGCCAAAGGCGCCGCCTTCGCGCAGGAAGGTCGGGGCATCGAAGGGCCCGTCGCCCAGATTCGCCTCCGTAATCGGACATAACCCCGCGACGGCGCCGCTTTTCGCCAGCGCGGAGGTTTCACCCGGCGTCATATGGGTCGCATGAACCAGGCACCATTGCGCGTCCACAGGCGCATTATCCAAAAGCCATTCCACGGGTCGCGCGCCCAGCCAGGCCTGTATCTCTGAAACCTCATTCGGCTGTTCGGCGATATGAATGTGGATGGGCGCATCGCCTGCCAGCGGCACAAGCTGGGCGAGATCGCTTGGCGCGATGGCGCGTAACGAATGGGGCGCGATCCCGACCACAGTGTCGTCGGGCATATGCTCTTGCGCGCTGTCCCGCGCTTTGGCCACAAGCGAGGCGAAACTATCCAGCGAATTGGCGAAGCGATGCTGGCCACCGGATAGGGGCTGCGTGTTCGCGCCACCATATCTGTAGAGCACGGGCAGATGTGTGAGACCGATGCCGGTCTGCCGGGCGGCGGCAAAAATACGCTCGCTCAATTCGTTCTGCACGTCGTATTGCGCACCGCCCGATTGGTTATGGACGTAATGAAACTCACCAACCGCAGCGTAGCCGGCCTCCTGCATTTCCATGAAAGTAAGGGCTGCAATCGCCTCCATCTGGTCCGGGGTCAGATGGTCGATGAACTGATACATCAAGCGGCGCCAGGTCCAGAAGCTATCCGGGCCGGACGCACGCACCTCCGTCATACCTGCCATGGCCCGTTGGAAGCTGTGGCTGTGCAGATTGGCCATCGCGGGCAACAGCGTATCAACCCGGTAAGCCTTGGATGAAGGCGTTTGCGCGCCGCGCAGGAATGCGATGCGTCCGCCGTCAATGCCGAGCGCGACATCCTGCTTCCACCCCTCTTTTGTCAGGGCGCGCGCCGCAAAAATTTCTTGCATGACATGTCCTTATGTATAGACATAATAGAGATATCAGTAGCCTCATAAAGTCTCAAGCTTGAAAGTGCTGCGCCCATGGCTGATCCCTTTATTCTGACTCATGCAACTGTGGCGACCATGGGCGGTGGCGAGGCTTATGGCTTGCTGGCCAATGCGGCGATTGCCGTTCAAGACGGGTTGATCGCCTGGGTCGGCAAGGCCGACGCCCTGCCCGCGATTTATCGCGATTGGCCCCACACCAACCTGGGTGGGCGACTGGTGACGCCGGCCTTTATCGATTGTCACACGCATATTATCCATGGCGGCGACCGGTCTGCGGAATTCGAAATGCGCCTGAATGGCGCCACGTATGAAGAGGTGGCGCGTGCCGGTGGCGGGATAGTCTCGACGGTCACAGCCACGCGGGGCGCCAGTTTGGACGCGTTGATCAAAGGCGCGCTAGCGCGTGTGGACGCCCTGCTGGCCGAGGGGGTGAGCACGATTGAGGTGAAGTCCGGCTACGGCCTAGAGCGTGAAACGGAGTTGCGGATGCTACGCGCCGCGCGCGCGTTGGAACAGCACCGCCCGGTCCGGATCAAAACCAGCTTTCTGGGCGCGCACGCTATACCGGCGGACTACACAGGCCGCGCCGATGCCTATATCGACGATGTCTGCATCCCCGCCCTGCGCGCCGCCCATGCTGAATCCCTGGTCGATGCGGTCGACGGCTTTTGCGAGGGGATCGCCTTTTCACCCGATCAGATCGCGCGGGTCTTCGATGTGGCACAGGAACTCGGGCTACCGGTCAAACTTCACGCGGAACAATTATCCAATCTTGGGGGCGCCAAGATGGCGGCCCGCTACGCCGCCCTGTCGGCTGACCACATTGAGTATATAGATGAAGGCGGCGTCGCGGCGATGGCAGAGGCCGGCACGGTGGCGGTCATTCTGCCGGGTGCCTTCTATACCTTGCGCGAAACACAGATGCCGCCGATTGCGATGCTGCGCCAGCACGGCGTGGCGATGGCGCTGGCCACGGACTGCAATCCCGGATCCTCGCCGATGACGTCGCTTCTGCTCACCATGAACATGGCCTGCACGCTGTTCCGCATGACGCCGGAAGAAGCCTTGGCAGGCGTTACCCGGCATGCCGCGGCGGCGCTTGGCTTATCTGATTGTGGCCGGCTCGCCGCCGGCTATCGCGCCGATATCGCGGTATGGGATGTCGATCACCCAGCCGAACTGGCCTATCGCATCGGCTTTAACCCCCTGCACGCCCGCATTTTCGGAGGCACCCGATGACCCCCCTTACACTTCAGCCCGGTCAGGCCACGCTGGCGGATCTGGCCACGGTTTTTTGGGATGAGGTGCCGGTGCGCCTGGACCCCACCTGCCGTGCGGATATTGAACGCGCGCACGCGCGCATTGCGCAGGCCGCTGCAGGGTCGGATGCCGTTTACGGTGTGAATACGGGCTTCGGCAAACTGGCCAGCGTCAAGATAGCCGCAGCGGACACGGCCACCCTGCAACGCAACCTAATCCTATCGCATTGCTGCGGCGTGGGCCCGGCCATTTCGCGCCGGCACGCACGGCTTATCATGGTGCTGAAACTCTTAAGCCTTGGCCGGGGCGCGTCCGGGGTGGGCTTTGCGGTGATCGATTTGCTGGAGGCGATGCTGGCAAAGGGTGTGACGCCGGTCATCCCCGCCCAAGGATCGGTTGGGGCATCCGGGGATTTGGCACCGCTGGCCCACATGGCAGCCGTGATGATGGGCTATGGGGAAGCCGAATTTGGGGCCGAAGTGATGACCGGCGGCAAGGCCTTGGCCGCCGCCGGATTGACGCCCGTGGTCTTGGGGCCAAAAGAAGGGCTGGCGCTGATCAACGGCACCCAGTTTTCGACGGCCTTCGCGCTGGCCGGGCTATTCGGCGCGTGGCGGGCCGCGCACTCCGCGCTGATCACATCGGCCCTTTCAACAGATGCGATCATGGGTTCGACCGCGCCTTTGCAGCCTGAAATCCACGCTTTGCGCGGCCATCGCGGCCAGATTGAGGCTGGCAGCACAATGCGCGCGCTCTTGGACGGCTCCCAAATTCGAAACAGCCACATCGTCGACGATGCCCGCGTGCAAGATCCCTATTGCATCCGCTGCCAACCCCAAGTCACGGGGGCGGCGATGGATGTGTTGCGCATGGCAGCGCAGACACTTGAGGTTGAAGCCAATGCCGCAACCGACAATCCTTTGGTGCTGATTGAGGCCGATTTAATTGTCTCAGGCGGGAACTTCCATGCAGAGCCTGTCGGGTTTGCCGCCGATATGATCGCGCTGGCCATCGCCGAAATCGGAGCCATCGCGCAGCGCCGTGTGGCGCTGATCGTCGACCCGGTGTTGAGCTTTAATCTGCCCCCCTTTCTGACACCGAATCCAGGCCTAAACAGCGGCTATATGATAGCCGAGGTGACGACAGCCGCGCTGATGAGCGAAAATAAGCATCTGGCGAACCCCTGCGTTACGGACAGCACGCCGACGTCCGCCAATCAGGAGGATCACGTCAGCATGGCAGCGCATGGTGCCCGGCGCTTGAAGCCGATGATGGAGAACCTGAACCACA
>Ga0307967_1002409_pt1 | contig 10847 bp, 8 predicted proteins | sample OrgLakmetagen648_FD_201828 | JGI IMG/M metagenome (GOLD analysis project Ga0307967, IMG submission 201828) | Saline water microbial communities from Organic Lake, Antarctica - #648 | ecosystem: Environmental > Aquatic > Non-marine Saline and Alkaline > Saline | place: Antarctica: Organic Lake...
TAACGCATCACATCCATCGTCCTTACACTGCTCCTCGTGTCTCAACCAGGGAGAGGATGCTACACCCAGCAGCTTTGGCGTGCAACAAGGCGGCCTTAGCTCAAAGATGCCTCCCCGACACCGCCTGCTTTCCCTGCAAGAGTGCTTTGAGCTCATGGTATGTTAAAAGGGAAGTAAAAGTAAGAAAAGGCCTGCGCTGAGCAACCCAGCGCACATTTGAGAAAATGTACATGAGACATGCAGGCTTTAGGACTTGGACCATAAAAGTGGCGGACCCTTTATTCTTAGCGTTTCCCCCTATGCCTGCTTGTGGTGAAAAGCCCCAAAGCAGCGCTCATGCATGCCACCAAAGCTCCTCTTTCTTTTTGTTCTCATCCTGCCGTGCCACTGCTTTGCTCTGTTGCTCTGTGCCCATGCAGGTGTTGTGTGGGGTGAGCATGGAGCGCTACATTGTTTACAGCTCTCTGTCTCGGAGTGGCTACCTAGTCATGAGGTAGACATGAGCTTCTTCTGTATTTCGCCATGGGATGTGTAGTGTGTGTGTGTGTGTTATAGACACGCACAAGAGCATGTTGCTTGTGCACGCGTGGTTTTCCTTCTATGAATGACAAGTCACACTGCTGTTCCTACTCTTTGATTTGTCGTGTATTGTCTGTTTCAACTCCTTAAAATTCTAAACATGTAGTGACGTACAAGCAAACAGGCGTCTGTTCAAGCTTATGTGGGTGTTTGATACGTCATGCTGTACATGGTAGAGGCTGCTCTGTTAATGCGTCCAACTGTTCAAGGTTACGAAGGTGTGTTGTTTGCTGTGCTGTACACCATATACTCTGGTCTGATACACCATATACTATGTTCTGTGCTGTACACCATATACTCTGGTCTGTGCTGTACATCATATACTCTGATCTGTGATACACACAACAAATCCATTGTACGTGCAGGTGGAGTGCGTAAAAACAAGATCACATCAGCACTTGAAATCATTCCTTTGAGTGCTCAGTGCAGCTACTGCACGCAGCACGCATACTAACAGCTTTGCATGGTAGCTTGCTTCTGGTTGAAATCTGGTGTTATTTTTGGATTTGCATGAGACTCACCTCTTATAAATTTCCCTACCATCTAACAACCCACCAACCTCCACCAACTGATGCTGCGCCTGCACCTACCAGGTATCCCAGCTGTTGGATACTGGACCCTGTAGCAGGAGATGATGTAGGCAAGCAACTGACTCCCAGTCAGGTGTGTGTGTGTGCTGTCCCCTCCCTTGCAGCTTAACAGTGCATCTAAACATCTAACCGCATCCAGACGTCGATGCTGGCAGGATGATGTGAGTCATGGCTCAACACCTCACCAGCAGAATTTGTTCCCATGACTACAAGGACTACGATTTGATGAAGGTCAAGCCTGCAACCCTCCTGGTCCCCATTGGTTATTTTCTTTGTGGTGATAGAGTTCTACGGTACCTGCCACCAATGTGACTTCTTTTCTTTAATCAATGTGGGCAGTGGTTTTAACTGCCTGCGTAGTTTTTTTTTCCTCTTACAATCTGCTGTTTTCACACGGCAGCTTGCATGCTTGATATGGCGTCCAACACCAGCTGAGGGCATTTGTCCCTTGCCCCTCTATCTCCACAATCGACCATGCAACAGTGTTCATGCTTGCACACCCACCACTTTCTAGCAGGTGCAGCGCCTTTGCCGTGTGTCCCTGTGAGCAATTCCCACGGCACAAGGAAGGCACGCAACCTTCCCTGTGTGCATGCACTTTTCTATGATGCAGGTATGGGGTCTCGGTGCCTGGGCAAAGACTTATGCCCGCTCGCCTCAACAGCTATCGCAACCTCCTTTAGTTCAGCAGCAGCAGCAACAGCAGCAGCACCCCCACCTCCACTTGCACAGCCACCAGCAGCCATCATGTTTGCATGAGAAGGAGAACGGTGGTGCTGAGTGGGTCGACGAGCACAGCATGAAAGCTGCTCGAATGAGAGGCATGCACCAGGGCGTGCCGCCCAAGTCGTTTGCCTCTGAAGAGGAAGAGGAGGGAGTGGAGGAGGGTGCAGGGGCAAAGCAAGGGCAGGTGGACCAGGTGAAGTGTGGTTGGTTCCGTCGAGTTGAATCAAACAAATGAACAGTGCGAGACTGAGGAAGTGAAATCGAAAGCACGCCTGCTGTGTGCAAGTGAGTTAGGACGGTGGGCACAGGCGGGCAAGTTGTCGCACAGTTCTTGCAGACGTAAAAAAGCAAGGCGCAGGAAGTAGGAGGGAAGTATCGCAAAAACGGAGGCACATAAAAGTAATGCCGGAAGTGCATACACACATCAATTAAGGGAACTTTTTATTATTGTACTCACTTCACCCCCCGCCAGTTGTTAGTTACAGTGCATTACTGCAAGTTGTCTAGACTAGGCGCACATTGCTCTTGTGAAACAGGAATCCAAGCGCTAGTAAAAGTGCTCTACACATATGTGTGTGCGTTCCTCCTGCTTAGATTGGAGGCCTAAATGTAAATTTTTGTCAATGCTCTAGGTGTTTCAATGTACAAACAGCAATTTTGCACGTGCATAAGTCGCAGCTATGTGTGTTCATTCCGCCTGCCCAGGGTGGAGGCCTGGATGCAAAGCAGTTGACAGAAAGAGGGGGTGAGAAGCAGGAACTAGGCGGAAACCGACGACAACAACAACAACAACAACAACAACAACAACAACAACAGCAACAACAACAACAACAACAACAACAACAACAACAACAGCAGCAGCAGCAACAACAACAACAACAACAGCAACTACTACCACAACCACAATTACAACCACAGGCAACAAAGGCAGGAATGCCTGTGGGTGTGCCAAAGCTACAGCACCAGCAACAGCAGCAGCCGCAGCAACAAAAACGGGGCAGGGCGCAGGACCAACCGCAGCAACAGCAGCAGGCTCCCAAAAAGAAGCAAAAGCCCAAAAAGGGTGAGTGTCAGCAGCAGCAACAGCAACGGCAACAGCAACAGAAAGAGGAGGGCAAGAAAGAAGACCAGCAGCAGCAGGAAGGGAAGCAGCAGCAGCAGCAGCAGCAGCAGCAGCAGCAGCAACAAAAAATGGAAGGCAATAAAGACCAGCAGAAGCAATCATCGGAGGCACTTGAAAAGCCTTTTGGCAGCGGCCCACAACCAGGCAAACCACAGCGACCCTCTGACATAGGCCAGCAGCAGAACTCCCAAAGCGCGCCTCTACCTCTACCCTTGCCACTCCCAACCCCTTCTCAAATGCACAGTCACCGAGGCTGGTACCCACACAATCCCTTCCTCCCTGACCAGCATGCTGCGCCACCCAGCCAAACGTCCCAAGCCAGCATCCCCACAACTCACACACCCCCAGGCCCCCAAAGTCACCCTTACTCTGCCCCTGATGCAGCAGCACCTCTGTTGCTGCACATCACTGCATCAAACGCAAGATCCAGTGGCCTTGCTGCCACTGCCACTGCCACAAGCAGCTGCAGCCGAGAGAGCCAGCAAGCATTGGTGGAGTGCCTAGGCAACCCACCTCGCCTTGCGGTGGAGGTCTTGCCAGGTAAGGCCCTGCCAGACTTGTCGATCGTGATTTCTATATTGCAATTCTGGCCGTCTGCTAGCGGTCAGAATTTTTAAATACAGTGCAGGCTTTCCTTTTTCAATTGTTCCTTTTGTGCTAAAAATGGACATACTCTGGAGACCAGGCCCGGACCCACCTACTCTTGCTCTGTTCGGAGAAAAGAAATTTGCTGTCGGACAACGCTCGTGCTTTGCAAGTACATCTCCGGCTTTCATGTTTCTGACTTTTGTGTGGTGTGTGTCATACTTATCTTGCCCTAATTACATCAATCCTTGCCCTGCTGCACAGTTTGTTGCCTTGACTGGCTACTCTCCCCAGCGATTCTGACAATACTGTCAAAGCAATTCAAAATCCAGGAGTTTTGCCTGTTTGCGATTCTTACCTGTAAAGTAAGACCTTGCCGTTCCTCTCGCGTTGCAACTGTTTTCCTGTTCTTCATTTTTTATAACTTTGTCACCCCTTTCCCTTTCACAGGGCTGTCGATGTGCAAACGTGCTCCCCTCCTGAAGCCTTTTCCTGCCCCAACCATGCAAGCGCACGCACACAGTTTGCCGGGCAGCGCTCCTAGCGCTTCTGGTCATTTGGTGAGACTTTTACTTTTTTTGCTTTGCTCTTTGCAACCTATTTTAAAATACACAGTGGATAGCTTGCATATGCTTTATTGAGGTGATTCAATGGATTCTTCCAGGGAGGGTTAAATACTTATAATGAAGATGAAACACAAAGAGTCAGCTGTATGATGTGTCAGCCACGTATGCAGCATATTGTTTGCCTAGAATAACATGATACACCGCTGATGCTCAATTGCTTCATCTTATATGACACCTTCTTGGAGAAGGTGAAAGCACAAACTGAAATAAAGCAGCAAGCATACGCCCTCCCAATGAACTAGTGTACACCAGCCTACGCACAATAGAAACAAGGGTCGACATGCTACAAGAAAGGCACTTGTGCTTTGTTTTGCAGCCTGCATTTTCCAGTTGACCTAAGATTGCAATAACCTAGCGGTTATCCAAAGAATTAAAGAAAAACTACGCAGGCAGCAAAACACTTTCTGCATCAATTAAGGAAAAGGAGACATTGGCCCGAAGTGCCGTGAGTCTCCTCTACCAAAGGAAAAAGAAAACTAGTGGGGATCTGGAGGGTGGCTGGCAGCCCCCTGCTCCAGACCGAGATCTTGAGAGCAATTAGTCTTTTCAAGTGCACGTTAGTCAGTTTGTGTGCACAATGCACAGTTTGAGCATGCAATTTAAGGGCATTCTTGTGGGCCCTCTGTGAATCGAAGGCAAGCTCTTGTAGATGACGCAAAGTGTTAGAGGTATAGATTGATCCTCCCACACCATCCAAATCACCACAAATTTGAAGCATATAATCTGCCCTGTCGATTTGTTGCAAAAGCATTGCCTGCCATCACCCAATTCCAGGCTACACATCTACCCGATGGGTTTGGAGTTTTTCCTGCATGCATACAAAGTTTTGTCAGATTTGCTTCTTATTATTTTTTGTCTGCCCGTCAGGTGTTTGACGTGTACAAGCCAGGGTCGCGTGTCAGTAGAGGGCGTGCAGCCTTTCCCACTGTGATGTGCCACGTGGCCGTGTCGAGCTGTAGGCCTCCGTCCCTGCAGGTCAGTAGGTGCTCATGAAATAACTTCCTGCCTCTGAAAGTGAGTATATACTGTGATGCGCCACGTGGCCGTGTTGAGCTGTAGGCCTCCGTCCCTGCAGGTCAGAAGCTTCCCACAAAACAAGTAACTGGCTCTGGCATGGTTGTCAGCTATATTCCGTGCTGTACTGCATGGTTGTCAGCTATATTGTGCGGGGAGGTTGAGCAGCAGGCACAGTGCTCGCAGGTTAGCATCACTGATCGGTAAAGGGTGGGAGGAGGGTTGGAAGAGGGTGTGAGGAAGGTGGGAAGAAATCGCAAAGACAGCTGTGTATAACAAGTGGGTTTCCTCTCATGTTGGGCATCTGTGGCCTGTCTGTCTACAAACCACCAGCTATTGTGATCATTTATTGTGATGTGCGCCGTGGCCACCTGTTTGTGATCGATCTCAAGTCAATGGTCAATGAAAGTATGGCAGCGGTCAGGTCAAAGGTCATACACTGAAACGTTGGCATGCTTAAGATTAAACGCTCCAAACTAGTGCTTGCTCTACTCTAGTCAGCACCTTTAAGGTCAGATCTCTGCCAGAGTGGAACAAACAAGATTCAGTAGGGTGGATAAAATATTATTTTAAGGTAAAGGTTACTTAACCCTCACCCTCCTAACCCCTATTCTGAACACCTAGCCTCTGGCAAATTGAATGCCATGCAGTGTTCTGGCAAACCATTGGACCTGTTTTCTGCCAGAGCTCCTTTTACGCCATCGGCTGTGTTGTAACTGCAGTTAGCTTTCTTGATTGTTGCAGTCCTTGCAAACGAGTGCATGTCCTGAGCTTGTGCTAGCTTTGTCGTGCAACATAACTCTGCATGCCTCATTGTGCAGGAGATGTGGATGGCGGACGGCGAAGCTTTAAACGAGCAATCCAGCGTAAAGTGGATGGCAGTTGAGGGCGGTATCACCACAATGTACCAGATAGGCCCAGCTAGCCTTACATCCCTCATAGTTTGATTTGTTTGTTTTGTTTGGCATCAGTGGCATGGACAAAACATGTGATTTTCCCTGGTGTATGAATAAAAGGCGCAACGGTATTACGGTTATTTGGTTGTTTGGCCAGTTTAAATGGTCCCCTTATTGTTATTTATCTCCCACCATACAGCCCGTACGTGCAATCCATGCTTAATAAGCTGATACTATGCTTTGTCGTGACATGGTTCCAAATGGTTGCAAGACAACATCCCGCTCCTGTGCCCCTCTGCCCCTGCTACTACCTTGACTTGGCATTGGCGGCTTACTAAGTTTCCATACCAACTACAGTCGTTTAAGGTAAGGTAGGATTACATTGCAATATATGCCTCAGGGGGCATCTGAGCGGAAGCTTGAAAAAAGCCTGAAACCGCACCTAGCTAGACAAAAGGGGGAACGTCTAAGAGAAACAAGAGAAAGAGAAGGAAAGTTAGAGAAATAGCGAGGAGCTGACCCTTGAAAAAAATCTATAAGCACGTCTAGCGCAGTTTCCATACCTACAGTCGTTTAATCTGTCTAAGCTGCTAAAAGGAAGTTAGATAAGTTTAAAAGTCACTCGATAAGCCATTCAATCAGTCTAAAAACACATCCAAATGATGGCCTTCTCCTTCTCATCGGAAGCAAAAGAAGAACAGATCAAGTAGTTATGCCACGGCAATAGTGCAGGCGTCTGTCTGATGTGGGCATATGCACTTCTGCTCTCAACCCACCTGGCTGATCCTCATAAAGTGGTACGACTTAAATTAGTTGAATAGAAGGCCTTATGAGCTCAGGATCTGTGACAAATGTGACTGGCACTTTGTTCAGGATGAGGAACACATTTTGCTCAACTGTCCGCATGAACATCTTGTTAGCCTTCGCACACAGCACCGCCAGCTGGTCTTCCCACCTCAATATCAAGATAGCCCAACTCGTTTGAGGACTTTTTTTAACCAGCCAGATATTTACGGTGTGGTCTCTTTTGTGGCTGAATGCCTAGCCCTTTTCCCTTGATTTTTCTAGTGCCTTTTGGGTTTGGTTTCAGGCCTTTTCCAAGCTTCCGCTCAGATGCCCCTCAGAGGCATATATAGCAATGTAATCTTACTACCTCACCTTAAATTAGGTGAGGAGGGCTTCTTTGCTGGCACCTTCGTGCATTTCCCTCATTTACACTGGATGTGCTATCATCAACAGAGTAGCTGTTCTTCTTTATGGTAGGTTACATCAATTTCCTCTGTTTCTTTTGTTTAGCCAGGTGTAGTTTCAGGCTTTTTCCAAACTTCCGCTGAGATGCCCTTTGAGGCATATATAGTGAAGTAACCTTACCTTACCTTACCTTATGGTAGGTTAGCAGTCGCACTTCTTGACTGAAGGCTTTTGCAACCAAAGCCAAATAACCTTTAACTAGGTATTGCAGTTGTCAGGAGTGTATCATTTACGTACTTTAAGTAAAGTCACAATCACACTGTTGCTGCACGGCAGTAAAAAGAAAAACCTTGAGGTGTCACCTCATTTTGTGTATGTGCGCCAAACATGATATATTACAGCAAAATGATTACTACAGAACAGGCAAAATTGAATTAACATCAAGTAGGCTTGAACTGTGCTTGGCTTTGCTACTTGCTAACATTTGTGTTCGGTCACCCCACACCCCTGCTCCTGTTTCTGCTCCTGGACACAGTCTTGGTTCTTTGCCATTGTTTGCTGTTGTCCCAGCTGCTCAATCTGTGCTGCAGCTTCACCATCTCGTTGCCCTCCTATTTCTGCCACCTGACTCTGCTTGCGCTTTTTGCAGCCCCCCTTTTCACCCTGCCGTTGTTGCCCTTGCTGCTGCTGTGGCTGTTGTTGCTGCTGCCTTCGCTGCTGCCCCTGCTGCTGGCTCTTCTCTTGGCCTTTGATAACTTTGAATAACTTCACTTGCTCCTTTTGAGCAGCTGCCTGCTCCTTTTCCTGCTTGTGCCACGGTAACCAGCGAGCCAGGTCAGGAAAGGGGGGCATAGGTTGGCCAGAACTATGTATACATGGTGTACATACGATACTTTTGGTAGGAAAATCACCAAATATATGGCCATATACAATATATATACGGTTCTGGCCAACCCTAGGAAGACATATTTTTCTACGGGTGAAGGTCGTCAGCCACCAAATATGTCGCTGCTACTATTTATGTGCATTATGCATAACGAGCAGGAGCTGGCTTTAAAGCCCTTTGCAATTGCTTTTTTGGAAGAATTTGTCTGAGTTTGCAGGAAAGAATAATATTTACGCCGCCAGTGGAAAATTGCTTTCCACAGTAAATAAGGAAAAGGAGCCAATTTGGTACCAAGTACCATAACACTCCTTCACCAAAGAGGAAGGAAACAAATCAATGGGTATCAGGAGGGTTCCAAGCTTGGCCTGAAACCAGCTCTTGGTGAGAGTTGGCAAAGGTACTGGAAAGGGCACATCTGGTATGGACAAGTTTCGCAGCACGGTTTATAGAATGCACATAGAGCTTGGAAGCAAGTTTCCTGACTCTTTGAGAAGGTCTTTTCTTGAAGGCATGGCACATGCTGCATGAAGGCATGGCATATGCTGCATGAAGGCATGGCACATGCTGCATGAAGACATGGCACATGCTGCACATTATGGTCACCTGAGCAGCGAATTCTGGGTGCGATTCCATGTACTTCGCCCACAGGTCCTTTATGCGTTGCTGAGATACCTGGTCAGCCTGCAGTTGGAAAAAGGTTGAGCAAGGAGCAATGGTGTAATGTGGCAGGAGAGCGTAGGTACGCTGAATGCAATGAAAGCTAGACAGGGGTCAGCAGAGGACTGGTTGAGTGAGGCTTAAAATCTTGAGGCAACGCCATGAATTAGGAAGCAGCAGATGGATGGTGAAGATGGGGTACGAAGATGTGAGACTAAGTCAAGGAAGTTTGCCAGCTAGCCACATTCCAGACAGTCTGATTTAAGGTAACAGAACAATTTGTCCTTGTTTACAATTATCAGAGGGATCAAAAGTATTCCCTCTTAGGAATGCTGGAGCAGAGGGAGATCCTAGTAGCAATCCAGGGAGACGCCACTTCAGCTCTGTTGCTGCAGCTGAAGCACACACCGCATGGTCCCAAGGGCTGATCATCTGAATTCCTAATCTGTCGGCAGCCTCCTTCATGTCTTCGTGCAATGATGCATGCCTGCAAAATCCCAAAATTCAGAATGGTACGTGCTTTCGCAAACAGTCTGGTGTCCGTGGTTTTAACTATGTTGCACGACTGACACAAGCTCACCTTTTATGCACGTGGTGAACGGCAATCAATAAGCATAAATCCATGCAGTGAAACCACGTGCTTGGGTGCAGTAAACTATATTCGTGTACGTTGTATGTGAGAGGATTGGACGCACAGAAGCGGGCAAACACATTTTCACATTTTGTAACAAAGTGCTGCACATTCTGATAAGGTATGATAGCACTTTTTTTTTAAACACACCTTGTGACAATGCGTGAGATGCCAGCGGCCTGCAACAGTCCAAAGCAGGCCCGGCAGGGTGGCATAGTTATGTAGGCAGTAGCCCTACAGGCACGCGTTATGCAAGGCACACGTCAATGCTCATCTCATCACAAAAAGTTAGCCCTACAGGCACGCGTTTATGCTACAGGCACGCGTTTATGCAAGGCACACGTCAATATGCTGTTTAACAAGGGCTGAAAATGGGGGGGGAGCATAATGCTTTTGACCCACTTCCATGAAAGAAAAACCATACTTTTCAAAATACATTACATCAGTGTGTTACTTGTTATGCATGATCTTTGTCTGTTTACACTCTTATAATCTGAGCCGCAGAGCAGCCTGGCGGACAGTCGACAGCAAGCAAAATTGCAAACGATGCCTGGGTATCAAAAGTGCAGGGCACAAGGCGTGCACGCATTATCTCATGGCATTATCTGCCCCACTTATCGTGCAACAATATTAATGAGCAGGAGACACAAATAAAACACCCACCCTTGTAGCTTGCACCCTACTTTGGCCGCCACACATACAGCGTTAGCCTCAGCATGCACGTCTGATTTGTGGCTGAGTAGGTCATACAGGCTGGAGTTCACGGAAAGTGCCAAAGGCTGTCCAGTGGCGTCTGTCTGTGTACGTTGAGGAGTGTGCAGCCAATCCTGCTTTTACAATGGTCCTAATACAGCATTTTAAAGATAGGGCAATTTTGATTCTTAATTTTGTGCGTGCAGGAGTTTGTGTGTGCGTGTGTGTATGTGTATGTACCTGCGCGTATGTGTGCGTGTATTGTGTTATGTGTGTGCATTGTGTGCATTGTGTGCATGTGTATGTACGTGTGTACGTGTGTGTATGTGTGCATATTTCTGCATGTATGTATGTGTGCGTGATTTGTATGTGTGTGTGTGTGTGCGTGTGTGTGTGTGCGTGTGTGAGTTTTGTGCACGTGTGTGTTGTGTGTGTGCAGGTTGCGTGTGTGTTGAGTGTGCGTGCGTGTGTGTGTATATGTGTGTATATGTGCGTGTACGTGTGTGTGTGTGCATGTGTGTGTGCATGTGTGTGTACGTGTGTGTGTGTGTGTGTGTGTGTGTGTGTGTGTGTGTGTGTGTGTGTGTGTGCACGCTCACACGTGTGTCTGATATGCACACCTGTGCCACGTGTATGCGCACGTATGCATT
>Ga0307967_1002410_pt1 | contig 10842 bp, 8 predicted proteins | sample OrgLakmetagen648_FD_201828 | JGI IMG/M metagenome (GOLD analysis project Ga0307967, IMG submission 201828) | Saline water microbial communities from Organic Lake, Antarctica - #648 | ecosystem: Environmental > Aquatic > Non-marine Saline and Alkaline > Saline | place: Antarctica: Organic Lake...
TTTACGTTCTTCGGAATAGCGTGGCATGAATACTCCCATGCCGCCCCGGCTAGTGATATTTAGGCGAAATCGCCAATTGGACAACTAGGCTGGCAGAGGGGGGTAACGATGGGCGCTTAGTCCGAAACCTGTGCGGTTAGTCGCCAGTGGTGGCGGGCGTTATAAATAAAGTCATTAAAAAAACAAGGTTTAAGCATGAAGCTGTTCAACAGTGCGTTGAATATATTTTTTATTTTTTCGTTCTTAATCAGCGCATCTGCCTTATCGGAGGAGCATGGGCCGAAGAAAGGTGAAATTACCCTCGCTTCAGTCTCGTCAGATATTTGGGGCAGCTACACAATTAGTCAAATGCTGTTTCCTAATGAGCAGTGGAAGTTTTTTGTGGTAGTTGTTCCAAAAGATGTTCGCCAAGGCACCCTGATTGAAATGGCAAAGGATTTTTACAGCAAGTTCCCCAAAACAAGGGCAAGATTCTTTAGCGATGAGAAATACGTCCAGCAGTTTGTGGATCGCGATAGATACGTTAATGACAGAACTGGCAGCGTGGCTAAAGTCGACTATCCAGATTCTACTTGGGTAAAAAACCATCTGCTCGGCAATATTAATAACAGGTCAAAGAAATTTAGTAGGCATTGGATGCTTGAGAATCGTTACGGCTCCAGGATTGAGCTTCTTCCGTAAGGTAAACGGTTTTCGGCTCTCGGCGCTTCTAATAAGTCACTCCGGTTCGGTCTGGACTTCCCCCGATCAGCAATATGGGGGAGTTTCCGTAGAGAATTCATATGGCATTCAGTGAGTTTGAAGCAAAGAAGATTGCGCGGGCTACCTCAGAGTTTTTGGAGGTTCGGCGACGACCATTGGAAATTCGCCCCAAGTTGGATTTAGACGTTCTTGTTTCGGGTCAAAGCGTCTAAGTTATCGAGATTCGTCCCCACTTCCGTGAGCCGTCAAAAACTATTGAGTTGCCAGTGGCAAATGCTACCCATGTTCAAAAGGCGCAGCGCTGGGAAATCTACTGACTGGATGCGCAGTGATCTGAAGTGGCATTCGTACACGTTAGAACCGAAGTCGCGTTCCATAGAGGAATTTTTTCTATTGTGAACTTTGACAAGAATGGCTGTTTCTTCCGGTAGCACATAATTGGGTAGCCGGGGGTATCCAACCCCCAGCCCCCACAACACCCTGCATGTGGATCCGCACAAGGCGTTTTCCGAAAACGTTCAGAGTGAGATGGCCGATTACTTCCTCCTACCCTAATGATGGCTTCTGATTTTGCGCCAACGTTCCTCAGTCCGGTCGGATATGGAATCGTTGAGCTGCACAGGCTTCTCATTGATTTTCAGGTTCAGGCCTTCACCGTGTCCCAACCATTATGATGGGCGTTTGGCTACTATGCCGTCTGCTGACTTCTGCTCAATCACCAGAGGGATCCAGATGACAAGATAGTTGTCGCTGCACAGCCCATAGTGAAAGCCATACCCATTTCTGAATTTCTGAAAAATTATGACACTTTGTTGAACGGAACTTTAAGCAGACCCATTCTCAGTAGACGGCTGCTTTTGTAAGGCACGATAAACTGTCATTCGTGATACGCCCATGTCCCTGGCAACCTGGGCCTTTGTGCTTCCACTTTCCATGCGCGTGTGGATTTCGGCTTCATCGACAGTTTTTCGCCGGCCTCTGTAAACGCCTTTGCCTTTCGCGACCTCAATGCCGGCACGCTGCCGATCCTTTATAAACTTCAGTTCCATGTCCGCATTCGACGCTGGCTAACGGCGCCTTTAATGAGTCCGGAGGGGCGGGCGATTGAGCGCACGAAAGGGACGCCACAGGGCGGCTTATGTGAAGCTTTACATAATCCACCTTATGTGAAGTAAGGGATTATGCAAAGTAATCGCTGAAATCCCTCGTAAACTCGGCACTTGATACATTTCTACTTTACATAACGCTGTTACAAGCTGGTGTTAATCTGATTTATATCCTGGATCTGTTGGGACATGCGGATATTGCCACAACAGAAATTTATGCCCGCGCGGATACGGAATTAAAACACACAGCACTAGAAAACGCTTATCCGGAACTCATCGCACCTAAAATTCCGCCGTGGAACCAAGATGAAAACTTGCTAATTTGGTCAAACAGCCCGTGAGGTAGTACGGATTCTGAAAATATTATGCAAAGTAATCAAGGTCGGGCCTTCCTTGTTTGGGCCATCATGACGATTTACTTTGCATAATCATTTACTTCACATAAGGCGCAGTAATTTCGCCGTTGCTGGCGAATATCTATCTCCACTATTGTATGGATCTCTGGATCAACCAGTGGCGCAAGCGGCAGACCTCGGGCGATGTTATCGTCGTGAGGTACGCGGATGACGCGGTACTGGGCTTTCAGAGAAAAGACGATGCGGAGGCGTTCCTGAGTCAGCTGCACCAGAGGCTGGATCGCTTTGGACTGTCGCTCAACGAGGACAAGACGAAGCTCATCCGCTTTGGACGCTTTGCCCGGAAGGACTGTGCGACAGCAGGGCTACTAAAGCCTGAGTCGTTCGATTTTCTGGGGTTCACGCACAGCTGTGCGGTCCTGCGTGATAGACGGACGTTCATGTTGCTGCGGCAAACATCTGTGAGCCGCACGCGACGAACGCTGCACAGCGTCAAGGACTGGTTATACCGAAACAGGCATCGGCCGGTTGGCGAGCAGAAACGCTGGCTGGCTGCAGTGATGCGGGGTCACCTGAACTACTTTGCCGTTCCAGGCAACGTCATCAGGGTGAGCCGCTTTCACACGGAACTTGGAAAGCTCTGGGTGAAGGCGTTACGGCGCCGCAGCCAGCGCTACCGTCTCGTGTGGGCGCGCTTCGATCAGTTCTTGCGAGACGCGCTGCCACAACCCAGAGTTGTGCATCCTTGGCCAAACAAACGATTTGACGGTATACACTTAAGATAGTAGCCGTATGCGTTAGTAGCGCACGTACGGATCTGTGCAGGGGGTGTCGGGTGACCGGCATTCCTACTGCGACCGGCACAGGCGTTCATTAAGCTAAGTGTTGCATTTTGAACTGGATAACGCCCGGTCGGAGTTTAAAAATCTATAATTTAGCAATATCATTTATTTAATAAGGTTTGAAATCCATGCAATCGAAAGTTACTGCGTTAGGCCTTGGCTACATCGGTCTTCCCACTTCAGCGCTTATTGCTGCCAACAAGATATCCGTTCACGGTGTAGATATTTCCCAGCAGGTAGTGGATACGATTAACGCTGGCAGGGTCCATATTGTTGAGCCTGATCTGGATCAGGCAGTAGCCAAGGCAGTCGCATCTGGTCATCTTAAAGCCGACACTAAGCCAGTGGCGGCGGACACGTATCTAATTGTTGTGCCCACACCGTTTAAAGGGGGTAGCCACGAGCCAGATATTTCTTATATTCAGTCCGCCACGGAAGGCATTTTGCCGCTGCTGAAAGAGGGTGATTTATACATTATTGAATCGACTTCGCCCGTGGGCACGACTGAGCGTATGCGTGATCTTATCTACAGTAAACGCCCAGAGTTAAAAGGCAAGCTCCACATCGCTTACTGCCCAGAGCGCGTATTGCCTGGCAATGTCATGTACGAGATGGTGCATAACGACCGTGTAATTGGTGGGGTGGATGAGGTTTCAACTGAAAAAGCGGTTGTATTCTATCAACAATTTGTACGAGGTGAATTACATAAAACTAACGCACGTACTGCTGAAATGTGCAAATTGGCAGAAAATTCCTCCCGAGATGTGCAAATTGCCTTCGCTAACGAGTTGTCTTTAATTTGCGATAAAGCCGGAATTGATGTGTGGGAACTTATTCGACTGGCTAATAGGCATCCACGTGTAAACATCTTGCAGCCTGGTAGTGGGGTGGGTGGGCATTGCATCGCCGTGGATCCTTACTTTATTACGGCCGAGTTCCCCATGGAATCTCAGATTATTGGGAAGGCGCGTGAGATCAATAACTACAAATCGTTCTGGTGTGCTGAAAAAACCGGAAGCACCATTCGTGATTTTGAGCTCAAGCACGGTCGTGTGCCTTCCGTTGCCATAATGGGGTTAGCGTTCAAGCCTAATATTGATGATTTACGACAGTCCCCCGCTGTGTATATCGCGCAAAAAGTACTACAGGAAGCCAGCGATGAGGCTTACTTTATTGTAGAGCCCAACATTGAAAGCCACCCCTACTATAAAATGACCCCGATGTATGAAGCTGTCGAGCAAGCTGACATTATCGTTTTTTTGGTGGCGCACAATGAGTTTAAGCAACTTAACATTCGCGAGGGTAAGGTGGTGCTAGATTTTTGCGGGGTGAGAAACTAATGAAAGTATTGTCTGTTTTTGGCACCCGCCCGGAAGCTATCAAAATGGCACCGTTGGTAAAGGCTTTAGAAAAGGATGCTTTTTTTACTTCAAAAGTTGCCGTTACTGCTCAGCACCGTGAAATGCTTGATCAGGTGCTTGAGCTATTCGACATCACGCCCGATTTTGACCTGAACCTAATGCAGCCAGGGCAGGATTTATACGACATCACCACCAAGGTGTTATTAGGGTTGCGGGATGTATTAAAAGAATCTCAGCCTGACTTAGTACTGGTGCATGGCGATACGGCCACCACATTCGCGGGTACTTTGGCGGCGTTTTATCAGCAGATTCCTGTGGGGCATGTGGAAGCTGGGCTGCGCACTGGCGATTTGTATTCCCCGTGGCCGGAGGAGGCAAACCGACAGTTAACCGGAAGGTTGGCACACTGGCATTTTGCGCCAACCGAACGAAATCAAAACGCGTTGCTTACTGAGGGCGTTGCTGACGAAAAGATCTTGGTTACGGGCAATACGGTTATTGATGCGTTGCAGTGGGTGGTGCAGAAAATAGCGGATACGCCCGCGCTTCAGGATCAAATTAACTCCGCATTGATATCAGCTGGCCTGCATCTTGATGTGGTTGACCAGCGATATGTACTTGTTACTGGCCACCGTCGGGAAAATTTCGGCAGCGGTTTTGAGAACATTTGTAAAGCATTGCGCGACTTGGCAGAAAAAAATCCTGAAACCCATTTCATTTACCCAGTGCATTTGAACCCGAACGTTTTGGAGCCGGTTCAACGCCTGCTTGATGGACTGTGCAACGTGCACTTGATTGAACCGCTCGGTTATGAGCCTTTCGTTTTTCTGATGCAGAAGGCGTATTTAGTGCTGACTGACAGTGGTGGCGTACAGGAGGAGGCGCCGGGCTTGGGCAAGCCTGTGCTGGTGATGCGGGACAGCACCGAGCGTCCAGAGGCGATAGAAGCGGGTACCGTGCGCTTAGTGGGCACTGACAGCAGCGTGATCCGTGATGCTGTTCAGGAGCTTCTGGATGATGTGGCGGTACATCGACGTATGTCCCAGGCGCATAATCCTTATGGCGACGGCAAGGCATGTAACCGCATTGTTGAGTTTTTAAAGCAGCAATGAAACGCTGGAGCCTGCTTTTTCATATCATTCGTCACACTAAAGTGAATCAGCTTGCGTGCTAGACTGGTGCCCGGGCTTGTAAGTTGCGGTTGAGGAAATTTTACCTGAACAGGTATTGCGGAGTGCGCTGAAAGATTGGTGTGGCTCTGCTTTTTGAATCCTGCAACAAATGATGGCAAGTCGTTTTTTTTTCTTGGGCAATCTGCTTGTTTCGAAGGAAACTGGAATGATCCTTTCTTCCCCAAGCTTTGGCTGTACAACCTGCATTACCAGGACGACCTGAACGCCAGAGGCGCAGAAACTCGCGTTGAGCTTTGTACTGGTATGGTTAACGCCTGGATTGAGGGCAATCCTCCATTGCAAGGAAATAGTTGGGTACGTTCGCTGGCTCAACAGGCGGATGCGCTAGAGCAGCAGCTTGAGTACCATATCCTAGCCAACCATTTGTTTGCCAACGCTAAGGCGCTTGTGTTTTTTGGCGCCTACCTGGGCGGGGCTGAAGGGAATCGGTGGCTTCGTAAGGGACTGAAATTACTGGACAGAGAGGTTAAAGAGCAATTTTTGAATGATGGCGCCCATTATGAGCGCTCGCCCATGTATCAGGGTACTTTGCTCTGGGACTTTGCGGGCCTGATTGCGCTGAATCAGGTGATGCAATTACCGGAGATGAATTCGTGGGCCTGCGAATGGCGACAGCGTTTTGAAAAAGGGCTTGAGTGGCTTGCAACCATGACCCACCCTGATGATGGGATCTCTTTTTTCAACGATGCCGCTTTCGGTATTGCTCCCGACTTTGAGGATGTGAACCGGTATGCCGACTCACTGGGATTGTCAGTGGCGAAGGCAGAGCAGCCTGCGGGGCTTACGGGTGTGTTGCTGCGGGAAAGTGGCTATTGTGTAGTTGATTGGTCTAATCAACACCGTTTGCTGATTGACCTTACCCCTATTGGTCCGGATTATCAGCCCGGCCATGCCCATGCTGACACGCTGAGTTGCGAGTTAAGTCTTTTTGGTCAGCGAGTCTTTGTGAACTCCGGCATCTCGCAATATGGAGAAAGCGCAGAACGGCACCGGCAGCGTTCTACGGCTGCTCATAATACTGTTGAGGTGGATGGTGAAAACTCCTCTGAGGTTCGGGCGGGGTTTCGGGTCGCAAGGCGCGCCAGACCATTCAATGTGTCATTTAAACATGAGGCGGAACAGATCTTGGTTGAAGGTAGCCATGATGGGTATCATCGTCTGCGGGGCAAAGTGACCCATCGTCGAAAATGGTACGCGACTGATTCTGCCCTTATTGTTGAAAACTCTCTTACCAGGCACTATCACTGTGCTGTCGCTCACTGGCATTTCCACCCGAACGTTACTATCGAGCCGGTGGGAAAAACAAGTTTCCGTTTGACCTTGGTCGGCGGCCAGCATGTTTTGCTAGTTTTGGAAGGCGCAGAAAAATTACAAGTAAAGGATAGTGTATGGCACCCAGAGCTTGGCCTAGCCCTCCAAAACAAAGTTGTGGAGGCAGAAACTTCAGGAGATGCGTTATTTTTAAAAATTTATTTTAAAAATATCTCCAGCCACTTGGAATCTTAATGAACCAGATTGTTTTTCTATCTACGTACTCTTTAAACGAGCCTGTTCTAAAAAACAGAGTGGCTCCGTTTATTGATCTCGCGCTAGAACGCGGCCTCTCTGTCACGTTAGTAAATCCGGTAGGCGGCAAGTATCAAAACAGTTCTCATCCAAAATTTCATCATAAAACTGTTGATACTCCGCAGGCTAACAGAGGCAACTTTTTTTTTCGAACCATGCGAGAGTTGATTCTTGCACGCAAGATTTTGAAAAATGCGCCGAAAGATGTCGATATTCTTTTCGTAACTATTCCTTCGATGTTTTTACTCTTTTTTTTTAGTAGCAGTCGGGCTAAATTTTCAATTTTGGATGTTCGAGATCTAACTTGGGAGTACCTAAGCGATAAATCGTTTATAAGTCGGCTGGCGAAAAGGGTGTTCGGATTCCTCGCAAAACTAAAAATATCAAATTTTCATTATTATTCTGTAACGAATGAAGCTGAGCGTAGCTATTTGACGAATCAACTTGATGTTGATTCGGAAAAAATAGTGTCGTGTCCGAATGGAATTTCAGCTCAGCAATTCAAACAGGTTTCTTCTTTTTCTAACAATAATTCTAGCTCAGTCGGAAAGAGGCCCACCGTATTATATGTCGGTAATGTGGGTGTTGCTCAAAATTTGCTCACATTAATTGAAGCTGCAAAGCTACTTCCGAATGTAGATTTTATAATTGTTGGGAGCGGCTCAGATGTACAAAATATTAGCGCTGCGGCCAAGGGTGTAAAAAATATGCACATGAGAGGTCGTGTCGATTGGTCAGAAATACCTGCGATCTATCAAAAAGCAGACATTCTCTGGGCGCAGTTGACACCTGACTTTTCTGGAGCGGTGCCTTCAAAGCTGTATGAGTATTTAGCAACTGGTAAGCCGATAATCTATGGAGGAGTGGGTGAGGCGGTGTCGGTGGTTTCAGAATTTGATGGGGTTTACGTCGTTTCTCCCGATGAGTCTAACGAGTTGGTTTCTTGTATTAAAAACGTTATATCAGCGCCCTGTGGGTTTCAATTGAGTTTGAATAATCGGAAAAAAATTGAAGAAAAATATATCCGAGAGAAGTCGGTTGAAAAGTTTTATAACAATATCTTGAATGGATTGTGATATTTTGAATATTTTATTGACAGGTGCAAGCGGATTTGTAGGTCATCGATTATTAGAATTTCTTGAAAACTCACGATTTGATGTAACGTGTGCGGTTCGTCGTCAATTATCAAATAAATCTGCTAAGCACTTTTTTATTGAATCGCTGGATGGCAAGACGGATTGGAGCGCGTCGCTTGCTGATAAGGAAGTGGTTATACATGTGGCTGGCTTAGCTCATGTTAAAAATAAAAATAAAAATAAAAATAAAAATAAAAATATCGATCTCAGTGGTGCAAAAAATCGATTCTGGGAAGTTAACGTAGAGGGATCAATTAACCTAGCGCGTCAGGCTGCCGCCGCGGGAATTAAGCGATTTATTTTCATTAGTTCAATCGGCGTGAATGGTTCATCAACAGAACGGCCTTTTAATGAAAAAGATTTTGTTAGTCCCTGTGATCGTTATGCCGAGTCAAAATATGAGGCAGAGAAAAGGCTTTGGGAGCTACAAAATCAAACTGACATGGAAGTGGTGGTTATTCGACCACCACTTGTTTATGGGCCTAACGCACCCGGAAATTTTGGCAGCCTGGTTCGCTGGGTTCAAAAAGGGCTGCCATTGCCCCTTGGCTCTATCCATAACAAGCGCTCGCTTGTCGCACTGGACAATCTTGTGGATTTGATCATTACCTGCGTTGATCACCCCGGTGCGGCAAACGAGACGTTTCTGGTGAGTGACGGTGAGGACCTGTCGACCACCCAATTGCTTCAAGGCGTTGCGGAGGCTATGGGTAAGCCTTCGCGGCTTATTCCGGTTCCTGCAGGTTTGTTACAGTTTGGCGCCACCCTGCTGGGGAAAAAAGCCGTAGCCCAGCGTTTACTCGGTTCCCTTCAGGTTGATATCAGCCACACTCAAAAGTGTTTAAATTGGACACCGCCTTTTACTGTAAAGCAGGGCCTTCAGCGTTGTTTTCCCCATCAGCAGGATTGAATGTGTGATTCGTACTTTGGACGTTGTGTTTTCGTTACTGGGCCTGGTGTTTGGTTTTCCGGTGTTGCTGGTGCTTTTCGTTATGGGTTTGTGCGACACCGGCTCCCCTGTTTTCCGGCAGGAGCGGGTGGGGCGGTATAAAAAGCCGTTTACGTTGGTGAAGTTTCGCACTATGTCTGTTGACACGGCGTCGGTGGCTAGTCACTTGGCGAGCAGCTCCTCCATTACAAAATTTGGGCGTTTTTTGCGTCGTACCAAGTTGGATGAACTGCCACAATTGTGGAATGTTTTAAAAGGCGAGATGAGCCTGGTTGGGCCGCGCCCTTGCTTGTTTAATCAGGAAGAGCTGATTCAGCAGCGGGAACAGCACGGAGTGCTAGCGGCGCGGCCGGGTGTTACCGGTTTGGCGCAGGTAAACGACATTGATATGTCGACTCCGCGGCTGTTGGCGGAAACCGACGCGAAGATGCTGGCGAATCTGACGGCGCTCGCCTATTTTAAATATATTTTCATGACGGTGTCTGGCAAGGGTTCTGGCGACCGTGTTCCAGGTCGGGAGTAGTGTTGGCACGTTCGCCAGGAAGTCTAGGGGTCACTATGTTTAACGCATTTCTGCAATTGTCTCGCTTCAAAAAGCGCGTAATATCTTTGCTTTTGGATTTTATTGCGCTTTCTTTTGCGCTCTGGGCCTCTTTTGCGTTGCGCCTTGACGTGGCCTTGTGGGAACCAAACAGAGCTCAGTTGCTGATTTCATTACTTACTGTTGTGTTTACGCTGGGTGTGTTCGTTCGGCTTGGTTTGTATCGTGCTGTTATTCGCTACATGAGTGACCGGGCTTTCATAACCATCATTACCGGCGTTGCTGCCTCAACGCTGTTGCTGGTATTACTTAGCTATGGTTTGAACGTGTTTGTTCCCCGTTCTGTTCCGGTGATCTACGCCGCGTTGGCGTTAATTTTTGTGGGTGGTAGCCGCATGAGTATGCGCATGTTGGTGCAGTACTCTTCTGGGCGTGATAAAGAGCGTGTGGCGATCATAGGCGCCGGTAAAACCGCTGTTCAGTTGGCCAAAGCCCTGCAGCAAGGTGACGAGTACCACCCTGTCATGTTCATCAGTCTGATACCTGGCAACCACAAAACCTTGATTGTGGGCTTGCCGGCGTTTGCGTTGAGCCATTTGGAAGAGGCGGTGCACAGCCATCGTGTTGAGCGCCTGCTGCTGGCGGTGGATGCGGATATGGACGTCAATCGTCGCGTGTTGCTGACGCAGCTTGAAAAGCTGGAGTTGCCGGTACAAACCGTGCCGTCGTTCAGTGAAGTGATTGCTGGCCAGGCTCGCATTAATGACATTCGCGACCTGGAAATTGAAGACTTGCTGGGGCGTGACCCGGTGCGGCCAGACAACGCCCAGGTGGCGTCGTCTCTATTCGAACGATCGGTGATGGTGACTGGCGCTGGTGGTTCGATTGGCTCCGAGTTGTGCCGGCAGATTATCCGCCACCAGCCCAAATGCCTGGTGTTGTTTGAGCAGTCTGAATTTGCCTTGTACGCCATTGAGCGCGAGCTTCAGCAGATCAATCTCGCGGAAGGTCTGAACGTATGTGTTCACCCACTGTTGGGCAGTGTGGTGCACCGCCGCCGTTGTGAAGCGGTAATGCTTTCGTTTGGGGT
>Ga0307967_1002412_pt1 | contig 10838 bp, 6 predicted proteins | sample OrgLakmetagen648_FD_201828 | JGI IMG/M metagenome (GOLD analysis project Ga0307967, IMG submission 201828) | Saline water microbial communities from Organic Lake, Antarctica - #648 | ecosystem: Environmental > Aquatic > Non-marine Saline and Alkaline > Saline | place: Antarctica: Organic Lake...
CTGATTTATTGCGCCGGCGTGGCAATGCCGGACTTGATAGGAAAACGGTTAGCTAGGTCACGCCCTAGTTCTGCCTGGCGGCCCAGCCTCACCCCCCCCACATACAGATGGCCACCCGCCCCAGTAGTATTAGTGGCACATTAATATTTATGCACTAAAGTGCTATAGTGTGTGATCTGACTATCGGGACTCATCGTGATGCTTTGGCGCGTGCTTTTCATTTTCTTCATTGCCCTCGGGCTTATTCCGTCTGCGTCCAGTTCGGCGCAGGAACGGCTCATTGCGGCCTATTACCCCCCCATGATGATCACGGCTGAGGGGGAGCGTAACGGCTTTTCCGTCGATATTGTGCAAGAAGCCGCGCGGCGCCTAGGGCGCACCACGACGCTTGAGTTTTTGCCCTTTAAACGGGCCATGAAAACGGTTCAGTTCAGCGACGATGCGATTCAAGTCTCGCTAATTCGCAATCCAACCCGTGAACCGCTTTTCCGGTGGATCGCGGCGACGCACCAGGAAGAAATGGTCTTCCTAACCCTCGGGTCCCCGATCGATAGCTTGGAAGCCGCGCGCAGCCTTTCACATATTGGGGTGGAGCGTGGCTCGGCGCTGGATGTTCTCCTGACCAATAATGATTTCGACAATTTGGAACGGGTCGATCGCCCGGAGGTCAATGCCAGGAAGCTCCAGTCCGGTCGGATACAGGCCTGGGCCTTGGCCAAGAATACAGCCCTTGCGACCTGGGCCGAGTTTGATTTTAAGCAGCCGCTGACCGCCGGCGCACCGTTGCGTCAGGCCGACATCTACATTGTCGCCAGCCTGAATTTCCGACAAGACATCGCCGCACGCTATGCCCGCATGGTTGAGGAGATGCGGGCTGACGGCACGATTGACGCCCTCATTGCCTCCTACACCAGTGAGGCACCATAGATGTTTTTTCCGCTGGCCTCTGACAGGCCACGACCTCTCAAAACAGCGGGACGGCGGCACAAAATCGCGCGGCGTCAGGTACGGGTTACCCTGACAGTCGCGGTTTTGGTCGGGGTGTTATTTTCCACCATACAAATCTATCTCGACCTGCAGTCGGTTGAGCGTGATTTGAAGCGCAGCGGCGCGTTTCTGGCGAACGCGGTCCGGGATGCGGCCTCGGAAGCGGCCTATCGGTTGGATGAAACACTGGCCGAGCGTCTTGTCGTGAGCCTAGTGCGGGATGACCAAGTGCGCACGGCGCGGATCGTGGACGACTTCGGCGATATCGTGGCCCGCGCAACATCGGGCGAGGCCAAGCCGGTTTCGGGCCCGGCCAGACTTCTCCTCTCGAGCGAGCGGGTTGAGACCCGAACCGTTCTAACCCATCCGGGCAAGGCGGAGGGCGGGGTCGGCGCGCTGATCATCGAAATCAATCCGCAGAAGGCGGCCAGCGGCTTTTCGATGCGCGCCTATGCGATCATCTTAAGTGGGGTTGGGAAGAGTGTTCTGCTCTCTCTCATCCTGCTCTTCATCTTTCATCGCACCGTGACCTTGCGCATTCTTCGGGCAGCCCAGCGCGTCGATCGTGCGGGGCGCAGCGATGAGGCGGCGGCGCCTGTCGCCGCGCCGGATGAATTGGATTGGCTGGAAGACGTGGCCAAGCGTTCAATCAAGCGCGCGCATGACCAAGCAGAGCGCGTTCGTCTGGCGGAAAGCGCGCTTGAATCCGCCCCCTATGGCGTCTTGATTGCGCGCGCGGACAATGACCATGAGACCGTCTATATAAACCGCCGGTTCGCCCGCATTTCCGGCTATGAGCCGGCAGAAATTATCGGTCGAAATTGCCGTGTTTTGAACGAAGGATTGCCAAAGCAAGAGGCTATGCGCGACCTGAAAGAGGCGCTGGCCCGCGAAGTGCCCATCACGGTGGTGCTGAACAACGTTCGCAAAGATGGGACGCCCTTCTGGAACCGCCTCAGCATTTCGCCTATTCGCAATATTCAAGGGCGCGTCACCCATTTTGTCGGCATTCAAGAGGATGTCACCGAAGAGCTTGAGGCGCAGCAAACCCTGCAGGTGCTGAAGGATGAACTGACGGCGGTCATCGGCGCCTCGCCGGATGGTATCGTGACGCTGAACGCTGAGGCCAAAATCACCAGTTTCAATCACGCCGCAGAGCGCCTCTTCGACCTTGAGGCGCGCGAGGCTGAGGGCCAGCTTCTAAGCGATCTTTTGGCCGACCCACCGGAGACGCTGCCGGCTATCATAAATGCCGTTCTGGCTGATGATGAAGCGGATGGATCGTCCGCAACACCGCAGACCGTCACCGTCCAGGGTCGTCGGCGTGATGGGGGCGTCTTCCCGGCCCGGATATCGCTGGCGCCCTATCAGCATCGCGGCGCGCGGGCGGCGGCGGCGTCGATCCAGGATCTGTCAGTTATTTCGCAGTCGAACGCGCGGTTGGCCCGTATGGCGGAGGAATTAACCGACCGGGCGCAAGCGGCAGAGCAGGCGAACGAGGCCAAAAGCGCTTTCTTGGCCCATATGAGCCATGAGTTAAGAACGCCGCTGAACGCCATCATCGGGTTTTCTGAAATCATTTTGGAATTTGGCCACCAGACCTTAAAGCCTGGAAAGTTGGAAGATTATGTCGAGGATATTCACATCAGCGGTACGCACCTGCTGACGCTGGTGAATGAAGTTTTGGACGTCGCGCGGATTGAAGATGAGACCCAGGGCCAACTGGCTTGCGCGTCTTTCAAACTGGATGCGGTGGTCGAACAGGCGGTGGGGCAGGTTCGCACCTTAGCCCAGCGCGCCAGCATAGAGATTAAGGTCGAGGCACCGGCTGATATCCAGGCCTGGTGTGAACCGTCGTCTCTGGCGCGCGGCCTGGTTAATCTTTTAAGCAACGCCATGAAATACAGCGACACTGGACGCGTGGTCACGCTCAGCGTCAAGGCTGAGGCCGGACGCGTCATCCTGGATGTCGATGACGACGGCATCGGAGTCGCCGATGATGTGCTGAAGAATTTGGGCGCGCCGTTCTTGCGGGCAAGTGACCCCTATGTGCGCGGCATCGTTGGCACGGGCCTTGGCTTGACCATCACCAAGACGTTGGTGGAGCGACAGGGCGGCCATCTGACCCTGGAACGAAAGCCCGAAGGCGGCACCCGGGCGCGGATTGATTTGGCGGCTGGTTAGTCGGCGCTACTCCTCCCGGCCAAGCGCGCGGTTGAGCAGAATATAGAGCTTGCCCACGTCAGCCGTCATGAAGGTCGAATGCAGCAAATGCTCAGGGTCCGCCCCCTCAGATTCGCTCAATAGCCGGTCGAATTGGTCGACATAGCGGGTGGTGTATTTGCGCGCTTCGCCGTCTTCCTTGATTTTCTCCGTGATCCGCCGCACGGCGGCCCCTTGGCGTTGGCGCAGCAGGGTGCGCGTGAAGACGCCGCGGTCGCCCTTCACATAGCGCTTCCAATCAGCCTCCGGCACCTCGCCTTGCAGCATGCGCGTCAAATCGATGGAGATGGAGTTCAGATCCTCCACGATGAAACGCGCTGTCTTCAAGAACAGGTTGCGTCGCGCCTCGCCTTCCTTTTCGGCCAGGGCCTTGGCCTGAAGGCGGGCTGTCTCCGCGGCCTGGGTCAGCTTGTCCGCGCGCTCATCCAGTCGCGCACCGGTTTTCTCTGTGCTCTCCGCCGCCGCTTCTGCGCTGGCCAGCAGCGATGTGGCCTTGTCATCAAGGCTGGAGACGAGCGTGTCCAGTGCGCCGCTGGCCATGCCGGCGGCTTTCTCCAAGCCCTCAATCCGCTCTGTCAGGCTGTTGCCGACGGTGGAGAGTTGCTGTGTCGCCAAATCGCCGGCGGCGGCCACATCGCTCGATTGCCGGCGCAGCAGGGCGATCATCGCTTCAATCCGCTCCCCGGCTTTGTCGGTCTCGCTCCCAACGTCGCCCACTTGTGCGGCGAAGGCGTCGGAGATTAGGCGCATCGCTTTGGCCGATTCTTCTGCCGCCTCAGAGAGGCCCTCGGCCTGTTGGCGCAGTTGGTCGCGGTTGTCGGCCACCTGCATCCCGGCCTGAACCGAGGCGGTGGTGACTTTCTCGCTCTGACTATTGAATTTCTCCCCCACCTGATCGATCAGGCTGAGCGCCGTTTCAAGCGCCGTTTTCAGCGTGCCCTGTTCGTTGCGGAAGGCGCCGCCGGCTTTCGCCAGCCGCTCGGTGACGTGATCGGCGGCTTGGCGTAGGGCCTCGACGCGGCGCTCCAAGGTCTCGTCCAGATCGGTGCCGCCCTCCGTCGCGGCTTTGGTGATATCCGATAGGGCGCCCGTCTGCCGGGTCACGGCACCGTCCAGCGCGTCGGCCTGTCGACCAACCTCACCGGCCAAATCGCTTAAGCGATCGGCGTCGGATTTCAGCCCGTCTCTGACTTGGGCGAGGGTGGCGCCGGCGCTATCGGCGGCTTGTTTTAGGGCCGTGGTGCGCTCTGCCAGGGCGGTGCGGATTTCGTCGGCCCCGGTGGTGGCGGCGCTCGCGGCGGCGCGCAAGGCCTCGCCGTCTTGGGTCAGGGCTTCGCCCACGCTGCGCGCGCGCTCCGCGCTCCACTCGGCAGAGGCGCGCAAGGCTTCGGCCTGTTTGCGCAGGCCGTCGATGACGACGCGGCCCTGTTCAAGTGTCGGGTCAAGCCGCGCGGTTAGGCGCTTGCCGCTCTCCTCCATCCCCTCATCCAGCGCGATCAGGCGCGCGTCGATCTGCTGATCCAGCAGCGTTGCCTGCGCGGCGGTCGCTTCGGCGGCTTGCATCAAGGCCTCGGTCTGTCGGGCCAAGGCTTGGCGCACACTCTCCGCCCGTTTAACGGATTGGGCGCCCGCCTCGCCTAAGGAATTGGCCTCCAGGCGCAAGGCGTCGCCGGCTTTGCGGATATCCGCGCCGGCTTCTTCGGACGCCTTTGCAAGGGCTTGCGAATTCTCGCCCGTCGCACTTTCCAGCGCCTGTGTTTGGCGGCTCAACCGCTCCGCAATCGCCACCAAATCTTCAGCCTGGCGCGCCACGGCGCCGCGCACGATGGAGGCCTGGGTGGCCGACCGGGTTGAGGCCTGGTCCAATTGCTGCGTTTGATCTTTCAACTGGGAAACGATCGCATCAACCGCACCGCCCGATCGCTCCAGGGCTTCCTGTAGCCCCCGGCCATTGCTCTCCAGCGCATCGTCTAGGCGGCCTTTATAGCCTTCGGCTTGATCTTCCAGCTTTTCGCCAAGGCGGGTCGCCTTCTCATCGCTTTGCTCGAAGCTTTCCGCCAGCCCGGAATCCAGGGCGGCCAAGCGCGCGGTGATCGCGGCACCCAGCTCGTCCGTGCGCTCCGCCATCACCTCGCTCATCTCATCGATGCGGGTGCGGTTGTCGCCCCATAGCCGCTCCAGCACCTCACGGCTTTCGGCAAAGGATGCGCTCAGCGCCTCGTTCAAGCGCGCGGTCTCGGCGCGCAGGTCTTCTGCGATCTTCGTAGCACTCGCCTCGGCTGTCTTGCCGGCCTCGCCCAACGTGGCCGCCCCGGTGGTCAGGGTTTTCGCGATCTGATCCGCCTTGTCGGCGCTGGCGGCGCTGGCGGCGTCCAGGGTTTTGGCGTGCTCCTGGAAGCGTGCGCCCAGGTCGTCGGCCTGATCGGCGGCTTTGGCGGTGGCCTGCAGCAAATCCTGCGCCTGGGCATTTAGGGCGGATTCGATGTCGCCGGCGCGGGTGAGCGCCTCGGCGCTGGCGGATTCCAGGATATCGGCCTGCGCGGTGGTGGTCTCCTCAATCCGGCGTTGATGACGCTCAAGGCGCTCCGCCATGGCTTCCAGGCGTTCGTTCTGGTGGCTTAGCGCCTCGCGCAGGCCTTTGGCGCGGCCTTCGGTGCCGGCGCTGGCGGTCTCTAACGCGGCCAATTGCAGGCGCAGGGCCTCGGACAATTCGCCCAGATTGGCCGCCGCGATTTCGCCGGCCTGGGTCATCTGATCGGTTTGGCGTTGCAGGGCGTCGGCGACACTGCGCACGCGGGCATCCTGTTCGTCCGCCGGGTAGGTCAGCAAGGCCAATTGGCGGCGCAGCATCTCGCTATGCAGGCGCACGTCGGCGGCGCGGCGTATATAAAGGGCGATCAACCACAACAGCCCGACCGGCATCAGCGCGCCGGTCAGCATCAGCGCGATTTCATGCGGCAGCAGCACGCTTGCCAAATCCAGCCCGCCCATCAGGTGGAAATACCAACCCGATAGCACCAGCCAGCCCGCGCTGATCACAGCCGCGACCCAGCCGGCAATGCGGCCGCGTCGATTGGCTTGAAGGCGGGCGGCCTCGACGTCTTCGGCCAGCATCTCGGTGCGGGGCCTCTCGGCAGACGGCAGGCGGGTGATTTTGGCGCTCATGGCGGTATCCTTAATGTCTGGCTGGGGCGCAGCCTATCGTGAATGAACCCCTTTTGCAGCCGCTTATGCGCGGATGGGTTAGGGGATATGGCGTTGTGAGGGGCGGGCGGCGGCGTTATTGTCTGCCGCCGATACGCCTCCGGACGGATAACAAAAAAGGCCCGCACCGCCCATGCAAACCCATCAAGATTTCCCCAGCCTTCATATCATCGACCATCCGTTGGTTCAGCATAAGCTGACCTGGATGCGCCGCACCGATACGCCGACCGCGATGTTCCGCAATCTGTTGCGCGAAATTGCGCTGTTGATGGGCTATGAAATCACCCGCCATATCCCCATGACCCGCCAGATGATCGACACCCCGCTGACCGCCATGGAAGCGCCGGTTTTGGCCGGTCGCAAGCCTGCGATCGTGCCGATCTTGCGTGCCGGGTCGGGCATGGCCGACGGTTTGGTGGAATTGATGCCGAACGCGCGCGTCGGGCATATCGGGCTTTACCGCGATCCCATCACCAAGCGACCGAAAGAATATTATGTGAAGCTTCCAACGCCGGGGGGGCGCTTGTTCATCCTGTGCGATCCGATGTTGGCGACCGGCTATTCGGCGGCCCATGCGGTTGATGTGCTGGTGCGTGAAGGGGTGGAAGAACAAAATATCCGCTTCCTCGCCCTTGTCAGCGCGCCGGAGGGGGTGAAGGTCCTCAGCGACGCCCATCCCAATGTTGCGATCTACACGGCTGCCCTGGACGATAGGTTGGATGAAAACTCCTATATCGTGCCGGGCTTGGGCGATGCGGGGGATCGGCTTTTCGGGACGAAGTAGGCGCGGGGGGCAAAAAAGCCCGTCATGGCCGGGCTTGACCCGGTCCTCTTTCCGGGATGGGATACCCCCATGGCACGCTATTTTTTATTCGGATTTGCTCTGATCGTCGCGCTCGCGGCTTCGCAATTCCCAACCTATCGCGAGGCGTATTTGCAACGCCTCGGCGGTGCGTTGGATGAGGTTCAGCGTCAGGTCACAGCCCTCGACGCGCGCGCGCAGGCCGCCAGCCTCGAGCGCTACGCCTATGTCCGGCGCCTGACCGGCAACCCGGACCCGGTTGTCCGCCGGGAGGGGGAGGCGCTGATCGACCTCCTCAGCCGCCGCGAACGCTTGGGCGATGCCATCGCCGCCCTGCGCGCCGCGCCGTTGCATTATGAGGCGGTGCAAACCCTCTGGCATCTGGAACCCGATATCGCCGCTGCCGCCTTCGAAGAACTCACGCCCGCGATCCCGCTCAGTCTCTCCGGCATTTTCCACGGCTTCATCGGCTTCTTCACCGGCCTCCTCCTGCCGCTTGGCATCCGCCGGTTGTTTCCACGGCGGGTGGTGGAGGCTTGACGCGCTTCTCTTCCCCCCCACGCCCTGATGAAAATCAGGGCCCAGGGCGGCTTGGCAGGGGCCATCTTGATCGCCTGTGCCGGTGGCTCTGGATGCTGACTTGTCGTCAGCCACCTGCTCACCGCCGGGCGCGGATGGGTTCTAGTTTGGGGGCTTTGCGGCGGCCGCGGGGTTTGTCGGCTTCGTTTTCGAACAGGTCGGCGAGCTGTTCCATCATGGTGCCGCCGAGCTGTTCGGCATCCACCAGGGTGACCGCGCGGCGGTAGTAGCGGGTGACGTCGTGGCCGATGCCGATGGCGACGAGTTCGACGGCACTTTTGGTCTCGATATATTCGATCACATCGCGCAGATGGCGTTCCAGGTAATTGCCCGGATTGACCGACAGCGTGGAGTCATCGACCGGCGCGCCGTCGGAGATGACCATCAGCACGCGGCGTTCTTCCGTCCGGCCCAGCAGGCGCTGGTGGGCCCACATCAGGGCTTCGCCGTCGATGTTTTCCTTCAGCAAGCCTTCGCGCAGCATCAGGCCGAGATTTTTCCGGGCCCGGCGATAGGGCATGTCGGCGGGTTTATAGATGATGTGGCGCAGGTCGTTCAGGCGGCCCGGATTGGCGGGCTTGCCGTCGGCGATCCAGGCTTCCCGGCTTTTACCGCCCTTCCAGGCGCGCGTGGTGAAGCCGAGGATCTCAACCTTCACCCCGCAGCGCTCCAGCGTGCGGGCCAGGATATCGGCCGACATCGCCGCGATCGAAATCGGCCGCCCGCGCATGGAGCCTGAGTTATCGATCAGCAGGGTGACGGTCGTGTCGCGGAATTCGGTTTCGCTTTCCTGCTTGAAGGATAGCGGTTGGGTGGGGTTGGTGACGACCCGACCCAACCGCCCGGTATCCAGGATGCCTTCTTCCAGATCGAAGTCCCAAGACCGGGTTTGCTGCGCCATCAGGCGGCGTTGCAGACGGTTCGCCAGCTTGCCGATGATGCCTTGCAGGTGCGATAGCTGCTGGTCCAGCATGGTGCGCAGACGCGTCAGCTCTTCCGCATCGCACAGCTCTTCTGCCGGCGTGATCTCGTCATTGCCTTCGGTGAAGGCGTGATAAAATTTTTCCCGAGGCAGGTTGCTCAGATCATGTTCGGGCCGCCAGCGTTTGCCGCTGTCGCCGGGTTCATCGGCACCGGGGGCTTGCATCATCTCGCCGGCTAAATCTTCGTCGATAGACTCGCCGTCTTCTTCCTCTTCCCCCTCGCCCGCGTCGGCGTCGGCGGAGCCATCAACCTCGCCTTCCTGCTGCTCGCCGCCCTCCTCTTCGGATTCGCCGCGCGCTTGGCTGTCTTCGTCTTCCTGGGCTTCTTGGTCGTTTTCGCCCTCGGGATCCTGCGGCTCCGGCTCGCCCAAATCGACGTCCATGTCGCGGATCAACGTACGTGCGGCATCCGCGTAGGTTTGTTGATCCTTGATCACCGGCTTTAAGCCATCCAGCGCGTTTTTAAGGCGCTGTTCCAATGCCGGGCGCCACAGGTCCACGACCTTGCGGGCGGCAGGCGGCGGGGCCTCGCCCGTCATCTTTTCGCGGGCCAGCAGGCGTACGACCTCCGGCAGGGCGGATTCCGTGCGCTCCTCAATCCGGTGGAAGCCCATTTTGCGATAGCGCGCTTCCAAGGCGCCGGCCAAATTGGCGCGCAGGCCCGGCATATTCTCGCCGCCTAAGGCTTCGACCCGCGCGGTTTCCAGCGCGTCGAACAGCATCGGGGCGACATCTCCTTGCGGCATGGATTGGCGGTGCAGGCCCTCATCATGGTGGCGCAATCTTAGCGCCAGCGCGTCACCCTCGCCGCGCACGCGGGCTACCTCTTCCTTCGGCAGGGTTTTCGGCGGAAAGGGCAGACGCGCACGCTCGCCCGTGATGTGGGCGGGCTCGGACCCATAGGATACCTCAAGCTCCGGCACGCCGGAGACCGCGCGAAAGCAAGCTGCATTCGCACGTTTGAAGTCTTCTATGGCGCTGTCGTTATCGGCCATGAGGTGGCGATGTCCCTCGCGCGTCGTGCTTTAGTGGACTTGGATACCGACGCCGGTTTCCGGCAATTCTTCGCCGAAGCAGCGCTGGTAATATTCCGCGATGATCGGACGCTCGGTCTCGTCACACTTGTTCAGGAAGGTCACCCGGAAGGCGAAGCCCAGATCCTTAAAGATCGTTGCATTCTCTGCCCAGGTGATGACCGTGCGCGGGCTCATCACGGTGGAGATATCGCCGCCGATGAAGCCGGTGCGGGTCAGGTCCGCGCATTGCACCATGGCGGAAATCTGCGCGCGGCCTTCTTCGGTGTCGAAGTCGGGCACCTTCGCCAGCACGATCTCCACCTCCTGGTCGTGCGGCAGATAGTTCAGCGTGGTCACGATCGACCAGCGATCCATCTGGCCTTGGTTGATCTGCTGCGTGCCGTGGTAAAGCCCGCTGGTATCGCCCAGGCCGACCGTGTTGGCGGTGGCGAATAGGCGGAAATTCGGGTTGGGGCGGATGACCTTGGATTGGTCCAGCAGGGTCAGCTTGCCCTCCCGCTCCAAAATGCGCTGGATGACGAACATCACGTCCGGTCGACCCGCATCATATTCGTCGAAACATAAAGCCACCGAATTTTGCAGCGCCCAAGGCAAGATGCCTTCGCGGAATTCGGTCACCTGCTGACCGTCGCGCAGCACGATCGCATCTTTGCCCACCAAATCGATACGGCTGATATGGCTGTCCAAATTGACGCGTACACAGGGCCAGTTCAACCGCGCGGCGACCTGTTCCACATGGGTGGATTTACCGGTGCCGTGATAGCCCTGGATCATCACGCGGCGGTTATAGGCAAAGCCCGCCAAGATCGCCATCGTGGTGTCATGATCGAAGACGTAGGTATCGTCCAGATCGGGCACATGGTCGGTCTTTTCAGAAAAAGCCGGCACCGTCATATCGCTGTCCAGGCCAAAGGTCTGGCGCACAGACACTTTGATATCGGGCGCGGCCAGCGTCTCGGACGCGGGCAGGGACGTGTCGTCGCCCGACTTGACGGCATCGGACTGTGTGGCTTTGGACTGGGT
>Ga0307967_1002415_pt1 | contig 10834 bp, 9 predicted proteins | sample OrgLakmetagen648_FD_201828 | JGI IMG/M metagenome (GOLD analysis project Ga0307967, IMG submission 201828) | Saline water microbial communities from Organic Lake, Antarctica - #648 | ecosystem: Environmental > Aquatic > Non-marine Saline and Alkaline > Saline | place: Antarctica: Organic Lake...
ATCACGATTTCTCCAACCGGAAATGAAACCAACATATTTTTCAACAATGTGGTTTTTGAAAATAACCTTATGTTTCTTCCTCGACAGAGAGTAACAATTACAGGTACACTAACGGGGGTCTTTTAGAAAATATAACTAATACTTTTCCATTTCTCGATAATTTCAAAACCTGAAATTATAAATTATTTCAGGTTTTATTTTAAAGGTAATGGATAAGTCAATTACGATTAACGGTTTTAAACAAAAAGCTTCTTGAGATAAATTTTAAAAACAACAAAAAATAAATAAAAATGAAATTCTATCCACTGTATCAGTAACTGCGAAATAATATTGTTAAAAAATTTACAAACATTAAAAATTAGAAATATGAAAATTAAATTATTAATTTTTTTCTTTATTTGTTTACAAATAAATGGTTATTCTCAGCGGTCAGATTATTTTGGCGTAGGTACAAGATATTTAACACCAATTTATGATATTTTTTCCCTTGATGACCCAGGCATTGAAGGAATAGCCTCATCCTTTACTACTTTTGAAGGTAGTGTGAGTATTTTGAAATGGTTAAGAATAGGTGGTTTCGTTAACTTCAATCCAGAAAATGACGGGATTATTAATACAGCCTTACGAATAGGAATAAATAATTTAGAATTCTCCTATGAGACAGGAAATCTTCAAGGTAGCCTTGATAATTCTTTACTTAGTATAAGTGATGGTGGTAATATCCCAGTTAATGTTGGTGAATTTTCTAATGATTTTAAAAGCTTTATTATTTTCATAACCATTAGCGACTACTCCGATTATTACTTAAATCAAATCGGGCTTGGACTAACATCTATGACAGCACCTACTGAAGCTACTGTTCAGTTAGAAAACTTCGCGAATATAGATTATATAGATCCTAGGACCAAGATTAATTTTTATGCATTCCATCAAAAAATTGATATGATGAACAGTAGGCTTTCAAGAATACCTTCTACAGATAGAATAGGAGTAGATTTTTCGTCGGCTAACATTGCTGGTGTAGTAACACTTCAGGCTAGTGATTTTGCTAAAAACGAATTAGAATCTGGTATTAGGAATGGTATAGGAAATGATACCTCTTATGCCAACCCAAATGGTTTTATTTCTTCCAGTAGGAAACCTATCTGGGGTGTTGGAATATCTTCAGATACTAGATTAGGTATGGCCTATACCTATAAAGAAGAAGATAAAAAATTAGCATTTGGCATTGCTGGTGGATACAGTTTTAGGGCTTTTTTTTTAATGACCGCTGCTATTTCAGGGAAAGATCCAAATGGTGATGAATATTTCCAGTCTTCGCCTAGTGGAACTTTTATTTATCAACATGGACCATACCTTAAAGCTCAAGTTAATTGGTAACCTACTTTTACATTTAATGAACATTAAAAATTAGAAATATGAAAACAATTATTACTTACTTAGTTTTTATCTCAGCAATTAGTACTGCTTTTGCTGAAGATATTATTGAATCTTCTAGAGCAGATTTTGAAGTTCTAGAATCTAAAATTGACAGTTCTGAAGTGAGCGTTCAGATGGTATTTGAAAACTACATTAATGCCATTGGTGGACGTGAGAAATTAGAGCAAGTAGGATCTATGGTTAAAGAAGAGTCTATGAATATAGTAAGTGTTTTTTCTGGAACTGAAACCATCATGAACAGCGTCGTGCTCACGGCAAGAGACAAGTCAGGTAAATTGGCATCAATCGTAAAAGCAGATGGCGTCACGACTAAAACAGTCTACAACGGCAACTCTGGCTACACAGAATTGTCTACTGGTTTTAAAATGGATTTTGATGAAAATATGCTTGCTTTATACGACAAGCCTGTGGTATTCTTTCCTGAATTAAATGCTCCCGAAAACGCTGAAATATATGTGAAAACAATTAACGGTAAGGAAGTATTTGCGGTAAGCTATAAAGCTGATGACGTTACAGAAGTAACTTCTTATTTTTATAAAGATTCTTGGCTGAAAGTTTCTGAAACTATGATAAATGGTGATACTGAAAGTACGATGAAATACCAAGATTGGGCCGAATATAATGGGATAAAAATTCCTGTAAAAACAATGATAGTAACCAATTTTGAAACAGGTAAAATGATGACAGAAATGAGTACTAAAATCGAATTCAATGCTCCAATTAATTCTTACATTTTCAGTCCTATGGAAGAAATTTCAAAAAATATGGCAGCAATTCCTTCAGGCGGTATGAGTGCTTCAATGGCTTCAGAAACTTCGCTATCCAATACAAGTTTTGCATCAAGCTCGGATAACGTAAGCGTTGAATCTATGGAAGAGGTTAGTTTCGATATGCTAAATAAGCGAGAGCAACACTATAAATCAATACTTCAAGCCCTAGAAAATGAAGGAGGAGAGGTTGCTAATACTACAAGTCTAGCCACCATAACAGTTGAGTCTGACGGAGAAAAATACGATATTGATAAAGTGAGTCGAGATGAATTGTCTGAAATGAAATACAGAAGAAGTTCACTGTACACACTTATGCTTGATGACCAAACTCGAGAGCACTACCATATTATTAAAGATGCTTTTGGAAATACAGAATTGTCTGAAAAATTCAACAATCATAATATTGGACCCTACCTAATTCCAGGTACTGGTGGCGAAAAAGACCAAACCGAACATATCGAGAACTATCTAAATGCAAATGGTGTTGCCAAGTCTTTAATTTCAAGATGGTTCAATAGAGATGAGAATGGTGCTTTCAATATGAGTCTTGTCGCAGAACGCGGTCAATATGATGCTTCAGATTTAAATGTGAAAGTTGCTATGGAGAGTAAGAGAGGTCGCGCTTTACTTCAAGATGCAGGAGAAGAACTCATAGGAAATACATTTGTAATCGTTTACGATTACAAATACACCGATAAAGAAGAACAAGCCAAAAAAACTGGGGGGTTTCTCAATGCGATTTCCACCGTAGCATCGTTTGTTCCTGGCGGAGAAAATATAGCGACAATAGCAAGCTTAGGGGAAGCAGCCTCAGATGTTTTAGGCAAAGGCTACTTTGTTAGGACAACCACCTATTTGTATCAACTGTTTTGGGATGAAGAAACCGCAAACAAATTTTATACAGATTTCTGGATTGACGAATCAAACTTAGACGACAACAAGGAAGCGAAATTTGAATCTACAGACTTCTTTAAACTCAAATACGTTGGTAGTGAAGTGTCGAGAAACAATCTGCAGTCCACAATTTTTACTTCAAAAACCGATGAAGAACTTATAGAAATAGCTACGATTAGAGCTGTAGATAAAAACATTGGCAAGCTTCAACGCACGTTTGAAGATTTTAGAGTAAAAACACCATTACTCAGTGGAGATCCAATCAAAGCAAAAATCGGTCTCAAAGAAGGCTTGGAAAAAGGCGACAAATTTGAGGTTTTGGAACAGGTGCTTGATGATGATGGAAAGACCTCTTATAAACGTATAGGGACAATTAAAGTAGATAGAAGGCATATTTGGGATAACACATTTATGGCAGAAGAAGCAGATGGCGCATTACAAAATGAGGACTATACACTTTTTAAAGGAAGTAGTAATAAATATGCATCAGGCATGCTAATCAGACAAATTAACTAAAACACAATGTTATGAGGACAAAAGAATTGAAGATGGTTTTAATGTTGCTGCTAATGGTGATTTTTAGCTCAAGCTTATTAGCTCAGAAAAGAGCTAAAAAGAATGCTGATGAAGACACCGAAAATTGGCGTTACGAGATAGAATGCGAAGGTGTGGGAAGTAACGGCATATATTTGATCAAAATTTTTTCTTATTCATTTAACAAAGATGTCGCGATAGAACAATCCAAGAAAAACGCTATTCACGGCGTTATTTTTAAAGGTATTCCTGAGGGTGATAGAGGTTGTGTTAGTCAACCAGCTTTGGCAAGAAATTCCAATTTAGAGCAAGAAAAAGTCGATTATTTTGATGCTTTTTTTGAAGAAGGTGGCAAATATCAAAAATTCGTCAACTTAACGACAGATGGTGCAGTAAAGGCTGGAGACCGGTATGAAATTGGGGGTAGTGGGCTTTTCAGAAGAAAAGAATACAAAATCGGTATTGTTGTTTCAGTCAACAAAGCCTTGCTTCGTAAAGAACTCGAAGACGCTGGGATTCTAAGAGGTTTGTCATCAGGTTTTTAAATCTAAAACTATGAAAATTACATCAGTAATATTAAGTCTGGTAGTTGTGGTATTAATGTCAGCTTGCAAATCAAAAGCAAAAACGATTTCAGGTTATTATAACTACGCCACAGAATGTGTTGGGAAAGGCTACAATGGTTCTCAAATCGTTAAAACTTGGGGGATTGGTCTAAGTCAACACCAAGCAGAAACAGACGCTAGGATTAAAGCGGTAGACGAAATTTTATTCAAAGGTATCAGGAACGGATCTTCAGACTGCCTTGTAAGACCTTTAGTATCCAATCCCAATGCTAAAAGAGATCACGAATTGTACTTCAATCAGTTTTTTTCTTTCAATGGAGGTTTTCAAAACTATGTCACCTTTCCGGCGAAAAACTGGTTGGAACGCAAACTCGAAATTAATCCCGTTAGCGATGGAAAAACAGCCTATGAACTGGTTGTAGAAGTCGATATGATAGGACTAAAATCACATATACAAAAAGATAACATAATTCAATAATGATGAAATTAGTAACAAAATTTATAATGATCTTGGCTATTGGTTTTACATTCAATCTGAATGCGCAAGCCAAAAAACCTACAATTATGGTTGTACCTAGCGATAACTGGTGTGTCGAAAATGGTTACACTGTGGAATTTGACAATCAGGGAATTTTGGAAGTCGTCCCAGATTATATCGCAGCTTTTCAGCAAAATTCTGACTTGCTTTTGGTAATTAGTAAACTAAATGGATTGATGGCAGATCGTGGTTTTCCTTTAAAAAACTTGGAATCTGAAATTAAGAGTATCAACTCGACCAGTGCAATAGATGCCATGCGAAGCTCTAAATCATCTGGAGCAGAAGTGGCAGAGAGTCCAGTAGATGCATTGCTTAACCAAGCCAAAGCAGACATTATCATGCAGCTGACTTGGACGATAAACACCACTGGACCCAAAAAATCAATCACCTTTAATTTGCAAGGTTTAGATGCTTATTCTAATAAACAAATTGCAACAGCAGCTGGAACTGGTGCGCCTTCATTTTCTGCTGAATTACCGGTGCTTTTGGAAGAAGCGGTGTTGTCACAAATCGATCCTTTTGCCAATACATTGCAAAATCATTTTGATGACATGTTTGAAAACGGTCGTGAAGTTTCAATTCGAGTTTTAAGATGGGGCGATTGGGAAAATGATTTAGAAACCGAATACGGTTCAGATTATGAAGAGTTAGGCTTTATCATAGAAGATTGGATGGCGGATAATTCTGTAAAAGGAAGATTTTCAACCAAAGACGCCACAGAGAATATGTTGGTTTTCGATCAGGTGCGTATTCCTTTATACTATGAAAGGAATGGTAGTCAGCGCGCTATGGATACAAGGCGTTTTGCAAGTGACCTTAGCAAGTATCTACGAAAGGAACCTTTTAATATTGTAAATAAAATTACAACTCGAGGTTTAGGAGAAGCCACAATTTTTTTAGGAAGTAAATAAAAATAATTATGAAAACAATACAGATATTTATATTACTTGTGTTTTTGCTTGTATTTGGCAAAGCTGAAGCACAAAACGACTTAGGAAAATTAGACGATTTAGGCAGAATTTCTATTGTGCCTTATGTCTCAGATCAAGTTGAAAACCTGCCGCTTGTCGCTAGGAATAATTTGCAGAGTAAACTTGCACAAGTGGTAACAGCCAATGGATTAGGCGACTCACAAAACTACAATACCAGATTTATCATCACACCAAATATTTCTGTGTTAGATAAATATGTGGTTCCCGGCGCGCCCGCCAAAGTGGCTTTAACCCTAGAAGTTGCCGTCTATGTTGGCGATGGTATTACTGGTAAAAAGTTTGGCAGTACAGCCATAAATGTGAAAGGCGTAGGTAGAAATGAAACCAAAGCTTATGTTGCAGCAGTTAGGCAAATTTCATCTGGGGATAATAAATTACAGAATTTGTTGAGAACTGCAAAACAAAGAATTTTAGAATATTATAATAACGAATGCGATTTTATTCTGAAAGATGCAGAATCTTTAGTCAATCAGAATCAATTCGAAAATGCAATTTTTATCCTTACATCTGTGCCCACTATTTCTAAAGATTGCTACAACCAAGCTATAGATATGGCTAAGCCGCTTTTTCAAAAAAAGATAGACCGAGATTGTACGCTGCTTTTGAATAAAGCTAGAAACGCCTGGAATGCTGGTCTAGATTTTAACGCAGCGAACGATGCAGCAAGCTATCTCAACCAGATAGACCCTAATGCTAAATGTTATCCGGATGTAGAACGTTTGTCTCGTGATATCAATACGAGAATCAAAAAAGTGGATGATCGCGAGTGGCAGTTTATTTTCAAACAACAAGACGACCGTACTGAAGTCGCTGTGAATCAACTGCAATCTATGAAGGAAATAGCATTGACTTATGGTAGAAACCAAGCTCAAAATCCAGTGTATAATATTCGGGGATGGTGGTGATTTTCTAGGAATATTTCTAACCTTTTACCAATCTGTCTTCACAGTTTTATTTTAAACAGCAGCAAAAGAGGGTTACTCTTTGGATTCGGGAACACTTAACAACGGCTTCGGGTTATTCAATAATTATGATCAAGAAGGCACATTACTATCAAAAACTAAAATTGAAAGCGGAATTATAGTAGAAAATATAGCCTATGAAAACGGGCAAATGACCACCAAAGATTTTCTTAATGAGAATATTATAAAGCAAATCAGTTTTGAAAATGGTAAAATGCTAAGAGAATTAAAAATGGAAGACTCCTCCATTATCGAAACATTATATAATGAAGGTATTCTCACGAAGCGCTCTAAGTTTAGAGGCGAATACCCAGAACAAATTGAAGAATTTGAAAACGAAATACTTATCATAAAATCTGTGTATACGTATGGTGAAAACACCTATACTAAAACTATAACAACGCACAATGCCAATGGAAGCATAACCGCGACCAAAACAACGGAATATGAGAGAGATGGCAAAGAGATAAAAAAATAAATACACCTATTTTAAACCATAAAAAACACTCCTAATGATGTACTTATTTATAAACGCCATCGTATGTTCAAATATTAACTACGGGCCGGACTTTAGGCACATTTACGACGGTTTTCGGGTTGTTTCTTTCTAGCCCAAAAAAGCTAACTTTAAATAACCGTGTAAGTGGTCCAAAAAATTATGAAAATTGCCATACTAGTGTCTATTTTACTTATAGTCTTTACAGCAAAAGCGCAACAGCTCGTTTTAAACGACGGTCTTAAAATGCAGTATGTTCAAGAGGCTGTTTTGCCAGTTGCAGAGGATGCCTATGTGGTTTTAAAAGACAGCACAGTTTGTCTTTATACTACAAACGCCGTTATACCCTACAAAAAAGAAAAACTGGGTGATGGTTATATCGTAAATACAATTCAAAAAAGACTGTACACCATAAATTTGATACCACAATATGTCGATCAAATAGAAGCTGATACACAAGAGTTAATCACACTTGTAACCTACGTGTATGAAGCATATTATAGCACTTTAGACAGTACTAAAATAAATGAGTTGGTAAACAAGTACGGTTATTTAATTCCAAAAGCAGCTATTTCAGAAATTTTCAAATTTAATGAAACTCTAAATTTGGAATACAACATTACTCTTCGTGACTACCAAGAGCCACACTCGTTGCTACAACCTCAAAACACTAATTACTTAACAGTAGATGAAAACAACCTATTTTATGTAGACACCAATGAAAACCTTATCCTCGCCGAAATAAAAAACAATAAAATAAATAATTTAGAAACTTGGACTAATTTTAATGGTTCCATAAGCCTTGTTAGTAGTGTAAAAATTGGCGATGTGGTGCGTGTTAATTTCCAACGCTATCAAGAAGAAAACGATAGGTTAGAGGAGTTTTGGAGTATTATAAATCTAAAAAAGCAAACCTTTGAAACGATAGATTTAAAAGATTTTAGTGCTAATTTAGAGAATCTACAAGAGCAAGACGCAAAGCTACTTAATAGCACTCCGTTCTTTTATAAAGCCGTTGACGGTAGTAACATCACGATGTTGGTGTTGCCTCATAAAAACTATGTTTGGTTAGATGACGAATCCTATTATTATGGTTCTCATGACTTAGCTAAATATGCCAGTATTCGCAAGGATGATAAGAGCTATAACCTCAAAGTACATGCATATCTCTTCAACTATCCTTCACGTATTTTAAGAGCAATTGCCCCACAAGAAAAAGAAAAAATTAAAGCACTAGCGGAAATTTATGTTAGAAATAAGCGTGAAATTATATCAGAGCGCTGTGACAACTAACACCTAGAATATTAAGGTTCAAAAAAGTTTGTTCAAAAACACCAAGAGATAACTTAAAAATATAAAGGCTTTTAAAAATCATGCTATACATTAAATTTGAAATAAAAGATTCATCAAGGTTTGAAGATTTTCAAAAACTCTACGATCATATGGTTAAAGTAAGACAGCCTGGTTTTAAGTTTGATGATGTAGGTCCCGAATTTGATTGGGATGGAATGAAAACACAAGAGGAAGTAGATGCTGCAGTAGAAGAATTAAATACCTTTTTAGATCAACAAGTAGAACCCGAAATTTATAGGTGCAAAGCATTATTACCAAGTTATGTAAAGGTGTTTCTAGAAAGCTATTTACAAGGCGGTAATGAAAGTTTAGAATCGTTTGGTAGTCAAGAGGTGGTTTCAATATTTAATTATCTAGAATATGGTTTTGAAGTGGAGATGGATACTCTTAAAAAGATAAATGACCATTTGGGCATTGTTAAATTTTCTACTGCTAACTATCCATTTGGTGGTATGGAACGTTTTATAATGTCATTAGCTGCTTATGATTTAAAGCCCGTAGCGTGTTTTGATGGATTTAATGAATGTGACATTAAATGGACCACAACGCATGAGTATGACTCTGTTGTTTCATTAAAAAAGAATCGTTTTTCAATGATTAAAAATTTGATCATCAATAGTTTCTTTAAAAAATTGAGTTTTTTAATGTTGCTATTAATATCAAGCCATGCGTTAGCACAAATGGATACCTCCACCTATGTACTAAATAATAGCTTAGAGAAAAAAAACAAAGAGAGTCTGTTGGTTTTAGAAAAGCCAGAATTTCCATCACCAGAAAAAGCACTATTGTTTTTCTTTTCGGAAACCTATTTTTTTGATCTCCATAATTATTCTGAAAACGTACAAAAAGTTGATAATGTTCGATTAGTGTATCATCCAGATGAACGTATTATTAGTGCTGATACGTCAAGTTTTGAATTTGAAAACCATGCTTTCAAGGATCTTAGAATAAGCAGAAAACCTATTATAGATCACATAGGGGTTGATAGTATTTCAAAAAAAGGCAATACCGTTCAATTATTCCATTTTGATGAAGAAATGGATTATGTTTATCAAGTTTATGAGTTAAAGGACGCGCAAATTGTAACTTCTGCAGACCTCACTAGTGTATTGTATTACAGTACAGAATATACGTACAACAAGAAAAATAAGTTACTAAAAGTGATCACTACCGATGATTATAATAATAAGGAAATTGAAACTGCTACTTATAACAAAAATGGGACTATACGCTCTAAAAAAAGCTTTGAAACAAGTGACGGGATAAGCATTACAACGACCACCTATTCCTATAAAAATAAATTGTTAACTCAAGTAGAGACCCACAGTGTACTCTATTTTGTGCCTTTAGATAAAGAGCAAAAGCCGATAGAAAAAATAAACTATTCAAAATATACCGATGATGACACTTTTATAAATCTAAATACTGTTGATTTTTTATATAATGATAAAAATGAATTAGTTAAAGTAGTAGAAAACAGCAAAGGTTTTTCTGAAAATGAAGGGGTTAACTACGAAAATATGCAAACTTTTGACTTAGAATATAAATCTAACAAACTTATCATAAATGCAAGTTTACCAGAAAACAGAAGGTACGAGTATATTTTTGATGAGTATGCTAACCCCAAAGAAATAAACTCCTACGTGGTTGAAAAGGATACTACTTGGCTTCACAAAAAAACAATATTTAAAATTTTATATATCGAGTAGGTATCCCTCATTGCAAATTCTAGAAATAGTTTCATAAAAAAAATTCACATGGACACAAAAAAACTAAGAGAACATCGAAAACTAATAGTCTTCATTTAGATTTCGTTGGTTAAATTATTGCCAGTTGATAACATTCCCATATAAATTATTAATACCATCAGTTCTGATACATACAGAGGGCAGACTTAAATTAATTCATCACAAAGCACATCCTGTTGTACATCTGCAATGACTTAAAAGTTGTTCTTTTGATGTTTTCAATATTATTTTGTATTTTTTTACTTAGGGTATTTATTGTAAATTGTTTAATCTTTTGATTTTCATTGAGATAAATGACCTATCTAATTTAAACTTTAATGTATGAAGGCTATACTGTCTTATTTTATTTAACGAAGAAGAATAAAAAGAATATTTTTTTACTTTGCTTTTATGGTTGTAAGCTTGTGAGAGATAAAATATTGAGGCAATTGAAAGGTTTTTAGTCGAACCAATTGAAGAACAGGTCACCTTTGAAACTAAAACAGCCGCCCCCGATGGGATGATTTTCGATAGTGAAGGAAATCTATATTTTGCAGATTTA
>Ga0307967_1002419_pt1 | contig 10820 bp, 10 predicted proteins | sample OrgLakmetagen648_FD_201828 | JGI IMG/M metagenome (GOLD analysis project Ga0307967, IMG submission 201828) | Saline water microbial communities from Organic Lake, Antarctica - #648 | ecosystem: Environmental > Aquatic > Non-marine Saline and Alkaline > Saline | place: Antarctica: Organic Lake...
ATCCATTGCCCCCCATGGAAAAAATAGGTATCAAATGGTCAAATTGTGCAACCGGCCCCCCACAAATGAATGTTATACAGTTTTGTACTGCAACCGCCCCCCCTCGCTGGAACTTCCCGACGGGTGCAACGGGTGCAGGCAGGGCTGGGGCTGGGGCTGGGGGGTCAGGGAGTGCTGGGAAAGCTTCCTGACCACTCATCGCTCGTGCTGCTCAAAAACGCTCATTTTCGCCACCGCCTCACAACCGCCCCGTCACCGCCCCCACCAAAAAACAATAATTAAGGGTCGGTGATATACTTTTCGTACGCTAGATACAAACATACAGCATCCTATATAACCTTTGCACACATCATGCCTGCTCCCTTCCTTCTGCTCTTGTCCAATTCAGTTGTGCTTAACCATTTTAATTGCAACCAGAGGTGACCTGTGCACACACTTAACACTTAACACAGGCCTGTGACAACGCGTTTGATGCTTTGTGCTTTGTGTCCAATGGATGCTGGGGACATTTTGGGAGCTTTTTGGGCATACTTGCAGGCATCGGAGCTGGGCTAGCTGTGTTGGGGGTGAGTCTGAAAGACATTAATTAGTTTAGATCTACATTGGGCTTGCATGTTTTTGGACGGTGCTGCTTCTAGTAGTATTCGCTCTCTGGAGCCATCAAGGCTAGCACCTCAAAGGGTGTGGGTGATCTGGTCATGAAAGTCGAATATAAATGCTGCACTAAAACCGCTATAACTGTTTCTCGTTTTTTTAACTTCCTCTGATACACATACACATATGTCGGGAATTTGCCATGTCGAATTTGTAGTATAATACTCTTTGTTGAATCCAACCTTTCTTGCACAAAACGCTTTTAAGGTACTTGCCAAAACTGGAATGCTCACCACAGCCGTGTCAACAATTGCAAACTGCCTGTGTGCGGGAGGCAGGGGCAAGAGCAGAAGGCAAAGCAGAAAGGAAAGCTACTATGCTGCGAATAGCCCTGCCTACAAGTATGGCCCCTACAATGCAGCTGCTCCCACAGCTGCATCCAAGGTCAGTGTGAAAGGGGATGAGGAGCTCACACAAATGTAGATCAAGCTCGCAAATATCAAGAATGTAGAACAGTACACAGGTTTAGCCTTATGTGTATATACATGTGCACAAGTCTATGCAGTGTTGTAAGTTGATGTAATACCATCTCTTTGCCCTTGCTTTCCTGTGATCATCTCCAGACTTTTGTCTTTGTGTGAATGACCATAGCATGCCCTTGTATTCCTGTTGTTGTCCCCATACGTCTACGCACCTTATTCCTATATTCAAACTAATAAAGAGATCCGGTTACAGGTAGAAAGCACCCAGTTAGTGGCTAAGCAAAGTTAGATCAGTCTTAGTTTGCCGCGTGCCCGTATTTCAAAAACAAGTCTTCGCTTTAGAATGCATGTCCTCAATACTTCTTTCAGGCACCTATTATGCAAACAAGCGCCCACACTCCTACACCCTGCTATTGCAGCAAGGACCAGCTGCATTCCCACACAAAGGTAGACCCAGTTCCTCAGCATACATGAACCGGCACCACGGAGCCGGGTTCGACCCAGAGAACCCTCCCACCAAACCACTCTCAGCTCAGCCCTCCAAAGCAGCTCCAAAGCACACCTTGGGTACCAGGGCCATGCCCACTTCACAGTACACAAACCCTCTCGCCAAGCTCTCACACGACAACCCCTCCTTCCTACCAGCACCAAATGCACTTTCACCATCCCACCACCACCTCGACCACAACTCCAGCCATACAACCTTCCCTACCTCCCACTCCAAACATGTCTACACTGGCCCTGCTTCAAGTACCCGCCACCTGCACCGGCCATCCTCTATGCCTCCACGTGCTTCAAGCGCTGAGAGATTCGGCCACAGCAGTACCAGACCTCAAAATCACCACAGGCTGGGCAGGCCAGCAAACGAAAGAAGGCGTAAGGGTTTATACGATGCAAGGGGTCAGGGGCAGTCAGGAAAGGTTCAAGAAGAGGAGGAGTGGGAGGGGTATGCTTCAGACTTCACTCTGGAGGATTCAGCAGGTAAGTTGACAGGAACAGGAAGGTGCTTGCACTGTAACCAAGTGGCACCTGCCAATTTTAAGACCCAGATATGCTGAATCTCACAACAAAAACTCAAGATTTTAAACGTGTAGGCAGTTCAGCGACATCTGATTCTATTGTGACTGAAGCAGGAAATGATCTACTAGGCTTGTAACTTACTCCCCAACAAAACTCACTCTGTATGGCTGTGCAAACACAGCTTGATGCAGCTCTCTACCAAGCAACCTTAAACTGCACACACATCGTCAGTACACACATTAATCTACATTGTAAGATCAAATGACCGTCACTGCAAAGTATAAGACTCAGCACATCTACTAATACCTGCGTGGTGGGGCTGGCCATCCAGCTTATTGGACAAGACATGTAGAAACTCTCAACTGTCAACCAACTAACTGCTCTGTCACACGGTTTGCCGCTGCCACTGATTGGGCGTGACAACATACCTATATTCAGACGACATACATACACTCACATACGTAGGTGGGTATGCAAGCAGCTGGCGCAAGCAAAGTGGGCAACATGGCATAAATTTTCCTCCCTCCCCAACTCGCTCTATGCGGCAGCAGCAACAACAGCAGTACGCACTCTCAAAGCCCAATTACCAGCAGTACCAACAGCAAAGCTTCCCACGGTCTCCGTCCACTGAGGATTCGTCAAGCAGGTTAGGGAGACAAAAGCCTTGGGAAGGAGCCGCATCAAGCAGCATTGCAAAAGTGGCTGAGTGGCAGGATCAGTATGTCGTTCACCCTCAGAAACTACAGCCTCCTCCGCCTGCTGCCAGGGGCAAGCGGCCGCGATCTCAGCACATGCATCCATCCTCAAGCCAAGAATGGCAAAGCTCTGTGCATGAGCATTGGAATTCTCACACCCATAATGCTCCCTTTCCAAGGAGGTCACAAGGGGTTGAGTGGCAGATGGGCCCCTCTAGATCAGATAGAGAGAAGGGGAGGGGGGGTCCATACACTCACCCATCCCGCCAACAAAATCAAGAGCACCCCTCCAGTGATTGGCACGGGCTACAGCGTAAGTGGCCTGACGTTTCGGGTAACCCGCTGTTTGATCAGTAGTTGATGTGCAGCAGCAGCAGTGATAGGTAACTAGCGATTGGAGTCAATATAAATTTTGTCAAGCGTGTTACAGAGTCATCTTTGAATCTGATTGACTATCAGCACGTACTTACGAATTCCCCCCAAATCCCCAAAGTGATCCATTGTCAATTTGAACCTAAAGCCATAAGTCCATACTATCAGAAAGCCTTACGCCAGTTCTTTTTTGACTGACTTTTTGACTGATGGCTTAATCTGTTTACAGCCTCTGTAACCTAGGTGAAGCCGGCTCTGAATTCTTCTAGAACTTGCCTGACTTTTCCTTCTAAATTATTATTATTAGTTTCTCTTCGTCGGTAGGTTCTCCCATTCCATTGTGTCTTGTGAATGAGCGATGCTCAACCTTTGTTTTGCCGGCAGCGTTATTTTTTCACTTTCCAGGCTATCTATTTTTCTACTCCTACCTTTGCAAGCAGGAAATCCATGCTTCTTTCTCGCCTAAAATCCAATTAACAACATTTGTTTACATGGACAAGGAAATGCTCAAAAAGGCAACATAATGTTACATTGATTATTTACATAGAATATGTACAGTATTTACAAGAAGGTGCTGTTTACAGCAAGTGCCTACAAGACGTCAATCTGGAACAGAATTCTTACGTACAATGCATTAATCATCAAATAGTGTACTCTTGTACTGTACAGTGGCTTAATCTGTAAAAATGGAACAGAATTCTTACAAACAATTCATCAATTCTCAAATAGTGTACTCTACTGTACAGTGGCTGTAAAGCCTGTAATGTATGTACAGTGCAATGCAAAAACATGAATCGGAAAATTGGTTTCATCAGTTCTCAAATAGTGTACTCTATTGTACAGTGGCTGTAAAGCTTGTAATGTACAGTGCAGTGCAAAAACACAAACCGGAAAATTAGTTTCTCAAGGCGGAAATTGCCCAGGACTTTGGTTTCCTTCACAAGCATGTCACAGCAAGCCAAAACCATCAGCGCAATCATCAGCTGGAAAACTTGTACAAAACAAAAATACCACCTTTGCTGGAGATATCGCAGCCAGCAAAACAAAGAAACAAGACCACTCGGGGCAAACTCCCCTGACACTACCTAGCCAGCAGCTCCATTTGCAGGTGCTAGGATTGTGGGATTAAGATCAAGCAGCCTCACATACCCATGCCAGAGTGCTATCTACAGGTACAAACGTTTATTCAGCAAACATCCGCTCGTGCTTAGTATAGACTGCGCCGTTGTGATGCACAATGAGGTGGCGTACTGTTTCAGCTTTTCATGATGCATTCTTGTAAGCCAAACCAACCACATCATTCAACCACTGGCCTGGTCAGAAGGGTTGAGCTTGGAAAGGTCTGTTCCTGTCTCCACAGCGCTCTCGTTTGAAGCTCGAGCCTGGAACGGACTCACGGCATGCAGGCCCTGCCAGCCAGCCAGGAGGAAAAAATAAGCAAAAGTAGTAGGTATGTAAAAATCAATGAAGATGATGATACCCAACATGCACATTGGTCAGGGTATGTGTATTGCAAAAAGTCTGGACTAGCAGGGTCCCCGTTTCCTCTTGTAGAGCGTCTGGACAAGGGAACAGGCAGGTAAGCTGATCCAAACCTGAAGAAGGCAGCTTTACTAATAATGAGCTTGTATTTTTAGGTGTTTATGGAAAACACGCCGACACGCTTGCATAATAGTAGATCGCTTGCATAATGTGTAGTATAAAAGGATGGTAGGATGTTGTGGGAGTCAGACACACCCCATTTTAGTGAACATAAGCCAAGGATGATGGACTGGAAACTGGACAGAAGCTGCACTCAGTCTTGACCAGTTTCCATCTGACGTAACTAGGGTTTGAGTTTGTTTGAGCGGCCTCCAACACGTCTCCTCCATGATAAACAAGCCCCCCCACGCTCTCACCTTGCTCCTCCACACCACCGGTCTGGCTCGAGAGATGGGCTCACCAACGCAGTGCGTTGCGGCGTGCGTCTTGGGGTAGGAGGAAGCCATCATTGCGCCTGCATGCAAGGTTTAACGCATACAAGGATGAATCAGTGACTCTGCTGCACTCATACAAGCGGCTGGGGGCCAGGCTTGCTCTCAGCGAAGATACGGTCTGCTTGCTTGCTTGCCTCAGACTTGGCACCTGATGGAGGAGTAGTAGAGGCCGACGGGATGGCGCTGCCCGCGTGCACGAGCGAGGCCTGCACATTCAGGCTGCGGTAGTGCGAGAGGAGAGGAGTGCTGGCGGGGCGGGGCGTGGCAGTGGTAGAGGACGTCGTCGTGCGGAGGAGGAGGGCGGACGACGGCAGGAGTGGCACCAGGTGCTGGCGGAGGGACGGGACGAGGAGCATGGTTATGGTATATATAAAAAATGATTTGTGGAAACCAAAACCCTAGTTCACTCAACTCTGAGTTTTCTCTCTCAGATCTTATTTTCATAAATTAAAAAACACACGGATTGCAGGAGTACAGAGAGTAAAGCTGCGTGAATGCATATGTTTTTGCTTTAATTGCACATCATTTTATTTTTTAAATTCTGAATGGACAGTCCTGCTCCTTCGGTAAGATGACACCCCCGTTAAGATCGCAAAAGAAAGAACAAGGTATTCCAGCACTAAAAACATGCACACAATTTACTGTTTATTGTTTACCCCAGGTGCCAGAGGAGCTCATCATTTTTGAGAATGATGCGCCAAACAGTGTTGGTAAAGAGCCTTTTTGGTAAAGGTGCTTCTTTGAAGCTGCAGTCCACGCAACTGTTGCTCTCCTCAAAATGAATTCCAGCTCCAGCTGCGGAGCTCCTTAGATCGCCGTCTCGAATGGTATTATTACTACAGTCTCTTGTGTGCTGGATTTCTCCCTAGGGGCAGATCCCGATGCGCAGCTGAGAGTTGTTTTTGTATTCCCTATGCTATGCCTTTCCGCTTGCTGGGTTTTGCTGCATATATCTGCAAAAAAACTGTGCTACCTTCCGGATCCTAGGAGCCAAGCCAAGGAGTTGGTCCCACCGCCCGAGCTGCCAGAAAGGCTTCAGACGTCCAGCAACCTGCAAGTGCGTGCTGTTTTGCTTGTCCTATCAGCAAGGCTCCTCCCCTATTTATTTTATTCTACGTTTCGTGTGCATGTAGTATGCAGCATGAACGAGCCTGACGTGGCTCATCATAATCCACAACCTCGTACACAATCGGGGTCTCTTGTGCTAGCGGTACCTCCCCCGCGCAACCACGCAGGTGCTTGATCTTGTCAACACAAAACTTGCTTGCACCCTTCGAATGAGTGCAAAAAATGGTGCATCAAGGAAATAATTAAAAATAGGTAGCTTTGTATTTATTTTGGTCAATTTGTGTTTCAAATTGACACAAACCAAAGCTTGACATAAACCAAAAGTTTACATTGCAGAAAGACAAAAAAAGTAAAAAAGAAATGAAGAACTACACAAGCAGTGAAAATTTGCTTCCACATTTAATCAAGGATAAGATGTTTAGTATATAAAGCTCCACCAAGTAATTGGCTCCATTGTTTCAATCGGATCATGATACTCTCCCTTGTTCTCCTCGCACTGTCATTGCAGGCTATGCGCCATTTGGACATGCTGTACACGGCAAAGCTCGCGGAGGCCAAGGCGAGCGTTGCAAGCGTGCAATTCATTGTGCTCAACTTGCTTATAAGAATCAATTACTAATTAGATTTATCTATTGTTTCTGCTGGACATGAGCTAAGCTTTTTAGCTTTCTCCTTGGCAAGTAGTAGTAGTAGTAGTTGACATACTGAACGCACTATCACTTAGTGAGTTATAACGCAAGACTGTGTTTTTTGCAAATTTGCAGGAGAACAAGGTGATGTCTGCCATGTTTACAACCAAACAATGAAAATTCTTCAGCGGGGGGGGCTGGCTCGAGCGCTGTCTGGTGGAGGAAGCGTTAAATTGGTATCAGAGAGCAAAGAAGCACAAAATGATGTAAAAGAGACCGAGCCTACTAGTAGCTTTGCGCCTCAGGGCTATTGAGGTCTGCTACGTAGGTTGTCTAAAGATTGAATGAGACAGTGACTGCAAGTTGACTGTATGGTGGAGCCATAGCAGATCTATTAAGAAAGACAAAATCCAGGGATACCATATCACATTTCATTTCCAATCATACAAGCCAACATTTGCCATCTACCTGTGATTTAGTGCTTATAAAAATTTGAGGTTAAGGGGTTCAGATTCTGGGCCTCCGTGGCATTACGGCCTAATATGTTTCAGGGATGTCTTTTGGTTCCCGAGGCCAAAAGAAAAAAGGAGACACTACGCAGGCAGCAAAATATCACTCCCCACATTGATAAAGGAAACAAATCCGCTTCAACCGCTCTTCAACTGTACCAGACTGTGCAGTTAATTTCAGCTGCTTCAACCACAGATTTCAACCGCGATTGATTTCAACCGCTCCAACCACAGTCAAGTCTGCTGATTATTCGCCTCTAAATATAATCCCTTGCATTACACACTCTTACTACAAGCACCGGAAGCCTGTCAGCCTTGTTGAGGCAAACAGCAAAGTGAAGCAACTGCATTTCAAGTTCTTAGAACAGGTAGAAAGCGCACAGGAGATATGAAGAATGACAGGGAATAACTGTGGCAAGCCACGTCATTGCAATTATGATGCCATATCCACTGCCTTTACCACTTTCTGGCAAGCAAATCAACAGCTTTAAAAAGCGTAACTACCTTTGCAAAAAACCTCAATTGACGATCTAAATAATATTAATTAAACTCAGGGAGGCTCACATTCATTGATGCCGCCTATTTGGCATGAACTGTGATTGCTAACCGGCTCCTGATGAGACTTGGTAATGGTATTGGAAAGGGCACGTCTGGCATGGACAAGTTTGGCAGCGTAGTTGGCACCCATGTTACTTATAAGGGCAATTATTTGCCTCTTTGAATCAAGACCCCGATTGCCTCCAAGGCTTCAGCGTTTGAGCGTTGTAAATGGTGCCACCCACACTTAAGAGGATGGTTTGCAGAGTAATGGAGGCTCCTTAAAGACGATGGCAGCATTCTTAATGCTGTCCCTGTGCGGCGTCAGCAGGTTCTCACAGTTGTGTTCATAATGAGGTGGGTGCATGCCACAGCAGATTGAATGTGGTGCTATCCAAGTACCAGGCTCTCATACTTTTGCGGCAGCAAAGGAAACAAATAATGGAGTTGCCAGTCTTGTCGCACATAGTGAGCATTACAACATGTGCCGATGGACCCCCTCTACCAATTTGCAAACGAATAAGAGGGCTGCTCGCTCAATGAGGTGCTTGAAGATCCTTCGCCTGCACATCACCACTCAGGGGTATTGCCTAAAAATCATAGGGTTTTTCAGCTTGATGTTGCGTCTGATTTGTATGATTCTCGTTGCAAACCTAATGAGGGCCAGCTCGGTTTTAATGAACATTGTAGTATTTCGACCAGTAACTTCAAGGCTGTGGAGTGGACTGCTTGTGCGGCTGCTGGGACAGAGGAATTGATGTTGATGGGAATGCTAGGACCTGGTGGAGCATTTGCTTTTGCCCCTTGCGACCACCTCCTTAGTTTGTTCTTGTTGTTCGTGTGCTTTAACAAACATGCAAGCATCTGATGGCTGGTGGTAAGTCTGCATGAAGCGAGTAGAGTCAGTTTCATTCGACCATATGAGTTCAACTTACGGAGGTAGCTATAATCTCCTTTTTGGGTCAACAAGAAAACGCATGTCAAAATTGCCATCAAGTAGGGTGGGCAGCTGACAGGCTTTATACTAGGTTGTGGCAGTACTACGACAGTACAGCAAGTAGTTGCACGACCTGGCATAGGGTATAGTATCTGGCTATCATTCTGCACAATAACTGCCGCGGCAAACGTGGCCCCAGGCTCTACATCTAAGTTATAAGAAATAGTTATGAGCGACTACAAGTATCTACATTTCACAGCACTCACGAAAATATAGCCTACATGCAGTCAGATCTGCAAATAAAATTATACAGATGAGACGAGACATTGATTACAACTCCCACAAATATCTGAGCAATACTCCTGGTGATGTGCAGGCTTCTGCCTTCCAACTACCTGATTGCCACTGGAAAAAATCTCTTGCTTTTATTCTCCAGGTGGGATGGTGTGTGTCACTGCATCCATTGGGTGGTGCAAAACTCAAAACAACATGCATCGCTCCTCGCCCTTGTTTCCACTATCTGTGTTCTTTGTCTTTTCTTTTGGCTACTAGTATTAGTAGGCTAAGCTAGGTGACGCCAGGCAATGAAACCCAGTATCTTGGTTACGGATTCCATTAGAGTAATCGGGGGGCAACCTGTCGAGAGCCCAAAGAAAAGGCGAGGGTTTACATATACCGCATCTCTTCATCTACAAGAGTTCCTAATAAATGTGGCCAAATGGCCAGCAATTGAACAATTGAGACCAAGTTCGTGCCCTATTGAACAGAGCTTTCCAGCAAATAATGGTTACACACAGTACTAGCACCTGTAAGGCTTAGCAACTGCATGCGCATGAATAGAAGAATTAGTTCCTCTCCGCTGTCTCTACTCAACACGCTCACATCAGCATTCCTGCATACACACCTCCCTCACCCTCTCAATAAAATCTGCATCAGATGCGTACAGTTGACTTGACCATGTCGCATGTCCCATCAAAGTAATTTGTCTCTACCATCAACAACGACCAGCTCTCAAGTTAACACACCACTTTTCACTCACAGTATTCGCGCTGTGGATGCCCACAGGAAAGAAGACGAGTATACGCAGCAAAATATGGAACGATTCTCTCAACAAAACTCGTTTGGTGTATCAGCGCATCAGGACGTCAAGCAGGCTTGTGTTCCTAAAGGAGCAGTGTGCCTTTGGGCTTTTACGCTTACTTTAGGTCGCACTACAACTTGATGGCCGTGTCAGACACACTGCCCTCATCAAAATACAGAAATCATCTGCTGCCTGACATGCTGCACCTAATCTTCTCTGGTGATAGCCTAACATAAAAACTGCACAAGAATCACTGAAGTACAGACATGAACACCCCAAAGCTAATGCACGGGCATGCACCCAGATCAATTTTTTGACTTGCTGTTCATCTTGGGGCAGGGTGAGTTCTCCTTGGCAAGCTGTCGTTCCTGCAAAGCATGGATCATGGACAAACTCATTATCCTACCAACAGTTCTTATTGCTAAAGAGTGTACAGCAAGTCCCTGGCACAAAGCACGGAGCAGAGTCTGCTGATCCAGCACGTACCATGGCAATGTTGCAGTTGTTGACGAAGCACGGCTGCTTGAATGCTTCGTCGTTTTCCCTGGCTTCTGGGGGCTGCAGGTAGGGTGGGCAGAGCAGTTATACACCCACGAGCTGACCAGCTTGAAAGAGCAGCCAGGAAGCATGAAACGAAAGCACGGCATATCCCTCTTGCACTCCACCTTGCCACCCTCAATCATTGCAGCAAAATATGTAGCCACGCTTTCTTTTTTTTACCTCACCAGCTCCTAACCTGTTTTATCATCCACGAGCTGTGTAAGACCTTGTCTTTCACCGCCTGCACCCACCTGACCAAATATCATCTCGCAGGACAAGTCCTCAAAGTTGGGCTTCATGGTCAAAGGAAGGCCAAACTCCTCAGTGAAAAATGTCTGCAGGAGGGTCAGGGGAGGGGAGGGGGTTACGTGAGCTTTGTG
>Ga0307967_1002422_pt1 | contig 10814 bp, 11 predicted proteins | sample OrgLakmetagen648_FD_201828 | JGI IMG/M metagenome (GOLD analysis project Ga0307967, IMG submission 201828) | Saline water microbial communities from Organic Lake, Antarctica - #648 | ecosystem: Environmental > Aquatic > Non-marine Saline and Alkaline > Saline | place: Antarctica: Organic Lake...
CCCGGGTGTCGAACCCGGCCATGTGGCGCAGCGGCGAATTGGCACCATCGGCTGCAATCAGCAAACCGGCCGTGATGCGGTGACCGCCCGCCAGGGTCAGTTGCGCGCCGGATTGTGGATCATGGTGGTAACCTTCCAGCGTCTCTGGCACCAGCAGGGTCAGCTTCGTTTTGCCGTCGCTCGCTGTTGCCAGCTGCTGCAGGCCGTCATGCAACGCAGCGCTAAGCACACTGTTTTCAATGATGTGGCCCAGTTCAGGGGCATGGATGTCGTGGGCATAAAAATCGATACTGGCGGTGCCGTCGGCCTCATGTACATGCATGCCGGTGTAGGCGCACGCACGATCTGCGGGAATGGCCTGCCAGACCCCCAGGTCTTCCAGCAAGCGACGCGAGGCTGCCGTCATCGCGCTGACGCGGGCATCATAGCCGCCTGTTTCTTTGCCTGTTTCTTTGCCTGTTTCTTTATCTGTGGCTCTGACTGGCGCGTGCTGCAAGGGTCTGCTGTCGATCATGGCAATACGCAACCCGCTGTCGGCCAGCGCCAGTGCCATGGCCGCCCCGGTAATGCCAGCGCCCACTATCACTACATCATAGTCACTCATCTATATTTACTCATGTGCAACTTGCCCTATCTGTCTTTTGCCGCATCGTCTATATTACGGTTTATCATAACGCTATCAAACCAGCCTTGACAGCAGGAGTCTATCATCCATGACAGCAGAAATGAGCCTGGACGCAGCACAAGCCTTGATCGGCACGGAAACCGGCATCAGCCAGTGGCACACTATCAGCCAGCAACAGGTTAACCAGTTTGCCGATACCACGGGTGATCACCAGTTCATTCACCTGGATGAGGAGCGCGCCAAAGTGGAAACGCCGTTTGGCGGCACCATCGCCCACGGTTATCTGACCCTTTCATTGCTCAGTATGCTGGGCGCTGAAGCTGGTACGGTGCGTTTGAGCGGCACCAAAATAATCATCAACTATGGTCTGGACAAGGTACGTTTCCTGAACCCGGTGCGGGTAGGTTCGCGTATCCGCGCCCGCTTTGTCATGCACAGCATCACCGAAAAAAATCCGGGCCAGTACCTGGTTAAACATCAGGTAACTGTGGACATAGAAAATCAGGACAAACCGGCCATGATTGCCGAATCGCTTAGCCTGGCCGTCACCGGATGACTATCAACACTGACCATCCAATACGGACTGGCAACACTGGCCGGCAACACCGACTACCACCCGACCCGACAACACTTCAGGACAACAATTATGCGTAACAAAATACGAACTGCTGCACGAGGATTGATGATTGTGGGACTACTGACGCTTATTTCATGTGCCGGTGATCGACCAACGACACTGGGTGTACAAAACAACCAACTGGCTGGCTGCCCGGATTCGCCCAATTGTGTCAGCAGTTTCGAGCAGCGCGAAAGTCATGCCACTGAGCCCTTGAACGGCGATCTTGCCGCCGTGCGTGCAGCGCTTGGGCAGATGCCCCAGGCCGTCATCGTGACCGACGATGGCAACTATATTCACGCCGAATTTACCAGTCGCCTGATGGGGTTTGTGGATGACGTCGAGTTCCTGGCTGACCCCGCATCTGACCAAGTGCATGTGCGCTCTGCTTCGCGGCTGGGCCACAGCGATCTGGGGGTGAACGGCGAGCGCGTGAAAATGATCCGCGAGCTGATGACAACTGGCTGACCCGTACCTGCAGCCACCGTGCCCGTGTCTACAGACGCACTGAGCGCCGGTCGGCCATGCCCATGGCCTGACGGGCAAACCAGCCCTTGGCCGGCGGCACCAGGTCCATCAGCAACAAACCAAGATTGCGCCCCAGCGTCAGGGTTGGCTGTGCATTGGAGAACAAACGGGTGGTCAGATCACTGAAAGCAATGGTATTGGCCTGATCGCCCGACTGGGCGGCCAGGAATGCTTGCAACACGTCCATTGAACCGGGATTCCGGTTGGCCTTGCGTGCTGCCACAATCAATTCGGCCAGTGCCCGCGCATCGCGCAAAGCCAGATTCAAACCCTGCCCGGCAACCGGATGCAGGGTATGTGCAGAGTTGCCCAGCAAAACAATGCCGGGGCGAATCTGCTCTGCCGCCACGCTCAGAGCCAACGGGAAAAGTGACCGGGCGCCGGCATGCGTGATTCTGCCCAAGCGCCAGCCGAATCGCTGCTGCAAGGCATCGATGAAATCGGCCTCAGGCAACGCCATGATGCGCGCGGCGCTGTACTGAGCTCTGTCGCCAGTGCCGTCACTGCCCTTGTCGCTGTCTTTCTCATTGTCAGCGTCAGCCAGCGTCCACACCAGCGAACCACGATGCTGGCGTTTACGCCCCTCGCTGAGATCAGCCAGTGGCAATACCGCCAACGGCCCGGTATCAGTAAAGCGTTCAAAAGCCTGCCCCTGATGGTCATTGGCAAAGGCGATATTGCAGATCAACGCCTGCTGGCCATACTGTTTTTGCTGTACCGTAATGCCCAGCTGCCGGCACAGGCCGGAACGACCGCCGTCGGCCAGCACCAGCAGACCTGTCTTGATATTGCCCGGCCCGGCGCCGTTAATGGTTAACATGGCGCCATCACTGAGCGGTTGAATATGTTCGACGCTGGCCGACGCACGAATCGTCAACTGTTTGCTGTCACGCAGGGCCTGTTGCAGCACACGCCCAAGATGACGATTCTCTGCGACGTAACCCAGCGCATCGACACCCATCTCGGCACTGTGCAGCCGTGTCGCGCCAAAATGCCCCCGATCCGACACGTGAATATCACGAATGGCGGTGACAGCGCTGGCCAGTGCCGGCCAAAGGCCGGCCTGTTCGTAGACCAGGCGACTGCCCCAGGACAGGGCGGTGCTGCGCGCATCAAAATCGGCGACCTCGGCGCTGTCATCAAGCTTCTGGTCCGGAGCAGCATCGAGCAGCAGAACTCGCAGACCACTGCCCTGAGCCAGACGCTCGAGCAACAGCGCAAAGCTGCCACCGACCAAGCCTCCACCTGCGATGACGATGTCGTATTCTGGTGTCAGTCTCTTTTCTGTCATGGTTTATGTTTGCTGTTCCTGTGCGCGCTTACGCCCGCTGGGCCATCAAGGCTTCAATCGCCTCCGTGGTTCTGGGCGCACCATCAGTCAGTACTTTGTTACCGGTTTTGGTGACCAGCACATCGTCTTCTATCCGGATACCGATACCGCGCCATTTTTTGGCGACCTTGTGGTTGTCAGGCGACACATATATGCCCGGCTCCACCGTTGTCACCATGCCCGGCTCCAATCGGCGGGGCTTGTCGTTGAGCCGGTAACTGCCCACATCATGGACATCAATGCCCAGCCAGTGCCCGGCACGGTGCATGTAAAAATCACGGTAAGCGCCGGCCTCGATCAGTTTGTCCGGATCTCCTTTCAGCAAGCCCAGTTCAATCAGGCCGTTGGTGATTACCCGGACCGTGACGTTATGGGGCTCATCCCAGGGCACACCGGGGCGCGTCACGGCAATGGCCTCGTGCTGGGCTTTAAGGACAATGTCATACAAGGCTTTTTGCTCCTTGCTGAACTGACCATTGACCGGAAACGTGCGGGTGATGTCGGCAGCGTAGTATTCATATTCGCATCCGGCATCGATCAGCACCAGATCGCCGTCTCGCAAAGGCTCGCGGTTTTCAATGTAATGCAGAATACAGGCGTTGGCACCGGCGGCGACAATGCTGTTGTAGGCGGGCGCCCGACTGCCTGACAGCATAAATTCGTGCAGCAGCTCGGCTTCCAGATGGTATTCGTGACGACCTTCACGTGCAGCCAGCATGGCGCGTTTGTGGGCACGGACAGAAATATCAGCAGCGCTCTGCATCAGCGCGATCTCGCTTTTGCTCTTGAACAGTCGCATTTCATGCAGCAATGGATCCAGCATGACAAATTGCTGCGGCGCCCTGGCGCCCATACGCACCCGGCTGCGGATATTTTTCACCCAGCCACTGACACGCTGGTCAAAGGCCGGCTCCCGTTCCATGCAGTAATACACGCGCTCACAACCCTCCATCAAGCCGGGCAGGATCTCATCAATCATGCTGATGGGATGCGCCTCGTCCAGCAGCAAACGGGTTCTGGCCTGCTCCGGTCCGGTCAAAATACCAGTCCAGAGCTCTTTGGTTTTGTCCTTGGGCTGACAAAAAAGTACAACCTCACCTTGCTTGCGGCCGGGAATCAGCGCCAGCACCGCGTCGTCTTCGGTAAAACCCGTCAGGTAGTAAAAATCGCTGTCCTGGCGATAGGGGTATTCGGTGTCATTACTGCGTGTGCGCTGCGGGGCCGCGCAGAGCAGGGCAATGCTTTTTTTGCCCATTTTTCCCATCAGGGCGCGTCGACGTTTTTTTGCCTGCACATAACGTTCAGCCCCGGCGTCACGTTCAGCCCCGGCGTCACGTTCAGCCCCGACGGTCTGATCCAGGTGTTGTAATTTACGTTTTGCCATACATTTTCCTGAGATTTTGTCTCGTGTTATTGACCGCCCACAGCCAGCTCTCTATAGTAAGGGTCCAGCAACGGAACCGGCCGACAGGGCTTCCTGCGTACTTACGCATACTAACGTGTACTTACGCTTACTTATGAGAGCCCCCTGTGTACTTAATCGATATGAACAACGATCAATTTAATACTCTTGATGAAAAAATCAATGCTCTGATCGCATTGAGCGCCGCTATGAAGCAGGAAAATCAGTTGCTGCGCGCCAGTCAGCATAACTGGCAAACGGAACGCCAGCAACTACTGGAGAATAACCGTCAGGCCAAGACCCGGCTGGAATCGGTCCTCAGTCGTCTGAAATCCATGGAACAGTCACAAAGCGCCTGAGTGTAAATACCTTATGAGCAATCCACAGGAAGAAGCCAGCACGGTCGTGGTCAAAATCCTTGATCGCGAGTACCAGGTCAGCTGCCCGCCTTCAGAACAGGATGCGCTGCTCAAATCGGCTCGTCATCTTGATGAAAACATGCGGAAAATCAAGGCACGCGGCACCATTCATGGCCTGGAAAAAATATCCGTGATGGCGGCACTGAACATCACCCATGAGCTGCTGCAGAAAAACCGCCAGATCAATGAGTCGCGCCACAGCTCGGCGCAGCAGGTCAAATATCTGGAAGACAAGATCGAGCGTGCATTGCACAACGCCCGCCAGATCGAGCTGTAACCCGGCCCCCGGGGCCTCCTCAACACCAGCAAGTCGCGCTGTTACAAAAAAGTTGTCGCTTTTACTCGATACCCCAAAATAACTTCTATATACTCGATCAATAGTCACCTGGAGTACAGGCCAGCTGGAAAAAGTTCTTGAGCCGATATCTGTTACTCCGGAGGCTCTTCGCAATGATGTTGTTGAGCATGTCCGCACGCCGGAAAGCCTGATACATCGCTGGAGCCACCACCTGAACCTGTGGGTTCAGGACTATTCCGGCAGCGGTATTCTGGGTGGCTTCCACTCGCTGCAGCCTTCCGATCAACACCCCTGACCCAGGCATGAAACCAATGCATGAATCCAATGCATGAAGCCTTCATCATCCGATCCAATACCAAGCCCTGACACAACCTGGGCCCTGCGCCAACGCTTGCGGCGCGCACGGCGCCAGCTTTCTTTCAGTCAACAGCGCAATGCCGCCCGCGGTTTAACCCGGCAACTGCTGAACGCACCGGCCTGGCACTGTGCCCGGCAGATTGCCTTTTACCAGGCTGTTGACGGGGAAATCGACCCGGCGCCGGCACTGCGGCGCGCCTGGCAGCAAGGCAAAGCCTGTTACCTGCCGGTGCTGCACCCTTTCAAGAGTGGTCAAATGCTGTTCGTGCGGGTCAGGCCCGGCAACCGACTGGCCTACAATCGCTGGGGTATACCAGAGCCAAAACTGCGCCTGAAAAACATCCTGCCACCGCGTAGACTCGATACGGTGCTGATGCCATTGGTGGGTTTTGATGAGGCGGGTAATCGGATCGGTATGGGAAAGGGGTTTTATGACCGGGCCTTTGCTTTCAGGCGAAGTAAACCGGGCTGGCCGGCCTTGGTAGGGCTGGGTCACGAATGTCAGCAAGTAGCTGACGGTATTACGCCTTCAGCCTGGGATGTGCCGCTTGACGCTTTGGCAACGCCCTGCCGCTATAAACCGGTGAGAAAGTCTAAGCTTTTGTAAATTATTGGTTTATAGCAGGCCGCTTTGCGCTACACCGCTGATCAGGACACTGAGCCCAAATACAACAATGACGACCAATAGCATATCTGGTTTGCGTTTCATAAGATGTCCGCTATTGTTGAATATCTAATTATTTAATTATTCCATTTTCCAGCTGATTAAGCCTGTTATCTAACAAAATATCAAGATAACTGTGCTAACACGCTGAAGAATAATACAATGATAGCGTATTAACAATGATTCGCTGCTAATTTTTTACACGTTTTTGTCAAGCCAACCCCGCGTATCTCTATATCGGCACTTGCCTGAAATAAATATACTGTATATATTTACAGCTCCACGACGCCCGACAACATTACCGGCACCGGAGCACAGGCATGAACACAACCGTACCCACAACCATAAAGGCCACCACACCAGAGCACAAGGTTGAGCAGTTACTGCAACAAACGCAGGGCCTGTGGCGCGGCAACAGCCAACAAACAGCTGCCTCCGATACCGCCAGACCGAAACAGCGGCACAGCGCAGATCTTTTCGATACCTGCTCGTCCCCGTTCCCTGCAGACAACACCGGTGAAGCGGGTCAAAGCACCGGCCATGCCGAACTGGACATCCTGTTGCCCTGGGGCGCATGGCCGCAGTCCGGGCTGATCGAAGTGATCAACAAACAGGCCGGCATCGGCGAATTACAACTACTGACGCCTTTGTTGCGCGAGCGCAGTCAGCGGCAATCCTCCATTCTATGGATCGCACCACCTTACCCGTTGCACGCTCCGGCACTGGCCCAGATGGGCGTCAACATCCGTAACAGTTTTGTGGTTCCGGCTCAGACCAGTTGCAACCAGGCCTTGTGGAGTATTGAAAAAGCCCTGCAATCGGAAGAATGTGGACTCGTACTGGCCTGGCAGAACTGGCTCAGCGCCCGGGTCATCCGTCGTCTGCAACTGGCCGCGCGCGAAGGCAATACGCTGGGGGTATTGTTTCACCAGCGACCAGCAGCACACTCACCATCAACACTGCAGCTGCAGCTGAGCAGTGCGCCGGTCAGCCAGCCCGGTTTCCGAAACATGGACGTTCAGGTGCTCAAGGCGCGCGGCAGTCACAAGCAGGGACGGGTGCGCATCAAACTGCCATGCTGAGCAGCCGGCAAAACAAAACGTTTGCCCGTGCTGCCAGCAGACACAAAGCAGAATTTTATGCCCGGCAAAACCCGGCGGCGCGCAGCAAGCGCGCAAATCTGTGGTATGCACTTTATTTTCCGGCATTTCCGGCTCTGGTCGATGACAGGCATTCAGGGTCACCTGTTATTTCTCTTGTCGCGCAACACTGCCAGCAAGTCAGCGACTGCATCAGCCTGGACGGTGATGACGCCCTGGTGCTGGAGGTCGGCAGAAGCCTGCGTTATTTTGGCAGCCTGACACGCATCAGGGCATGCATCGAATCAGGCATAACCGCAAAACTGGCATGCAGCAATTTTTTCCAGGCGGTAGCACCAAGCGCCAGCGCCAGTTTGCTGCTGGCTCGAACCGGGCATGATATCGCTATCGGCAAGCCTGAGGATCTGCGCTCACGCCTGGGCGGCATCCCCACCAGCGCACTCGCCATTGATCGCCGGATCCAAAAGAAACTTGTCAGATGCGGCTTGTTCTATTTAAGGGATATCTGGCGCCTACCATTGGCAGAACTGCGCATACGATTCGGCCGAAACCTCGGTGACTATATTGAGCAATGTCTGGGGTTACGACCGGAAATACGCACACCCTGGCAGGCAAAATCCAGTTATCACGACCGTTATGATGCCGATCACGGCCTGCGCTCTGTGCAGCAGATTCTGTATGCCTGCGAGCTGCTTCTGAACCGGCTTGAGGCTTTTCTGAAAAAAAATCATCTTTGTACTGACCAACTGGTCTTCCATATGGATTATGCGGCCAGCAGCGCCCCTCATCATCATGAAGAAATCATGGTCAATATTCGTAAAGCCGATCGCGAAGCGCAACTTTTTTTGTTATTGCTGGAAACACAGCTGTCGGGCATGAATTTCCCCGGAGAGATTTACGCCATTACCTTGCGTGTCCGGCACTTCACTGACTTCAGGCCAGCAGGTGGTTTTCAGGACAAGAAACGGACACAGCCCGAAGAGCACCGCTCGCAATTGCTTGACCAGCTGGCGGCAAAACTGGGCAGCGATGCAGTTCAGCGATTTTTTTTGCAACAGGATTATTGCCCGGAATTTTCCACACATATGCTTCCATACCTGACACCGCTGACAGAAGACAAAACAGACGCCTGGCACAGCGCTATATCCGCTACACAAAATCCGTGCTGGCTGCTTAAACCGCCGCGCCCGATTGTCATCCGGCACCAGCAGCTTTACTACCTGTCACCTTTGACGCTGTTGCGCGGCCCCCGGCGCATAGAAACACGCTGGTGGGAAGGCAAAGGCATACGCCGCGACTATTATGTTGCCGCCAATGCACAAGGCAATCTATTGTGGATCTACCAGGACCTGGCGCGCAAGCCGGAAACGGAGCGCAGTCATGCAGACTGGTATCTGCACGGTTTTTTTGGCTGACGGTCACCTGTTGACACGCGCATTAAACGTGCGGCAACTGATATCCCGTCAAAACGCTGCCTGCCAGAGCTCCTCCATGTATGGGAAGTTCCAGTTCTCGAAATGCTCCCGAACCTCAATACTGTCCTCCTGGCCTGGCAAGGAAAGGTCGACCACACTTTGCGGCAACGGCATGCTGGAGCGCACAGAAAAGAATACTTTTACCTTTGGTTTTAACAAATGTTTTTCGTTTTGCTCAATAACCACAGCAAGACGCTGGCTCTTCAGGCGAACCAGAGAACCAATCGGATAAATACCGACAACTTTCACAAATACCTGGAACAGGGCTGGATCAAAATGACCTTTCCACTGCGCCATTTTCTGCAATGATTCAGCCGGACCCCAGCCTTTTTTGTACGGCCGATTAGAGGTAATGGCGTCATACACATCACAGATGGCACCCATGCGCGCATAAACACTGATGTCCTCACCCTTCAAACCATGCGGATAACCGCTACCATCATATTTTTCATGATGGTGCAGACAGACATCCATCGTCATCTGCGAAATATCGCCGGTGCGTAGCAGAATTTCCCGCCCCTTTTCCGGATGCGATTTGATAATCTGAAATTCATCGTCACTCAATTGACCCGGCTTGTTAAGAATTGCATCTGGCACTGTCATCTTGCCAACATCATGCAACAAACCGGCATAACCGGCATCGCGCACCTGATCTTCCGTCATATCGAGATGACGCGCCAAGGCCACCATCATGGCGCATACGGCCACCGAATGCATGTAAGTGTAATTGTCCGATGTTTTCAACCGCGCCAGTGTAATCAGCGCCAGGGGGTGGCGGCTCACCGACGCCGTAATTTCGTCAACCACTTCCCTGGCCTCTGCCATGGAAACGGTGTTGCCCATGCGCGCTTCGCCGAACATTTTTGTCACAGCGACCCTGGAGCGATTACACAGCTCACGCGCCCGCTTGAGTTCGTCCTGAAAACTGCCACGCGTCGCTTTCTCATCGGATATTGGCATTGTATCGGTGGCAGGATTGGATGAAATGCCGGGCTCGGGCTGACTCGACGCTGTTGTCAGCGCCACCTTGCTTTGGCTCGGGTCAACACTGACCTCGGTGACACCAGAGGTTCTGATTTTCGCCAGATCAGCCGGATCTTTCAGCAAAAAGCTCGTCTTCCAGAACGGGTGATTGAGCCAGGAGCCGTGCAGCTCATGGATGTACATACCCAGCTTCAATTCCTTGACTTTTATTTTTTTAATCATTTTTGCATCAATACGTCGCACATATTCAGGTCTCCGAGGCAAGCCATAATGGCCAGCTTATCACGCTGTGCGATAGTGCTAGAATAGTGTCGGTAATTCAAGTCATCCAGCCCACTGCCAGGCCTTTTGCCACTAAACCATGCCCGCGACCCGTACCGCTGAACACCAAGCCACCACTAAAGCCTGGATACAGGTCCATGTCTGTGTGCTGTTGTGGGGTTTTACCGCTATTCTCGGCAAACTCATTACCCTGGATGCGTTGCCCCTGGTATTGTGGCGTATGGGCCTGGTTGCCTTGAGCCTGTTTCTCTTGCCCATGATCTGGCGCACAGTTCTGGCACTCAAGCCTGCTTTGTTACTGGTTTATTGCGGTATCGGCACCCTGGTCGCCTTGCACTGGCTGACGTTCTATGGCGCCATCAAACTTTCCAATGCCTCGGTCGCTGTGACCTGTATTGCCACCGTGCCGATTTTTCTGTCATTGGTCGAACCCATACTGGCCGGACGTCGCTTTCAGTTAAAAGAACTTTTACTGGGCCTGATGGCGCTGCCAGGCATCGCGCTGGTGGTTGGTGGTACACCGCAGAGCATGAATACCGGCATCATCATGGGCATTGTCTCTGCCATGTTCGTGGCCCTGTTTGCAGCACTGAACAAACGTTTTATCCTGCGGGCCGACCCGCTTTGTGTAACCGCCATCGAAATGGCTTCCGGCTGCGCCTTTCTGGTCGTAATCGGTCTGATTACCAGCTCGCTCAGTGAAATAACCAGTATCGTCGGCATCATCGATACCG
>Ga0307967_1002424_pt1 | contig 10811 bp, 9 predicted proteins | sample OrgLakmetagen648_FD_201828 | JGI IMG/M metagenome (GOLD analysis project Ga0307967, IMG submission 201828) | Saline water microbial communities from Organic Lake, Antarctica - #648 | ecosystem: Environmental > Aquatic > Non-marine Saline and Alkaline > Saline | place: Antarctica: Organic Lake...
GGAACGGAATGCTGTCGCCCGTTGAGTTCGAGCGGCAGCAAGAAACGAAAACCGAAAGTGTCTAGGAAACTAGGGGCTATTCAAAGTGAGATCATGCGCTTGTTACCGCGACGTCGGTACGGATGCGGAATTTCAATAATCACGTAACGTCCATCCTTGCGCGTTTCATAACGGATCCAGTCGAGCCTGATCTCAAGGGCACTCTCATTGCGATAATTGGTTGCGAATAGAAATAGCATAAGTTTTGCCGCCCGGTGCTTCGATCGGCGCAGCTCAGTGATATATGTCTTGAGCTCTTCAAGTGGAATAACAGCGTTTGTATCTGTTTTCGGTGATTTTGGATCGTATTCCGACTTAATACCTAGCGCGGGATTCTGTGCAATTTTTACTGGCGCAGCCTCTGGATGTTCGATGACGTACTCGTATACCTGCCTAATGCCGCACAGCGTGTCGTGCGCTTTCTTGAGATGCCCCTGTTCCTCAATTTCGTTCCGCACGCGCCTTACGTCATCCTGGGTGATCGAGGCAACTTCAAGGTTCGCGGGGTAGGCATTAAGGAGGTAGCCTCTCCTGGTTCCCAAGAAGCGCGGATTATGCCCTTTGCTTGCGCATTGTGCGACGTAGGACTCAACCGCATCGGCCCACTTGAACTGTGGTTCCACGACCTCCATGAACTCCTCCGGCCTCACCATGCGAGCGACAGTCGCTGCGACATCGCCTCCCTGGCGATATGTTTCGCGCACCACGCTTGCTCGCCGACGAGCTTCAGCAATATCGATATAATGCTCGGCTCTATTGCGTCCGGGTTTGGCGGCATACTGACCAATTCGGATTCGGGAGGCTTTCCCATTTTTATTGTAGGTTGCGTAGTAGGTGTCTCGGTTCACGCCAAGGCTAAGAACGAGATTTGATTTCGGCTCGCGGATGGTTTTGACGCCCTGCTCACGTGCGCGAGCGACCATCGCTTTTTCAATCCAGTCGGTAAGATGTTGGGGCATAGGTGAGCTCATGTTTGAGTAGGTTTTGAGTGCTTTCAAACTTAAAAACGGTGTTTAAGGATCAAGCATCTAACTTTCAGCCTGCACGGGAATTGGACTTATAGCACTGTTTTCTTTGAAAAAAAAGAGGCAATAGTGAATCAGAGGTTAACGGTCAAAAAACTATGCATGCAGCTTCCCAAGCTGAATGTCGTCGGTTCGATCCCGATCGCCCGCTCCACTTTTTCCTTTAAAAAGCGCTATTGCAGCGTGAACAGGCCGCCGACGGCGCGGTGTTCGGCGGCACTTACGATTTCGGTGCGGGCCATATGCACCGAATGCAGGCGGCCTTCGATGTGGGCGTCCCAATAATCCAGGAATTTTTTCAGGCGCGGAAAGTTGGGCGCGATGTCGTAATGCTGCCAGATGAATTTTTGCAGCAGGTCGGGGTAGTCGGGCAGGTGGTAGATGATCTCCGCCGTTGCCAGACGGTAGCCCTGAACTTGCTGTTGGAAACGCTCGTCGGTTGCTGTGCTCATCCCATGCTCTCCGATCCCGGTTGCGCTTAAGAATAGGATTAACTGTGCGACGGAACGGATTTTTGCGCAATAAAAATCGTTTAAAAACAATGTTTTGGCAGCAATAATGGGCGAGTGCTAACAAGCGCCAATCGGTGGCCTTGTAAGCGGGGCGCGCCCGGACCATTTATCAACGGCTTAGCACTCTGGCGGGAGGAGTGCTAAAGGCCGGCGACATCGCTGTCGCGCGGGGCCACGCATCCCCCGATCACACCTTGCTCTATATATAGAAGAGGGTATCGAGATGGCGTTTCGGCCACTTCACGACCGCGTTCTGGTTCGTCGCATAGAAGAAGACCAGATCACCCGCGGCGGGATTATCATCCCCGACACCGCGAAAGAAAAGCCGATGCAAGGCGAAGTCATCGCCGTCGGCCAAGGCGTCACTAAAGAGGACGGCACGCTTCGCCCGCTGGATGTTCAGCCCGGCGATCAGGTGTTGTTCGGCAAATTTTCCGGCACTGAAATCAAGATGGACGGCGAAGAGCTGCTGATCATGAAGGAATCCGATCTGTTCGGCGTCCTGACCGGCAAGCCTGCCGCCCTTAAGGCCAAAAAAGCCGCCTGAGCAATTTCCGCCGGCTGATATTCCATCAGCCGCATGCTCACACACGAGGAGTGACGACACCATGTCTGCGAAAGACGTAAAATTCTCGACCGACGCGCGCAATAAGATGCTGCGCGGGGTCGATATCCTGGCCGATGCCGTTAAGGTTACGCTGGGCCCCAAGGGCCGTAACGTCCTGATCGATAAAAGCTTTGGCGCGCCGCGCATCACCAAAGACGGCGTCACGGTCGCCAAGGAGATCGAGCTTTCGGACAAGTTCGAAAATATGGGCGCGCAGATGCTGCGCGAAGTTGCGACCAAAACCAACGATATGGCCGGTGACGGCACCACGACCGCCACGGTCCTGGCCCAGGCCATCGTGCGCGAAGGCGCCAAGGCCGTGGCCGCCGGTATGAACCCGATGGACCTGAAGCGTGGGATAACGGCTGCCGTCGAGGCCGTGGTCGCCGACATCGCCAAGCGCGCCAAGAAAATTGCCAATTCCGGGGAAATCGCCCAGGTCGGCACGATCTCCGCCAATGGCGACCGGGAAGTCGGTCAAATGATTGCGGACGCCATGGAAAAGGTCGGCAAGGAAGGCGTCATCACGGTCGAAGAGGCCACGGGCCTTCAAACCGAATTGGACGTGGTTGAGGGCATGCAGTTCGATCGCGGCTATCTGTCCCCCTATTTTGTGACAGACAGCGAGCGGATGCAGGTCGAAATGGAAGACCCCTATATCCTGCTGTTCGACAAGAAGCTGGGTAATCTGCAAGCGCTGCTGCCGGTGCTGGAAAAAGTTGTCCAGGCGGCCAAGCCGCTTTTGATCGTGGCCGAGGATGTCGAGGGCGAGGCGCTTGCCACCCTGGTCGTCAACAAGCTGCGCGGTGGCTTGAAGGTCGCCGCCGTCAAGGCGCCCGGCTTCGGCGATCGTCGCAAGGCGATGCTGGAAGATATCGCGGTGCTGACGGGCGGTACGGTCATTTCGGAAGAGACCGGCATCAAGCTTGAAAGCGTCGACATCACCATGCTGGGTACGGCCAAGAATGTCACCATCACCAAGGATGAAACGACGATCATCGATGGTGCGGGCAAGAAGAAAGAGATCGAGGGGCGCTGCGGTCAGTTGCGCCAGCAGGTCGAGACGACGACGTCCGACTACGACCGCGAAAAGCTGCAGGAACGTCTGGCGAAGCTTGCCGGCGGTGTTGCGGTTATCCGCGTTGGCGGCGGCAGCGAGACCGAGGTGAAGGAACGTAAAGATCGCGTCGACGACGCGCTTCACGCCACCCGGGCTGCGGTCGAAGAAGGCATCGTTGCCGGTGGCGGCACGGCGCTTCTCTATTCGATCAAGGTGTTGGCCAATGTTGAGACCGAAAACGAAGACCAAAAGGTCGGCGTCGATATCGTGCGCCGCGCACTCAGCGTCCCGGCCCGTCAGATCGCCAATAATGCGGGCGAAGACGGCGCGGTCATCGTCGGCAAGATGCTGGAATCGAAAGATACCAATTGGGGCTTCGATGCCCAGACCGGCACCTATGTCGATCTGGTCAAGGCCGGCATCATCGACCCGGCCAAGGTGGTACGCTGCGCCCTGCAGGATGCCGCCTCCGTCGCGGGCCTGATGATCACGACCGAGGCCATGGTCGCCGACAAACCGGCCCCCAGCGCGGGTGCCGGCGGCGGTATGGGCGATATGGGTATGGACTACTAAATCCTGGGACCTAATCGCTCCTTGAGATGACGAAGGGCGGTGTCAGAAATGGCACCGCCCTTTTTCTATTGCCTTCGCAAAGGGCTGGAGTTCGCAAAGGGCTGGAGGCTGGCCGCCCCCTCCGCTAAAGTCGCGCCCGTCATGCAAATTATCCATCAGCTTTCCGATTATCCGAATGCGGCGCGCGGCGCTGTCATTGCCTTGGGCAATTTCGACGGCGTGCATCGCGGTCATCAGGCCGTGATTGGACAGGCTGGTCGATTGAGCGACGAGGCGGGTGTTCCCTTGGGCGTGCTGACCTTTGAGCCGCACCCCGTCACCTTCTTCAAGCCCGATGTGCCACCCTTTCGCTTAACGCCCTTTCGCACCAAGGCCCATCAGTTGCAGGCGTTGGGCCTGGACCTGCTGATCTGTTTGGGGTTTGAGCGTGCGTTGGCCGGCCTGACGGCGGAAGAGTTTATCGAGGATGTGCTGGTACAAGGCTTGGGGCTATCCCATCTGGTGGTCGGTTACGACTTTTGCTTTGGCAAGGGGCGCACCGGTACGGTCGATACCTTGGCCGCCGATGGGCGCTTTAAGGTGACAGTGATCGACCCCGCCGCCGGTGCGGGGGGCGAGGTCTATAGCTCAACGCGCATCCGCGATTACCTGCGCGAAGGCCAGCCCGGTCAGGCCGCCGCCCTGCTGGGTCGACCGTTTGAGATTGAAGGCCCCGTGGTTGAGGGCCAGCAGCTGGGCCGTACCATCGGCTTCCCGACCGCCAATATCGACATCGACGACTATATCCGCCCGGCCTTCGGCGTCTATGCCGTGCGCGCCGGCGTTAGTGCCGCGCAAGGCGGCGCGTCACGCTGGTATGACGGCGTCGCCAACTGGGGTCGCCGCCCGACGGTCAATGGCATTGGGGAAGTGTTTGAAGTCTACCTCTTCGACTTCGACGGCGATCTGTACGGCACGGACATGCGCATCGCGCTAATCGAATATATCCGCGCGGAGCAGAAGTTCGACGGCCTCGACGCCCTAAAGGCCCAAATCGCCGAAGACTGCCGCAGCGCCCGCGTCATCCTGCAAACCCGCGCGGCGGGGGCTTAAGCAGGACTGCAAGCAGATACGCGCCTCCACGCCAGGGCCCAAGAGCGGCTTGGCAGAGCGCCTGTGCCGGTGGCTCTGGGTGCTGATTTGTCGCAAGCCACGCGGTGTGCGACTCCCCCACGCCCTGATGAAAATCAGGGCCCAGGGCGGCTTGGCACAGGCCACCGCGATCGCCTGCGCCGGTGGCTCTGGGTACCTGACTTGTCGTCAGCACGAGGTTGGGGGGGGCGAGGATGATGCGCGTCTCTTCTCCCCACGCCCTGATGAAAATTAGGGCCCAGGGCGGCATGGTAGAGCGGTGTGCCGGTGGCTCTGGGTACTGACTTGTCGCAAGCCACGAGGTGTGCGCCCCGTCATGGCCGGGCTTGACCCGGCCATCTTTCAGGGTAAGCACAAGGGCAAGACACCCCGCGCAATCCCCGCCTGACGGAGAGCACAGCATGACCGACGCCCCGAAAAATCCCGCCACCCTACTGGCCCAGGCGATGCACTTTATCGACCCCACGACCGGGGGCATCAGCCCGCCGATCCATATGGCCAGCACCTATGCCCGCGACGGCGACTATCAGCCCATCGGCGACGCGGTCTATGCGCGCGACCATAATCCCACCTTCAAAGATGTGGAGCGTGTGATCGCCGCCCTGGACGCGCCGGGGATCGAAAAGGCGGAGAGCCTAACCTTCGCCTCTGGCATGGCGGCGGTGGCGGCGGTTTTGGAAACGGTGCCGGCGGGCAAGCGCATCGCCGCGCCCAGTGTGCTGTATCACGGCGCGCGGGAATGGCTGATCCGGCTTAGCAAAAGCCGCAACGTGGGCGTCGATTTCTTTGACGCCACCCAGCCCGGTGCCCTGGAAGCGGCAATTACGCCGGGGCAGACCGACCTTGTCTGGATTGAGCCCATCGTCAATCCGACCTGGGACGTGATCGATATTGAAGCCGCCGCTGCGGCTGCCCATGCCGCCGGTGCCGTGCTGGCGGTGGATGCGACCTGCACGCCGGCGCTGACCACCCGGCCCTTGGCGTTGGGGGCGGACATCACCTTCCAGTCGGCGACGAAATATCTGGGCGGGCACAGTGATTTGATCGCGGGCGTCCTGACCACGGCAGACCGCGATAGCGCACGCTGGCAGGAGGTACGCTTCGTGCGCACGCTGGGCGGCGCGATTTTGGGGCCGATGGAGGCCTGGCTGCTGCTGCGCGGCATGCGCACGCTGGCGCTTCGTTGGGAACGCGCCTGCCAGAATTCGCAGGCCATAGCCCAGCATTTCGAGGGTCACCCGCAGGTGGAAAAGGTGCTCTATCCAGGCCTCCCCGCCCATCCCGGCCACGCCATCGCCGCGCGCCAGATGACCGGCGGCTTCGGGGGCATGCTATCGCTGTGCGTTGCGGGCGGGTTCGCGGGCGCCAAACGCGTCGCCACCTCGACCAAGGTTTTGATCCCGGCGACCAGCCTGGGTGGGGTGGAAAGCCTGATCGAACACCGCAAGGCAATAGAGCCGCCCAACAGCCCCGTGCCCGAAAACCTGCTCCGCCTTTCCATCGGGATTGAGGCGGTGGAGGATTTGATTGCGGATTTGGAAGCGGCGCTGTCGATTTAGTCGCCGCTCCGCCGCCCTTCGCCAGCCCCATTCTGTCCCCTCGTCATGGCTAGGCTTGAGCCGGCCATCTTTATGCGATGTGCGCCCCCACCCCCCAAGTGGGCTGGAAATCCTGGCTGATCTGGCGTAAACCGGCAGCCGCGCAAGCTTTTCGCGCAGAATTTCTGGTGAGAGATGAGCCGTCATGAGTGCCGAGACACCCGATACGCCCGATTATAAGAACACGATCTTTCTGCCGCACACGGATTTCCCGATGCGCGCGGGCCTGCCGCAGCGTGAGCCGGAGATTTTGGCGCGCTGGGCGGATATGGGGCTGTGGGAAAAGCTGCGGGCCGATGGCAAGGGGCGGGAGAAATTCATCCTGCATGATGGCCCCCCTTATGCGAACGGGCATCTGCATATCGGCCATGCGCTGAATAAAATCTTGAAGGATGTGATCAACCGGTCGCGCCAGATGACGGGCTATGATGCGCCTTATGTGCCGGGCTGGGATTGCCACGGCCTGCCGATCGAATGGAAGATCGAGGAGCGCTACCGCGAAAAGGGCCTGGATAAGGACGCCGTGCCGATCGTCGAATTCCGCAAGGAATGCCGCGAGTTCGCGGACCATTGGATCGACGTGCAGCGCGAAGAATTCAAGCGCCTGGGCGTGTTGGGCGATTGGGATAATCCCTATCTGACGATGAATTACGAAGCTGAGGCGGTGATCGCGGGTGAGCTTGGTAAATTCCTGATGTCGGGTTCCTTGTTCCGGGGCGCGCGTCCGGTCTGGTGGTCGGCGGTGGAAAAAACCGCCCTGGCCGAGGCGGAGGCCGAGTATCAAGAGCATAAATCGACCACCATCTGGGTGAAGTTCCCGGTCGTGAAGGCCGCCGATCCGGTGCTGGAGGGTGCCTCCATCATCATCTGGACGACGACGCCCTGGACCATCCCGGGCAACCGCGCGGTGGCGGGGCATGAAGATTTCGACTATGCGCTCGTTGAGACCACAGAGGTGGCGGAAAAAACAGGCTCCCATGTGGGTGAGCGGTTCGTCGTGGCCAAAAATTTGGTTGAGGCCACCTGCGAGAAGGCGGGCATTACCGCCCATACCCTGATTGCGACGTTGCCGGGCGCCAAGATCATCGGCAGCACCTGCGCCCACCCCTGGCGCGGGGTTGAGGGGGCCGACGGCGGCTATGATTTCGATGTGCCGGTTCTATCGGCTGATTTCGTGACCGATGACGCGGGCACGGGCTTCGTGCATATCGCGCCCGGTCACGGCGCGGACGATTGGCATTTGGGCCGCGCCAACGGCATCGAAATCCCCCAGACGGTCGGCGAAGACGGCTGCTTCTATGATTTCGTGCCGCTGATGGATAGTGCCGCCGTCATCACCCAAGAGGGTAAGGAAGGCCAAGCCAACGGCACCGCCATCCGCACCATCGCGCAGGCGGGTAAGCTGCTGGCCAAGGGATCCTTGCGCCACCAATATCCCCATAGCTGGCGGTCCAAAGCCCCGCTGATTTTCCGCAACACGGCGCAGTGGTTTATCTCTATGGAGACGAACGGCCTGCGCGACCTGGCGCTGAAGGCGATCGACGAGACCGCCTTCTATCCAAAGGCCGGGCAGAAGCGGCTTTATTCCATGATCGAAGGCCGGCCCGATTGGTGCGTCAGCCGCCAGCGTGCCTGGGGTGTGCCGATCCCTGTCTTCGTCAATAAGGAATCCGGCGAGCCCTTGCGCGATCAGGCCGTGGTCGAGCGCATCGTGGAGGCCTTCCGGGTTGAGGGCGCGGACGCCTGGTTTGAAAGCGAGCCTTCGCGGTTCTTAGGCACCGACTACAACGCGGACGATTTCGAACAGGTGCGCGACGTGGTCGATGTCTGGTTCGATAGCGGCTGCACGCACGCCTTCACGCTGGAGGCGCGGGAGGATCAGCAATGGCCGGCCTCCCTCTATCTGGAAGGCACGGACCAGCATCGCGGTTGGTTCCATTCATCGCTGCTGGAAAGCTGCGGGACGCGCGGGCGGGCACCCTATGATGCGGTCCTGACCCATGGCTTCGTGATGGCCGAAGATGGCCGCAAGATGTCGAAGTCGCTGGGCAATGTCGTCGTGCCGCAGGAAGTGAACGATAAATACGGCGCGGAAATCCTGCGGCTTTGGGTGGTGTCGGAGGATTATTCCGGCGATCTTCGCATCGGCGAGAGCATGCTAAAGCAGTTGACCGATTACTATCGCCGTTTCCGCAACACGCTGCGCTGGCTGTTGGGCAACCTTGCCCATTACGAGCCGGAAAAGAAGGTAGCACCCGCCGATTTGCCGGAGCTTGAGCGCTGGGTCCTAAGCCGCCTTGCCGCCATGGATGCCACCGTGCGCAAGGGGATTGAAACCTATGACTTCAATCTGATCTTCCGTGAGGTGCATGATTTCTGTGCGGTTGAGCTATCCGCCTTCTATTTTGATGTGCGCAAAGACGCGCTTTATTGCGATGCGCCGAATGATCCGACCCGTCTGGCCGCTTTAAGCGTGCTGGACACGGTCTTTGATAGCCTGACGGCGTGGTTGGCCCCGATCCTATGTTTCACGGCGGAAGAGGCGTGGCTGGCCCGTACCGGCGATAGTGATGGTAATTCGGTGCATTTGCGCCAACTGCCGGAAATCCCCGCCGATTGGCGGGACGAGACGCTGGAAGCGAAATGGGCGATTGTCCGCGGTGCCCGGCGCACCGTCCATGCGGCGTTGGAGCGTAAGCGCAACGAGAAAGAAATCCGCGCTAACTTGGAAGCCGCCCCCACGGTCTATGTCTCGCCCGCGATCCAGGGGGCCTTGGCCAGCGTCGATTTCGCCGACGTCTGCATCACGTCTGACATCACGATCAGCGATGATGACGCGCCGGATGATGCCTTCCGCTTGGCCGATGTCGCCGATGTGGCCGTCACTTTTGCCCGCGCAGACGGGGAGAAATGCCAGCGTTGCTGGAAGGTGCTGCCCGATATCGGGTCCGACCCGGCCGCACCGGGGGCTTGTGGGCGCTGTGCGGAGGCCTTGAAGAGCATGCCGGAAGCGGCGGAGTAACGGACAGGTAAATCATGGTAAAGAAGCTTCAACCAGGTCGATCGGGCGCGAAGGGCTTTTCCATGAAGGGCCCGCGCGGGCATTTGGGCATGGGGCTGGCGCTGGCCATGCTGGTGCTGGCCTTCGATCAAGTCAGCAAGCTTTATATCGTGGAGACCGTGATGCGCCCGCCGCGCATCATCCCCATCACCGATTGGTTCAATATGGTGATGGTGTGGAACCGGGGCGTCAGCTTCGGCCTATTTGGTGATGGCGTGCTGGGGCCTTATGTCCTGTCCGGTTTTGCGCTGGTCGTGGCGGTCATCATGGGGCTTTGGTTGCGCAAGGCGGATAGTCGGATGCTGGGGCTTGGCCTGGGGCTGATCATCGGCGGCGCGGTTGGTAATGCCATCGATCGGTTGCATTGGGGCGCGGTCGCGGATTTCGCGTCCGTATCGCTGTCTTTCATCCCGCTTCGGCTGTTTAATCCCTGGCCAGCCTTCAATGTAGCCGATGCCGCCATCACCATCGGGGTTTTGCTTGTGCTGGCGGATGGCTTGTTCCCGACCCGAAAAGCCCTTACATAAAGGGGTAGAAACGATGCCCAAACCGGTTATTTGAGACGAGAGGCGCATGAGCCGCATGGCAAAATTCAACGCCACGACATCAATCCGGGTCGCAGGTCTTGGCCTTGCGCTGGTGCTGCTTGGTGCCTGCAGCAGCGGCGGCGTGGGCGATATTTTGGGGCTTGAAAAGCGCACGCCGGATGAATTCAACGTGGTCTCGCGCGCACCACTGACGCTGCCGCCTAATTATGGGCTGCGTCCGCCCGATCCCAACTCTCAACGCAATCAGGATCTGCGCCCGCGCGAATCCGCGCAAGAAGCGCTGTTCGGTCGCAATGCCACGCAACGCCTGCAAAAGCAGAAGGAAATGTTGCGCGACGAAGGCGCCTCGCCCGGCGAGATTGCATTGCTTGAGATGACCGGCGCTTTTGAGGCCGACCCTGCGATCCGCGAGATCGTTGAAGAAGAAACCGCCGCCTTGGCGCGGGAACAGGACAGCTTCGTCGACGATTTGGTTTTCTGGAAGGATAAGCCGCAGGCGGGTGATATCGTCGACCCTGGCGAAGAGCAGCGCCGTCTGCAGGAAAATTCAGCCCTTGGCCGCGCCCCGACAGAGGGCGACACCCCACTAATCCGTCGGGAAAGCGAAGAGCCGCTGCTTGAGTGGCCGTTCTAGCCACGCCCTCTGAGTTTTACCCG
>Ga0307967_1002430_pt1 | contig 10803 bp, 9 predicted proteins | sample OrgLakmetagen648_FD_201828 | JGI IMG/M metagenome (GOLD analysis project Ga0307967, IMG submission 201828) | Saline water microbial communities from Organic Lake, Antarctica - #648 | ecosystem: Environmental > Aquatic > Non-marine Saline and Alkaline > Saline | place: Antarctica: Organic Lake...
GCACCACCGGACGCCGATTGGTGCAATGAAGCAATGGCAGCAAGATCGCCCCGAATTATTCCGGAAACGCGTAATTAATCATGCGGGACCCGACAATTACAGAACAATAGTAGTCATCATGACGTAATTGATATTTATATGATCTGCGTCATTTTTTTAATTTACGGCCAAGCTAAAATTTGAAAGTCTGAATGAATTATTCCATAGTTATCGTGCGATAATCCGATACCGGCTCACTTATTTTGTGGCGTCAATGCATATAAGAAGTTTATTTAATCATGGAGATAGGCATGGAAGATAAAAACTCAACAATCAACGAACAACGTCGAAACTTTATCAGTGGCTCAATCGGTGTTGGCGTTTTGGGTGCAGGCATTGCCGCAGGGTTAACGCCAGTATTGGCTCAAGCCGAGAGCGGTAAAAAAGTGAACCGTATGGCCAACTATACCGCTGACCAGCTAGAGCGAGTTAAGCAAACGCTGGTAGCCCCGCCTATGGTGCCTATACATGACCAAATAGCCAAAGAAAAACCTAAAGTAATTGAAGTACGCCTCGACGTAGAAGAGAAACAAGTAGATCTAGAAAATGGCACCAAGGTATGGGTATCCGCTTTCAATGGCAGTGTGCCTGGGCCATTAATTATTTGCCACCAATACGACTATATTGAGTTAACCTTAGTTAACCCTGACACCAACATGTTAGCCCATAATATAGATTTTCACTCGGCAACGGGTGCCTTGGGGGGTGGTGATCTAACGCTAGTTAATCCAGGTGAAGAAGTTACTTTCAGATTTAAGGCTACTAAAGCAGGAACTTTTATATATCACTGCGCCCCAGGTGGCGTGATGACCCCTTGGCATGTAGTGATGGGCATGAATGGCGCCATCATGGTATTACCACGTGAAGGGTTGGGCGATGGCGATGGTAACAACCTAACCTACGACAAAGCCTATTATGTTGGCGAACAAGATTTTTATGTTCCCAAAAACGAGTACGGAAAATACAAAGCTTATGACACGGTCATAGATAGCATGAATGAAACCTTGGAAGTGATGAAAACCCTCACTCCATCCCATATGGTCTTTAATGGCGCAGTTGGGGCGCTGACGGGTAAGAACTCGATGACAGCCAAACTTGGCGAAACCGTGCTGTTTATACACTCTCAGGCTAACCGTGATACTCGCCCACATATTATCGGTGGTCACGGGGACTATGTCTGGAACACAGGTTCTTTCAGTGACAGGCCAGCTCGAGACTTAGAGACGTGGCACGTTGCCGGTGGCAGTGCTGGCGCAGCCTTGTATACGTTCCTGCAACCTGGGCTGTACGTTTATGTGAACCACAACTTGATTGAAGCCATCATGAAAGGTGCGGCGGGTCATATCAAGGTGGACGGCGAATGGAATGATGATTTAATGACCCAGGTTAGCAAACCTTCGATGATCAAGTCTTAAATGCTAAGTACCTGATAGATTTAACTGTTCTATTCACCCAGCGTTTCGCCCATCTGCACCTTGGCGTCGGTGGCAAAATCGCCAAACGCGACGGGGTTAGCGGTGCACATGACCACCGTTGAGCCGAGCTTGAAACGGCCGAGTTCGGCGCCTTTTTCAAGCGTAACGGGGGTATCTAGCCGGGTGCGTTGGGGCGTGCCGGCAAGCGGGGTAACTTGGCCTGCCCACACGGTTTCAATGGTGGCGACGATCATCGCGCCGACCAGCACCACGGCAAGCGGCCCGTTGGCGGTATCAAACAGGCATACCAGGCGTTCGTTGCGGGCAAAGAGGTTGGGCACGTAGGCGGCGGTGGCCTGGTTGACCGAGAACAGCCGCCCGGGTACGTAGATGGTTTCGCGCAGGGTGCCGGTGACCGGCATGTGTACGCGGTGGTAGTCGCGGGGGGATAAATACACGGTGGCGTAGCTGCCGCCGGTAAAGGTTTCAGCCAGCTCGGCGTCGCCGCCCAGCAGCGCGCGCGCTGAAAAGTGGTGGCCTTTTGCCTGCACCAGCTCGCCGGCGGCGAGCCGCCCGTACTGCGACAGCGTGCCGTCGGCGGGGCTGATAACGCCTTCACCGATGGGGCGGGCGCCATCTTTCAGCGCCCGGGTGAAAAAGTCGTTAAACGTGGCGTAAGCGCGATAGTCTGGCTCAAACGCTTCACGCATATCGACGTTGAAACGCTTGATAAAAGTGCTGATCAAGGCATTTTTTAGCCGCGGCGCATCGCAGTCGGCAAGCGTGCCCGCCAACCGTGAAATTGCGTGATGCGGCAGCGGGTATTGCAGTAGCGAAAAAGCTTTGTCTGAGAGCGTCACGTTGGTGTTGGTTCCACGGTTAACGAGTTAAGGCGGCGTTACTGTCATTGTTCTATGAGTTCAGGGGTTCAAGCGGGTGCTATTGCTCAATCGGCGTGTCGTCGCGGTTGCCCCATTCGCCCCAGGAACCGGGGTAGCCGCGAATGGTAAAGCCCAGCGCTTTGCCCACAAGCCAGGTGAAAGCGCTGCGGTGGTGCCCTTGGCAGTGGGTGGCCACTTCCATATCCGGCGTAATGCCCGTGGCCTCAAGCTCGGTCATCAGCTCGGCGTAGCCGCGCATGCGCAGGTCGCCCTGGAGGTCCATGGCGTTGGTCCATTCCATGTTGACCGCTCCGGGGATGTGGCCGAGGTGCTTATTATGGCCTTTTTCGCCGTTGAATTCCGCCGGCGAACGGGCGTCCCACACGGCGAAATCCTTATCGCCGAGGCGCTCTTTGATTTCGTCGCAGGTGATGCGCGTTTTAGGGTTCAGAATCTCGGCGCGGTAGTCAGACGGCGTGGGGGCGGTGGGCTCGGTGCTTTGCGCAAGGCCGGCACCGCGCCAGGCGTGAATACCGCCGTTCAAGTAGGAGTAGCGCGTGTGGCCAATCAGGTCGAGCGTCCATAAAAGCCGCGCAGCAAAGCCGCCGCCTTCGTCGTCATACGCGACGACGTGGGTGTCGCGGGTTAGCCCCAGCTCGCTGAACATGGCCGAGAGCGTCTCGATCTCGGGCGCTTCGCTGGGGATCGGGCCTTCGCCGCGCATCAGCCGGCGCGCTTCCAGCAACACGGCGCCGGGCACATGGCCTTGGGCGTAGCTGCCGGGATTTTTGGGCACGTCGATAATCAGCAACTGCGCGTCATTTAGGTGCGACTCAAGCTGCTCCGGCTCGACGATTAACGGCAGCAGGCTGGCTTCAGAACTGTGCGGTAGAGAACTCATGGAGACTCCTTACGATGACGTGGGCGTTCACGCATTCAGGCTGGCGAGAATACGCCGGTAGCTGGCAAAACGCTGTGGATGGATCTTGCCTGCTTCAACGGCGGCAAGTAAAGCGCAGCCGGGCTCGGCCTGGTGGCGGCAGTCACGAAAGCGGCAGTGACCGAGGAACGGCCGAAACTCGATAAAGCCGTCGGTGACGGTTTGCGCGTCGAGATGGGTCAGGCCGAACTCGCGAATCCCCGGCGAATCGATCAGCACGCCGTCGCGGGCGTCGGGCATGGTGTAAAGCCGGGCAGTCGTCGTGGTGTGGGTGCCTTTGCGCGAATCTTCTGACAGCGCGCCGATGCGCAGGGTTTCCTCGGGCAGCAGCTGGTCGATCAGCGATGATTTGCCCACCCCGCTTTGCCCCACAAATACCGAGGTGCGCTCGGCCAGTTGGCGGTAAAGCGCGGCTAGCCCATCGGGTTGGGCGGTAGTGGTGCGTACCACCGGGTAGCCCAGCGCCTGGTAGCGCTCCAGCAGCTGACCAAGCTCGCCGCCGTCGTCGGGCAGCAAGTCGACCTTGTTGAGCACCAGTACCGGCGCGATGCCGGTAGCCTCGGCGGCGATCAGATAACGGTCGATCAGGTTGGCGTGGGGGCTGGGCTCCACGGCAAACACGATCAGCAGCTGGTCAACGTTTGCGGCCACCGGCTTGAGCCGGCCCTGGGCGTCGGGACGAGAAAGCACGCTGTCGCGCTCGGTGCGCGCCACCACCACGCCGGAACCTTCCTGGCCTTCGCGCCAGATGACGGTGTCGCCGGTGACCAGTCCTTGAAGGTTGGCGCGCAGGTGGCAGCGCACGGCCGCACCGTTGGCACTGCGCACTTCCAGGCTGCGGCCGAAATGGGCGATCACCCGGCCGGCCTGCTCGGCGCCGTATTCGCCGGCGGCTAGCTGCTCGGCTTCTTGGGCACCGTGTTTGGCGGCGCGCTTTTCGCGTTCAGCCTGAATTTTTTCCACCCGCCAGCGCTGCTGACGGCTTAGTTTACGTTTGCTCATGGCCATCCGGTGGTCGGTACAATAGCATTGAATCGGTATTGTAACGGGTTATGCGCCGGCGGGTGAGTTGTCTGCCGGCGCCGATCGTTAAAGTTATCGTTAAAAAATCCTACCGCCGCATCAAGGAGCCACCATGAGCGATACAAACACGCCGCAACAGGGCACGCCACAAAAAGATCTGCTGGTCTGGATCGACCTGGAAATGACCGGGCTCGACCCGAATAAAGAGCGCATCATCGAGGTGGCCACGCTGGTTACCGACAATGACCTGAACACCGTGGCCGAGGGACCGGTGATCGCCGTGAAACAGTCCGACAGCCTGCTTGGGCAGATGGACGACTGGAACCAGAAAACCCACGGTGAGTCGGGGCTGGTGAAGCGTGTGAAGGAAAGCACGGCAAACCCGGCTGAGGCCGAAGCGCAAACGCTGGCGTTTTTGCGTGAGTATGTGACGCCGCAAAGCTCGCCCATGTGCGGCAACAGCATTCATCAGGATCGGCGCTTTCTGGAGCGCGAAATGCCCGAGCTGTGGGCGTTTTTCCACTACCGTAATCTGGATGTGTCGACGCTTAAAGAGCTGGCCAAACGCTGGAATCCCGACGCCGCCAAGGGCTTTAATAAGCGCAATGTGCATCTGGCGATGGATGACATCAAGGAATCCATCGGTGAGCTTAAGCACTACCGCCGCACGTTTTTGCATACGAGCACCGACGCCGAAGACGCCTACGGCGAAGAAGAGTGATCAACAGTAGCCGTTGATAAGCAGAACGTTACTCGGCGGTCGCGATGCGGTTATCACGGCGATGGCGCTGCTCGGTAAGCGCCCAGGCGACGTGCTCACGAACCAGGGCGCTGGGGTAGCTGCGCCGCGCCATCAGCGCGGCTTCCACGGCGTAGCTGAAGGGCGCGTTGCCCAGCGCCACAGCGATGTTGCGCAGCCAGCGCTCGTAGCCGATGCGGCGAATCGCGCTGCCGGCGGTCTTGTCGAGAAATTCTTCTTCGCCCCAGCCAAACAGCGTCAACAGCTCGGCGCGGTCGAGGTCGTGACGCGGGGCAAAATCGGCCTCGCGGGTGGTGTGGGTAAAGCGGGTAAACGGGCAAAATAGCTGGCAGTCGTCGCAGCCGTAAATGCGGTTGCCCATGGCGCGGCGGTACTGCTCGGGAATCGCGTCGTGCAGCTCGATGGTGAGATACGAAATGCACTTGCGCGCATCCACGACTTTATCCGCCACGATGGCGCCGGTGGGGCAGGCCGTCTGGCAGGAATTACAGCTGCCGCAGTGATCGCGCGCAAACGGCGCATCCACGGGCAGCGGCAAGTCGGTGTAGAGCTCGCCGAGAAAAAACAGCGAGCCGGCCTGGGGGTTGAGCATCATGGCATTTTTGCCAAACCAGCCGAGGCCGGCCTTTTGCGCCAGCGCGCGTTCCATGACCGGCGCGGAATCGACAAAGGCGCGGTAGCCAAACGGGCCAACCTGCGCCTGAATACGCTTGGCAAGAGCAGCGAGGCGCTTGCGCATCAGCTTGTGGTAGTCGCGGCCCAGTGCGTAGCGCGACACGTAAGCGCGTTCGGGCTGGTTAAGCACCGCGACGCTTTCCATGTCGGCGGGCAGGTAGTCCATACGCACGCTGATCACCCGAATGGTGCCGGGCTCAAGCTCAGCGGGGCGGGTGCGCTTGGTGCCGTGCTTGGCCATAAAGCCCATTTCGCCGTGATAGCCCTTGTCGAGCCAGTCATTCAGGTGGGCTTCGTGGTCTTCAAGCTGGGTATCGGTAATGCCCACCTGCTGAAAGCCGAGTTCGTCACCCCAGGCTTTGATGTCGTCGGCAAGCGAAGCTAGCTCGGCGGCGGAAAGTGATGCTGTGCGAGAAGAGCTTGGGGGAACGGTAGCGGACATAAGGGGTCAACGGTCAGACTTTGGCGCTATGCTAACGCATAGCTGAACCAATACGCGATTCATTCGATCACCATGTGAAAGGAATTCCTGTGAGCCTTGTGAATACAGCATCCTTGCGCCCGCTTTATACCGCGCGGCAGGTGGGCGAGCTTGACCGGCGTACGATCGCCGGCGGCATCGAAGGCTTTGCCCTGATGCAGCGCGCCGCATCAAGCGCCTGGCACAGCGTGCGCACCCGCTGGCCCCAGGCGCGCAGCCTGAGCGTGGTCTGCGGCGGCGGCAATAACGGCGGCGATGGCCATGTGCTGGCCGCCCTTGCCGCCCAGGCGGGTATGAAAGTGCAGCGCATCGGCGTGAAACCGATTGACGCGCTAACCGGTGATGCCGCCCGCGCGGCCGCCCTGGCAAGCGACGCGGGCGTGGGCTGCGAGGCGTGGCATGATGAGACGGCGTTCACCGGCGAGATCATCGTCGATGCGCTGCTGGGTACCGGCCTTGACGGCGAGGTGAGAGGCGCCTACCGCCAGGCGATCCACGCCATCAATAATGCTGGGCTGCCGGTGCTTGCGGTGGATATCCCCTCGGGGCTTGCCGTTGATACCGGCGCGGTGCTGGGGTACGCGGTACACGCTGACGCCACGGTGACGTTTATCGGCGATAAACTGGGGCTTTATACCGGTCAGGCGCCGGATCACGTCGGCGACGTGGATTTTCGGCCGCTGGGCGTTAAATCGCAGGCGTTTTTTGATATTGTGCCGCGCGCTTTCCGGCTGAACGAATGCCTGCTGGCTGAGGCGTTTCCTCCGCGCTCGCGCACGGCGCACAAAGGCCATATGGGGCACGTGCTGGTGCTCGGCGGCGCGCCAGGGCTGGGCGGGGCGGCACTGATTGCGTCTCAATCAGCGGTGCGTCTGGGGGCTGGCAAGGTAAGTCTTACCACGGCGCCGGAACACGTGAGCGCCAGCCTGACGCGTTGCCCCGAAGTGATGGCGCACGGCGTGCGCGGCGGCGCTGACGTGGCAGCGCACGTAGCACAGTGCGATGTGATCGTCGCGGGGCCGGGGCTGGGTCAAGGCGCCTGGGGGCAGGCGATGCTTGCCGCGGCACTTGAAAGCGATAAGCCACTGGTGCTCGATGCCGACGCGCTGAACCTGCTGGCCAGCCGCTTTCCCTATGAGCGCCGCGATGATTGGGTGTTGACCCCGCACCCGGGCGAGGCGGCCAGGCTTTTGGGGCTCAGCGTTGCTGAAGTCGAGGCCGACCGGCCAGCCGCGGTGGAGGCGCTCCGGCAGCAGCGCGGCGGCCGCGTGATTCTCAAGGGCGCCGGCAGCCTGATCGCCGGGCCGGGCGGGCTTGCAGTCTGCCCTTACGGCAACCCCGGCATGGCCAGCGGCGGCATGGGCGATGCCCTGAGCGGCATGCTCGGTGCATTGCTCGGCCAGCAGGGCATGAGTGATCAGAGTGTCTGGATGGGCGTATTGGTGCACGCGCTGGCGGCAGACCGTGCAGCGCAAGATAATGGTGAACGTGGTTTGCTGGCCGGTGATCTGGCATTCTATGCGCGCCGGCTGATCAACCCCTGACCCGCCTTAAACCGATAACCCGCAATTAAGGTAATAGCCCACATGCAGGTGACACTCCCCGACGAGAAGGCGCACGTCGCGTTTGGCGAAACGCTAGGCCGTATCTTTCAAGGCCGTGGGCGCCTCTATCTACACGGTGATCTTGGCACGGGGAAAACCACGTTGACGCGCGGTGTGCTGCGCGCTTACGGCTATCAGGGCGCGGTTAAAAGTCCTACTTACACGCTGATTGAGCCCTACGAGGTTGACGGTAAGCGCGTTTATCACCTGGACCTGTATCGCCTGGGCGACCCGGAAGAACTTGAGTTTATCGGCGGGCGTGACGTGCTCGCCGACGACGCGCTGTGCGTGATCGAGTGGCCCAGCCGCGGCAGCGGCTGGCTGCCACCGGCGGATGTGCACGTCACCTTGGAGGTGGACGGAGACGGCCGGCGAGCAACGCTTGAAAGCGAAAGCCCAAGAGGTGATGCGCTGCTTGAGGCGCTTGACGGCCGTGTAACGAGTGATAACGCCGACGGGGGCGACGTGTAATGGCGGGGTGGAAGATAACACGAGCGGGCGTAAGCCGATGGTGCTGCAAAGCACTAACCCTTGCCGCCTGCCTGCTGATGAGCGCTGGCGTCGCGCAGGCGGCAACGGTCGACAGCATGCGCCTGTGGGCCGCACCCGACCACGCGCGGCTGGTGTTTGATTTGTCTTCGCCGGCCCAGGCCAAGGTGTTTTCGCTGGATTCGCCGGCGCGGCTGGTGATCGACCTTGCTAATAGCGCGCTTGACGTCGACGCCAGTAAGCTGGCGCTTGAAGGCAGCGCGATTTCTGCGGTGCGCACGGGCGTGCGTGAAGGCGACGACCTGCGCGTGGTACTGGAACTCAACCGCAAGATCGAGCCGCGGCATTTCACGCTGGCGCCCAACGATCAATACGGCCACCGGTTGGTGGTGGATCTGGAATACCCCGGCGAAAGCGCGGTGGAAAATCCCATCGACCCGATTGAGTCGATGATCCGCGAGCAGGAAATTGCCGCCGAACGCGCCAGCACCAAAGCCAAGGCGCTGGGCGAGTCGGAACAGGCCACGCCGGTAACGCAACAGGCCGAGCCGCACCCCCGGCGCGATATCATTATCGCCGTGGATGCCGGCCACGGCGGCGAAGACTCGGGGGCTACCGGGCCTGGCGGCACGCGGGAAAAAGACGTCGTGCTTGAGATCAGCCAGCGCCTGGCGGCGCGCATCAACGCCACCGAAGGGTTCAAGGCCGTGCTGATTCGCGACGGTGACTACTACCTTGGCCTGCGCCAGCGTACCCGGCTTGCCCGAGAGCAAAAGGTCGACTTCTTTGTGTCCATTCACGCCGATGCGTTTAACAGCCCGAGGCCTAAAGGCAGCTCGGTGTATGCGTTATCCCAGCGCGGCGCGACCTCGGAAACCGCCCAGTGGCTGGCCGATACCGAGAACCGCTCGGATTTGATCGGCGGCGTTGACGGCAACCTGTCATTGCGCGACAAGGATCAGGTGCTGCGCGGGGTGCTGCTGGATCTGACCATGACCGCCACGCTCAACGACTCGCTGACCATCGGCGGGCAGGTGCTTGATCAGCTGTCCCAAATCAACCACCTGCATAAGTCGCGGGTCGAGCAGGCCGGTTTTGTAGTGCTGAAATCGCCGGATATTCCGTCGCTGCTGGTGGAAACCGGGTTTATTTCCAACCCCACCGAAGAAAAGCGCCTGGGCACGCCATCGCATCAGGAAAGCTTGGCAAAGGCGGTGTTCAGCGGTATGCGCAAGCACTTTGAGCGGCATCCGCCGCCGGCTAGCTTACTGGCCTGGCAGCGCGATCATCGGGGCAGCCCCAGCCGCGGCGAGTACCGCATCCGCTCGGGCGATACGCTGTCTTCCATCGCCTCGCACCACGGCGTTCCGGTCAGTCAGCTGCGCCGTGCCAACGACCTGAACGGCGATGTGATTCGGGTGGGGCAGGTATTGCAGATTCCTAATTCGTAAGGAAGACCCGGCGCATAAGCGATATGTCGTGGAGTGAGTGCCGTAAAGGTCGTTTTATGAAAGTCGTATCAAGGGGTGCATATTGGACGCTAACGCTGTAGTGACGCCGAAAATTCATGTGCTCGACCCGCGCCTGGCCAACCAAATTGCCGCCGGCGAGGTGGTCGAGCGCCCGGCCGCGGTGGCCAAAGAGCTGATCGAAAACGCCATCGATGCGGCAAGCCGGCGCATTGAGGTCGAGGTTGAGCAGGGCGGCACGCGCCTGATCAAGGTGCGCGACGATGGCGTGGGGATCGCCGAAAATGATTTGCCGCTGGCGCTTTCCCGTCATGCCACCAGCAAAATAGAGAGCCTCGATGATCTGGAGGGCGTCAGCTCGCTGGGATTTCGCGGCGAAGCGCTGGCCTCGATCAGCTCAGTCTCGCGTCTGGCGCTGACCTCCAACGCCCTTGATGATCCGCGCGGCGGCTTTCGCGTGATGGCCGAAGGCCGGGGGATGGAGGCGCGAGTAGCGCCGGCGCCGCATCCGCGCGGCACCAGCGTTGAAGTACGCGACTTGTTTTTCAACACCCCGGCGCGGCGCAAGTTTCTGCGTACCGAAAAAACCGAGTTTGCCCACCTTGAAGAAGCATTCCGCCGTCAGGCACTGTCGCGCTACGACATTGCCTGGACGCTGCGCCACAACCAGAAAACCGTGCATCAGCTGCCGCCGGGAGATTCGCCCGCCGCGCGCGAGCGGCGCATCGCCTCGCTGCTGGGCAAGACGTTTATCGAGCACGCCCGCTATATCGAGCGTCAGGTGGGTGATCTGCGCCTGTCGGGCTGGGTAGGGTTGCCGACGCACTCCCGCGGCCAGGCCGATCAGCAGTATTTTTTCGTTAATGGCCGCGTGGTGCGCGATCGGTTGGTGGCCCATGCGGTGCGCCAGGCCTACCGCGACGTGCTGTATAACGGCCGGCACCCGGTATTTGTGCTGTATCTGGACGTCGACCCGGACGTGGTGGACGTCAACGTTCACCCGACCAAGCACGAGGTGCGCTTCCGC
>Ga0307967_1002434_pt1 | contig 10791 bp, 16 predicted proteins | sample OrgLakmetagen648_FD_201828 | JGI IMG/M metagenome (GOLD analysis project Ga0307967, IMG submission 201828) | Saline water microbial communities from Organic Lake, Antarctica - #648 | ecosystem: Environmental > Aquatic > Non-marine Saline and Alkaline > Saline | place: Antarctica: Organic Lake...
CCAGCCGGCGCGGCGTATCGCCGAGCGGGCGGTCAAACACGTCGCCCAGGCTGTGTGCGGGGTCGGTGGACACCACCAGCGTTTTGCGCCCGCGCCGTGCAGCGAGTAACGCAAGCGACGCCGCCACACAGCGCTGCTCCCAGCGCCGCGGGTACGCCCATGCCGACGGCGATGGGAATCAAAATGGGCACAAAACCAAAGCTGGTGCCCATCACGATGGGCAGCCGTGCGCCAATGCGGCCGATGCCCAGCGACTGGATGAGCGTTGCCACCCCTGCCACAAACATCGCCGCCTGAATCATCAGCGTGGTCTTGGCCTCGGAAAGATCAGCGGCGTTAGCGATGATAATAGGCACCGTCACGTTGCTAACAAACATTGCCAGTACGTGCTGAATACCCAGCGGAATGGCCCTGCTCCAGGGTGGCATGGTGTTTACCGCATTGGTGCCGCGAGCCGACGCATTCGCGTCATGGGATAGCGTATCAATTTCAGACATCGAAATGTCTCCTGCCAGTTTCCATTGTTGTTATAGGCGCCGGCTTTGGCTAGGCGCCGTTTGCGTCGTCATCGTGTTGTGGGAGGGAAAAATACCACTAGGCGCGCAGGCGCCGGGCAGCGGCGTCGTGACGGTGCAGCAGTGCATCCAGATCAACGTCGCAGGGCGCGCCGTCTTTCACTTTCCAGCGGCCGGCGACCATCACGCGATCCGCCCGATGAGCCCCGCATAACAGCAGCGCAGCCAGCGGGTTTTCAGCGCCGGAGAAGCGCGCCTCATCCAGGGTAAAGAGCGCCAGATCGGCCTGCTGGCCGGGCTCCAGCCCGCCAATGTCGTCACGCCCCAAGCATGCCGCGCTGCCTTGTGTGGCCCAGCGCAGCACCGTTTCGTGAGACAGTTGATCAGCGCCGTAGCGCAGCCGCCCCAATAGCAGCGCCTGGCGCATTTCTTCGGCCAAGTTGGAGTGATCGTTGGACGCCGAGCCGTCTACGGCAATCCCCACCGGCGCGCCGGCCCGCTCAAGCTCCAGCGTGCGGCACATGCCCGACCCCAGCACCATGTTGGAAGACGGGCAGTGGGCAATGCCGGTACCCGCCTGCCCCAGGCGCTGGATTTCGTCGTCATTGAAATGAATGCCGTGGGCAAGCCAGGTGCGTTTGGAAAGCCAGCCGCAGTCTTCCAGATAGTCCAGCGGGCGCATGCCGAAAAGCTGCTGGCAATAGGCGGTTTCGTCCTCGGTTTCGGCCAGGTGCGTATGCAGGCGCACGTCTTTATCACGGGCTAGCTGGGCACTGTCACGCATCAGCTCGCGGCTGACGGAAAACGGCGAGCACGGCGCCAGCGCAACGGTCACCATCGCGCCTTCGCCGCGCTGGTGATAGCGCTCGATCAGCCGTTCACTGTCTTTGAGAATAGTCGCTTCATCCTGCACCACGGACTGCGGCGGTAGCCCGCCTTGTTCCTTACCCACGCTCATGGAGCCGCGGGTCAACGAGGCGCGGACGCCTAGCCGCTCCGCCGCTTCCACCTGACAATCAATAGCGCCCAGAAGCTTGCCCGAAAACACGTAGTGGTGATCGGCCACCGTGGTACAGCCGGACAGCAGCAGCTCGGTCATGGCAAGCTCGCTTGCCAGGCTGAGCTGCTCTTCGTCCAGCCGCGCCCAGACATCGTAAAGCGTGGTCAGCCAGGGGAAAAGCGCCTTGTTGAGCGCCGGCGAATACGCCCGGGTCAACGTCTGATAAAAATGGTGATGGGTGTTCACCAGCCCCGGCAGCAGCACGTGCCGAGAGGCATCAAACACCTCATCCACCGGCGCTTCTGGGCGCATGCCGGCGGCCACTTTTTCGATGATGCGCGTGCCGCGTATCACCACGCCGCCCCGTGCTTCCTTATCAAGGCAGTCCAGCGGGTTACGCACCCACAAGGTACGAGTGTTATCGGTCATCAAAACTTTCCTCATCAGGAAAGACCGCCCTCCGTAGTGACGAAGGGTTACCCACGGCTGTGGTTCAGGTGCCTTTCAGGTACCGGAGGCAGTCGTTCAACATTACGTTTGCTGTGTGTCGTGCGGCTTGAGTCTCACCCAAAGCTGACCGAAAGGTCAACTACTTATTTTTGTTCTTCCTTTGAACGTTAGTTCATGAATTAACAATGGACAGAGATTATTTCGCCACCCGCGAGCCCGCAAACTCAGCCATGCCCTAAAACCAAAAAACCCGCCTCGCGGCGGGTTTTACGTCAACAGCATAGGGAGCATTTACACGTCCTGCTGCCCTTTACGCGCCTGGTTCCAGTCGGGCGAGCCGTCTTCAAGCAGTACGCGGTCGCCTTCGGGCTTTTGCTCCAAGCGCGTAGTGCGCACGCTTTCACCGTCGCGCCATGACACCTCATAGCCTTCGGTTTCCTGATGGGTATCTACCACCGTGCGGCATTCTTCACGGGTGACCGTGCGCGTCTGCGGCTGAGACTGCCCGGCTTGGGCACGTTGCCGGTTTTCCACCCGATCCTGCACCTCACGCCCGGCAAGGCCACCGCCGATGGCACCGGCGGCCGTGGCAAGTTTCTTACCGCTGCCGCCGCCCACCTGATTACCCAACAGGCCACCCACCACAGCACCGGCTACCGAGCCCAGCAGCTTGTTTGGATCGCTGCTTCTCGCCTGTGGCTGCGACTGCTGCTGAACGGGCTGCTGTACCTGCACGTTTTCGCACACTTCACGCGGCGTCTCGACGGTGCGGGTAAGCGCCTCTACGTCAACAATCTCGGCGTAACGCGGCCCGGCAGGCTGTTCCTGAATCTGCCACGCGCCAAACGCCAGGCCTCCCAGCCCCAGCACTGCAAGCGTTGCCCCTACCACGATGGATTTGCTCATTATCACTCTCCCAGGCGCACGCCTTGTGTCTGTTCGCTAGCGTATGTGCCTAGCATGATGCCCAAAGAATACCCAAGCCTGTGCGCCCCTTGAAGGCATGCGCGCAGGTTTCACAAAGTTTGCCGAAGTTAGCGGGACTCAATTTTCCTAGCGGCAGCATGACTCAATGCGCTTGACGCATGACCAAAATGCTTGACACTCAGCGCACGCCTTCTTATGGTTAGCTCCGTACAGACGAAACACCAGCGCCGATTTGAACTCAGCTTGCGGGCGCTTTAAAAATATCGCTAAAGCGACGCCAAAGAAGGCCCGCTTTAGCTCATGCAAGCGGGTTTTTTATTGTCCGGCTTTCGAGCCACCGCCGATTTAAGCAACCAACTTGCGGGCGGAATACAAATACCGCTAAAGCGGCGTACGGCTTCATTCCCCTGAGTCGGCGCTAGCCGAACTTTCTGTGCCGAGCTCATTCATGCCCAACGCATTCGAGCCAGGCACGCAGGGGTAAAGGAGCCGAACATGACCGATCGCACCCAGCCGCATCACAACCACACTTCCGCCAGCCTCGCGTATCTTGCCGCGCTTGATCTCTCAAGCGACGACATCGTGCGCCCCGAGCTTTGCAACGCCGCCATTCTGGCCGGTGAAAATCGCTGTGCCAAGCGCGCAGACCCACGGAGTCACGGGCGATGAAGCGAGCGCATAAAAGGCAGTGGCCGAAAAAAATTGACCACGACACACCTCCGTTTGTGTAAGCAATAAGCCGCCGAGACGACCAAGGGGATGAATGTTCAGCTCGCGTAGCTCGTCGACAACATTCTCAATAACACCCATGACGCGACGCGCTGACGGGCATAGCAACACGGAGGAAAGACCATGCAAAACCACGGCCCGAAGATAACGCTGTTTCTTGCCGCTCTGCTGCTGACAACCGGGGCGTCAGCTGCCGCTGCTGAAAAGAGCGGCCCCCTGATCAACAAGATGGTGATCCAGCAAGAGGCGGGCAAGACCGTCTACTGGGTGCTGCCCGGCCCCAGAAAGCTGAGCAAGGAAGTATTCGGCACACCGGACGCCCCCCAGCGGACTCTGCAGCCGATTCTTGCCAAGGTAGACAAGCCGCCGATCCGCGAGCTGCTCGAGAAGCTGCCGATCTTGGTGGCAGCGCCGGCGAAGGCGCGCAAGACCAACGAGGCGGGCACCGAATACACCCTGTTCGCGCCGCCGACGCCTTTCAGCGACAAGGCCCGCCCCCTGCCCCCGAATCAGAGCGGCTATATCAAGACCACTCTGCTGGATCGGGTGGCCGAGGACCAGCCCGGCAAGCCGGGCGACACACCCGACGAGGTGCAACTGGAGACCTGGTTCCATGACCCGGCGGGCAACAAGTATCGGCTGGAGTTCGATCACGTGGTCCAGCCGCCCTTCCCAGGCTATAACACCCAGGGCGGCGTATTCATCGACGGCTGGCTACACGGCACCACCGGCACCGGCTCGCCGCTGATGCCCAGGGAGTACACCCGCGGCGCCTGGTGGGGAATCGTCCACCTGTATATCAATGGCGAGCAGGTGGACACCAAGGTCGCCCACTTGATGACCACCGAGATCGTGCGCAAGCGCGATTACTCGCTGGCACTGGACAAGGAGATGCCACTCGACCCCGGCGAACGTCACATTCCCAGCCAGGACTATCACACCCACCTGATCGTGCTACCGATCAAACCCACACCGCAAGGGCCGGTCTTTGAGCCGGTGAAGACGGCCTTCGAGCTCCCCAACGGCGAGAAGCAGCCCTTTATCCATATGATGTTCGAGGAGAACAAGATCTCGGAGCCGAAGATGGATATGCAGCCCGGCGACGAATAATGCCAGCTGTCCGGCGGCCGTAGCAGGCCGCCGGGCATTTCCTGCCTTCCCATGACACCGGGTTTCCCCGCAACATATCGGAGGACCGCATATGATTCGCATTGGACACCAGGCCAGGACCTTGGCCGGAATCGCCGCGCTCTGCTGGGCTGTAGCGCTAATCCTGATCCCGACCACGACGTTGGCGGCACAGGGGCAACGGGTCCCGATTACCATCGAGGCGCAGCGCGGATTCAAATTCCATCCCACGCAGATAGACGTTCCCGTCGGCAGCGAGGTGGTGCTTACCCTGAAGAATACCGCCGTGATGGGGCATAATCTGCATATCCCCAAACTGGAAGTGATGACCCAGACCATCACCCAAGGGGAAAGCGATAGCGTACGCTTCACCGTCGAGAAGGCCGGAAACTATGTTTTCCGGTGCGAAGTGCCGGGCCATGCGCAAGCCGGCATGATCGGCGAGATCAAGGCTGAGTGAGACTCGCCGCAGGAGCAACGCCGCTGCAACGATCCACCACGGAGAGCTTATACCCTGGCTAACATCAGCTGCTAGACTTTGCCTGGATCCCACTCCAGCATCAGCAAAGGGGCATGAGACTCACAGATGAAAGAACAAGAAGATAGGCTACAACGGCTTACAGCTGTCAGACCACGCCTGTTCTCCTTCGCCTTCATGCATTTGCGCGATCGAAGTCAGGCCGAGGATGCCGTACAGGAGGCCATGATGTCCGCCATCGAAAAGCATGAAAGTTTTGCCGGGCGGTCCAGCTACGAGACCTGGGTCTTTGGCATCCTCAAGTACAAGATTCTCGATGCCATGCGCGCCCAGAAACGTGATGGACGCTGGCAGCCTCTCGAGAACGAGGATGACGACGACGCCATCGACCGGCAATTCCAGCAGAATGGCCGCTGGCAGCAGAGCGCTCGCCCTTCCAGCTGGGGAGAGCCCGAGGCCGCCTTCGAGACCGAGCACTTCTGGCAGACCTTCGATGCCTGCATGATCGCCCTGCCGGACAATGCCGCCAGGGTGTTTTCCCTGCGCGAGCTAATGGGGCTCTCCACCGGCGATATCTGCCGCGAGCTGGGCATCAAGGAGAACAACTGCTGGGTGATACTGCACCGCGCTCGGCTGCATCTCAGAGCCTGCATCGAGAAGGGCTGGCTGAAGGGAGCAACGCCATGATGATGTGCAAGAAAGCGACCCGCCTGATGTCCCTCAAACAGGACCGCCCTCTCACGTTTCAAGAACGGATGTCCCTGAGGCTGCACCTTTCCATGTGCAGTGCCTGCAGAGAGTGCGAGAGACAGTTCACCCTGCTTCATGAGGCAGGCAGGCGCTTCGACCCCTGAATCGCCCCGGGTTTTACACACCGCAGGCGTGAAGATTCAGAACGGAGACACGACAACCGCGAGAGGTAAGCCACTATGAGCCACAAGGCCCTGCTGAACATCGACTACACCCACGATTTTGTCGCCGACGACGGCAAGCTGTCGTGCGGTGCGCCGGGACAAGCGCTGGAAGATAGCATCGCCGGGATTACCGAAGCGTTTATCCAGGCCGGCGACGACGTCTTCTTCGCCATTGATGCCCACCTAGACGATGACCCTCATCATCCGGAAGCCAAGCTATTTCCGCCGCACAACATTATGGATACTGCCGGGCGCGAACTCTACGGCAAGCTCGCCGGCGTCTACGACCAGCACAAGCACCTGCCCCAGGTGCACTACTTCGACAAAACCCGCTACAGCGCCTTTGTCGGCACGCCGCTTGAACTCAAGCTCCGCGAGCGCGGCATTACCGAGCTGCACCTGGTGGGCGTTTGCACCGATATCTGCATCCTGCACACGGCGATGGATGCCTACAACAAGGGCTTTGATATTGTCGTTCACAAGGCAGGCGTCGCCAGCTTCAATCAGACAGGCCACGACTTTGCCCTGGAGCATGTAAAAGCCGTTCTTGGCGGTACGGTAGTTTGATCGCTAAATGCATGACATAGCCATAAGCGATTAATAAAGCCATAAGCGACCACTACAAATCAGGGCCTTGCAATGAGCGGAGTGTCTTATCCCATGATCAAATCCTTTTACCCTTGCTGCCTGATGATGCTACTGGCAGCCCCCGTCATTGCAGCAGATGACCTGAATTTCTCACCGGACGAGATCAATGCCTGGCCAACACGCTCCTTTGAGGGAGAAACCGGCTACCGAGTCATCGAGCGGGAAGGCACTCAACTACTCCAGGCCAGCGCCCAACAACAGGCCTCGGCGAAATATCTGGAACGCGAAATCGACCTTGGCAAGACGCCTTACCTGCATTGGTGCTGGCAGGTGTCGGGCATATATAAAGGTCTCGACGAGACGCAAAAGTCGGGTGACGATTACCCAGCCAGGGTCTATGTGGCCCGCAAGACGGGGTTGCTGCCCTGGCAGGTCGAATCGGTGAACTACGTGTGGGCCTCGAGCCAGCCTGCCGGCGCGGACTGGCCCAATGCCTTTACCTCACGCGCCCAGCTGCTGGCCTTGCAGAGTGGCAAAGCCCGCGTGGGCGAATGGGTGGCAGAAGTGCGGGATATCCGCGGAGACTATCAGCGGCTCTTCGGCAGCAGCCCGGACAGTATCGACGGCCTCGCCCTGATGAGCGACGGCGACAATACCGGAGGCAATGCCACGGCCTGGTTCACGCAGCTTGGATTCTCTGCAAGCCCCGAGCCGCCCGACTGCCCCTGAACTGTTTTTAAACCACGGCGACGGTAGCCGACGGGCCGCCGGATACAACAAAGCATGGGTCGGCGCGGCAACTGCTGGGATGCTCACCCCTGCTCGAAGCCAGACAGGATATCGGTCGCTACCTGGTGAGCTATTACAACCGGCAACGCCCCCCATGCCTTCAACGGCGGTATTTCGCCTGTTGCAGCTGAGGAAAATCCGAAAAGTAGACCATTACACCTCGGAACCAAACATCTAGCAGAAACTACTTTTTGAAAAAAAGAGGTTGATCAATCGCTTGGGCAGGAGATGCGCATCTCTTTTCGGTTGAAGCCCCAATCTTCTGTCAACGTCTCATAGCCACTTGGACACAGTTCATTCGCACGGTTGTAGCACATATTCCACCCCGTACTGGCTCCGCATGCAATCAAGTACTCTGTTACCCCGTCGGGGCGTTTGATTTCCTGGGTAGTTGTACAGCCCGCCAGAACCGCCCCGCTTAGTAAAATACCGAAATACTTCACCATTTCATGTCCTTGTGTATGAGGTGTGGTTATATGTAGAGACCCGGATGATAGATTAAGCCATAGGAGTTATCCTCTGTTGGCAGCGCGCGACCTCATTGCGCGATTTATCCAGGAGCAGCGAGATGGATATCAAACTGCATAAAACGGCCACCACAACACCCCGCACCCGTCAGGAGATTCAGCAAGCGCCGGCGGCGGTCAGCGATAGTGAATTGGCCCGGCGCTACAGCGTGTCGTGTCCCACCATTGCCCGATGGCGCTATCGCACGACTCAGCATGACCGCTCGCACACGCGCCACCATCTGCTGACAACCCTATCGCCGGCACAGGAAGAGATCGTGGTGGCACTGCGCGAGTCCCTGCGCTTGAGCGTTGACGATTTGCTGACGGTGGCCCAGGAGTTTCTCCATCCCGACCTGTCGCGCTCTGCTCTTGAACGCCTGCTGAAACGCCGTGGTTTGCCTAGCCTTGCCACCTTGAACAAGCAGGAGAAGGCAGCTCAAAAACCGCCTTACAAGCCGTTCAAGGACTATGAGCCGGGCTACGTTCATGTTGACGTCAAATACCTTCCCAAGATGCCTGACTGTCGGGTCCCGCATAATTAATCATGCGGGACCCGACAGGCGCCAAAACTCGCTTACTCGGTATATCTGTACTCGCGGTCATCCAACATCCCATCGGGTGACAAGCAAACGCTGAAGCGTTTGAAGAGGCCGAAAAATTCATCGAGCGGCATTTCCTCCGAGACTTTTCTTACTTCGACGGGCCCCTCCGTTGAGTCAAGCATTTCCTTGACATTGTCGTAGTCACCAGGGGTGACTAGCAAGAAATGTACGCTGACCGGATCTCTGTGAACGCCGTGATTTTCGCCGGCGTACATCTCAATACCGAGAAGAAACTCACCTTCGTGCTTTAATTCTCTTTCTTGCAACCATTCCGTTGCGGCCTGCTGAGCCGCTCGATAAGCCGCGACTGTGCCTAGGTGATCGTTGTACTGAACAGTAGCGTTGAAGTTTTCTATCGCCATAACTCATACCTGTTACTTGAACTTGATTAATCGGTGGTGCCCAACGCCCGCAGCACGCGCGGCTTTGAAATGAAGGCGAAGCCGCAATGTAAAAGCCGTCGCCGTGCCTGCGATTGTTAAGGGCTAATTACCGAATTTTCCTCGCATACCCCTTTTTTACCACTCTACCGATATAGCTATTTAGGCCTTGCCCGGCTCTTGCCAACCTATGCATTTCATTGATGCTAGCGGCACCAACACTCTGATTGGTGTATAGATAAATAGATCCATCGCCGAATTGGATGATGATTTCTTCAGCCCCAATCTCGTATTCGACAACATTCGAGTCACCACCCAGGTTTTTATAGCGTTCCATCATCTCTTCCTCTTTAGTAGGTGCTACTTTGATTTAGGCCGAAGGCCCCTTAACGCTGAGGTAACAGGCGCCAGAGCGCAGCGGAGGGAACCAAAAGCGTCCCGCTTTTGGTGTCCGGTTGACCGACTGGTTATATTTCAAGCTCCCACCTGTCCCAGCCCGCGATCTGGTGGTGTCTAGTGATGCAAGCAGCTTCTGGTCGCAACACAACCCGATGAGGAATGTGCATTTTTTTACCATGACGTTCAATCGTGAGGCTACGCTCCATATCTGAGTAGACTCTCTCATCCCCGTTAGGGTCGTAGTAAACAATTCGGTGATCGGTCGTCAACGTCATGTAGCCACGATCGAAAAGCTTGTGATGGAAGCTATTCAGGAGCAAACCATTCCTTACATCCAGTCTCTCGGCAGGACTAGCTTGCGACCATGGCACTATATGACAAGCCTCAAGCGTTTCTAGCACGGCAATCTCGGTGAAAGCGCAGCGGTTGGCATATGCCTTTAATAGTGCATCCCGAAAAATGATCTGCTTAATTCCCCTTGATTTCACACGTGTGTAGATATCGGGGGCTGACGATGGATCGTGAGTTAAGGAGGTTACGATAGACTCGTAGGAATCACCCGATTCCGCGAAACCAAATGGGTTATCGACGCTGCTCCAGTCGAAACCATAGACTTTCTCCAGCCCTTCAGCGAAGTTTTCCAGATCAAAAGCGATGAAACCCATCCCAGGCCTACCGGATGCATTAACAATGAGAATAGTAAGCGGCGGAAGCCTTTCTTCGAGGCAGTAATCTTGGATCACGCCAAGAACGTATCGAACGGCCCTGTGGTGTATTCCCAAGGTTTTGCCGAGCTCTCCGTACGTGATTTTAGAACGACTTTTAGCTCGCTTGACCAGTATTGGCCAAGCTCGAAAGGCCCTTTCAACTTGGTTAACTGACACTACGATGTCCCCCTTGAAATATAACGCTTTGATCAGCGGCGCACTTTAGTGCGTCCGGTGGAGGGCCGTAAGCCCGGAACGAACTGCATCAACTTGTTAGGATATTTATCTATAGAAATCAACATAGTTACCCATAACCATAAATGCCCCATTATCCACTTCGATCGAATCGCTATTCATGTCAATGCCCGCATAGTAGTATGAAATTGACTCAATCAGTCCGTTATCATCCTTTTTCTCTTCCACGATACCAAGCATATAGAACTCATTATTTCCATCAAAAGCTCCAGCTTGAATATTCCCGCCCACGGAAGCAACTGTTCCAGAATTAATTAAACTTCGCAAAGCATAAAGTGGCCTTTTTGATAGTGGCCTAGATTTATGAATATCAAGATGAAGCTGAAAATCATCCTCACCTGAACCTATATAAAAAATTGGATCGCTATGGCTTTCGTAATCTATAACCCCGCCTTATTCACCGGGCTGAGGCAGAAAAGAA
>Ga0307967_1002437_pt1 | contig 10782 bp, 11 predicted proteins | sample OrgLakmetagen648_FD_201828 | JGI IMG/M metagenome (GOLD analysis project Ga0307967, IMG submission 201828) | Saline water microbial communities from Organic Lake, Antarctica - #648 | ecosystem: Environmental > Aquatic > Non-marine Saline and Alkaline > Saline | place: Antarctica: Organic Lake...
TCGTCGCTTGCTTGTGAAGATGGATCAGCATTGTCGTCCCCCGTCCCGAAAATCCCTCAGAACAGATCTTGCCATGAACAACGCAGATCGCCGAGGGGAAATGTGATCATCCGGGATGGAACATGTGGCGCGGGCAACCGGTTTGTCGCGCAACACGATCAAGAAGTATCTGAAGGACGACAACCCGCCAAGCTATCAGCGGCAAGCGCCACCGGTTCGGCATAAGCTGTGCGATGGATTTGACACGCGGCTTCGGGACCTTTTCGGGCAGGATCAAAAGCGCCCGCGCCGGGAGCGGCGGACAGCCACGAGGCTTTACGAACAGCTTGTCTCGGAGGGGTATACCGGGTCCTATTCGCCGGTTCAGCGATTTATCCGAGACCTCAAGCGTGCCGACGCTGGATCGGGAGAGGCGTTCATCCCCCTGCACTTCGCTGCCGGTGATGCCCCGAGCGGCGGCATCACGTCACGCCTTGGAGCAGCAATAGATCAGTTCCTAACGCCAATTAGAATCTGCTTTGTACGACGTCTGACATCAATTGAGGAGTATGACGCCAACCAGTACGAAACTGGCGATGAACAGGGTTTCCGCGACAACCAGGATGATTGCTTGCCGCCCAACTTCAAAGATCCGCTTGAGCGAGGTTTTCATGCCGACGGCGGCGACCGAGATCAGCAGCGCCCAGCGGGACAGGCCACCCATCAGATCGGCTGCCAACACCGGGATCCCGCCGATGGAATTGAGTGTGGCAAATCCGAGAAACGCGAGGACGAAGAACGGAATGATCGGTGGCTTTTGCCCGGATTGCTCTTCTCCAGAAACCCGGTTACGGATCACGAGAGAGACGATCAGGACGACAGGCGCGAGCATCGTGACCCGGATCAACTTGACCAATGTCGCCACTTCACCGGCCTCGTCGGAGACGGAAAAGCCCGCACCGACGACTTGCGCGACGTCATGGATCGTGCCGCCGAGGAAGGCGCCGGAGGCAACGTCGTCGAGATCAAGCGTCGCTGCAAGGATCGGGTAGATGATCATCGCGAGGGTGCTCAGGACGGTCACGCTCAGCACGGTGAAGATCAGGTTGCGCTCGGAATGCTCGTTTCTGGGCAGGACCGCCGAGATTGCCATCGCGGCTGAAGCGCCGCAGATCGCGACCGAACCGCCGGTCAGCAAGCCGAAACGCCAGCCTCGCCCGAGAAGCCGTGAGAAGGCTATACCAAACGCACAAGTAAGAATTACCGCGAGAACAAGCACGACGATCAGCTCCGTCCCCAGGCCCATGATCAGGTCGACGCTAATCCTGGCACCGAGCAAGACGACGCCCATCCGCAGGACCGTCCTTGCCGTAAACTCCACGCCGGGCACGCATTTGCCGTCTTCGGCGAGGAAATGAAACGCGATGCCGAGCAGGAGAGCCATCAGCATCGCCGGTGCTCCGTAATGCTCCGAAAGAAACTGTGCGGCGATGGCCACAACCGCACTCACGAGCAAGCCCGGCGTGTAGGTGCGTGCGAGGTTTGCGAATGAACCGGCGGCGCGATTTGCAATGGGCAAGGTGCTCATGTCGGGGCTTTCATCTCATCAGAACTCGAGGGCATCGTTCTTCGGCCTGCCGGAATCGAATCGTCCTACGATTTCAACAGCATGCGTAGATCGGTCGTGGTATCAGAGATCCTTGCCGGGTCGGGGGAAGTTCCCGCCTCGATCAGCCGCTTGCCGATCATGTAGGCGCGGGGATCGTTCATCGCGTCGAGCGCGAGCAGTCGATCCCCCCTGTAATACCAGAAGCTGGCCGCCCGGCCCTCGCTGCGGCGGGCGACGATCCGGTCGTAGCCGGTGTTCAGCCCTGCGATCTGAAGTTTCACATCGTGCTGGTCCGACCAGAACCACGGCTTTGCCGAGTAGACCTTGCCCGCGCCGAGCATGTTTTCGGCCACGACCTCGGCCTGGTCTATGGCGTTGCCGACGCTTTCAAGTCGGATGCGGCTGTCCTGATGGGGGAAGGAAGCGCAATCGCCCGCCGCCCAGATCGAATGATCCGAGGTCCGGCCGAATTCGTCCGTGCGGATGCCGTTGTCGATCTCGAGATCGGCTTCCTCGGCCAGCAACGTCTGCGGCGTGATGCCGACCCCCGCAATGACGAAATCAACCGCGACTTCGCGACCGTCCGAGAGGACGGCGGCCCTGACATCACCATCGCCGATCAGACGGTCGAGACCGGTATTCTCGAGGATTTCCACGCCGTGATCCGCGTGGAGCTCACGAAAGAAATCTGAGGTCTCAGGCGCAGCCACCCTTTGCAAGATACGCGGTGCCATCTCGATCAACGTGACCTGAAGCCCGAGCTTCGCGCCTACCGCAGCCGCTTCGAGGCCAATATAGCCGCCGCCGACGATGAGGAGCCGACGGCCTTTCTGGAACTCGGCCGCCATCGCGTCGACATCGGCGAGTGCGCGAACGGTGTAGACGCCGTTCAGACTGCCGCCGATTGCGGCAGGTAGGTTGCGCGGGCACGAGCCCGTGGTCAGCGCCAGCTGGTTGTAGGGGATGCTCTCGCCGCCGACCTTTACGGTCTTCGACGTACGGTCGATCGCGGTGACCGGCCAGCCGAGACGCAGCGCAATCTTCTGTCCCTCATAGAACGAGGGCGGCCTCAGATAGAGCCGTTCGAGCGCCATCTCGCCGAGAAGATAGCCTTTCGAGAGCGGCGGTCGTTGATACGGCGGGACAGGCTCTTCGCCGATCATCGTGATCGGCTCCTGATAACCGAGCGCCCGGAGCTTGGCCGCGAGCGAGGCCCCAGCCTGACCTGCGCCTATTATGACGATGCCGCTCATGCCGTTTCTCCCTCTTATTTCCAACCGGGCGAAGCCGGGTTCCAGATGTTACGGCGTGACACCTCCTAGCCGGTATCACACGCTGTGACGCTCATATCTGCTTTTCAGGCATCTCGACGATCAACCCGCCCAGCTCGTCGCTCACTTTGACCTGGCAGGTTAGCCGCGAACGGGTCGGGTCGGGCTCGTGGGCGAAATCGAGCATATCCTCTTCCATGTCCTCAATCGGCGGTAGTTTTTCCACCCAGTCAGGATGCACGTATACATGGCAGGTGGAGCAGGCGCAGGCACCGCCGCAATCCGCCTCGATACCGGGAAGGCCGTTGTCGCGGGCACCTTCCATGACGGTTCGACCCGCCGGGACGTCGACGACATGCGCTGTTCCCCCGTATTCGATGTATGTGATTTTCACCATGTCGTGCCCTCCGCTTTCGTCTTGCGCCGAACCCGGCATTGGCGGGCAGCGCAAAATATCTCGTGCTGCGTCGGAGCCGGCCGACTGTCTTGCCGTATCGAGACGCGGATCAGACCGAGTCATCCGCCGGGTGCAGATCGAAAATTTCGCCGGGAAAGAACTTCGCCAGTCGAACGTCAGCCGTCCGGGCGTGCCCCTCCATGCCTTCCAGACGCGAGATCCTTGCAGTGGCCGTGGCAAGCGACCGCGTTGCCTCTCGCGTTGCCCTCTGCCAAGTGACAGTCTTCATGAATTTGTGCACCGAAAGGCCGCCAGTATATCGCGCCGCCCGCGAGGTTGGCAGAACATGGTTCGGCCCCGACGACTTGTCGCCGAAGGCAACCGTTGTCTCCTCGCCAAGAAAGAGCGACCCGTAGCATTTGAGCCGCCCGAGCCACCATTCGAGGTCGGATGCCTGAACATGCAGATGCTCGGGTGCATAATCGTCAGCGACCTGCGCCATCTCCTCGGCGCTGTCGCATAGGATCACCTCGGCGTAGTCGGCCCAGGCGGCGCAGGCATTGGCGCGGTTCATCTCCGGCAAATCACTGATGAAGCTGGGAACGAGTTCCAACACCCGCTCGGCCAGCGCGCGCTCCGTCGTCGCCAGCCAGACCGGGGAATTGTAGCCATGCTCGGCCTGCCCGACGAGATCCCAGGCGACCAGTTCCGCATCCGCCGTGGCATCGGCGATCACCATGCTGTCGGTCGGGCCGGCGAACATGTCGATGCCGACCTGACCATAGAGCATGCGCTTGGCCTCCGCCACATACTGGTTGCCCGGTCCGACAAGCATATCGGCCCTGGGCAGGCCGAACAGCCCGTTCGCCATGGTCGCAATCCCCTGCACGCCACCGAGATTGAGGATCTCGTCGGCACCGCAGAGATCCATCGCGAACACGATCGCAGGCGGAATGCCGAGGTCTGGGCGTGGCGGCGAACAGGTTGTGATATTTGAAACACCCGCGACCTTGGCGGTTGTGATCGTCATGATGGCGCTAGCGATGTGGGAGTATCGTCCGCCGGGAACGTAGCAGCCTGCGGCCGCGACCGGGATGTGCCTCTGCCCGACGACGAGACCAGGCAGAACGTCGATCTGACAGTCCTGAATGGTGATCATCTGCGCTTCGGCGAAGCGCCGGATGTTGTCATGGGCGAACCGGATGTCAGCCTTCAGCTTTTCAGGGACCTTGTCGATGGCGGCGCGGCGCGCCTCCGGCGACAAGAGGATATCACCCTCCCATTTGTCGAGGTCGCGCGCAAAACGCGTCACTGAGCCCTCTCCATCACGGGCGATGTCGTTCAGCATCGCCTCGACGGAGGCGCGAACGTCCTGTTGTCCGGATTCGGCCAATCGGTTCGCTTTCTTGAGGTAGATCATCTGTTCAGGGCTCCACTCACATCCGCCCCTTCCAGGGCACTGCCTTGCGCTCGATAAAGCGCATGAAAAGGTCGAAGACAAAGGCGATGACCGCAATAACGATGATCCCCATGATGACCGTCGGCGTCTGCAGGAACTGACTGGCCGACAGCACCATGTAACCCAGCCCTGCAGTCGCTGCGACCATCTCGGCGGCGACCAGCGTGGTCCAACCAAAGCCGATGCCGATCCGCATCGCCGTCAGGATTTCGGGAAGGGCCGAAGGTAGGATCACGTAACGCATCACCTGCCAGCGCGACGCGCCAAAGGAATATGCGGCGTGGATTTGCTCGATCGCGGCCGATTTCACCCCCGACCGCGCGCCGAGTGTCACCGGCGCAAAGACCGACAGAAAAATCAGCAGCACCTTCGATGTCTCACCGATACCAAACCAGATGATCATCAGCGGCAGATAGGCCAGTGGCGGGATTGGGCGGTAGAATTCGATGGGTGGGTCAAAGATGCCCCGCATCACTGGACTCATCCCCATAGCGAGCCCAAGCGGGATGCCGACCACGCAGGCCAAAAGGAACGCTCCGAAGACGCGCGCAGTGGAGATCATGGTATGGTCGAGAAGCGAGGTGTTGGTGAAACCGTTTTGCCAAATATCGACGAACTTGCCAACGATGGCACCGGGCGAGGGCACGAAGAGCGGCTTCACCCAGCCCATCGCCGTCACAAGCCACCAGACGAAGAGAAAGCTCAGGATCGACGCAACCGAAAGCCAGAGCGTATCGCCCTGCCCCGGCACGCCATAAATCTCGCCGGGTTTGGTCGGGCGACTGCGGGTCAGGCGGGTGAAAAATCCTGCCTGCTGCTTGCGGCGCGGGGGCCGGGCCTGATCGGTCATACGCTGGCCTCCTCATCGGCGAAGACGACCTCGAGAACCTCTTCGCGCAGATCGATAAATTCCTTCGATGCCTTTACATGCCGCGCTGGTGTTCCTGACAGGAACTGGCGCGAAAAGGGCAGATCGAAGCTGTGGCTGATGCGGCCGGGGCGCGGCGACATGACGACCAGCCGTGTTCCCATGAAGAGCGCCTCTTCGACGCTGTGCGTAATGAAAAAAACGGACTTGTGAGTGCTATCCCAGATGTGGAGGATGAGTTCCTGCGCTTTCTCGCGCGTCAGCGCGTCGAGCGCACCCAGGGGCTCGTCCATCAGCAGAATGCGGGGATCGCAGGTCAGTGCCCGCGCGATGCCAACACGCTGCTGCATTCCGCCCGACAGCTGATAGACCGGCGCTTCAGCGAAGTCGTCGAGGCCCAGAAGCTTAATATATTCATTCGCCGTCTCATTGCGCTTCGCGCGCCCCACGCCCTGCAATTTCAACGGGAAAGCCACGTTGTCGATGACGTTCAGCCAAGGCAGCAGCGCATGTTTCTGAAACACGACCGAGCGGTCGGCGCCTGGACCGGTCACAATTTCGCCGTCAAGCTGCAACTCACCCGATGACGGCGCGAGAAACCCGGCGATAAGGTTCAGCAGCGTGGACTTTCCGCAGCCCGACGCGCCGAGCGCAACGACGAAATCCTCGCCCTCGATATCGAGGTCAATCCCGCTCAGCGCCTCGACCGAGGAGCGCCCTTCCGCAGCCGGGAACACGACCGAGACGTTTCGTAGATTGAGAGCCAAACTGCCATCTCCTTTTCAGCGAACTCCGACATCCCCGCCCCGGACACGCGTCCGGGGCAAAGGTGTTATGCCGTCACTTTTCCGCTTCTTCCGCGATCTTCATATTGACGAAGGCCGAATAATCGTCGGCCAGGCCGTCGATCCGGCCAGCTTTCTCCAGAAATGCCGCCGTCGCCTTGATCGTCTCTGCGGCATTGCCCAGCCAAGTGTCGCTGAGCTGTTCGGACAGCGGGATGAAGGTGTATCCTTCCAGGATCTCAGGCACCTGTTCGGCGGCAGCGCCAGTCTCGTTCGCGATCGCCTTGACCGGCGCGCTATCTGGCGTCCATGCAGCCCGGTCCGATATGTAGGCATGGTTCGCCTCGTCCATGACACGGGCGAAGGCGACAAGCGCCTCTTCGTTTTCGGCCGCAAAATCGGAGCCAACTACCCAGGCATTAAAGGTGGGAAAGCCCCATTCGGCGGTCTTGTCCGCCCCCGCGAGCCGGCTGCCGTTCTCCAAAATCCGGTTCTGCACGGGCTGCCAGATGAACGCGGCGTCGATCGCATCTTGTTCCCATGCGGCGGCGATCTGATCGGGTGGCATGTTCATGATCGTCAGTTCACTTTCGTCTATCCCCGCATGATCCAGCGCACCCATCAGCGAGAAATGCGCTGTGGAGCCGACCGGCACCGCCACGCGCTTGCCCTTGAGGTCTTCCAGCGTCTCGATGTCCGATCCGTTGCGCGCGATCAGGCTTTCCGATTCGCCGATGGCATATGACAGCATGAACATCTGCACCTCGACCCCTTGGCTGGTGGCGATGGCCAGCGGCGACGAGCCGAGTTCCGACAGTACCACATCGCCCGATGCCATTGCGGCAATGACATCAGTGCCAGAGGCAAATTTGCGAAATTCTATGTCCCAGCCCGTCGCTTCTTCGAACTTGCCTTCTGCGCGGGCGGCGTTCATCGGTGTCGGATCGCCAAAATGGCCGATCACGATGGTTTCGGCAAAGGCCGCCCCGGTCGAGAACAGCAATGCAGCCGTGCCGATCATCATGCGTGAAATTCTTGTAGTCATGGTTCTTTCCTCCATTGGTTGGTTTGGTCAGACCTTTTGGCCTGTTCTGGTTGTCGTGGCTTATTCGCCTTCATCGTCTCCTCTGGCAAAAGCAACCACGGTTCGGGCCAGGCAATCGAGCGTATCGAACGTGGTAACGCCCGGAGCCACTGCCTCCGCAACAAGCGAAAACTCCGTGCAGGCGATCATCTGGACCGCCGCACCACGCCCAGCGAGTTAGGCCGAAGCCGCGGCAAGGGCGGCGCGGGAGGCCGGGTTGGCACCTTCGGACTTGATGCGGCGGATGGCAATCAGCAACTCTTTTTCATCATCCGGATAGGCTGCCGACAACCCGTTGTCGGCCAACGCCGATTCGAACAAAGCGATCTTGCAGACCGCCGGAGAAGCGAGAATGCCGACGCAGCCTCCGGTTGGTGTCAGCGCGGCGGCATGGCGGGCCGACAGTTCCACCATGTCAAGAAACGGAATCGAGACTGCGGCCCGGATCGCATCGGCATAGTAGTGCGCCGTGTTGCAGGGCAGCGCCAGTGCGTTGGCACCGGCACGCTCCAGCCCTGTGGCCATTTGCGCCAAGACCGGCGCGGGATCTGTCCCTGTGCCCTCGATCAGATGTGCGATGCGCGATGGAACCTGCGGATTCTGATCTACAATCAGCGGAATATGGTCGGCATCGTCGTGCGCCTCGACCGCATCGAGGCATTTTCGCATGATGAGCAGAGTCGCTTCCGGTCCCATGCCGCCCAATATCCCGATGCGCTTCATGGTCATACCGAAATCCTGGTGCCGATGTTTCGGGCCGCGTCGGTGATATGGGCCGCGATCAGCTTGCAATCCTCCAGGCTGAGCGTCAGCGGGATCCGCATGTCGAACAGACCGGACAGGAGACCGTCGGTCCGGGGAAGGGCCTGCTGCGGGACATAACGCCAGCTTTTGTGTGTGGAGGTGAAGCCTGAAGGCTCCGCTGCTCCGAACCATTTCACTTCGACGCCGATACGGGAGAGGGCCGCGACAAACATGTCGGCCTCGGCGGTCCCGATCCCGTCGATGAAAAACTGGATCGAGGAGCCCACATAGTCTTCGGCCTCGGGCCGCACCGGCAGCCGGATGGCGGCGCAGGCGCCGAGGATGTCTGCAATCAGGGCGTGACGGGCATTCCATTCGGAAATGCTGGTGTTGATCGCTCGAAGTTGCGGCCGCAGGATCGCGGCGCGCAGGTTGTCCATTCGGGCCGACATGTTCGGCATGTCGAACCGCGCTTCGGAAAAGGCTGTCAGTTCAGGCCCGGCCCCATGACGCTCATAATGCATGTAGGAGCCCGAAAGCAGCGTCGCGCGCGCGACAAAATCCCCGTCATCCGAGACGAGGAGTCCGCCTTCGCCGGAATTGAGATGCTTGTAGGTCTGAGTGCTGAAACAGCCTGCAAGCCCGAATGACCCCGATTTTCTTCCGTTCCAGCGCGCGCCCATCGTGTGCGCGCAGTCCTCGAACACGACGAGTTCCTCGGCACGCGCGATCTGCGTGAGCCGGTCCATGTCGCACTGGTGGCCACGCATGTTGGACAATAGAAGGAAGCGGGCGCCGCTGGCCCGGGCCTTTTCGACCAGATCGCCGAGGTCGATGACCAAATCCCCGGTAATCTCGACAAAAACCGGACGACCGCCGACGGCAGCAATCGCGCCGGGCACCGGCGCAAGCGTGAAGCTGTTGGTCAAGACCGGCTCCCCAGGTCCGACGCCCGCCGCGCGCAGCGCGATCTGCATGGCCTGACCGCCCGAGGCCAGCGCCAAGCAATAGCGCGCACCCTGCCATGCGGCATATTCACGCTCAAGTTCAGCGCTCTGCGACATATCACCCGGTGAGGTGTTGTAGCGGTGCAGTTGCCCGGAGCGAAGCACCTCGGTCGCCGCCGCGACCCCCTCCTCGGGGATCGGGGGCTGTTGGGTGAGGCTTCCGGTGAAGGCGGGACGGACCATCGTCTATTCTGCTCCGTGGCTTGCCGCGCTCCAGCGGTCCTTGAAGTCGAAGACAAAGTCGTAGCCGAAGAGGGCGGCACCGCCGCCGGTATGAAGGAAGACCAGTCGTTCGCCCTTCTTGAAATGGCCCTTGCGCACGAGGTCGATCAGCCCGGCCGCGCCTTTCGCCGAATAGACTGGATCAAGCAGGATCGCCTCCAGCTCGGCAAACATCCGGATCGCCTCGAGCCCGCTCTCGGTCGGGATGCCGTAGCCCTCGCCGACATAGTCGGTGTTGGCCACCACGTCCTCGCGCTTCACGACCCCGGCGCAGCCGAGCTTCTCGGCCGTGGCGCAGGCGAGGTTATAAACGTTCTCTTCTTGCTTGGGCTTAGGTGCGCGCACCCCGATGCCGAGAAGCGGGATCTGCGCGTTCATTGCCTTCAGCCCGGTGATGAGCCCGGCTTGGGTGCCGGCCGAGCCGGTCGCATGTATGATGTGGTCAATCTTCATGTTACCGGCATTGGCCTGTTGCAGCAGCTCGAAGGCGCAGTTCACATAGCCAAGTGCGCCGGTTGCATTCGAGCCGCCGCCCGGAATGGTGTAGACTTTTCGCCCCTCGGTGCGAAGCCTGTCGGCCACCGCCTCCATTTCGGCATTCATATCGCCACCGCCCGACCGCTTCTCGGTCGTCGCCCCATGCAGGTGATCCAGCAGAACGTTGCCGTTGTTGTTGTAGTTGGCATCATTCGAACCGGTGCGATCCTCCAGCAGGATGTGGCACTTCATTCCGAGCTTCGCCGCGAAAGCCGCGGTCTGGCGGGCATGGTTCGACTGGGTCGCGCCCTGTGTCACAACCAATTCAGCACCTTGCGCCTCGGCCTCGGCCATCAGAAATTCGAGTTTGCGGGTCTTGTTGCCGCCGGTCGAAAGCCCGGTGCAATCGTCGCGCTTGATCCAGATCTCTGGACCGCCGAGCTCCTGGGACAGCCGGTCGAGCCGCTCGAGTGGGGTCGGAAGATGGGCGAGAAAATGGCGCGGAAAGCGGGCAAGATGCATTGATGAAGCTCCTGAAATATACGTTAATCGAATGATGGCAGAGAAAAGATAAGGTTTCAAATTCGAAATATTTGATATAACATGCATGATGTGCATAGTAGGGGTAAAAATGCGGCTGGAATGGCTTGAAGACTTACTCGCGGTTGCTGAGACGAATTCGTTCAGCGAAGCGGCAGATCGAAGGCACCTCACGCAATCTGCGTTTTCTCGTCGAATACAGAACATCGAGGAATATGTGTCACATCCCGGCAGGTAGTATGGCTGTTTTTTAAACAACTCTGGTTTGAGTTTGTGCCAGTCCTTCATGGCTTGCAAGGGCGCTTTACTGCCCAAGGCTGACTGCGGGAGCTGCTGGTTG
>Ga0307967_1002444_pt1 | contig 10772 bp, 8 predicted proteins | sample OrgLakmetagen648_FD_201828 | JGI IMG/M metagenome (GOLD analysis project Ga0307967, IMG submission 201828) | Saline water microbial communities from Organic Lake, Antarctica - #648 | ecosystem: Environmental > Aquatic > Non-marine Saline and Alkaline > Saline | place: Antarctica: Organic Lake...
TCATACAGACCCGGCTCGGCTGGCGCTGTGAGTGAGCCTTCGCTCTTGTCCCGCACCAGCCCCCGGTTGCCGGTTTTGCCCTCGTCGGTACCCGCCGGAACGATGGTAAAGTAGTCGTTGGTGGCTACCGTATCGCTCCAGCTGACCTTGAACGTGGCGCCGGTGGTGACCTGTTCGGGTGCGCTGATGCCTACCTCAGCCTCAACCACTTCCACCGGAGCACTGGCCAGCGTCTTCATGCCTTCACGCAGTACGTAGCGCACTTCGTACAGGCCCGGCTCGGCTGGCGCTGTGAGTGAGCCTTCGCTCTTGTCTCGTACCAGCCCCCGGTTGCCGGTTTTGCCCTCGTCGGTACCCGCCGGAACGATGGTGTAGTAGTCGTTGGTGGCTACCGTATCGCTCCAGCTGACCTTGAACGTGGCGCCGGTGGTGACCTGCGCGGGGCCAGAAATTTCCACCTCAGGCGGTGCGAATTCTTCAGGCGCCGGTTCTGGCTCGGGCGGGGCCGGCGGCTGATCCATGGCGCTTTGCACCTGATCCAGCGCATCGTGCAGTTCGGCGGCGCTGTTGGCGGGAACAAAGATGCCGCCGGTGTTATCGGCGATGCAGGCCAAGCTGGCGTGAGCATCATCCTCAAGATCAAACCCCACCACGTGAGCGGTGAATTTCACGCCCTCTTGGGCAAGCTGTTGTGAGAGCGCGCAGGGGTCGGCATTACAGGTTTCCAAACCGTCCGAAATCAACACGATGGTTGCCTGGCGATCGCGATAGGACAACAGGTCGGCGGCATGCTGCACCGAAGCGGATATCGGCGTCTTGCCCTTTGGCTTTATCGCATTGACGGTGTTGATAAAGCTTGCCTTGTCCAGTGGGCCAGGCTCGATCAGCGTTGCGATATCGCCGCAGTCGCCCTGACGACGGTGGCCATAGGCAACGAGGCCCAAATTGGTCGCCTCGTCCCACTCGTTCACCAGATCGGCCATCACGTCCTGGGCAATTTCCATCTTGCTGGTGCCGTCGATCTGCCCCCACATTGAGCCGGACGCATCGTAGACAATCACCACGTCATCCGCGGCGTTAGCCGGCGCGGCCAAGGCGATACCGCCTGCGATCATCATTGCTGCCAGTGTCGGTACGATCCGCTTCATATCCCACTCCTCCACGCGACTCAAGTAAGTTATCGCACGTTATGCCGGACGCGAGTCTGTCGGCGCATCTTCGGCGCCCCCAAAGGCACGGTCTTTCAGTTTGCGGAATTTGCCTGACATCTGCTCCAGCTTAGCCTCCCATTCGGGATTAGGCTCTTGACCTTCGATGGTCTTGAAATAAACCTGCATCATGCAGGTGATGGCAAAAGGCTCCAGCAGCGCTGCCTTGACGCTCCAGGCAAACAGCAAGGCAAAAACAACGCCTCCCGCCGACCATGCGCCGGGTATCAGGTATACCACCAGCGCCGCCGGGGCAAGCATGATCAAAAACACCAAAAAGCTGAGGACGTAGATGATGACTGCCAGCCAGGCAGCGTTTTTCAGCATCATCTTGTAGTTCTGCCCATAAAGCACCAGCGCCTCTTTTGCCGACATCCATGCGTTGTCAGACTGAGTGCGAATCGCATAGGCAAGAATCACTTCGTCGACAAAACCCACCGCGACACGCAGAAAAGCCGACAGAATCCCGGCCAACTGCTGTACCCCGGGGATAGGCAAAACGGTCAGGATGCCGCGCATCATGCCAGTGATTGTACGAACCACCCCTTTGATCAATTGATCCACGCCGAACAGCACGCTGGCCTGGGGAAAGCGCTGCTTAATGACGGCCGTTGCATGCGCAACCTGGCTGCGACCCTGCGGCATCGGGTTGCCGTCAATAAGCTCGATCAACACGGCGATGTGGCCGGCTTTGACGAGGTACAGGATGTACTCACGCGCCCAGTACATGATGGCACCGAACAGAACGAACCCTGCGACTCCGCCCCACGTCGTGGTAGCAGCACGAAATCCTTCGTCGCCAAATCCGCCAATGCCATAGCCGATCCCGGCGCCAGCGCCGGTGATCAGGATGTACCCCAGCGTGATCCCGAAATAAACCGCCAAGCGCAAAAGAAGGAACGGCAAAGTGCGAAGCATCATTCCCAACGCACTACCAATGTTGAAATTCCACATAGTTGTCTCCCATTTAATCAATAATTGTTGTATTTCGAGACGGGCTATCGCTTATCCCGATAACGTCCCGATGTGAGCAATAGGTGGCCAAAAACATCATGGTTTGCAGTCCCTGTTGCCATATTTTTTCGTACACACGCGCGCGGCACAGGAGACAATTTGCGGATTACGCTGCGCCTTTTTGATATCCACCCTTTCCACCGTAAGATAAGGAACCGAGACAGTTTCCTTGATTTTCTTGCAGCGGGTGACCGAGCCGCTCGTTTTACATATCGACTCACCTGTCGGACGCTCTTCATTTTTATATTGGGTGACCGTTTCCTGCCGGTATACCGGTGGAATTTTGAGCATCCATTCCGCTTCACAATGCTGCTTTTCGGCCCGGTACTGGGGCGTTCCACAGCCGGCCAGGGCGATAACCCCAACCGTGCAAAGGCACAGGACAGTGTTCGGGATGCCCGACATACGCTGACTCCGATGTATGGCTGTGTTCGCTTGTTTTGCAGGCGTTGGCCATGATGATGGCAGGACTAAGGTCGTGCGCGCCCCCTTCGTTCAGACGGGGCGGCTTGATTAATTGCCCAAGAACGCTAAAAGGAGTGATCTATGCTGATAAAAGCAGGCGTTTTACTCACAGGGCTGATGCTGATAAGCATAGCGGCTCTGCCAGGGCATGCAGACGTAAAAAACGGCCGGACAACGCCAAAGGAGCCGATAGACAAGAGTACGCTACTGCAGATCACAGGCCAGATCGCCGGCAGCACGGTTAACCTGGATCGTGAGGCTCTTTACGCGCTGCCACCCACTACGCTTGTGACATCAACGGTCGTAACCGACGGCCAGCACACCTTTACCGGCTTTTTAATGCGCGACCTGCTGGGGCAGCTGGTGGCGGAGGGCGACCACGTTACCGCCGTTGCGTTAAACGACTACGCGGTGGATATTCCCATGGCGGATTTTTACGATTTTGATGTAATCGTTGCCTACCGCATGGATGGCCAAACCTTGAGTCGTGATGATAAAGGCCCGCTGTGGATCGTCTACCCCCGCGATGATCATGAAGCGCTGCAAGACATTCGCTATGACTACCGCTGGGTTTGGCAGCTTTACCAGCTCGACGTGCAATGAAACGGGTTGGCAATACGGTCTTCGGCGTCATCCTTCCGCTGGTCGCCGTGCTCGTTTTTGCGGTGCTGCTGACGTTTTCGCTGATGCGCATGTTCGAGGTCGAAAGCGCCATGCGCGTCGAGGCGGAAAAGAACATGCTCTGGGTGCTGCACCAAAGCGAGGTGGCGGCGCTGCAGTTGTCTGCAACGGCAATGCTGGCCGAGCTGGGTAAGGCGGGAGCAGACGATGTTTCCCTGCGTTTTGACATTCTCGCCAGCCGAGTTGCGCTGCTCAACGACGGACCACAGCGCCGCTTTATCGAAAAAATCGGCTTTGGCGACGATCTTGACCGGCTAAGCGATGCGATGGTCGAAATAGCGCCGACGGCTGCCCACTTCTCGCCCGGCGATGCCCCGCGCCTACGTGCTGCGTTGGCCCCGTTCTCGCGTTTTTTCGGACGGGCGGCCAATGCGGCCATGATCGCCGAGTGGGATGACCTGGGCGGGCGACTGGAAACCTACCGCGCACAGCTGCGCCAGATTATTGCCTTCTTGATCGGCATTATGGTCGCAGGCGGCATTCTGGCGCTTACGCTCGTGCTGGCACTGCGCCAGACGCGCCAGCGCAATCACATGCTGCGGCGCGAACGGGACTTTTCGGCGCTGCTGATTTCATCGAGCGGTGAAGGCATCCTGGCGGTAGACCATGCGGGGCGCTGCACGCTGTGGAATAGCGCCATGGCCGAGATGGTGGGCAAACCGGCCAAACAAGCGGTAGGCCGTGCGCTTACCGAAGTAGCGGGCTTTTTCGACATCTCCACAGTGCGCCGGGGCGTGGCGCAGGCGCTTGACGGCGAAACCTCGCAGCAAACCTTGCAGCCACTGTTTCAGCAAGGTCGCGACGCCCCTCTGCACGTAGACCTGCGGTTTTTTCCGCTGCGCGATGATGGCGTCATCCTGGGCGCTATTGTGTTTATTTACGATGCCTCTGACCGACATACCGCACAACAGCAAGATGCCGCCGACCGCGATCGCCTGGAAGAGTTGGTGGTGGAGCGCACGCGTGATTTGGACAGCGCCCTGCAGCGGGAAAAGTCGGCGGCTGATCTCTACCGTAACTTTGCGGCCATGGTCTCGCACCAGTTCCGCACGCCGTTGGCGGTCGCCGACTCAGCCCTGCAGCGACTCATTCGACGAGGAACGCGCGCCGCACCGGACGAAGTCGCCGAACGCGCAGGCCGTGCGCGAAGCGCCATTGCTGGACTAACGCGGCTGGTAGAAAGCACGCTAGATGCGGCAAGACTGGATGCCGGCCAGCTGGGGGCGCGCCGCGTAAAGTGTGATTTAGGCGACATCGCCGAGGTAGTTAGCGCGCGCCAGCGTGAGGCCACGCCGGAACGCCAGATTCTCATGCAACCCGCGACGACCCAGCACAGTGCCGCCTTCTGCGACCCGGCCCATGCCGAGCAGATACTGGAAAACCTGCTGTCCAACGCCGTCAAATACGCGCCCCCCGATACGCCGGTATCAGTGATCCTGCGCGACGGCGCACAGCATTTATCTTGCGACGTGCACAATGCGGGTGCCCCCATTGCCGAGGAAGACCGCGAGCATCTATTCGAACGCAACTATCGCGGCGCGAGCAGCGTCGGCATCGCCGGCACCGGCATTGGGCTATTCATGGCGCGCACGCTGGCGCGGATGCAGGGTGGCGAGGTGACCTTGCAGCCCTTCAGTGAAGGGGTAACCTTTCGCATGACGCTGCCTCGTTTTGGGAGAGAGTAAGACATGAAGGGAGCCGATAGCGCATTGATTTTTGTGGTCGAGGACGAACAGGCGCTACGCCGCGATATCGTCGAAGAACTGCAGGAAGCCGGATACCACGTATTGGCGGCGGCCGATGGTCAGCAGGCGCTTGATCTGCTGGCAGATAGCACGCCCGACCTGCTGCTCTGCGACATTACAATGCCTGGTCTCGATGGCTATGAACTGCTCAACATCCTGCGTCAGCAGCGCCCCGAGCTGGCAGCGACTCCCTTCGTCTTTTTGACGGCCCTGTCCGAGCCGCGTGAGGTTATCGACGGCAAGCTGTCGGGCGCCGATGACTACTTGATCAAGCCCGTTGACTACGACCTAATGCTGGCCACGATTGAAGCCCATTTGCGCCAAGTAAAGCGCATACGCCGCCGGCATGACGACGAAATGACGACGCTGCGGGGTGCGATCAGTGGCTTATCGGGTGGCGGTGCCGAGCATGCGCTAGACCTGATTTCGCTAGGCATCGTGCTGTTGGATGAACAGGGAAAGCAGGTACATATCAACCGTGCGGCCCAAGAGATGGCCTCTGATGCCGATTTCATTCATGTCAGCACGAAGGGTGTTCGTGCGGTTGACCCGCTCTCAAACCGAGCCTTGCAGCACGCGATTGCCGAAACGCTGGAAGCGGCACAAGCCGCTGAAGAAAAAGTCGCCGGTGTAATGCTGCAGCGCGCCCAGGACACGAGTAGCGTCTCGCTACTCGCCTGTGCGATTCCACAAGCTGACTCGCGCGCTTACGGTCTCCCACATGTTGTGTTGTTTATCTCGACCTCGGGCCGCCGTAAGCGCGCCCCCGAAGCGCTGTTAATGGAGCTCTTCGGCCTGACGCCAACTGAAGCGAAAGTCGCGGGTGCGCTGGCCAGCAGTGCCCGCGCCACCGATGTCGCCGTAGAGCTCGGCGTGTCGCAAACGACTATCTCCTTCCACATGCGCAATTTGTTTCAGAAAACCGGCACGAACCGCCAAGCCGATCTTATCGCGCTGATCCTCGCCGGCCCCATGATGTGCCGGGTACCGGATGATTAACGCGGCGTTGATGACTAAAAAAACGCCCTGCTCAAAGGCAGGGCGTGGCGGCTAGCATAAAGGTAGCCTTTCAGGCCAAGGCATCATTCATCAGGCTTTCGTGGGGAATTCGTAGCCCGTCATGCAGCCGGTGGATCATTTTCAGGCTCAGCCCGCGCTTACTGTTCAGCACTTCCGAGACCCGGCCACTGCTGCCAAGAAAGGGCTCCAAATCGCATGGCGTCAGCCCCTGCTGCTCCATACGAAACTTGATAGCTTCGATGGGTTCCGATGGCCCGCTGGCGAGTTTCCGCACGCGGAAACAGCGGACCAAGGCGGCGAGTCAGGTCGTCGAGGCGGCCGGTAATAGCAGTCTCTGACGGCTGCACATTTCACCCATAAAAATATTATAATTCAATAAGGTGCAGTATATATAACATCAGTTACGGCTGTAGTACTAGATCATCACAGAGGTGGAGGCATAACCTGGGCGATGATGGGTTCAGCACGCAGGTAAAGTGCGAGGTTAAAGGCGAGCAGGAGGAAACGTAGCCGCAAAAGGAGCGGCTGTGCTTAAAATTCGGGAGGTTTTACGAGACATAGGAACTAAAGCTTACAAAGGTGCCTACATTATTCATACGTTTGACTTTTTCTCACAATTTCGTTTCTGTAGCACTGTTACCCAATAATGCCATGGAGGCTATATGAGCGATGCACGTCCTGATTTTTTATCCCAAGGAGCCCCAGCACGGCTCATCCCCAGCATCGCCGATAGCAAGAAGGAAGAACGGGCCACCTCAATTTTTCTAGCTGCGTTAACGTCGGTGCACGAATTTCGTAAGGCTATGCTGCAGTCCATCAATCAACGTGTAGGAGTAAGGACAAAACTGGAGGCTTGGACAGAAGTTGTCTTTCAAGACGAAAAACCGTCTAAGCAAAAAAAAAGCTCTGATGACCGTCCTGACGGCTTAATCGTTCTCGATACTGGGCGTAAAAAATGGCATGCACTGGTCGAAGCCAAAGTAAGTGGTAATGAAGTAGGCGAAGACCAGCTGCTCAAGTACATTAAACAGGCAAAAGAACATGGCATTGATGCCGTCATTACGATCACCAACCAGTTCGTTGCCCTGCCCACACATCATCCAGTGTCCGTCTCCAAAAAAAACCTTCGGTCTGTCGAAATTTTTCACTGGTCCTAGACGTACATCGCGACTCAAGCTCAACTTCTGTTGCGCCAAAATAAAATTGAAAGCCAAGATCAGCGTTTCATCCTCCACGAGGTCGTTAAGTACCTTGAAGATCCAAACAGCGGAAAGGCCGGTTTCACCAGCATGAATCGCGAGTGGAAGGATATCGTACAGAGCGCATTCAATAATTCCAGGCTGAACAAAACATCTGAGGACGTGGTAAACACCTTGGACAGCTGGCATCAAGAACAGCGCGAACTTTGTCTTCAAATGTGGCCGCTGGTCGGTGAAAAAGTAAGCGTGAAGCTACCACGTGCTCATCGCAACGACCCCAAACAACGCCTATCTGATGATTGCGAGAAACTAGTAAACGAACATCTCCTCACCAGCGTTATTGCCATACCCAATGCTGCCTCAGATTTGACGGTTACAGTAGATATTGCTCGTAAATCAATAACCTGCGGAATGCGCCTCGAAGCTACAAAAGACAAGAAAAGTAGTTCAGCTAAAATTAATTGGCTAACTCGGCAGCTACCTATACGCGAACAAAACGACCTAAGCATTAAGGCTATCCGAAAGGGGCAGGCACAAGACACGGATAAGCCTGTCGAAGAAGTCCGACAAAATCCCAGCATTTTAGAAGCTGAAAGCACCGACTCTCAGCCCGCTTCATTCGAGGTATTCACTTCACTCGACTTGGGGGGAAAATTTTCAGGCAATCGTGTATTTATCGAGAAACTCGAAAGTTTAGTACCGCATTTTTACGAAAGTGCAGGCCAATATTTAAAAGCCTGGGTGGCTTCCGCGCCACGCGTAACACGTACTGAAAAAGAGCCAGACGAGGAGACCGAAGCACAAGTTACAGCTGACCAGACGGAGGATTAAGCCCTAGCCATGTCCCGGCCAAAACATGGCCGAGGGTGTGATTGCCACATTTTTAGGGCGGTGCTATACCGCTGCTACAAGCAAATGGAAACGCCTGAAACACGGCGTTACCGAGCTTGAGCTTGCCCTGGCCGAAGGCCACCCCATCTTGGCACCAGCCCCCACTTTTCCTGCACGGCTTCAAAATCGAAATAGAGATGCGCAGCGTCTCGACCACCTTGCGCACACTGATGCTGCGCGGCATGAGGGCTGCCACGAAGACATCGTGAACGCTGAATAGCCGCGCTTATTGCCTAGCCGCATGAAGAGAGTCGTCATATCTCTGAACAGGTATGAGGCCGCCACCATCACGTCGCTGGCCAACTATTCAGGCCTACCCAAGGCCGGGGCGATGCGGATTTCACCCAGATATGAGAAACTACCACCCTTTTCGGCGCCTGCGAGTCGTTGTCAGCATTGCCCCTCAGATGCACCCCATCAAGAGCGGCTCACGTACCCCATAGGTACCAACGACTCATGTAGAACGCCGCTCAACCACTGTAAATACGAACAGCCATGAATGATAACGCAACTCAGGCAATCCGCATGACATCTAGCCCCGCACGCCCGGTGTTGGGCAGAACCTTCTCCGTCGCGCCGATGATGGATTGGACGACACGGGATTACCGCGCGCTAGCGCGGACGCTAACCAAGCGGGCGCTGTTATATACCGAGATGGTGACTACGGGAGCGATTTTGTACGGCTCGCCCCGGGAGCGTTTTCTGGGCTACGACGCGGTGGAGCATCCGCTGGCGCTACAGCTGGGGGGAAGCGACGCCGGTGAGCTGGCCGAGTGCGCGTCGATTGCCGAGGCGTGGGGCTATGACGAGGTCAACCTGAACGTGGGCTGCCCCAGCGACCGGGTGCAGAACAACCTGATTGGCGCCTGCCTGATGGCCTACCCGCAGAAGGTGGCCGAGGCGGTGAAAGCAATGCAGGCGGCGGTGTCGATCCCCGTCACGGTGAAGTGTCGTATCGGCATTGACGACCAGGACGAAGACGCCGATCTAGAGCGTTTTATTACCACCGTGGCCGACGCCGGCTGCGAGATATTCACGGTACACGCGCGCAAAGCTTGGCTGGCCGGGCTTTCGCCAAAACAGAACCGTGACGTACCGCCGCTCAACTACGCCCGGGTGCGTCGGCTAAAAGCGCGCTATCCGGCGCTGCATATCGGCATCAACGGCGGGCTGAAAACCCTCGACGACTGCGCCGCCGAGCTTGAGCAGGTCGATAGCGTCATGGTCGGGCGCGAAGCCTACCAGAACCCCTGGATGCTGGCCGACGTGGACCGAAGGCTTTACGGCGAGGCCAACCCCGTGGCCGAACGCATGCAGGCGGCGCTGGCGTTTCGCCCGTATATCGAGCAGCGCTTGGCCGAGGGCGCCAAACTTAACCACGTCACACGGCACACGTTGGGGCTTTTCCAGGGCTGCCCGGGCGGGCGTCAGTTCCGCCGCCACCTGTCTGAAAACAGCCACCGGGAAGGCGCCGGCCTGAGCGTATTCGATGACGCACTGGGGCGCATCAAAACACCGACGGCGGCGTAAGCATCGACTGAAACGACTCCACCGCCGTTTCGGCTTCTTCAATCGCGTCAAAGCGGGCAATGTGAAACAGCGCCTCGCCTTCATTGGCCAATGGCAGACGGCTCATGCCAATCACGATGCCGTCCGCCACCGCGCGCACCTCGCCTTCATTATTGCCGAACGGGTCGGCCACTTTGCCCAGCACTTCGCCTTTAGCCACCCGCGCCCCAAGGCTAACCAATGGGCGCAGGATGCCGTCAACCGGTGCCCGCGCCCAGCCCGAGCCGTTGGCAATCTCTGCCGGTGCAGCGCGACGGCGACGATGCTCGCCGGTCAGCATGCCCAGCCGGCGCATCACCCGCAAAATGCCGCTAACTCCCGGCGCAATGGCCCATTCATCAAAGCGCAACGCTTCTCCCGCTTCGTAGGTCAGCACTGGAATACCGCGATTTTGGGCATAGTGGCGCAGGCTGCCTTCACGCAGCTCGGCGTTAAGCACCACCGGCGCGCCAAAGGCATCGGCCATGCGCTCGGTTTCACTGCCCGGTGTTAGCTGAGCACGAATTTGCGGCAAATTGGTGCGGTGAAGAGCGCCGGTGTGCAGGTCAATAATATGCGTGGCGTGATCCACAATCTGATCGCGGAATAGCGCGGCGATACGCCCGCCAAGCGACCCTACCTCGCTACCGGGAAAGCAGCGATTAAGATCACGCCGGTCAGGCAAGTAACGCGTTTGCTGCAAAAAGCCGAACACGTTGACCACCGGCACCGCAATCAGCGTACCGCGCAGACCCACAATCGACTTGGCACGCAGCAGCCGGCGCACAATATCCACGCCGTTGATTTCATCCCCGTGAATGCCACCGCATACCAGCAGCACCGGGCCCTCCTTGCGCCCATGAACGACCTCCACCGGAATATGCAGCGGCGTGTGGGTATAGAGCCGCGCGACCGGCACATCGATCTGCAGGCGCGAGCCGGGCACCACGCTTTCCTGTGCCAACACGAACGGCGCGCGCGCCGCGGAAACTTTTTTTGTC
>Ga0307967_1002448_pt1 | contig 10761 bp, 8 predicted proteins | sample OrgLakmetagen648_FD_201828 | JGI IMG/M metagenome (GOLD analysis project Ga0307967, IMG submission 201828) | Saline water microbial communities from Organic Lake, Antarctica - #648 | ecosystem: Environmental > Aquatic > Non-marine Saline and Alkaline > Saline | place: Antarctica: Organic Lake...
CGGATTGGGTCCAGGCCGCCGAGCTTCGGTTTCTCCGTGCTCGGCGAGCAATGCAGCCAGCTGCTGGCGCATGATTATGCCCGGCTTGTCGGAGGGCATATGCTTCTCGCCCCCGGTACGCGTGTCCAGAGGGACATCCCCGTCCGTGGTTTCGAGCACTTCTTTGTCCTCCATCGTCACCTTCCGGTCGAAGTTGATCACTCCTTGCGCGGGCGCATCTGCCTCACTGTCACTACGGTAAACCCACTGACAAATCAGAGAGCTCTCGTCATCAACCGGTGTGGCAAATGTCACAATGGCGTGCTCAACGCCATTGGGGTAACGGATGTGGAGTTTGCGCCCGAAGGGTAAGAACCAATCACTGATCATGTGTCGCACGGTTTCGTCGTCATCCATTTGGAGCAGCTCTTTTTGCTCTTCAGGATTCTTGACATTGGCCGAGCTGACCATGCGAAAGCCGTAATCCGTCTCGGTAATATCCAGATCCGCCGGAATCGGGTCTGCCGGGCCAAAGCTATTGCTATGGACGAAGCTTAAGTGGGCATTATCGAAAGAATTTTCCATCAAGCGCAGACCCGCGCATTGCCACTGTTCGTAAAACTCCGGGATCAAACGCATGCTAGGATCGTCATGCTCGGGCATCTCGGGTAGCTCGGCGATGGGCTCCTCGAGGGCCACCCAGATATAACCATAACGCTTTTTGCAGTGGTACGCGTCGACCTTTGCCCGCCCGGGAGGCGCCGTCGGTGTCTGGGGAATATAGGTGCAGATCCCGTCCGATCCGAACGACCAGCCGTGATAGGGGCACACGATCTGGGAATTATTGATCCAGCCACCCGATAGCTTCGCGCTACGGTGGCAGCAGCGGTCGCGCAGCGCCGAGGGCTTGCCGTCAGAGGTTAGCCACAAAACCATGGACTGCCCTAATAGCATGCACGCCTTCGGTCCGGCTTCAAGGTGGCTCAGTGGCATGACCGGGTACCAGAAATGCCTCAAAACGGGCTGCTGAGTGACTAACATGGCGCAACTCCTAGTCTCGGTCGGATGGATTCGGTAAGTGAAAGCGGTGGACGCGCCGGATGGCGTCCATCCAGCCGCTGACTAACTGGTCACGCATGCGCTCACCGCTCGCCAAGTCAGCGGCGACGGCATCCCCCACCACGCCGCTCAGGCTTAAATCCCGCGTTAGCCAGGCGAACGGCAGATCGCCTTCGGGGATGAAGCCGGCGCCGTTGTCGGGCGGATATTCAGTGACAAAACGCTGTTCGTCAATGAAGTCGCCCATGAGGGCCATCATTAAGGACGTCTCGGCTGTACCCGCGTGCATCCCTTCGTTTGCCTCACGCTCGCATAGATGCGCTTTAGCTTCAGGGGCAGGGGCCCAAACGCTCCACGGGAAAACGGCCAAATCAGGGTGATGGACCCTTAATTCGCGCGCTACTATCTCCAAAACTTGCGGCTGTCCGCCGTGGCCGTTGGCCAAGACTAGCTTGCGGAAGCCACTTTGGTAGATACTCTCGCCGATATCCATGAGCACCGCTGCTAAGGTCTCGGAGCGCAGCGAGATAGTTCCAGCGAAGCCCCCGTGCTCGCAGGATTTTCCGCACCACACCGGAGGCAATCCATAAGCGGGCGTTTCAGGCTCCAATTGTTGAAGCGCCTGCCCCACGATTTCAGTAGGAATGATGGTGTCTACGTAGACTGGCAGATGCGGACCATGCTGCTCAGTAGCCCCGACCGGTAATATGATCACGGCCTCTTCTTTTTGCGGTAAGTCTCGCAGCGTTTGCCAATCAAAAAAGGGCAGAAAGCGGTTGGCTGGAATCGGGCCATTCATGGTGCTGTTAGTCATTTGGAATCTCCGTTGAGCTCGTGGACGCCGCCCCATGCGCGCATCTTGCCGGGGTTTAGTAGACCTTTCGGATCCATGCGGCGCTTCATTGCGAGCTGGCGAGTGTTGGTAGATTTCTTACCACCATCTTCAAGTATGTGAGTGTGCGGATTGGCGATGTGCACACCCTGCTGTTCATGGTAATCCATGATCTCGTTCAATCGGGCTTCGGTGGTATAGCGCACTAACTGTAGGCCCGAGCAAGTAGCCATGCCGTCAGAGCGGATGAACTCTAGATGCATCATTACTTCGTTACCGAAGTGGTGGTACATGTGCTCAACCTGCTCGAGATTGACGCCGGGGCGAAAGCCGCTCTGTAAATAAGTGAGGTCTGTGTTGCCCTTCAGCGAGTGCAGCGTGGTGTGGTTCCATGTGAATTCTATGACGGAGCCTTTACGGTTGGCTTCATCTTCATCCATCTCAGAAATGATCCGACCACCTTCCTTTTCTGCAATCTCCTTCACAGGCTGGCGCGCATTTTCCGCCATGATCACCAGCGCCACATGCTCGCCGTCTGCGACGCCGCGCTCGTCCAGGCCACAGAGCTGAGGGATGGGGTCGGCCAGCACGGTGACCAGCTTTTTAACCACGCCGCCCGTCTCCGTTATGGCTTGGCCAAAGCGCGCAGCGTCCATGAAATCGTCGAAAGTGACCACGGCCTCGTGCCAGCGCATGGTGGGCGCCATGGCGAACTCGAGCTCGGTAACGACTCCGTTGATGCCGTAAGCGTGGTGCAAATCGAGTGCATCATCGCCGCGAAACTCGAGGATTTTAGGCTCGGCTTCCATGGTCACGGCGCGCGCGCCGAGTATTGTTCCGCGCTCGGCCAGTGCGCCGTAGGTAACCGAGCCGACGCCGCCGAAGCCGCCCGCGAACAAACCTCCTATGGTGGCGATCCGGTAAGTGGACGACACCATTCGCATTTCCCAGCCCTGCGGCTTCGCCCATTCATCGATGTTCACTAAGCGTATGCCCGCCTGGACCCGGGCGACCCCACCCTCCAGCCACAGCGGCGATTTGTAGGCAGTCAAATCCATGACCACGCCACCTTCGAGCGGCGTGACCTGCCCATAGTTGCCGGTACCGCTGCCGCGCATCGTCAGCGGCACGCCGTGGCGTGCGCAGGCTCCAGTGACTTGCACGATTTCCGATTCCGTTTTAGGTTTAACCACCAAATCGGCCTTATGGCCTTTCAGGAAGTTTTTCAGCACTGGACTAAAATAACTGAAGTCTTTAGAAAGGCGCACGAGCTTAGCTTCGTCAATGATAATTTCGAGGCCCTCCAGTTCGTTCACAAGTTTCTCGTAAGTGGTTGCCGCTTGACTCATCGGTGATCTCCTTGGAAAGTTATTGTTCATGCTCAATCATGCTCTCGTGCCAATTGCCCAAAGCGAGGCGTGTGAGCCAAAGCATCAACATGAACAGTAAGATGCCAGTGACAGCAATGAGCACCAATGCTGCGAACATGCGTGGAATTTGCAACGTGAAGCCGGCGTTCAAAATGGTGTAGGCCAGGCCGGCTTTGGTTCCCCCGGTGCCGGCAATGAACTCTGCGACGACAGCGCCGATGAGTGCTAGGCCGCTGCTGATCCGCAAAGCTCCGAAAAAGTAGGGCAGGGCGCTGGGAATTCTCAGTCGCATCAGAATTTGCCAGTTGGACGCACGGTGCATGCGAAACAGTTGCAATAGATTCGGGTTGACGCTGTGCAGCCCCAGCGTGGTGTTGGAGATGATCGGAAAGATGGCAATGATGACCGCGCAAATGACAAGCGCCGTGAGCGTTTCATCTACCCAAATAATAATGAGCGGTGCAATGGCCACCACCGGGGTTACCTGCATCATGATGGCATAGGGGTAGAGGCTCATCTCGATCCATCGACTCTGTACGAAGAGCAAACCCAAGATCACGCCGAGCGTAACCGCTATGGCGAACGCGACAAAAGTTACCGTCATGGTTACCAGCCAGCCTCGCAACAGCAACTGCCAATCTTCGACGAGCGTTTTGATGATCACGGTCGGCGCAGGCAGCATATAGGGTTTGATGTCAAGCAGGATCACCGACACTTCCCAAATAGACAAAAACAAGATACCGACGAGAACCGGGATCAACACGCGCCGGGTCTTGTCAGCTCGGTTTTCTATGATGGCCATAACATAATACCTCTGGCTATTTGGCCACGCGCTCGAGCGCGGCGGAGACTTTGTGGCAGTAGTCCATATATTGCTGAGAACGACGAAACTCGTTGCCACGTGGATAGGGCGCATCGATATGGAATTCTTCAACCACGCGGCCAGGTCGGGCGCCCATCACCACGATGCGCGAGGAAAGGTAAACTGCTTCGTAAACGCTGTGCGTGACGAAGGCTACAGTCCAGCTCTGCTTCTCCCAGAGTTTGAGAATGTCATCGTTCAGGCGATCGCGGGTTATCTCGTCAAGCGCACCGAAGGGCTCGTCGAACAGGCAAAGATCGGGCTCGGTGACGAGTGCCCGTGCCAGTGAAACCCGCATCTGCATTCCGCCGGATAGCTGGCGCGGGAAAACGTTCTCGAAGCCGGTAAGTCCGACCAGATTGAGGGCGTCTTGCACCTTTTGGTTGCTCTCGGCACGATTCTGATGGGTCAGATCAAGTGGCAGGCGCACATTGCCTGTCACGCGGCGCCAGGGCATTAAGGTGGGCTCTTGGAAGACAAAGCACAGCTCGCGCCCCGGTTTGCCGATCACATGTGCGTCCTCGCCCCACCAACGGACTTGCCCAAAGCTGGGCTCACTTAATCCCGCGATGATTTTCAAAAGTGTGCTCTTGCCGCAGCCGGATGGCCCGAGCAAACTCACGAATTCGCCAGGCTGGATGTCGAGATTAACGTTCCTGAGCGCTTCGATCTCGTTGCCGAAGGTCTTGTCGACATGCTTAATACTAACCGGTGGACCAGTCGCTTCGGCGCCCGCCTTAACCTCAGCCTCGATCTTAGTTTCACTCATCAATGTTGACTTCATGGCGTGGTACTCCGGTGCTGTGCAAAGTTAAGTTCGCTTAGATGCGCTAGTTTTCTGCGTGCGCCCAGGCAAGAGCAAGGTAACTGTTCTCTCCCATTTTGAGGCGCACCGTCTGAATTAGGTGTTCGCAGGCGCGCACCCTTCCGCTGGGGGTGCCGGTCCCTGGATTCAGTTCATAAGCTGGGAAAGCCGCCGCAGCGCAGCTCAGCCGCAAAACATGCTGGGCCGCCACGGTCACACAAATTCCCCGGAGCGAGATCTGGTAGGGCGGTTGTTCGTCGCTGGCGATACGCTGCACACCACTGGCGATGTTGTGGCACATGCCACTGGGCTCTACGAGCGAGAGATAGACATGAAGATCAAAGCTAGACACGTCTGAGTCCGCTTCTAGCCAAGCATGAACATCACCGGCTAGCAGGCTGTCTCGCTCGAAAGGAGCACTGTCGAAGCTCAAAACATCGGGGCGTTGATCGATAACTTCGCGCGCACGCGGGCCTGCGGTGGGGCTGGCGTGGCTGCCCAGGTCGGGGGCCGGGCGCCAAGGGTCATGCACTAAGACGACCTGGCCGCTGCCCGGCTCCGACTGTAGCCGACCTGCTTGCTCGCGGGGCTCGCCGTGCAAGTAAAGTCTCTCACCTTGGGCGCCCGGCCAATGCGGCAAGCCTCGCCACTGCTTCGTAGTGATGTCATAGAGTTGGACTGGCGCTTGATCGAGAATGCCGTTGTCGTGACCTTTAAGGTGGGCATCGAACCACTGGAGCTGCCACTGGTCGAGCGCACTGGGGTGGGCGGCTGCGCCCATATCCCACTCGCCCACATGCCTTTGCCAAGGTAAGTGGGCCCAAGGGCCGATGACGAGCCGGCAGGGTGCTTCGCCATGGGCAGCGAAGGCCCTTAAGGTACCGCTCAAAAAGCCGTCGGACCAACCGCCAATATAAAAAGCAGGCACTTCAATACCCTGCATAAGTGCATGGGGGCTGCGATCACGCCAAAAGGGACCATCTTTGGGTGTGTCGAGCCAATCCGAAAAATGCGAGCCGGCGAGCCGCTCTCTTAGCTGCTCGTTCCCTGGGCAGAGTAGATCGGTTTGACTTGGGCCATGCCCGAGCGCATGAAGGTCTCGATAACGAGCTTCGTCCCCCGCCTTGCGCGCTGTTTCGGCCGTGAGCTGAGCCGCCCAAGAGACGTTACGCTGCACGCAAAAGACCCCGCCCTCCCAAGCCATGTCGCGGCGAATGTCGAAGCCCGCCATCGCGGGAGCGATGGCTTTGAGCGCCGTGTGGCCGGAGGCAGCCGCTAGAAACTGAGTGACGCCTTGATAAGAAAAGCCGTACATGCCTACCTCGCCAGTGGTTCCTGGGAGATCGCTCAGCCAATCCAGCGTGTCCCATCCATCTTCGAGCTCGTTGGCGAAAGGCTCGAAATCACCGCTCGAGCTGCCGCGCCCTCGCACGTCTTGGATCACCACCACATAACCGCGGGCGGCATACCATCTAGGGTGGGCGTAGGCAACGGTGGAGGCTAGGCGCCTGCCGTAGGGCTGGCGCATAAGCAGAACGGGAAACGCCTTCTCGCTGTCTGGGCGGTAGATGTCCGCGTCGAGTCGCGCGCCATCTCGCGTCATCATAGCCGCGATTTGCGGGGCAGATACGCTGTAAAAGGCCTCGTCTGTCATTTACTGCTTGACTCCTGATGGCTTGGTTGACTTAAAACTTGCGCTAGGGAGCTACTCCCCACTTTGGCCTCAGTCAGCCCGGGGGATCCTGGTTCAAAATCTGTTGTATGCAAGTTCGATGCTTAAGGTGTGCAACTTCAGTGCCACTTCTTGCCGCGTACTGATTGGAGTTCAAGCTGCTGATATACAATGAAAAATCTAGGTTTCGAATTCATTCCTGGTCACAGCAGTCCCTGGTATGCCCAACAGTTGTTCACCGGATAGTCGGTTGCCCTAGGATGAGGCGTATGTGACTTGAGTGGCAGGTGCACCGCGCTGCTGGGTTCAAAGGCGATTCAAGTTGTTACCCCAATGCGGCGCCGTCACTCCGCGGGTCGGAACTGGCCTCGATTTCGCCATCCGGGTGAATCACGATGATGCCACCATGGCCAAAACGCGCATCATAGCGGGGCAGGATTTCCAATTCATGGCCACGCGCTTGCAAATCGGCGATGACACCATCTGACCAGCCTGCTTCGAGCTTTAGCGACTGGCTTGCAGCACCCAAGGTTCCACCTTGAAGCCATCTGAGTGCGTCTACGGCTTCTGCGGCGCTGGCGCTCCGATGCAGTAGCCGGCTCAGCATGGCGGCTTGAAACTGTGGCTGGCCGTCGCCACCCATGACGCCGTACAGCACGCGGCGTCCATCATTCAGATCGGCCATTGCGGGATTGAGTGTGTGTCTGGGCCGGCATCCGCCTCGCAACCTATTGGGATCGCTTTGGGACAGGCCGAAAGCAGCGCCACGGTTTGTCCAGACGATGCCGGATTCGCCGAGTACCACGGCGCTGCCAAAATCGTGAAAAAGACTGTGAATCGAACTGACAGAGAGACCTTCTGCGTCAGTAGCGCCCACCCAGGCTGTATCTCCCAGGCCGACCGGGCCGGTGGGAGGCTGCGCACGCTCCGTGAGTTGTTCGGCAGCATGCATCAACTTGATGTCTGAAAGCATTTCCTGGTATTCGTATGGTAAATGGCCCGGATCGGTGATGTAGGCATCTCGTTTTTGAAATGCAATCTTGGTAGCCTCAACGAGATAGTGAATCATTTTCGCATCGGGGAAAGATGCAAAGTCTGGCAGGCGGTCGCTGATGCCGAGCAGCATCAACGAAGCTGCCCCCTGGGTTGGCGCCGGCGTATTGTAGAACACGCCTCGGCTGTGCTTCAGCTGAAGCGGTGAACACAATCGAGTGCGATGATCGTGGAAATCCTTTAAGACTAGCGGTGCATTCAGAGCTGCCAGTTCGGCGGCCATGGTCTTGGCCAATTCGCCCTGGTAGAAATCGGCAAGTCCGGCGTCGGCCAAGCGCTGCAATGTTCGGGCCAAAGCCGGCAAGCGGAGCTGGCCCTGGCTTTGCGAGAAGTATTCGCGGAATCCAGGGTAAGATTGAAAGCTGTCGAACCGGGTGTCCAGCGTGGACTGGAGGTGTTGTCCCGGGGTGAAACCCTGCTGAGCGTATTCAATGGCTGGCGCCAGTAAACGCTCTAGCGGTAGTTTGCCCTGGGAGCCTGAGTAACTCCTCAGCGCGGCCTCCATGCCTGAAACGGTTCCGGCCATGGTCAGCGCTGCTTGCGGACCGCGTTCAGGAATCTGTTGATAGCCTTGGCTGGTATAGTGTTCGTGAGTCAGCGATGCGGCGGCAGCGCCGCTTGCGTCGATGACCTGTGGTGCATTTTTGCGACCGTTGGCAATGAGCCAAAAGCTGTCGCCGCCCAAGCCACACATGTGTGGATAGACAACAGCTAGAGTCGCCGCTGCTGCGACGGCGGCTTCAACGGCGTTGCCGCCATCGGCCAGCACTTCCTGGCCCGCTTGCGCTGCGCGCGCGTCCGGGGCGACCACCATGCCGCGCCGACTTCGCATTGAGATTTGAGTCATGAAAAACCTGCTTTATTGTGCGCGCTTCACGCGACGCCAGATGTCTTGCCGCGGCTTCAAATTCGCTCGAGAACGGCTCGGTCTGCTTCATCCAGCTCCGCCGGCACACCTTTGCGAATCAATGCAGCGAATTCTTCGTCGGGTACCATGACGGTGAGCAGATACAGGCGCCCCTCGCCAGTATTCTCGATGACGTGCTCACCGCCCGCTTTCACCAGCAGCGCACTACCAGTATCAATAAGTTGCGATTGACCGTCACAGCGCGCGATGCCTTGGCCTTTCAACACAAAGAAAAACTCATCCGCACCTTGATGCGTATTCGGGGGCGTCGCGCCTCCCTCGTCGAAGATTTCCACACAAGCGACAAAGTCGGTCCGTTCACTATAGGGATCGAAAATGAGTGCCATGCGGTTGGTATCTTTGGCGCTGATGCGGAATGTTTCAAACTCGCGGGTACTTTTGTAAATGACTTTGCTTGTCATCTCGGATCTCCTAGGTGGCCTGAAGTGCTGTGCTGAAGTCGCTTGAATCAGCGGTGAAGCCGAAGATGGTGCGAACGTTGAAGATCGTGGCGTCCCAGCAGAACGCTGGTGAGCTGGTGGCGCTGCAGTCGCTCAGCAGTACACAGTCATAGCCAAGAAAATTAGCGTCGGCTAGAGTGTGGAGCACGCATTGGTCTGCGTTGACGCCTGCGAACAATAGCGTTCGAGTGCCGAGCTGAGTAAGAATACTGTTCAACGGCGTATCCCAAAAGCCACTCATCCGGTACTTGTCCACACGGATATCATTCTGATCGACATCCAACTCATCCACGATCGCAGCGCCCCACTGGCCCTTTTCCAACACCCTTGAACCAGAGGCGGGCACCCGTTGGCCGAGACCGACGCTGGCTCCGTCCGGGTCGTAGACATGGAACAGACCGGGGCTGATGTTCAAAAAGTCTGGGCGGTTGCCCCAATTCACCCAAATAATCGGGACTTGTTCACGGCGCAGTTGAGGCAGCAGGCGGTTCAAAGGCTCGATGGGTCCGCGCGCAGGCGCGAAATCCACCCCGATGTGATCTAACCAGCCTCCGGGGGAGCAGAAATCGTTCTGCATGTCGACGATCACCAAAGCCGTCTGATTTAGATCCAGACGCAAGTTTTGAGGCAGAGCCTCCAGCGCGGCCACTCGGATGGGTGCCTGGGGGCGAGTGACGTCGACCCAATCAGCGTTCACGCGCCAGTGCTCACGAGCACTATGGCCCAAGACCCGCATGGAATCAGCTTCGCTTTGTTGATCATCGGTCATGGCATTCGCCTCCCGCTTCGGTGATTGTGTAACGTTTTATCAGTGCCACATCTGCGACTGCTCAAACCTTGAGGCGTGGGTGGCCGTCGTCCCCGTCCCCGCTTCAGATCGTCCAGCATCTGAGCCGCTCCGCCGCCCCACTCAAGATGTTCGGGATAACAGGTGAGCCTTCCCGGGCAGGCTGGACATAGATATTCTGCTTTAAATGTCGCCGTTTTCTTGGCAGAAGTCGTCCTGAACATCTACCGCTAGCAAGGCGCTGCGCGTGGCGTTGATAGGGCCAATACAAGGCTAGGGATAAGGATTGACCGGACTCATATTGGCTAGCTTCGTTGGTTTTTCTTGGGGGCCCTGGAAAGCTGCCCTCGAGAATACGAATGGATTAACAAGGATGAATATGCACGATGCGTGCCATCCGAGGGCATGTCTGAAAAAGCGCGCAACGCTGGGCGTTGGGCGCCCAGTATGCGAACCGAGACTAACGTCACAATGGAACTCAGGCATCTATTTGGTGCAAACCCGGCCTCAACGGAGCCGAAACTGGGCGCTATGGAGGCCTCGTCGCTCACTAGGCTTTATCACGGTTGGAGAGAGTCGGATCAGGGTCATGGATTTTCCGAACTCTTCGCTGGGTTTGATGGTGATGTAGTTTTCCACGGCTAGCCTTGCGGTTGGCCTTGCGGTTGACTCCGAAATGCTCCTGCAGAATCAATACCAGTGCACCTGTGGGCATGAATGTCTGGATCAAGGTAATCAAAAATATGCTCTACGGCTATTGAGACAATGAATGTTTGTTTATTAAGATGAACGTAGCCTTCCCCTCTCATAAAGCGCGATAAATTTTCTCCCAATCTTAGCGAACAAACACTGGCATTGGTGTGCCATCCGTTCCGTCACATTTAGTCTGCGCGTGCACTGCGGCGGTCCATGCGTTCACCGTGCTCGTTCGGTAGGCCCCCTTCTGCATTATTTTATCTCTCGAAATCAGACGC
>Ga0307967_1002452_pt1 | contig 10751 bp, 9 predicted proteins | sample OrgLakmetagen648_FD_201828 | JGI IMG/M metagenome (GOLD analysis project Ga0307967, IMG submission 201828) | Saline water microbial communities from Organic Lake, Antarctica - #648 | ecosystem: Environmental > Aquatic > Non-marine Saline and Alkaline > Saline | place: Antarctica: Organic Lake...
TGCCCCTCCTTGATCTCTGCTCCACCCTCCTTGTTCTCTGCTCCACCCTTCTCCCCCTCCTCCTTCACCTCACCTAACACCCCCACTGCCTTCTGGGCAGACACATCCTCCCCCGTCCCCTGCTCCTCAGACTTCTTATCCCATGACAGTCCTTCCTGCAGACAGACAGCAGGAATAACAAACATGCGGGAGGTTGAGCAGGCAGGGGCATACATCGTAAGGCACGTTTGTGAGCAACTGTGGCTGTGCTTGCTAAGGCAGGAATGTGCTTGCATGACTTACAGCTCTGAAGTGTAGCTCCACCAGTTACGAGGAACTCCTTTGGAACATTCCTTTCACATCATACGCGGCTACACACCTTTCTCTGCCCGTGTCCGTCTTTCCCCAAGAGCTCATCCTTTGCCGCGGCAGGCCCGCCTATCGCCCATTCATCAGTGCGCTCTTCCAGGACTCGACGACGTTGCGCCGAGGAGAAATGACGGAGCCCAGAGCAATGGTGCACAAATGAACACAGAACGAAGGTAGCGACCAATATTACTCTCATCGCATTAATTCAATTTATTACTTAGGTTGCAGTTCTCCAGCAGCTTGTGTTTGTGGGATGATAAGAACTTTAATCTGGCTAGATTTTCCCCTTCATGCTTTATATCATGTAACAAAAACAACAGAGCCCCAACAGATCTGCCATCACAGCTGCATGCCTCTCCCCCCACCGATGGTCGGCAGGCCAATCCAAATCCCCTGGCTATAAAACTAAGAGGCGTACTAAACATCTAACAAGCCCAATATTCTACTTTGATCAAAACCAAGTACAATCGCACGGAGTTAAAAGGACCTACCCGCCAGCAAGAAAAGGCACAAGGCACAAGAACGACATGATGAGCTGCTAATGCATTGCTTACTAGGACACCACAAAACCCTCCAAACTATCCTCTTCTCTCTCTAGAAGCAAAAGTGCCATCTTCTACATGTACAACCAACATTCAAGATGTCAGATCAAGTCACTGTCACAGCAAAGTACAAACACACATAAACACACACACACGCATACACACATACACACTGGTCGGCTGCTGCGCCTCTCCTCCCTTGGGCTGGGAAGGTTACTCGACCATCTGGCTGCATTGAGAAAAGAAAAGAAAAGATAAACTACGCAGGAAGTGAAAGCCACTCCCCACATTAATTAAGGAAAAGTAGCCACTTTGGTACCGAGTACCGTAAAGCTCCTCCACCCTCCAACGCATAAAGGAAAGGAAAAATCAATGGGGATCAAGGGGGTTGCAGGCTTGGCCTGAAACCGGCTCCTGATGAGAGTTGATAACAGTACTGGAAAGGGCACGTCTGGTGTGGACAAGTTTAGCAGCAAAGTTCACAGAGTGCACATGGAGCTTGGAGGCAAGCTTCTAAACTCTTTGAGAATCGAGACCCAGATCCTTGAAAGGCTTCAGAGTGTGAGTGCTGTAGATGGTGCCGCTCACACCCAAAAGGATGATATGGAGAGTAACGGAGGCTGAGCAGATTACCGAGCTAATTTAATAGCTGGCGCAATATCAAAACCAGGAAAAATGCTATCTTCAACAAACAGACTGAACATTCACTGAAAATCGATTTGTCACTGTCAGCAATTGGACGTGACAAAGAAATCTGGAACTCAATTGGGTCTGGAGTGTACCACCCTCAATTCAACAAAACCAATACTTTGGAATCACTCTCACTCGTGATGGAACCATGCACACAGCTGCTGAGAAGATGGCAGACAACTTCAGGTCTGCCATAGCCAGAGTTTACAGAACTGGTGACAGCAAGGGTATCAAATACAGAAAACATGCTGTGGCCTTTTCAGGTCTTTGCTTTGACAATTGTAATTTGTACGGTTGTCAAGTATGGGCCACTTTTTCTCTGAAATATGATTGAAATCATCCTTACACTCGTCTTGGCTTCCTGAAAAGACTCCTGGGTGTCAAAAAAGGTACTGATACTCACTGCGTGCTCCGCGAAACAGGTCAGATGCCCATTTCTTTCCATTTGTTCAAATACTTTTTAGAGGGGGTCAACTGGGGAAATGTCCAAATATGCGCCACTCAGAAACCGGCCAATCACAGCCCCTTCATCCGATTGGAACCATTTTTGCTTTGAATGAAAGCTTGCATCATGAGCTGCACGAGGATGTGCTTACATCCATGTAAGTCACAGTGTGCGCAATTTGACAGATGTTCAAGCCTCTGGCAGGTGTTCAAGCAGGAGCTCAACCTGACCACCAAAAATTTGCCCTAGCCCTAATGGTGCGGCTTTCCATGAGAAAACAGCATATATTCGTGCATATCACCAATCACCAACCACTTTACCGTTTGACTCCATTCCTTTTGCAATGATATTTATTTGTTACAAGGAGTCCATATTACCTGAAATCATGTAATTTGGTGGAATGGGTGAACAGCCAGCTGTGAAGATTTTGTGGTTAAAAGTGGGGTTCACGCCGTGGGCAATTAGGCATGTGCGCCACAACTGGCAGTTTTCAAGCTCAGATGTAGCCAAAATCTGCCTACCCAGCTGGGTACCAAGTTTAGAAACTGCCAGCTGGGGCGCACATACTCACTTCACTTTTCAAAAGTACCCCTGTTTAGGGCCTCAGTTGACCCCCTCTGAAATACTTCTACGATTATGAAACTGTTTACACTCTTCAAACAATCCTCATCTTGAGAAAGTTGTGCGGGCTGACCTTCTTCTTGCAAACAGAAGTGATGAATTGACTTATCAGGTTCTTCTGCATGTACTCCAAGATTTCCCTGCGTCTTAATAGCTTTTGGATGCCATACGATCTTGCGAGTCTATCAATCTAAAACAGTCCGAGCTCACCTTGCGCAAACCTATTATCGGGAGCTGGAGAGAGCTTAAATATTTGACACCACATGATAATCACTATTCCAGCAGATTTAGGAGGACTTATCACACACATGTTGGTGTACTTTTGGGGATTGCTCCTGGCTGGTGGGATGACAGAAAACGAAATCACAAGCCTGTGTTAACTATCTACCTTCGCTTGGATATTCCCAGCAATTTCAGCCGTGCACTTTCTTGCCTTCGCCTATCTGGCCATAACTTTCTGGTCCAAAGAATGCGTCATGACAGGAACAGAAGACCTTATGAGCTCCGAATCTGTGACAAATGTGACTGGCACAGGATAAGGAACACATTTAGCTGGACTGTCCGCATGAACATCTTGTTATCCTTTGCACACAGCACCGCCAGCTGGTCTTCCCACCTCAATATGAGGATAGCCCAACTCGTTCGAGGACTTTTCTGAACCAGCCAGATATGTATGGTGTGGCCTCTTTTGTGGCTGAGTGCCTAGCCCTTTCCTCTTGATTTTCTGATCAGATGCCCTCCAGAGGCCGCCTGGCACATATAGCGATGTAACCTTACGATACCTTGCCTTATGGTGTACTGATTGTAGATTGTGCCCCCGACTCCAAGGAGTTTAACATGAAATGTGACTTGGTTGTTTTGAGAAATGCCTCGGAGGCTCCTTGTTCGTAGACGCTGGATAAGCGGTAGATGTTGGTTGTGCGCTTAATCGGGCGTTATAAAAAATTAGATCATCTCGTTCAGATCATCTCTCTGTTTCTTTCATTCAGATTAGGTAGAAGGGGTTTTGAATTGGGTGAATAGCCTATAATTGGCGCTGTTTGGGGTGACTTTGGCACGGGGACGACCATTCGTCTTTATTATATATAGCCACTCTCCCACAAAAAAGTTGTCATCAACCCAACCCAGCATAACAACCGCTCGCCACTGCGTCATATAGCTTATGGACATGCGCTGCGACTTCTGGCATGCTGGCTGTATGCTCAAAGGCTGCAAGGGATTGCCTTGCTTGAGCTTGCCTAGCTGTGATCCACGCCCCTCCTCCTGTTCGGCACATGAACTCAAACTCTGCTGGGCCCCCACTGCTGCTCTCGTCTCCGGTGTCTGATCCACTGCCTATCTTTGGCGCAGCTGTCCAGGCGTCTAGCCTATCTCGAACGTGTGCCGTCAGGCGCTGGGTGCTGCTTGACAGGGTGGCTATTTTCTCCAGAGGTGTGCACCTAGTGGATGAGAGCACAGTGCCATGCAATTGTGAAACAAAGGCAAAACTGAGTAATGGGTGCAAATCCCTCAGTGATTTTTCAGGGACCACACTGATTGTAGCGTTTTCACTCATTAGGTGCGTGATCTGTTGAAGTGTCAATCGCGATCCCAAACGAGTGGACTTGCTTGATAACCCAAGCAAGGAGGAGGTTCGTGTGCACTTGTCTTTTTTCGTAATTTAACACCCTTTCCTTTTTATGCAAGAGTGACCTCGATTTCTGCACAGGATTCCTATTTCTGCACCCTTGCAAGAAGCACACCTGGTGGCAGCACACGTCTTATCCTCATGGCAGTACCGGTAGCCAGGGTTATGCCACAGGTCGTGGGAGGGTACACCAGCTGCGAGGCGTGTGGCTGTGGGGGGCACGTGTTCGGCTAACACCTGTGATAGTGGGGGAGGCGTCTGTCAGGAATAACTACTGAGTGTGGACAGATTACAGTTAGGAATAACCAGACTATCAGGAATTATCAGAAATCAGAATTATCAGGAACAACCAGGTATCAGTCAGGAATAACCACTGAGTGCGAACAGATTACAGTCAGGAATCAGGAACAACCAGATTATAAGGAATAATCGGATTATAGTCAGGAATAACCACTGAGTGTGAACAGATTACAGGAAGAGGAACAGATTACAGGAGGTTAGGGGGGTTTTGGGCACACCAGCTGCAAGGCACACCAAGGCACACCAGCTGCGAAGGCGTTTGGGGGGAACGTGTTCAGCCACACTGGTGATTGACAGTGGGAAAGGCATCCGTCAGAAATATTAATATGCGCGCGAAGCAAGCGAACACGTTTCATGGCAAACCATTAAAATTGAAAATTGCAAGCTGACTCCCTGGATTTGCTAGCTACAGGTCGTGCTCGATCACGTCATACAGATGCACCTTCGTTTTGGGTTTCAGGATACTATTCCCGAGGTTTGCGTATTTTCAATATGGGCGTACGTCCATTAGATGCATGTGATCCTGTGTGATTTTGTGTCAGCTTGTGACCTAAACGTGGTGTTATCTCCGAGCTGGTTTGACGTGATGCAAACTGCAGCAGTGCGCTGTGTTTGACATGCCAAACAATGCCTATTCTCGCACTCTTCCTACAATGAGGGTCATTCAATGTTAAAGCAGCATGATAGCTATACCTTCTGCAAATATTAACACTGAGGGATCAGCGCATACAAGTTTTTTTGAATTTGCTGGCGGGCGCTCTTAGCCCCAGCCAGCATTTCTCTTATGCACTGCCTACAGATTGGTTGGCCGGTAATTATCACCTTCTCATCGTGTTGAAGAGCTAAATGCTTGCTTATAATGTTGGACATTCCACCACACCGAGCAACCACTGATTGACCCACCTCGACTAACGCCTGCAAAATTCCAGGCTCCACACACGTTGAATGTGCTGCAGAGGGGGCATCAAGAGGTTCTGGAGGCTTCCAGATGTTTGGGTCCTTGCGTAACAGCACCAGCACTAGTAGCGGGCCTTGAAAGGCTGGCAGCAGCACACAGTGATCCTGCAAGCCCTGTGAACCCATAAATTTGGCTTTAATAGGTGGGTCAGCAAAGGCAAAGGGGCTATGCTACAAAACTTGGTGTATGAAGCAGATATTGAAGGGCTCGTTTCTTGTGTGCGGCGTCATATATATCATACATGGCATATAAGTAGCAAGGTACTTCCACTGCTTCCTCCCTTTCGTTCACTCCTCCTTTGTTCCCGCTTTGAGTCAAGTCTAGGGTTTTGCACCACATGTTTATGCGGAAATATGGAACTTGATTTCAGTTGTGTAATTTGTGTATAGATAACTGTGGGAAAGAGAACAAAACATGTGATGACAAACACAACGTAAAAAAGGACAGGCACGACGCGCGGGCAACTTGCAATAAAACATACGCCCGTGCGCGTGTATGTCATCATGTTTGCTTGCCAGCACCTTCACCCAATGACCACATACATACATAGGCCCTCACCTGCAGCCACACACACGCAGCGGGAATGCCTTCCTGGGGGCTTGCTCCGGATGCAGGTGCTGCACCAGACACATCAGCAGCAGTGCTATCAAGGGGCGGCAGAGCAGCGTCAGGAGGCTGCTGCTGCGGCGGCTGTTGTCGGGCCTGAATGGCCGGGGACGCAGCCTCAGGTCGCAGGGAGCATGCAGGCACCCCCTCCACACACGGCACAGCATGCCACCGCGCTTCTGCTCCTACACTCCTTGTGGCTCCCACCGCTCCAAAGGAATTCGCAGGCAGAGGGTACAGAAAGCCCCCTGCATACTGGGGCTGGTGCATCTGCGTTTGTGGCTGGGTCCGCTGTGCCTGCTGTGTCAGCGGCTGCACGTCATTGGTAAGTGGGTGTAGGGAGTTAAGGTCTGGGAATCGAGTCAGGTGACATTGCAGGCACCTCCTTTGTGTCACAAGCGTACAATTTGGGGACGTAATTGGAAAAGCCTGCTTTTCCCTGGTAATTTCCTGGTAAGAAATAGACGAGCGGTGCACATCTGAGCACACCAACGCAGCCCCTCCCCCCAAACTCTTATAACAGGTTCAAATGATGATGCCAGTTGCGCTGGCATCTTAAACGAGGAACGGGGAGAAGCTTGGCAGCACAGAGGGGTAACAAGTTGCATGTGGGTATAATGAAAGGGCCTATTAGCCGACGGGAACGGGCGCCTCCCTACCGAGCCATGTGCGTGGTTTTTGAGCTCGTGTGTATCTTTTTGTGTGTGTGAGTGTGTGTCTGTGTGTGTGTGTGTGTGTGTGTGCTGACTTATATGTGTTTTTCAATCTGAGTGGATGCTGAGGGGAAGAAGGGGCCGGCCATTGGGACCATCAGCTTCTAGCAAGAAGTTGATCTGGTGTGCATGTTATGTGTGCATGCTATTTGTGCATGTACATGTTGTTTTGTGTGTGTTCCCTTACCTGTTTGCTTGCTTGTGCTCCCAGCTGCTGCTGTTGCTGACTGGGGGGTGCTGAGTTGCCAGGGGGCACGGCCGTGCCCATAAGTGCAGAAAAGGAGGAAGCCGCGGAGCCAAGGGCAGCGGTGGCCTGCGATTGATGAGACGCAATTTGTTTGGAGCTTAGACAAGGGCGGACTTTTGTTTGGAGCCTAGAGCTTTGTTTGGAGCCTTGTTTGGAGCCTAGAGCTTTGTTTAAAGCCTAGGGCTTTTGTTTGGAGCCTGGACAAGGGCGGACTTTGTAAATGAGTAGGACGCCGAGGTGCCCAAGAGGGCAGAGAGTGGGTGACATGTACAAATGACATGTACAAATGGAAGCGTACAGATGACGTGTACAAATGACGTGTACAAATGGAAGTGTACATATGGAAGCGTATTAATGGAAGTGTACTAATGACATGTACAAATAGAAATGACATGTGCAAATGACATGTACAAATGGAAGTGTATGAATGGAAGTGTACAAATGACATGTACAATGGAAGAAATGCAGAGACACCTGTCGTTGAAAAGGTGGCCAGCGCTTAAGAATGCAACGACCTGAAACACTTGGAAGACAGCCTGAAAGAAATTGAGAAAGCCCTCTCCATTCCTTTTCCACGCCTCCCCCCGCCCCTCCCTCCGCACCTGTGACCCAGCCAACGCCATCATGTCCATCCAGCTGCTCCCAATCACAGATGCACCCGTACTCCCCACTGCAGCTTCATTTCCCTTCCCATGCTCGTCTGAGCTAGCAGCGGTGACCCCGCTGCTGCTCTGCTCCCTTTTGCTGCCTGACCTGCTTTCTTGCTGCCCTGACAGGGGCACACCGCCGATGCTACACTCCCTGTCTCTAGGTGGTACTGGATCAACGGCCTGGCCTTCAAGTGAACTGCTGTTTTCTCCAACGCTACGCTCCCTGTCTCTGCCTGGACCACTGCCCTGGCCCTCGAGCAGGCTGCTGTGTATCCCAACGCTACCCCCATCCCCGTCCCTCTCGCTCCCTGCCTCCCTACCAGTGCCCAAATCAGCTTCTGTACCGCTGCTCATGCTTGCCTTACCGTCGCCTCCCAGACAGGCAGCCTCCTGTTGATCTGACAGGGCTACACCTCCCAACTTTTTGCCATAGCTTCTATTGCTACTGCTGCTGCCGCTGCTGCTAGAAGATGTTGCCTCCCTGAATCCCATCACACCCCACCTGAGGGAGCTCAGGAGGGTATCGTGACACACTGGCGTGGAAGGATCAGACTTTGAGAGCTTGGCGGATTGAGACGGCTTAACCGGCGTGCTGGGGGCTGGAGACTGAGGAGGAGCTGGCTGCGTGCTTGTGCTTGTGCTTGTACCAAGTGGTTGCAAGGCACTGCTCCTTGGAGGTAAGATGCTTCCCTTCTCACCACTTCCACCCCCACCACCATCACCACCACTGCCACTGTTAAGACCGCTAGCAGTTCTTCTGACACCTTCCTGAGCTCCGCTTGGTGGGCTACTTGCCACTGCTGCTGTTGCTGCTGCTGCTGCTGCTGCTGCTGCTGTTTTTTGACAGACCAAGCGGTCCGCAGCAGTTGCTGCCGCCATGGCTTTTTGGAGCTTTTTGTTGCGCTGTCAGTATGAAAGGTATTGTGGTGCACAGGTGTTAGGGCTTGAGCAAGTGCAAAGATCACAGCTGCAACAGCACGGGCATCGGCAGGAATAGGCGTGGATGTGCTGGGATTGTAAGGGAGCAAGGACAAAAAGTGCAGGATGCGTCTTGAAATTTAACAAGGCCAAGGCGTCAGAAAATATCTTTGGGTTATGATGCATGTATGCACAAATATCATTGGAGGAGGAGGAGGAGGAGGAGGAGGAGGAGGAGGAGGAGGAGGAGGAGGAGGAGGAGGAGGAGGAGGGGGTCTGCACTCCAACAAGCAATTGCTTTCGACTGACTCAATTTTCTTATCTTTTGCCTTGCTTGAAGTTCAGCTAAAAGCATCTTTTCCCCCTCAATCTCAATTGTACACTTGCACATCATCTTGCATGCAAAGTGAGCAACATAACGTATGCTGAAGTACGATGTAGGGACGTTCACACATCTGTATGTGTGAGCTTGAATTTGAATATTTCCATGCTGCACTCGCTGTAAACATATTGAACATTCATGATTCTGGCCAATCTTGCACGCATGCACGCACGCATTCACAGCCCCTGTGCCACTCCTGAGTACCCACCTTGCCTCCCAGAACTTGAGGAAGCAGCGCCCTTTGTGCAAAATGATGCAGAGCCACACTGTCCTGTAGCGCCAGGGTGCTCCACACTGGATGGCCCTGCCACATGACCATCACACCTAATGCAACGCAAGCACAGAGTGAGTTTGTGCAAAATGATGCAGAGCCACACTGTCCTGAAGCGCCAGGGTGCTCCACACTGGATGGCCCTGCCACATGACCATCACACCTAATGCAACGCAAGCACAGAGTGAGTTTGTGCAAAATGATGCAGAGCCACACTGTCCTGAAGCGCCAGGGTGCTCCACACTGAGTGGCCCTGTCACATGACCATCACACCTAATGCAACGCAAGCACAGAGAGAGCATGACCACATTTATGAATTGAGTATACAAGTATATGCTGTGTGCACATGGTGCGGCGCTCGTACGTGGAGGTGCTCTACCATATGGATTAAATTCAAGGCAATCATTGTATTTTTCACGGGTGGCACGTACGACAAAAGTAGCACCAAGCAAGCTAAGCTCAAGCCCTTTGCACGCAATAGTGCCTAAGAGCTTTGGATTGGTACAGATGTCAAACCAGTCCTTCAACTCAAAAAATGGCCCTGAGCATTTCTCCTATGGCAGGATGCAACTAGAAGGTGAGCAGAATGAAGAAGAAAAACCGATCTGCCTGTAGCAAGAGAACTTAAAGACGGATTTTCGCACAGCACAAAATCTCCTGTGCGGACACAAAGGCACAAGGACTCGAGGACACACGAACACTGTTAAATCACCACCAGTAGGGGAGAACACATGGATCGTCTGCAGGTATGTGGACATTTTATGCTGGGAGCTTTCTAATCATTTCCTTAGGGTTTGTGTATCATCACCTGTACCTGTAGGAAGGGAGGGGTAGTCATGATTCGGGGACGCATGGGTCTTGTGGGGGACCTCACAAGGTAGTCGTACAGGCAAAGGAGCTGGGATGAGCAGACGCACAAGAGCGCTAACCAAACACTGTACACCTGCACATGGAGCACAAGATGGAAATACATGTTTTACTGCGTGGGCGAGCACGCGAGCGCCGTTGTTATCTTTCCTGGAGGGACATTGACGACAGGGCGGAGTGCAGCACGAGCACACTAACTAGGCACTGTGGAATTACCCGTCAACCTTCACGCTTTGGCTGAGGTGTATTGAGGACACACACCTCAGCCAAAGCCCGACGTATTAACGGTGATTGAGGACACACATACATACACACACGCACGCACACACTCACGCACACACACACACACACATGTTGCACGGTAATCACAATTCAGCAATGCGCTCTGATGGTAACAAGGTAGAGCTTGTCAATGCCCTTTTTTGGGAGATGATGGGATGATGCTTCTACTTTTGGGAGATGATGCTTTCTCGAGAGATGCACAACTGCACTCACATATAGTGTTTCCATACACATATTCGCGACACCCTGCTTCAAGGCACTTGGGGCGCATATTTGCAGCAGAG
>Ga0307967_1002454_pt1 | contig 10746 bp, 10 predicted proteins | sample OrgLakmetagen648_FD_201828 | JGI IMG/M metagenome (GOLD analysis project Ga0307967, IMG submission 201828) | Saline water microbial communities from Organic Lake, Antarctica - #648 | ecosystem: Environmental > Aquatic > Non-marine Saline and Alkaline > Saline | place: Antarctica: Organic Lake...
CGTGCGGCGTGCCGATGTCACTGCATGCCGCCGATCCACAGACACCGCCGAAGGAATCGATATGAAATCCACATACACGCCCGACACACTCGCCCAGGCAAGCCTTGCTGAAATGGCGTCGTTCGAGGGGCGGCCCTGCCTGTCGCTCTACCAGCCGACTCATCGACGCCATCCGGACAACCAGCAAGACCCGATCCGATTCCGACATCTGGTGAAGGCGCTTGAGAAATCGCTGCATCAGCAACATGCGAACGATGCCGTCAAGGCCCTGCTCAAACCCTTCGAGGCTCTCGAACAAGACCACGACTTCTGGAACCACACGCAGGACGGCCTGGCCGTGCTGGCCGCACCGGGCTTATTCCGTGTGTTCCTGCTGCAGCGTTCGGTGGCCGAGTTGGCCGTGGTGTCCGACAGCTTCCACACCAAGCCGCTGCGCCAGAGCCTGCAATCGACCGGGCGCTACCAGGTGCTGGCGCTGAACCTGCACAAGGTGCAGCTTTTCGAAGGCGGTCGCAACGCGCTCGACGCCGTGGCGCTGGCGGCCGACGTGCCGCAGACGATGGCCGCGGCACTTGGTGAAGAGCATACCGAGTCGCACACCACCGTGTCTTCGTATGGCGGCATCGGCGGCGGCCATATGGCCATGCACCATGGTCAAGGTGGCAAGAAAGACGAGATCGAGGGCGACGCCGAGCGCTTCTTCCGTGCGGTGGACCGTGCTATGCTGGAACATCACTCGCGCCCGTCAGGCCTGCCATTAATGTTGGTGGCCTTGCCCGAACACCACCACCTGTTTCGCGCGGTCAGCCACAACCCGTTCCTGATGGCCAGCGGCCTAATGGCCGACCCCCAAGGCCTGACGCATGAAGACCTGCGGCAGCGCGTCTGGGAGGTGGCAGCGCCGCAGCAGGAGGCGCAGCAGGCAGAATGGGGCGATGCCTACGCGGCCGCCGCGGTCCACGGGCTGGGCAGCGAGGACCTGGCGCAGGTCGCCCATGCCGCAGTGGCCGGCCGCGTGTCGACGCTGCTGATCGAGGCCGAGCGCCAGATAGCCGGGCGGATCGACGAGTCGACCGGGTGTATCGATCCTGCCGATCTCGACAACCCGCGCGCGGACGACGTGCTGGATGACCTGGGTGCGCTGGTCGAACGCATGGGAGGTGAGGTCCATGTTCTGCCGGCCGAGCGCATGCCTTGTCGTACCGGCGTGGCGGCGAGTTTTCGGCACTGACCCGTCGCCGCGTGTCCTTTTCATGACGGCAGCGACGCGTCGCACACCGCCTCTATCTCGTACCCCATAGGAGAACCCCATGAAGATCCAACTCAACACCGACGTCCACATCGATGGCACCGAGGCGCTGGCCGCGCAAGTGAGCGCCATAGTCGAGCAGGCGCTGGAGCGCTTCCGCGAACATGTCACCCGGGTGGAAGTTCATCTGAGCGACGAAAACGGTGGCAAGAGCGGGCAGCAAGACCAGCGCTGTATGCTGGAGGCCCGTCTCGAAGGCCGGCAGCCGGTGGCGGTGACGGACCACGCCGCGTCGCTGGAGCAGGCGGTGCATGGCGCCGCACAGAAGCTGGCGCGTCTGCTGGACAGCACGCTCGGGCGGCTGCACGACCATCGCGAGGCGTCGTCCGGCCTGCCCTTTACTGGGACGGAATCCGCAGAGGACTGACCGGTGTGCCAGCGAACCGACAAGGCACTGCCAAGGCCCCAGGCAGGCCTGTCCCTTGCATGGTTTTGTCAGATTTTCTGGCGACTGAAACGAGGATGGGTTTTGGAGCTGTTCCCTCAGATCATTGCTCCAGGGGCCTTCCACTTTAAACTCAGCAACAGCGCCAAGCAGGAACGCTTCAATAAGATTATGCGAGAGGTAGACATATTTGCCGGGCTGTTCAAATTTGTATGTCATCACGCCAGCTGATCCAGCTGCGATAACCCAGCTTTCGAGATTTTTTGCAGGTGCATTCGCTAAGTTGCCACGCTCCCAGACGAAATCGCCATGCCCACCAATTAAGTGCGGATCCGGAACTAAAGCCTGTCCCCCGTAGACGTACATAATTTTAGTCGATACATAAGTCTGGATTGACCATCTACGGTCTGGCGATAAGCAATTGGCGGCACTCGCGGTCGAACTGGATAAAGCCTATCAGTGGTGATCTTTGGGTCGGTAAAAGTTACGGCAGCAACCAGGGTGTCGTTATTTGACTGAGTGTTGCTCGAGAAGGGCTGTGTCAACCATCACCATGGAGTACCGGGCGGAAATTTGGGACCACCATGGGACCATCGTCACGCCTTTTGATGCCCTCTGATGCCGGGCGCCGGCAGAGGACACCGTATGTGGCGGGTGTCCTTCGGAATCCGACAGTAGATGCTGCTAACGGCCAGCTGCGATGGCGCTGCAACGTTAACGCATTTCGAACCGAAACCCGACGTAGAATGTGCGCTCCAACGCCGGCTCGATACCATCGTTCCGCACCCGGCTGTAGTAGTCTTCGCTGAGCAGGTTGTTGATACCGCCGTGCACGGCCCACTGATCACTGGGACGATATTCGAGACTGAAGTCGAGCACCTCATAGGCTAGGATCTGGGCGGCGATTTCGCTGGTGCCGGAGCCGCGCGGCAAGTTGGAGTCCTGCCAGTACTGCTCTCCAACCAGGGTAGCGGTGAGGGCTGCGTTCCACTGATCGCTGTCGTAGAGCAAGCCTGTGCGGAGCAGGTAGTCGGGCGAGAATGCGGTGTTGTTGCCGACAAGACTGGAGTCAACGCTGTTGCTTATCTCCGCATCGAGCAGAGAGCCGTTGGTAAACAACTTCAGTGAACGCAACGTGCCTGGCAAAAAGTCGTATTCGGCGCTGAACTCAATGCCCTGGTGGCGGGAGTCGCCGCTGTTCACGCGCTCCACGTCCGTGATGTTAACCTGAATCTGCTCGATTTTATCCTCGAAATCGATACGAAACAGACTGATGTCAAAAACCAGTTTGTCGATCGGCTGGCTGCGATAGCCTATTTCATAGTTGATGGCGCGCGATACGCCGGGGCCGTTATAGCCCGCCAATTCCGATGCTGGGTTAATCAGATCGTCAAAGCGCTGAGGGCGGTACGAGTCAGAGAAGTTGGCGTATATTTCCGACCTCTCGCTGGTTTGATACGCCAGACCCAGGCCTAACAGGGTTTCGTTGAATGTCTCGTCGAGATTAATGGCGTCACGATTGAGACTGTTGTTTTTCATCAGTTCTTCCAGATCGTAGTTGATCCGTTCGTAGCGCAGCGTCGGCACGACGCTGAGTTTGCCGAAGCGGAACAGGTTTTCGATGAACAAGGCGTTATAGTTTATGACGCGGTCCTGCTCGAAGGCCAATTCCTCCGGGTTCTGGGCGCTGGAGCGAATGTCATCGCTGATATGACGGGTGCGCGGGCTGTCGCCGATATATCCGGTGGTGCCGGCCGTCAGCACGTGGCTACTGCCCCAGGACCGCGCGTAACGCAGGTCGAAGCCATAGTTTGCGAACTCCTGCTCGTCGATGGCGGTTGTTGCGGGTTCGTCGACGGGGTCCATGAACATTGCAGAGCGGCGGCTTAAGCGGTCCATGGTGGAGTACCAGAGGCTGCCATCCAGTGTGGATAATTCGTTGATCTGGTGCTCGTATTTCAGGGTGGCGATCAGTTGATCGATCTCTATCCGGTTAAAGGGTGACTTCACGTGGTCGCGGTTGGCTGCAAACTCCTGCGATGTTAGCCGACCCGCTTCACCCGAGTCGGACTGGTAAAAGTCCAGATCGAATCCTAAGCGGGTGTCCTCGAAGCCCTCGTAAGAGACGCCAATATAGCCTGAGTTGACCTCGTAGTCTTCATTGCGGCGCGGACCCTCAGCGCTGCGGTGGTCGAGCGACGCCAGGACGCCGAAATCGTTTTGAGACCAGTTCAACTCGTTATAGGTGCTGTACAGGCCTTCGCTACCCGCTGTCTGTTCGGTTCTGAAGGAGTTTTCCGCCCCGGCATCTGCACGGCGGGTGACAAAATTCAGTACCGGCCCGATCTGCGGTCCGTAGACCAGTCCGGCTCCGCCACGGACGAACTCGATTTGCTCGATCCGCTGCGCGGCAGGCATGTAATAGATAGTGGGGTAGCCAAACAGATCTGCCGCCAGGGGGACGCTGTTTTGAAAGAACGCTACGAACTCGGATTCGTGCGGATTGCCCAGTCCCCGGTAGTTGACGTTGTAGATGCTCGGGATCTTCTGGTCCGAAACGAATAATCCAGGCAGGCGCGAGAACATCTGACGCAAGTTCGGTTCGACGAACACCGGCTGCTCTTCCAAGTCTATCAGCGTGGTTTTTTTGCCTTCGAAAATTTTGCCATCCTGCAGGGCGGGCAATGTGCCCGGCACGGCTGAATCAAGGGACGAGCCGAAAACCTCAATAACCTCAATAGGGTTGATATCGTTTGCGCTGCTGGCGGCGGCGAGAGAACAAGCGGACAGCGCGGCGGTTGCCGCAAAACGGGCGATATACATGGTAGTAGCGCTCTGAATGATAATGAAGATGCGAATCATTATATTTAAACTGGTATCAAATGCAACGCTTCTCCACGAAAAAATGCTGGAGAGTACTGACAGGAGAGTACTGACAGGAGAGTACTGACAGGTAGCGCCAAGGTAACTTTGTGAGTTTGATTGAATTAAACAACGAACACGTACAAACAGCACAGATTCTCTGCCGATATCATCAGCTATGCCGCCTGGGTTCGTTACAGACTCAACCTCCGGCGGCGCGCCGTAATCTATCTCGCACCGCTTCCCATTCGGGCTCATCGGGCGGAATCTCGATCAGGATTAGAGCAAGATTGAGTGCGTCCAGCTCACGCAGCTGCGCATAAAGTGCGTGCGCGTAAGCGCCCGGATCGGCTGAGAGGTTACGCCATTGGATAGCGCTCGCGGCTTCAGGAGGTTGGTGCCTCATGGCTATAACGCCCATTGATAGTCGGTCGACTTGGTGCGTCAGAGCGTTAGAAACTGCGTCCGCTGAAAGCCAGCGAACCGGTGTATGCGGTGCGTAGTGGCTTTCAAGCGAGCCCGAGACCCGGGGTGCGTTGCTGTTGTCGCAATCGAGTGTGGCGCCCAGCGCTGCCTCAATGTCCACTCGGCTCAGCATTCCGGGCCGCAACAAGCGCGGGAGCGCGCCTGAAAGGTCGACAATGGACGATTCAATACCGATTGCGCAGGGCCCGCCATCGAGAATCAGACCTGCGCAGGCCCCCAGTCCTTGTGCAACATGAGCGGCTGTGGTCGGACTCACCTGGCCGAAACGATTAGCGGACGGCGCTGCGATGCCGCTGCCAAACCGGCGCAACAACTTCAAGGCAACAGGATCGGCCGGAATGCGCAGACCAATAGTAGACTGGCCGCCCGTGAGCTCATCAACTACGTTTGGCCCGCGCTTGAGGATAATTGTCAGCGGCCCTGGCCAGAACGCTTTCGCCAGCTTTATCGCGCCGTCCGGGATTTCAGCAGCCCAGTACATGAGCTCGGACACGTCACTGATGTGAACGATCACGGGGTGATTCGCCGGTCGACCCTTGGCAGCAAAGATACGGCCAACGGCAGCGGCAGAGCGTGCATCTGCACCAAGCCCATAAACCGTTTCGGTCGAAAAAGCGACAAGGTCACCGCGTCGAAGAATGCCTGCGGCGTTATCGATGTTGGCGTCTGTGGGTTCGACTATCAGCGAAGGAGGCATTAAGCGTTTAATCCCAAATCGTGACCACAATAAAAACACCGCGCAATCATGAGATTCAGTGCCAGCCCGCAATCAATGCCACGATGCGCGTGAACAGCGCTAGCCAGCGCCGTAAACAAAGTGTACTGAGTAAGGTGGAGCACATATATATTACGCCATGCGAGTGTGTGTCGTAATTCGCCAGGTATCTGGCCAAGTAACTTAGGAATGACCTATGCCAGCCAATCTAACGGTTGGAACGACTCTCAAGTCAACCGCTGCGAGATCACCGCTGCAGAACCGGTTACTCTCGTCCCTGCCGGACAAAGTGAAAGATACCATATTTCCTCACCTTAAACTGACCTCCATGCCGCTTGGCAAGGTATTGTATGAGCCCGGAGACAGGATGCTGGATGCCTATTTCCCGACGAACTGCATTGTGTCGTTACTGTATGTCATGGAAAACGGCGCATCGGCAGAAATTTCTGTGGTTGGAAACGAAGGAATAGTTGGCGTATCTCTTTTCATGGGTGGGGAGTCCACATCCAGTCGGGCCATCGTTCAAAGTGCGGGCAGTGCCTATAAACTGGACGCGGAACTGCTAAAAGCCGAGTTTAGCAAGCATCGGGAAATGTTGTTTTTGGTGCTGCGTTATACCCAGTCTCTGTTAACACAAATGGCTCAAACGGCCGTCTGCAATCGCCATCACAGCATCGATGAACAGCTTTGTCGGTGGCTGCTGCTGTCCCTGGACCGGTTGCAAAACAATGAATTGAGAATGACCCAGGAATTGATTGCCAACATGCTTGGCGTTCGACGTGAAGGAGTGACGGAAGCTGCCGGCAAGTTGCAGAAGCTTGGCGTAATCGAATACCACCGAGGGAAAATCAAAGTCATGGATCGACCCAGGTTAGAACAACTGTGCTGTGAGTGTTACGCGGTGGTGAAAACAGAAAGTGATCGATTATTAAATTGAAATGTACCCGTTCACAAAGTAATTTTCTAGCTTTCCGGGCAAATAGCTTGCCAATAAAAGGCGACTGTGTGCCCCAGCGCACGGATGAGCATCAGGTTTGTATTCTACCCTGCTTCACGCAGATTGTTTCAGCGCTTTCTGCGCGCCACAATGGCTCACGCTTGCTGACGGGAAAGCCTTATGCCCTGCAGAGCATCGGTCAATGCAACTAATAAGCTGATAGAAAGTCTGCCGTCGGTCGAACGCAAACCACTGTTAAAAGAGTGCGAGCTTGTCTGTTTAACGTTCCATCAGATATTGTATGAGCCAAATACAACTTTGCACAGTATTTACTTTCCGCTTGTCGGGTTGATTTCTCTGATGGTCAAGATAGAGAACCACTCCCCGGTAGGTGTGGCGCTCATTGGCAACGAGGGCATGCTTGGCGCAACGTCAGTGTTAGGTGTTAATGCCTCGCCGACACAGGGCACCGTTCAATGTGAAGGGACTGCCTTGCGAATGCCCTCAGCCACATTTCGGCGGCTACTTCTGACAAGCCCTCATCTACAAAGAAAGTCGAATCTACTTCTATACGTGTTGTCGGCGCAAAGCGCAAGATCTGCTGGCTGTGCGCACTTTCACAGTATCGAACAGCGGCTGGCGTGCTGGTTTCTTATGGCGCATGATCGCACAGGCAACGATAGTCTGCAGCTGACCCACGATTTTCTGGCTGGTACGCTGGGCGTGCGGCGAAGTGGAATCACAATTGCTGCGGGTAAATTGCAGCGGAAGAAACTGATCAGTTATGTCCGGGGTGAAATCAAGATCCTGGATCGCAAAAATCTTCAAGCAGAATCCTGTGACTGCTACGCTCAAATGGCTCTGGAGTACGCGCGGTTGTCAGTTAGTAATTAGCGGTTAACATGCAAGCAACCGTTTGTGTGTAGCAAATAAACGGTGCTGGCCGAAGGTCGCTATCGGTGGAAAATGATTTTTACACGCGTGCCTTGACCCTGTTGACTGTCCAGCTCAACGAGCCAGCTCAGTCGTTCAGATAATCGACGTACCAGGTTCAAACCTAACCCGGTGCCCTGGTCTTTGGTCGTAAAGCTGCGTTCGAAGACACGTTCCAGGTTTTCCGTCGAGATACCTTCGCCGGTGTCGCTGACTTCCAATGCATCAGGTTGAATACGCACCGTAATTTCACCGTTTAAGGTGTGTTCGACAGCGTTGCGCAGCACGTTGCTGATCACCATCTTGACGAGGATTTCGGGCTGATCAAGCTCGAGCGGTGTATCAGTGATCACAATAATCCGGGTATTTCGCTCATCCAATTGTGGCCGCAATTCTTCAATCAGATGCGCAACTAACGGCTCCACCTTTGTCGAGTCGGCAATCTGAATCGGTTGCGCTTCTTCCCGCGATAACAACAAGCTGACTTCAATGAACCCCAGCATGTCGTGACAGGCTCGCTTTATACGGTTGATCGCGCGCCAGGGCGCCGAATTCTCCTGTATGGATGTCAAGTTCGACTCGAGCACCTCAACGGCGCCCGTTACCACGGATAAAGGCGTGCGCAGCTCGTGACTGGCGGTCGCCGTGAAATATTTCTCGCGCAATACGAACCCGTCCAGCCGGTCCAGGTAGGCATCAAATGCATGTGCAATGCGACCCACTTCATTGGCTGAGAATTCTGCGCTGAGACGAACACCTCGCTGCTGCGGCTGAATCCCGGCGACTCGTTCTGTTAATAAACGTAAGGGCAATAATACGGCAGCGGATGCTTTGAATGCCAGGATCACTGCGATGATCAGAACCAGTACGATTCCCGCAAACATCAGCAATAACACCCAGTGCTCCTGGTTCTCCCACTCGGTAATGTCGTAGGCAAGCACCGCCGGAATAGCGCCGGCATCACTCACCTGCACCTGATAGTACTGATCGCCCACTGTAACACTGTGATGGGATCCCGCTGGCAAGGCCATAAACGTTTCGGGCATGCTCGCTAATGAGTCCCCCACGTACAAGGTCCATTGTCTGAGCAGTCGCATGTCCAGTGTTGCTGGATCGTCGGCTGCCTGCAGTAGAAAGTTCAGTTGCTCCTCAGCCATATTACTGAACGCGACGGCTTCCAGGCGAACTTTTATTTCCCATAAGGCCAGCGCAAAGACGCTGGTGACAAGTGTGACCAGCACGACGATAGCCAGTATAAGACGGGCGCGCAGGCTTAGGGCGCGCATGGCAAGAGGTTTCATGACGAGGAGTCCTTGCAGTCTTGTAGGTCAGCGAGCCGGTACCCGGTGCCGTGGACTGTATGGAGCAGTTTGCTTGCAAAGGGTTTGTCAATCACCGTGCGCAGCCCATAGATGTGCGTTCTGAGTATGTCGTTGTCCGGAGGATCTTCGCCCCAGACTTGCCGTTCCAGTTCCCCGCGGGTGACGACCCGATGCGAGTGACGCATCAGTACGCTCAAGAGTTTACGCTGCGCAGGGTTCAGGTCCAGGGTAATCCCGTCGCGCTCAGCGCGCAGTGTCTCCAGGTCAAAGTGCAGCGACCCAACGCTTAGTTTACCTGAGTTAGAGTGACCCCCATGACGGTTAACCAGCGCTGTCAGGCGAGCTTCCAGCTCTCTGATCGAAAAGGGTTTTACCAGATAGTCATCGGCGCCCGCCGCGAAACCCTGTAACTTGTCATCCAGCTGGTCGCGGGCTGTCAGCATCAATACAGGCGGAGTGGGCCCGGGGCTCTCGCGTAGCGCTCGACACACGGACAAACCATCCATGCCGGGCAACATCACATCGAGCACAATGACGTCGTAGGTATTGTTGGTCGCCAGGTGCAATCCAACCCGGCCGGTCACAGCAAAATCAAGCGTGTGGCCCAACGGTTCAAGATAGTCAGCAATGTTCTCCGCGATATCCCGACTATCTTCTACAATCAGTATGTTCATCTGCTGCAACCTTTTTCAGAGAACTTTCCGGAATCGCTGCCACTGTCTCGTGTGGTGTTTTCAACCGTGGCGCTATAATATTGCTGCTATTGTCGCATGAATGTTGCAAAAAATTTGTCAACCAGCCAGGTATTGATCTGGATGATATCTGGTGGTCGACGCAGGGAAAAGCATAGTACACTTTGGTTCGTAAGCGGCGGGGTGTCTTGCCCGGGAGATTTGCATTGACGACAAGCGTAACTACCAACGAGCCTGCGGCAGAAAACCAGGTATCGCCTGACGATATCGCCTTTATGCGCGAAGCGCTGAAGCTGGCACGCCGGGCGGCAACGCAGGGTGAAGTACCCGTGGGGGCGATTGTGATCAAGAATGGCCAGGTGGTCGGATCTGGGTTTAATCAGCCGCGGCTGAGCCATGATCCTTCAGCCCATGCTGAAATCTGCGCGCTGCGCGGCGCCGGTCAGAGCCTGCAGAATTACCGGTTGCCGGGCTGTACCCTCTATGTGACGATTGAGCCCTGTACCATGTGCCTGGGTGCGATGATTCATGCCCGCATTGCACGATTGGTGTTTGGCGCGCCCGAGCCGCGTTATGGTGCGGTTGCCAGCGGCCAGCGCCTGCTTGACAACGGTGCTTACAATCATCAGCTGGCAGTTACCGGCGGTGTGCTTGCAGCCGAAGCCGGGGAGCTGATGAAGCAGTTTTTCCGGCAGCGCCGTGAAGCGTCTGCAGCTCACGCGGCAGACGCCATATCCAGCGCAAATTCGCAATAATAGCCTGATTTTTGTTGGCAGATGGCGTATCATGGCGCCCCGAATTTAGCCCAATTCTTTCTTCCGGTTCTACTGACTCTAAGGCTACCAGACACAATGCTTGTTCTCACTGGCAGTATCGCGCATTCCGACTTCCGACTCCGCAAACTGCTCCGTACCGTGCAGCATGAACTGCCGCCCGTTCAAGACTTGAGTTCGCATTTTGTGCATTTTGCCCACTGTTCGCGTGAACTGCATCCTCAGGAAGCCGTCATGGTCGGGCAATTGCTGGCCTATGGTCAGGGGATTGGCCAGGGCATTGGCGAAGACGACGGTGAGCTTTCCAATAACGGGGGCAGTGAAGGGCGCGG
>Ga0307967_1002458_pt1 | contig 10735 bp, 7 predicted proteins | sample OrgLakmetagen648_FD_201828 | JGI IMG/M metagenome (GOLD analysis project Ga0307967, IMG submission 201828) | Saline water microbial communities from Organic Lake, Antarctica - #648 | ecosystem: Environmental > Aquatic > Non-marine Saline and Alkaline > Saline | place: Antarctica: Organic Lake...
AGGACATCAGCAAGGCCCCATTCAAACGCCTGATCACCCTTGATGCGCCGACCGGTATAGAACATCAGCGACGCTTTTTGTTGACCGATGATTGAGGGCAGGGTATGGGTCAGACCAAAACCGGGATGGAAACCAAGTTTGCTGAAATTGGCGCCAAAGCTGGCTTCGGAGCAGGTAACCCGAAAGTCGGGCACCAGCGCCAGGCCCAGGCCGCCGCCGATCGCTGCGCCATGAATGGCGCCGATCACAGGTTTTTTGTTGCTGAATAATCTGACCGCTGCAACGTACAGGGGGTTGCGGCCTTTTCCGTCAGATTGTTCCAGAACCGATGGGCCGGAGGAGAAGTTGGCTCCGGCACAAAAGGCCTTGCCCTGCGCCGCCAGTACCAGTGCACGACAGTCGATTTCTGCGTCCATGGCATCAAAGGCCTCGGCCAGGCTTTCAATCAACGCAACATCAAAAAAGTTGTAGGGCGGGCGCTGTATTTCAACGATCGCGACGTGATTATCCAGGGTGACGTTAATGTCGCCAAATTGCATGTCGGTGTCCTTTAAATGAGCTAAAACGACGGAGACGAAAAAGGGTTCGATACACTGTGGGCGTTGCTGTGTAGATTTTCGTAATTCCTTGATCGAATACTGATAGAGAAGCAAACCCGGGGTCAAGTGCGATATTTGCGGCGGCGGGTATATTGACACGTTTCTGTTATTGTTGACAATCTGTCCTGCGTAGCACAACATTCGAGGTAAATATTGTACTATTACTGGGAAATCCAGGAGATTATCTACAATTGACCATTTCCGAGCTTCGCAGCGGCGGCCAGACGCTGTCTGACGGCGCCTTTGAACGTATCCAGAATGCCATTGTCAAAGGGGATATTGCTCCTGGCACGCGCTTGAGCGAACAATATTTGAGCACCACATTCGGTATTGGCCGGGGCCCGCTGCGAGAAGCGATCAGGCGCCTTGAAGGTCGCCGTCTGGTGGTGCGCATACCGCATGCCGGTGTCAGGGTGGCGTCTCTGAGCTATGAAGAGTTGATCGAACTGTATTATGTACGTGAGGCCCTGGAAGGCATGGCCTGTCGCCTGGCGGCCCGGAACATGGGCGAAGACGAGATTGCCGGCATGCGCGATGTGCTGGCCATGCACGAGAATCACATTGGATTGAAGCACAATGAATCCTATTACCAGCAGGAAGGTGATCTGGATATTCACTACCTGATTATTCAAGGCAGCAAAAACAGCACGCTCAGCGATATGCTGTGCGGAGACCTTTACCACCTGTTGCGAATGTACCGGTATCGCTACTCGGCAACGCCCAAACGCCCTCAACAAGCGTTTGCTGAGCATCACCGAATCATAGAAGCCATCGCCGATCGCGATGGTGAACTGGCGGAGCTGTTGATGCGTCGTCATATCAGTGCGTCGCGCCGCAACATTGAACGTCGTATGCTGGAACAGGCAGATGACAAGCCATCCCCGGGAGGAAAAACCGTATGAACAAAACACCAGGCCAGCGTTTCCGTGATGCTGTTGCGGAAGAACATCCGCTACAGGTTATTGGCGCCATCAATGCCAATCATGCCTTGCTGGCTAAACGCGCTGGCTTTAAAGCGATTTATTTGTCCGGCGGTGGTGTGGCAGCAGGTTCGTTGGGCTTGCCTGACCTGGGCATAACCGGGCTGGACGATGTATTGACTGATGTGCGGCGCATTACCGATGTGTGTGACCTGCCCTTGTTAGTAGATGTGGACACAGGCTTTGGCGCCAGCGCATTTAACGTCGCGCGCACCGTAAAATCGATGATCAAGTTCGGCGCTGCCGCCATGCATATCGAGGATCAGGTCGGCGCCAAGCGTTGTGGTCACCGGCCCAACAAAGAGATCGTGACACAACAGGAAATGGTTGATCGGATCAAGGCGGCCGTGGATGCGCGCACCGATGACAGTTTTGTTGTGATGGCGCGCACCGACGCCCTGGCAGTGGAAGGTCTGGATGCGGCGCTCGAGCGCGCCGAGGCCTGTATCGAAGCGGGTGCAGACATGATTTTTCCGGAGGCCATCACAGAATTGTCCATGTACAAGACGTTTACCGATCGCCTCAAGGTGCCGGTGCTGGCCAATATTACCGAATTTGGTTCCACACCGCTTTATACCACTGAGGAACTGGCCTCGGTTGACATATCGCTGGTGCTGTATCCGCTGTCGGCGTTCCGTGCCATGAACAAAGCGGCTGAGGCTGTGTACACCGCCATTCGCCGTGATGGCACCCAGAAGAACATTACCGACATGATGCAGACCCGTTCTGAACTTTACGACCGCATTGACTATCACGTGTTTGAAGAGAAACTTGATGCATTGTTTGTAAAACAGAAAAAGTCTTAAGAACGATCTTGCACCGTATCAAGTAACATAAAGAAATGGATAAAACGAGGAGAGCAACTATGGCAGGAGCGAAAATACTGGGTGGCGCAGGTTTGCGCGGGCAGATTGCGGGTAAAACAGCATTGTCGACGGTCGGGGTATCCGGCTCCGGTTTGACCTATCGCGGTTACGACATTCAGGATCTGGCGGACAACTGTGAATTCGAAGAAGTGGCCCATCTGATTCTCAAAGGTCATCTGCCAACCCGGGCCGAGCTGCTTGAGTACAAATCCAGGCTTAAAAGTCTGCGTGGTTTGCCCAATGCCTTGAAAGATGTCCTGGAACGCATTCCGAAGTCTGCACATCCGATGGATGTGATGCGCACCGGTTGCTCAGTGCTGGGCAATCTGGAAACCGAAGAAAACTTCAAACAGCAAGACGGCGCAGCCGATCGCCTGTTGGCCATTTTTCCGTCCATTATCTGTTACTGGTATCGATATAGCCATGACGGTGTGCGCGTCAGCGAGAACACTGACGACGAGTCAGTGGGTGGTCATTTTTTGCATATGTTGCACGGAGAAACGCCGAAGAAGTTGCACGCCCAGACGATGAATGTTTCCCTGATACTGTACGCCGAACACGAATTTAACGCCTCTACCTTTGCTGCGCGTGTATGCGCTTCGACCCTGTCTGATATGCACAGCTGTGTCACCGGTGCCATTGGTACCTTGCGCGGACCTCTGCACGGTGGCGCTAACGAGGCGGCGATGGACATGATTGAGGGATTCAAGGATCCCGAGCACGCTGAGCAGGAAATGCTGGGCATGCTGGAGCGCAAGGAAAAGATCATGGGTTTTGGTCACGCGATCTATAAAGAGTCAGATCCACGCAATGCCATTATCAAGTCCTGGTCGGAAAAACTGGCCAATGACGTCGGTGACACCACTTTGTATCCGGTATCCGTACGCTGCGAGGACGTGATGTGGCGGGAGAAGAAACTGTTTTGCAACGCCGATTTCTTCCACGCGTCTGCCTACCATTTCATGGATATTCCGACCAAATTGTTTACGCCCATTTTTGTCATCAGCCGCCTGACCGGGTGGGCGGCTCATGTCATGGAGCAGCGCGCGGACAATCGCATCATTCGTCCCAGTGCGGAATATACCGGCCCCGAACCACGCAAAGTCAATTCAATCGATCAACGCTAAAGGGTTAAGTACGCCATGAACACCAGATATCGCAAATTGCTGCCAGGCACTCAACTCGACTTTTTTGACACTCGGGAAGCCGTAGATGCCATCCAGCCAGGCGCTTACGACGAACTGCCATACACCTCGCGTGTGCTGGCGGAAAATCTGGTGCGGCGCTGCGATCCGGCGGCATTGACTGACTCGCTGAAGCAGTTGATCGAGCGCAAAAGCGATCTGGATTTTCCCTGGTTTCCGGCGCGGGTGGTATGCCACGATATTCTGGGACAAACGGCGCTGGTCGATCTTGCCGGGTTGCGTGATGCCATTGCCGACCAGGGCGGGGATCCGGCCAGGGTGAACCCGGTGGTACCGACGCAGCTGATTGTTGATCACTCGCTGGCCGTTGAGCATGCTGGCTTTGACAAGGACGCGTTCGAGAAGAACCGGGCGATAGAAGACCGGCGCAATGATGATCGGTTTGATTTTATCAACTGGACAAAGACCGCGTTCGAGAACGTCGACGTGATCCCGCCAGGCAATGGCATCATGCATCAGATCAATCTGGAAAAAATGTCGCCGGTGGTGCAGGTGCGCGATGGTGTTGCGTTTGCCGACACCTGTGTCGGAACCGACAGTCACACGCCGATGGTGGACGCCCTGGGCGTGATTTCTGTCGGTGTCGGTGGCCTGGAAGCAGAAACTGTCATGCTGGGCCGGGCCTCATGGATGCGCCTGCCCGATGTGGTGGGTGTAGAGCTGACGGGGAGATTGCAGCCGGGTATCACCAGCACTGACATGGTGTTGGCATTAACTGATTTTTTGCGCCGCGCAAAAGTGGTGGGTGCCTACCTGGAGTTTTACGGCGAAGGTGCTTCGCGCTTGAGCGTGGGCGATCGCGCCACAATCTCCAATATGACCCCTGAGTATGGCGCGACGGCAGCCATGTTCTTCATCGATGAACAGACCATTGACTACCTGAAACTGACCGGGCGCGAAGACGAGCAGGTTGCCCTGGTAGAGCGCTTCGCTAAACATACCGGATTATGGGCTGACAGTTTAAAAACCGCAAAGTATGAACGGGTGCTGACGTTCGATTTGTCCTCGGTGCCACGCACCCTGGCGGGTCCATCAAACCCTCATACCTTGTTGCCGACCTCGCAACTGGCCGCGCGCGGTATCAGTGGTATAGTCGAGAACGAGGCAGGAAAAATGCCCGATGGCGCCTGCATTATTGCAGCCATCACCAGTTGCACCAACACCAGCAATCCGCGCAACATGATTGCCGCTGGTTTGATCGCACGCAATGCCAACAAGCTGGGGTTGCAGAGCAAACCCTGGGTAAAAACGTCTTTGGCGCCTGGCTCCAAAACAGTGAAAATGTACCTGGAAGAGGCTAAACTATTGCCGGAACTGGAACAGCTGGGTTTTGGTGTGGTGGGGTTTGCCTGTACGACCTGTAACGGTATGAGCGGGGCACTGGATCCGGTTATCCAGAAAGAAGTTATTGACAGGGATCTGTACACCACGGCGGTATTGTCGGGCAATCGTAACTTTGATGGTCGTATCCACCCCTACGCCAAGCAGGCGTTTTTGGCGTCACCGCCCTTGGTGGTGGCTTACGCCATCGCGGGTACCATTCGTTTTGATATCGAAAAGGATGCTCTGGGCGCTGATCAGGATGGCAGGCCGGTAACATTAAAAGACATCTGGCCCAGTGACGAAGAAATAGATGCCATCGTCAAAAAAAGCGTGAAACCGCAGCAATATCGTGATGTGTATATCCCGATGTTTGACATCACGCGTGACGCAGAGAACAAAACCGAACCGCTGTACGACTGGCGGCCGCAAAGCACGTATATCCGTCGCCCACCCTACTGGGAAGGGGCGCTGGCCGGAGAACGCCCATTAAAGAATATGCGTGCATTGGCGGTACTGGGTGACAACATCACTACGGATCATCTGTCGCCCTCAAATGCGATCATGATGGACAGTGCGGCGGGTGAGTACCTGCATAAAATGGGTGTGCCGGAAGAAGACTTCAACTCCTATGCGACTCATCGTGGCGATCATCTGACCGCGCAGCGCGCCACCTTTGCCAATCCAAAATTGATCAATGAAATGGCCATTGTGGATGGCAAGGTAAAACAAGGTTCACTGGCCCGCATTGAACCCGAAGGCAAGGTAACCCGCATGTGGGAGGCCATTGAAACCTATATGGTGCGCAAGCAGCCGCTGATCATCATCGCCGGTGCTGATTATGGCCAGGGGTCCTCTCGTGACTGGGCGGCCAAGGGTGTTCGGCTGGCCGGTGTTGAAGCCATTGCTGCCGAAGGTTTTGAACGTATTCATCGCACCAACCTGCTCGGCATGGGTGTATTGCCTCTTGAGTTTGAAGCTGGCACCACTCGCAAGACGCTGGAGATTGATGGTACTGAGACCTTTGATGTGGTCGGCGTGCGCAGGCCCCGGGCGCTGATGACGCTGATTATCACCCGCGCTAATGGTCAGCGGGTTGAGGTGCCGGTGACCTGTCGTCTGGACAGCAACGAAGAGGTCTCCATTTACGAAGCCGGGGGTGTATTGCAGCGGTTTGCACAGGATTTTCTTGAGTCGGACCAGGTGCCGGGTGTAATCGCATGAGCCACCCCGCGCAAATCAGAGTACCGGCCACCTATATTCGAGGCGGCACCAGCAAAGGTGTGTTTTTTTTGCTTGATGAATTGCCCGCCGCGGCGCAGGTAGCCGGTGAGGCGCGCGACAGTTTATTGTTGCGTGTCATTGGCAGTCCTGACCCCTACGGCAAACACACCGATGGCATGGGGGGGGCGACATCAAGCACCAGCAAAACAGTCATTGTGGGCAAAAGCGACAGGCCGGAGCACGATGTTGATTACCTGTTTGGCCAGGTAGCGATCGACAAAGCCTTTGTCGACTGGAGTGGCAACTGTGGCAATTTGTCATCCGCCGTCGGTGGTTTTGCCATCTGCAAAGGTCTGTTGGATCCGTCGCGTGTTCCACGAAATGGACTTTGCACCGTCCGCATCTGGCAGGCGAATATTGGCAAGACCATTATCGCCCATGTGCCGATCACCAACGGTGAGCCGCAAGAGACGGGTGATTTCGAGCTGGACGGCGTCGCCTTCCCGGCTGCGGAAGTACAACTGGAGTTCATGGATCCGGCCGATGACGGGGGCGGCGCCATGTTTCCCACCGGCAATGTGGTGGATGAGCTGGACGTGCCGGGCGTGGGTAAAATAAAGGCCACCTTGATCAACGCCGGTATTCCGACAATTTTTGTTAATGCCGGCGAGATCGGCTATACCGGCTGCGAATTGCAAGACGTCATTAACGACAGCAGCGCCGCGCTGGCCATGTTTGAAAGCATCCGCAGCCATGGTGCAGTCAAAATGGGATTGATCCGGGACGTCACTGAAGCAGCCAGCCGGCAGCACACACCGAAAGTGGCATTTGTGGCGCCGCCAGTGGACTACGTGGCGTCAAGCGGCAAGACGGTGAAGGCAAGCGATATTGATCTGCTGGTGCGCGCGATGTCCATGGGCAAGCTGCATCACGCCATGATGGGCACGGCAGCGGTCGCCATTGGGGCTGCCGCCGCGGTTGCTGGCACGCTGGTCAATCTGGCTGCTGGCGGTGGCAATCGCGCGGCAGTGGTGTTTGGACATCCGTCCGGCACCTTGCGGGTGGGCGCCGAAGCGATTCAGTTCAATGGAGAATGGACTGTCCGCAAAGCCACCATGAGCCGCAGTGCACGCGTACTCATGGAAGGCTGGGTGAGGGTGCCGGGCGTGTGATCGTCTGCCAGCGAGGCCCGGCAAGTCACCACCTGGTGGTTACGCGAGGTGATCCCGGCCAGATGATGAGTCCAGCCAGGTGGAGTCAGTCAGTCGAGGTCAGGATCTGTTGCGCAGCCTGTAAATGTTCTGCCGCTTCATGTCCAAGTGTGGTCAGGAAACCACCGTCCTCATGCTCCACCAGTTCTTTATGGTAAAGACGTTTGGCCGCTGCGATAATCGCTGCATCGGCGCTGCTGTGAATCTTCAAGCCAACTCGGGCGCTGCTCAGATCGAATTTGAGCAGCAGTTCCATTTCCTCAATCAGGTTTTTGCTCAGCTGCATGATGTCCCCTTGTGTCGTGGTGTTGGTAGAATTATTGATTATCGACACGGGTGTTATCATCCCACGAAAAAGCGTACGAGTGGAAGAAATTGGCACTGAGTTAATTTGCAACGAATTGTAGCCAGCTATGGGTGATACCTGAGGCGCCGGTTATAGTCCGTAGAACCCGATCGCCTGCATCAAGCATGGGGATAAAAAAGAGAAAAACCATGCACAACACTCCACCACGCGCGTCAGGGCGCAGCCATTTCATTGGCGCATTGTTTGTCGTCCACGCGCTTGTTTTCACCAACTTTACCCAAGCCCAGGATCAAGTGCCGCGGTTGGTGCGTGTCAGTGAAAGCCAGGCCGATATTACTCTGGACGGACGCCTGGATGAAGACGTTTGGCAGCGCGTCCCGGCCATTGATGGCATGCGGGTCGTTGAGCCCGATACGCTGGGGCCAGCAACATTGCGCACCGATACCCATATCTTTTATACCGAGCGCGGCATTTACGTCGGTGTGATGAACCATCAGGATCCTGAGACCCTGGTTGCACGCATGACATCGCGTGACACCCGGCTGGAGCGCGATGGTTTTGTTATCAATATAGATCCCTCTGGTGAAGGCCTTTACGGTTACATGATGCGGGTGAATCTGGGCGGTTCCAAAACCGATGCCACGATATTGCCCGAGCGCCAGATCAATGTTCAGTGGGATGGTTCCTGGGATGCGGAAACCAGTGAGGTAGACGGTGGCTGGGTTGCTGAATTTTTTATTCCCTGGACCATGATGGCGCTGCCCAATATCTCAGGTGATACACGCCGTATTGGTATTTATACCGAGCGGCAGGTGGGCCACCTGAATGAGACCTGGTCATTTCCGCCGTTGCCAACAACCGTCAATGAGTTTCTCTCCGCCTACCACGAAATTGAACTGGATGCGATTGAGCCCAGTGCTCAATTGACCTGGTATCCCTACCTGTCGGCTACCCATGACGGGGTTCGCGACGAATCTGAACTGCGCACAGGTCTGGAGATTTTCTGGCGTCCGACAACCAATACGCAGCTGTCGGCCAGTCTGAATCCGGATTTCGGCAATGTCGAGTCGGACGATGTTGTGGTTAACCTGTCTGCATTTGAAGTCTTTTTTCCTGAAAAGCGGGCGTTTTTTCTGGAAGGGCAGGATGTTTTTAATACCTCGCCGCGCAACCAGAGTGCACGTGGCCCGGGGGGGCCCACCACGCTGTTGAACACCCGTCGAATTGGCAGCGCAGCTCTGTTCGATCTGCCCGGCGATGTTAACACCATAGCCACAGACGTCAGTGCACCCACTGATTTGCTGGGCGCCGCAAAATTCACCGGACAGAATGGCGCCTGGCGCTACGGCACACTGCTTGCGTCTGAGGATGACAGTGAAATTCGGGGCGTTGCACTTGATGGGTCGCGGGTGAAAATTGAAGCGGAAGGCCGTGACTTCAGTGTTGGTCGGCTGTTATACGAAGATACCGCCGGTGGCGCGCGTCGCTCCATTGGCTGGATGGGCACCTCGGTATCGCATTCACAAATTGATGCGGTGGTGAACGGCGTGGACATGCACTATTTTTCCGCGGATGCGCGTTGGGTGTTTGACGCTCAGGCAGTCAACAGTAATGTTGATGGTGTCAGCGGTCAGGGTGCTTTTGCGGATATCATTTTTCAACCCATTCGCGGCCGACAGCACCGAATCGCCGCTGGCTATCATGATGATAAACTTGAGCTCAATACCCTGGGTTTCCTGACACGAAATGACCTGATGCACCTGGATTACAACTACACGCGTAATGAGTCCGATGTTGAGGGATTGCGGTCACGCAGAACCAGCATTTTTAATTTCAACCAGTGGAACGGTAATGGTGATTTTGTTCGGCAGGGCATTTTTGCTTCACGCAACTATACTTTTTTGAACAATCACTCCATGTCGGCCAGCGCGCGTTATTATCATCGTCGTGTTGATGACCGCCTGGGCCGCGGCAGCGGCGATTATTATACGCCCGGCCGGTGGCAGTTTGTGCTGGGCTGGGATACGGATCCTTCGCAAAAGCTGGTTTACAATGTCAACATTGATGCCAACACAGAAGATCTGGGTGAGCGCAATACCACAACCAGTGCTGGTATAACCTACCGGCCGGTGGATAATTTTTCATTGCTGGCGGAAGCTGCATACACGGACAGGGAAGGTTTGCTGGTGTATCGCGGCAATGGCCGCTACACGAGCTTTGAGGCGACGCAGTGGTCGCCGAAAATCACCTTGAATTATTTTATCAATGCACGCCAGCAGATTCGCTTCGGCATGCAATGGACCGGGCTCAAAGCGTTTGAAAATAAATTTCTGCAAGTCAATCCCGACCGTATTGAGGAGTTGCGTGAAGTACCCAAACCCAATGCGAGCAGTGATAATTTCAGCATCAGCCGGATGACATTCCAGGCGCGTTATCGCTGGGAGATTGCACCGCTGTCGGATTTGTTTATTGTCTACACCCGAGGCGGCAACCTGCCGGGCAATACATTTGATGACTACACCGGGCTGCTGCTGGAAGCATGGCGTGAACCGGTGGTGGACACGCTGGTGATCAAATTGCGCTACCGGCTCGGGTCATGACCATCTGTCACGTTTTGTCGATAAAAACCGGCGCACGCTTGTCGAAGTGCGCCGCAACTGCCTCTTTCTGGTTGTCTGAACCCATCAAGGCAAAGATCACCTCTCGTTCGGCGGCAAATTGCCCGGCAGCCTCAGTACTGGCCTGACGGTTGAACAGATATTTGGCGCCTCTCACGGCATCCGGATTATGAGCGGCGATAGTTGCGGCAAGTGCCATGGCATCGTTTAGCGGGTCGTCCGCCAGATGAGTGACCAGGCCGATCTCATGTGCCTCGCGACCACTGATAATCCTGCCAGTGAACACCAGCTCCTTGGCAATGTCCGGACGCAAAAGGCGTGACAATGTCAGGGTACCGGTCATGTCAGGCACAATCCCCCAGTAGATCTCGCGCACGGATAGTTGGGTGTCTGGGTGGGCAATCC
>Ga0307967_1002462_pt1 | contig 10732 bp, 6 predicted proteins | sample OrgLakmetagen648_FD_201828 | JGI IMG/M metagenome (GOLD analysis project Ga0307967, IMG submission 201828) | Saline water microbial communities from Organic Lake, Antarctica - #648 | ecosystem: Environmental > Aquatic > Non-marine Saline and Alkaline > Saline | place: Antarctica: Organic Lake...
TCCTCCTCCACGTTTTGGCAGGCCAGGGGAGAGTTTGCTGCCGCTGTTGCTGCTGCGCATGCTGTTGGGATGCTGGGACTGATCAAGTCCTTGTGGAGAGGCTAGCTGTTCGTACAAAGAAGCTAGGTGCTGTTATTATGCTTTTGATTCCTTCGCAGCTTTTTCCTCCTTCTTTTGCATCACTGTTCCCGTTCCTTGTCAATATCTACACGTGCATGCTTCTGCTGCTTTCTCTTCGGAAGTACAAGGTTTACATGATGAAAGGTCTTCACTCAAGAAGTATGACTGCTCGCCTGTTCATAAAGTAAATCAAGTTCATGATTGAAAAGATGGAGTTTGTTGTTCCTGGTGCATGTAGCTAAAAAAGCAGATACTTCCTGTCTGTGAAAATAATAACGCGTACTTCCTGCGGAGAGAAACCATCTGAGGGTGCGTGCAGTGAAAGAGAACATCTTTTCCATCCTGGACATCATCAGCAGCAAACAAGTCGCAAGTAGGGGAAGAGGTGAGATTCCAAGTTGCTGTTTCAAAGCAAAAGATGTGGACACGAAGTTTGAAACGAGCCGCACTGCAAATGACATTTCAAGGAAGGTCAAGGGGCATGTATCTGGGAAGCCTATAAGGAGGATGAGTGACCAGAGCTCTTTGTGCAGGCAGTGCGCACCACTGGTAATAAGTACGCGCTTTGCTGTTGCTGTTGCTCTTGGGTGGCCTTCAGATTAAGGTGTCCAAAACTCTAAATGTCTGTCCCTGAGGTCCACGACAAACCGACTGAGATCAATAGGCTCACAGTTCAACTGTTTCTGTTTAACATGTGTGATTGTGTCGAGCCTTCCATGGTTGAAAGAATGTGGGAGGATTAGCAGTCAGGAGACTTGAAGCTCAATCACATGTCAGCTTGCAAAATATTTCTCATCGTGGAACTGTTGGATTGGGTAAGGGAGTTGTACAGACGCATTGCAGCACGAAACCAGTTGAACTGCAGGGGCTCTAGGCACACTCTCGCACAACGCACCATGAAGGAGTAGTGTCTTTGACTCCGAGAATCCTTTTCAGCACTGTCAAAAGCAGCTCTCATTACATTTTCATGGGGGAAAACAATAACCGGGAACGCTTTTGGAGCAATTCTCTTTGAGGATAAAGGCCTATTCCAGCAAAAAACTCCAGAGTATGCCAGGCTGTATTCTATCCTTTAAAAGAGGGAAGAAGGCTCTTATCTTAATTTACAATCCAGAGGGAGATCTCTCTTTTATTGCATTGTCTAGTAGTGTCAAAATACACATAAAAAGCAGGGAAATTAGGTTACGATGCAGGTGTGAGCGTGGTGCGTGCATGTATGAAGGATGATCTATCCATGGAGGAACGGGAAACAAATGGCAATAATTAACGATGCTCGATGCATCATCATTGTACTTTTTCTCCACCACCAATCTTTTTTAGCTCGCAACAAATACACATTGACTTTAATCACATGCAAACAAATTACTCGCTCGCTCGCTGGCTCGCTCGCAACTACCCCACAACAGCAAAAATGGCCTGACGTACAAAATGCTCAATGCAAACTCTACAGGTAAATTACTTTGCTCAGTATAATAGGCAAAAACCAGCAAGAAGTTCTGTCAAAGAGCTCGCTCATTTCTGACAGTGCATATCGACCCAGTAAACTAACCTAACTCGCATACATCTCTCAATTCACCCGTGCATTTATCAGAACAAGCTGTGGTTCATTTTATTTCGGAAGCAGCCCGCGTCTGGAAGGGTTGCTGTTCACAATTCAGCTTGCCGCATCCTCATTTTCATTCATTTCCATTCAATAAGTGCACACGGAAACTAAAAGCCGGTTTTTATTCCTTGTCAGCAAAAGAGATGGCAACGCAACCATCGACCATCAGCAGTAGGGAACGATACACTTGTCTATGAGGTATTGCAAGCAGTCAGCATTTTCCCTGAAGCGGGACGGTTCCCTGAGAATGATGGCAGCATGTGCATGGTAGTGCCTGCAGAATATGGACGGAGCAGGAGTGAGGGACACAAGTGAAGTGCCTGGGTTTTGCAAGAGGGAATGGTTGGGCTCTGGCTAGTGAGAGCACTAATAATCAACTTCAGCATAGATTTTTGCATTTAAGAGGGACACATGGAACAGAAACATGCAGACCAAAAGCCAGACTGGGACACACAGGAAACAGAACATTATTCTGCAGATCAAAACGAGATCAATTGATCAGTCTCAGCTTGAGGAGAAAGCTGACTGCTCAAGGATCCTTGCCGTATTAGGATCAAGAGGCAACGCGCAAAGCGGCTGGTTATTGTTTGTCCGTGGCAAAACCATTCCAAATAGTGAACAAAAAGGGTCACTCACCTTGTATCAACAGACACTTTCTCCCAGCCCAGTTCGTTCAACTGGTCACACATCTTAATCTGCTGCTCGTGCTGAAAGTGGGAGACAGGCGAGTCATCAACCACAATTCCCTCACGCACGTGCATCTGCACACACAGGAGGTGAGTACGTGCACATTCGCAACGGCGGAAAGAAGAATTGAGAGAAATGGAGAGACGCGGACAACTCGCAGACTGTGTGGCACAGCGTTTTCATTTTTGAAAGGTCAACGATACCATCCGTCAGTCTTGCATGTTCCCATGTACTTAAATTAACACAATCGATGTCCGCACTTTACACCCCTTCCCCCCAGCACCTAGACACACCTTCTACTTACACCCCACTTACACCCTTCCCCCTCCGCCCCACAGCACCTAGACCACAACTTAAACTAACACCCCACGAACCCATGAACCCCTCCATTCCACAAACACACAACTTTTACATACACCTCATATACCCATTTACCCCCCCACATTCACACCTGAGAGTCGTTGTCAAACAGAACATCCACATCTCCAGATCCTGTTGCCTGCCTGCACGGCCCCTCCCTCTCCTCGCCCTCTCCGTCTGCTTAGGGTGCAAAGAAATAGGAAAATGAGGACAGCACCCAAATCCCATCATATTGTTAAAGGTAGGATGTGCCTCGCTACCCCACCCATCAGTGTTGCAGCTGGGTTGCAGCTAGCCTGGGTTGCAGCTAGCCTGGGTTGCAGCTAGCGTTTGTTAGGCTAGAACGTAACTGGGGCCATGTTGCTGCTGGATGCCAGGCCCAGTTTGGCCCAGTCCGCAATATTAAACTACCTAACACGAGGCTGACAAGTTGATGCTAGGTGCAAACGCCCCTCGAACCAAAACCAGCCTGTCAGTGCAATGGCGCAGCTGATACCTCCGGTTTCGTACAATGGAGCATGCGTTGAAACTGCTGAGTTCAGTGCGTAACACTTGAACTCCAGTTCTTGGAGTGAAGCAATTGACATCTCTCATATCATTCTTGCTTTTTAACTGTGCAACTCTCAAGTTTCTCCATCTTTTCATTTACGCGGTCCTCACAACTGCACAACTCAACTTCTGTCGTAAAACACATTTGTTTGTAGGCGCATGAACACGAGCATGACCCTCTGAATTGCACTGTCTGAAAAGCATGCTCGTTACATTGGCATGTGCAGCCCTGTGCCCTGTGCCCTGTGCCCTGTGTTAAGTGCCCTGTATTAAATGCCCTGTATTAAGTGCCTTGCATTAAGTGGCCTGTGCCCTGTGTCAAGTGCACACCTGTGCCTGCCGCTCCTGCAACATCTTGTACCAGAACCACATGAGGCATAGACCTGTCTCCGCTCGCCACAGGGGACCCGCCCATGGGCTGAGCTGCCTGGCTCTGCACCTGCTGCTGCTGCTGCTGCTGCTGCTGCTGCGTGCTGTTGCGGCCAACAAATGCTGTGGACGCCCAGGACAGGTCAGGGCCCACCAGACGTGCCTTTGCCGCGTGTTGTCTGCGGAACAATGATGACAAATTGGCCAGGGCCAGGCCACACATGGGGCAAGGGCACGCAAATAAAACCTGGCAGCTTGGGGTAGCATTGTGTGCTTAGACTCGCAGGACCTGGTATCTCAACAAGGGCAGGAGCAGGATAGGGCCCTCAGTCATGGCTCAGGCTCACGCACTGTCAACATCACGCACTGTCAACATCACGCACTGTCAACACTACGCACTGTCAACATCACGCACTGTCAACATCACGCACTGTCAACATCACGCACTGTCAACATCACGCACTGTCAACATCACGCACTGTCAACATCACGCACTGTCAACACTACGCACTGCCAACATCACCAACATCACGCACTGTCGACATCACGCACTGTCAACATTACACCTGCCAACATCACGCACCTTCCCACCACAAAAAAGTAGATGATGACCCCAAGAATCAAAGGCCACACCAAGGGCAGGAGAAGGCACAGCAGCAGCCTCCCGCCCAGTCCTCGAAAACGCGGGCGCGGCTTCTTTGCAGAGAGCAGGGTAGAGGGGGCTTCAGACCGAGCGAGCAACGCCCCATCTGAGCCACCCTGATGGTGACCTGCGTGTAGCTGGCCACCCTCCTGGTGCAGAACGCCCCCCACTGCACCAGGGCCGCTCAAGTTTGTGGGAGCACCTGGAACACCCTCTTGCTTTTGCCCCCCTCTTCCTGCTGCCTGCTCGCCGGCTGTGCCAGTGCACTCTCGTCCTTTGCATGAACTTTTCTCGTGTAGGATAGTGTCTTGATGCATACGCCTTGAGTTGCTGTGGGTGCTCATGCTGCAACCGTGCTTGGTGTGGCCGACCACTGAGGGGTAGTCGGCAGAGATGGGCTGGGGGCAGCACTTTTCAAACCTGTGTTGGTTGCGGTGGGAAGGTGAAGGCGCCTTGACATTGAGTCAGCGGAGGCGCTGTTGGTTCGTGAACGAGTGATCAGAAACGAAGATAGAAAGAAGACTCTGTGACACAGTCGTTGCAAAGCATGTTACAGGCTTATAAAACATTATAACACTTTGCATATTGAGCATGCAACAGGATTTTGGCATTGTACGGTTAAAATGTGGCGTAGTGGCCCAAAATGGTTAACCGGATGAATGAGTGATAAGTAATTTGTACTTTACTTATGCGTGTTACATTCGCCCCACCCTCAAGTGCTTGCGTCCTCGTAAGCATATCACAACTTTACTCAACCTATTCGGTTTTTACATGATAGAGGCTTTCGATTTTAGACGGAGTCCACTTGGAGGTAATGCGGCGAAGTGTAAAGCGTGCGCAAAAACCCCATTTTTGCGAGCCTGAGGACTCGAACCGAGAACCTCGGCTTCGATGCCAAATGTAGCGTAGTGGCCAAAAATGGTTAACCGGATGAATGAGCGATAACTAAATTGTACTTTACTTATGCATGTTACATTCACAGAAACCGTGCCGATTACTTTCCTTACCCAAAGCTCACTCATAGCACCTCATAGATTGCTTACAGCTGAGTGCCATACCACCACTGCAGTTTGATCGTTTGATGGCCCACTCAAAGCCTGTTGAAGAACAACAAGGATCACGCGCCAACAAACCTGTTCTCTCTCTCCAATGCAGCTGTACAGTACGGTACCATCCTGAAAAAAGCGCAAGCGTGTATTTGTGCTTATATGTGTGCATGTGCGTATGTGTGTATGTGTGGGCGTGTGTGTCTGCGTGCGTTTGCATGTAAGTGCGTATGTGTGTGCATGTCCACAGTAAGATTGGTGTATGCATGTGTATGGGTGCGTGCCTTATTACTTATAACGTGTGTTTGTGCACATGTCCACATCTCAGTTGATGATGATTTAGCAAACAGGTTTGAACCGTGATCAAACCAACTGTAGAACGAGAGTTCACAATAACAACCAAAAAGGGTGCTCTTCAATGCACAGGCATGCTCCTGCTTCAACAAAAGACAAGGGCAAGAGTATGGTCTAGAATGCTCCGGAACAGAAGCAACAGCCTGTTTGTGTAAGTGAATTTACGCACACAGGCAGGCATTGATAGCACACGTTGTAGACAGAAGCAGTCCTGGATTCCACCTGAATGATGTCTCTTAGACTATAGGGTTTAGGGTTTAGGTTTTACACTTACGTACACTGTTACACTGACGTAGTTGAGCAAATAATCTCACAGGCCGTGCGATATTACAGCGAGTGTAGGTTTGGCCAGACCACACAAATACAAGTAATTTGGCAGGAACATCTTCAAACATGTGTGTTTTCTGCATATAAGGCAACCTTAGTGATCTGCAGTTCCATGCTTACGAGCTGCCTGAGCTGCTCATGCCTGTGTGAACTGAGACCTCAGAGCCATGATCTACGTTAGTGAGAGGCATATTTTGTCAACACACACACACGTTTGCGACGCACCTGTCATTGTACACGTTGGCAAAAAGCGCGCGGCACTTGAAGGCAGACAGCGCGGTGTAAAAGGGTAGTGCAGGGCTGCAAGTTGTTGAGAAAGGGTCATAGATTAATAGGACTGCCCTGGCGAGCTTAGCTCGATTGCTAGGCCACGAAGCTCCTCAAGGCTGTCTATACACTTGTACACGTCAACACCCTTCAACAAAAACGACCCTGAAAACTGCTGTATCAAGCACCTATCTGTAAAATAAACATCGACGAAAAACGATGATAAAAAGAGAGCGCCCTGAGATTGTTGGTCAGTCTTTTTAAGTTATGTGCACACCTCTTAGCTATTGTACATGTTTAATCAAGCGCTTGTTCTCAACGCCACATACGTGCTATGAATATTCAACATGCTTAAAACCTAAAAACACAGGGCACTCACTCGCACAGCGTGGCTAAGAGGGGCTGGCCTTTGTAGAACGAATCAGCCAGCATGAGTTGGAGACCACTTTTCGAAGCCAGAGCTGGCACCATGCTGTTAAAGCAGGAGGCAAAGACAGAGGAGGGCATCCTGTGCGTGTTGTGTGTTTGAACGAGTAAGCAAGAGAGGAGTTGGGGAGGGCATCCTAAGTGTGTCATGCGTTGGTTTCGAATGTGCTGCTTCAAGCAAGAGGCCTTTCCTCTTGCTTTTAGCATTAAGCGTACTGTGCTTTCTAACAAGCGCATTATGTTGGTTTCGAATGTGCTGCTTCAAGCAAGAGGCCTTTACTCTTGCTTGTAACATTAAGCGCAATGTGCTTCTGACATGCGCCTTAGGTTGGCTTTGAATGTGCTGCTTCAAGCAAGAGGCCTTTACTCTTGCTTTTAGCATTAAGCGTACTGTGCTTTCTGACATGCGCCTTATGTGGGACGTTGCAGGAGTGGCAGGAGGTGATGCAAGAATGGGCTTAGCATGGGAAAGCTCAGGGCGGAACGCATAATTTTGCAAAAATTGCCAGGGCTGGTGCTGACGGACCCATCGTGAATGTGTGCATGACGGACGACAGCAGACTGATTTCCCTATACTATCCCCTGCGATATGTGACTTTTCTCTTCCAGCAGGTCAGTTATTTCTCACCAAGTTGTAAGTGTCCCTTTATGCCTACTGGCCCAATGATTAATTGCTCACGCACACACATACAGTAAGTGTTAGCCAGAAGCACAATCACATACCTCCACGAGCCAAGATGGGGCGTGGCGACAGAGATGAAGCACACGGCTTCAAGAGGGACCGCCCTGCAAAGAAAAAAGAAAGAGCTTTTGGTGGGAAAAAGACTCATGGATGGCAAATAGAAAAGGTGAATAGCGGGCATTTCGACAGGATACAGTTCTGAAAAAAGGGCCTACACACACATTGGAATCGAGACGCACTTACTAAATTGCTTTGTGTCTTTTGGGCAATTATGATGACACCATTGACAGAGAAGTGATGCAGGAAGAGATGAAGGAGAAAATGAAGAAGAAAAAGAAGAGTAAAATAGCAAACTATTTCACCACAGAGGGCCGATGGAGCTTGTCACTGACTTCAACCATGTCTGCGCACAAAGCACAACATCCGTGCACCTTAGCAACACATCGTCTTGGCTGTACTCACAGCGCACGTTCACCCACGCTGTCTACACACAAACATAAAACCTGCACTGCACAAAAACACACACACACACAGCTAGACACAACGGGCACGGCTGCACAGGCTAACACGCAAACATGCATGGCTACACACTCTTCACACAGAACAGCACCTGGGGGGCAAAGCAGCCTCGTTGGCTCCAGCAATGACTGTGCCTGCAGCTGCTGCTCCTGGTGCTCGACTGTTTTGCCCAAGCACCGGTGCTGCTGCTGCTGCTCTTGCAGTCTGTTCAGGCAATGGTAATGGTGGTGCTGCTTTCTCAAGTTGTGACCGACCCGCACCACCACCAAAGTCATCAACTGCTACCCGCACATCAGCATGCGTGCGTGCACCAGGGTTTTGGAGGTGGGCTGCGTGTGTCGTGGGTGCGTGGAATGTAGCTGAGGGGCTAGCAGGCCCAGGGCTGCCACTCCGGCTGATAAGGGACTCGTTGTTGGGGGCCTGCTGTGCGTGATCTGATGGCTGTGCAAGCCAGCCTGCTGAGAACAGCAGCCCAGCAGCGTAGCGCGCTATGAGACCACCAAGAGAATATGAGACGAAACTGATCTTTGTCACTGGCCGGTCAGCAGTTTCCAGGCTGTGAACTGTGCGCACGACGTCTGCTGCAAGCCTGTTCGTGTGTGTGTGTGTGTGTGTGTGTGCGCGCGACATCTGCCACATGCCGTGCTTTTGTCTGTGCACGTGTTTGTTGTACTTCATCGGTGGGAGCATGTTTTTCTTTTAATGTGCTTTCAGCCATCTATGCTGCTTCCTTTCTTGCACAGACCACCTTTTTGCTGGTCCTCTCAAGCAAGAATAATTGGATGTTATAAGTTGTGATAAAAAGGATGTAAGTCGTCACTAAAGGTGATATGTAACTTGTAGTTACCGAACGTTACCGTACTCACCCCCCCGTAAAATGACGTTCACACTGGTTTTACACCAACACACACACACGCACACACACACACACACTCACACGCACCAATTCCAACCCACACACACAGAGACACCCCCAGACACCCCCACAAACACCCACACCCACACACATACCCCCCCACGCACACTTTGTAAAGGAGATGAACGGTCTCAATTCACTCATTCTTGTTTACACCGCTCACCTGATGCCGCACTGATCTATACCCTCGTAAGTCAGGTGACCTTTGCTATGCTCATTCACTTTCGAGTTGAGGACTTTCACAGTTGAAGTGGGGCCCCCTAGTTGGGCGTGCATCAGGCGCTCCAGCTCAGCAACACTCTGTGAGTACGCAGCATTGTCTTATTAAGTGATACAAGGAATGCAGCTGTGAGCATGGAGCTTTTTGAACTTTTTGAGGGCGTGAGGTGTGCGAGAGCAAGCTTAGATAGGAATTTAAGAGGCTGGGGCACCGTGACGGTGATTTAAGCAAACATACACCTGGGATGTTGCTTCATGGAAGGCAAGTACAACAATGCTGGCACATGATTCGTGGGGTTTGGTGGAGGTCAAGTGCATATGTTGATCACAAATTGTAGAGCAAGACAGACGAAGCTGCCGTAGCAGGGTCACTTAGCGAACTTAGCGCTGCTTCTAGAGCAACTGCTTAAATTAAAAAGCTTGCACAACGGTCTAAGCAAGTGCTATCGACTCAGCACTTAGCACACGGCTTCAACGATTCTTGCAGGACTGGTACTCTTCACTGTGTGTCAATTCGCTCAAATTAAGAATCACCTGGGGTCTTCCCCAAAGTCCGTGGTGCAGCACAAACAAATGAACAGGCACCGCAGGTTCAGCCACGGGGCTCTCCTTCACCATTTGAGAGCAGCACCTGTAAGTGCAATTGAAAGTGTGTACGAAGGGTGAGTGCTTAATTGTGTGTACGTGTGTGTGCATGTGTGTGCGTGCGTGTGTGTGTGTGTGTGCGTGTGTGTACGTGCGTGTATTTTTGCATGTGCGCGTGTGTGTATGTGCGTGTGTGAGCGTGTGTGTTTGTGTTTGCGCGTGCCTGTGCGTGCATGTGTGTACATGTGTGTATGTACGTGCGTACGTGTCTGTATAAGAGCGTGCATGTGTGTATTCTTGTGTGTGTGTGGTGTGAGTTTGTGTGTGTCTCTCTGTGTGTGTGTGTGTGTTGTGTGTGTGTGTGTGTATGTGTGTGTGTGTGTGCGAGTGTGTGTATGTGTGTGTGTTTGTGTGTGCGTGTGTGGCTGTGTGTGTGTGTGTATGTGTGTGTGTGTGTGTGTGTGTTTGTGTGTGTGTGTGTGTGTGTGTGTGTGTGGGTGTGGGTGTGTACGTGTGTGGTTGTATGAGTGCGTGAGTGTATATGCAATACCTGTGCTAAGCAGCTTGCCGGAACAAGGTAATGCAAATGGTTTACCTAGATAAATTTGACATTTTTAAAATTCAACATGGGCCGCTTGCCTAAGGTGTGTGTGTCATTTAGTCACTAAGCACTAAGAGACCTCCCTTTTGGCTTTTTGACCATTACACAACTCCCTGTGTGTCAGGGTTACGCTGTGAAGAAGAGGGGAAAGGATGAGACTGGACCAGCTCTTGAAACCGTTCATTCTGAGCACGCCAGTGAGCAGCAGCCACAGCCGCATTCACAGCAATCTGTACAACCTGCTGAAGACAAGCAGCCTATACCAGATAAATCTGATGATGGAGATGCCGGCCCCGAGACACGAGGGCAGGTGTTGCAGCGGCACAAGAGAGTGAGTGTAACACGCACGCACGTGCACACACGCACAAACACACACAGGCGCACACAGGCACACATACACACACATGCGCACGTGCACGTGCACACACACACACACACACACACACACACACACGCACA
>Ga0307967_1002464_pt1 | contig 10724 bp, 16 predicted proteins | sample OrgLakmetagen648_FD_201828 | JGI IMG/M metagenome (GOLD analysis project Ga0307967, IMG submission 201828) | Saline water microbial communities from Organic Lake, Antarctica - #648 | ecosystem: Environmental > Aquatic > Non-marine Saline and Alkaline > Saline | place: Antarctica: Organic Lake...
GATGCACACTCTGTGTGTTGTCCGCCAAAAAGCTCCACTAACAGGTACAAGGCCACAATCCATCAGAGTTGTGCACCGCTTTCATTGTAGGCCCTAGGTTGTCACTCTCATGTTCAATCACAAGAGCATCAGGGAAATCCTCCTTTCCGAATCACATTATTTCATCCATGTGATCTTCCTGTTGGTCCTCACTCATCCCTTCTACTGCCTTGATTTCAACCCTTGCAGCCGCTGCCCCCTTGAAAGATGTACAGGACGCCTTAGACCTGGGGCAGGGAAATCCTGTTGCAGAGGTTCTGCAGGCGTATGCACAGGTGCGCAGCACACGAACCGCTGATGGGAAGGGCTTGAGAAAGGAGGGAGAGGTGGAGCTCCACCCGCGTGCTGGGCCAAGTTCCTTGCCTCGACCGGTGCCTGAGCTTGTGCAGGTCTTCATGTCCGTCCTGGTGGACCGGACGTTTGAAAGCGATGGCAGCGTAGCGGGTCTGGCGGCTTGGGTGAAAAATGCCTGCAGCAACAGCAGTAGCGACGGCTGCCTTTCTTCTGCCCTGATCAATGATGAGCATACAGCCAGCCCCCCGGAAGCTTTGCCCTTGCATCGTTCGTGTGCAGCAGCAGGCAGCGTAAAGCCACGCGTCACAAAGAGCAGCATGGTAGACAAGCCAAGGCTTGCTGGGCAGAGCGCAATAAATGCAGCAGCCCCAGCAGCGGCAGCAGCATCCCAAGCAGCAGCAACAACCCCATCAGCAGCAGAGTACGAAGCCCGAGAGCTGGAGCTGCTTCTTGTGTTCCTCTGTAAGCTGCGCGCATCTTTCCAGCAAGCTGGCAAGAGCAATAGCGTCCTCCTCCACTTTTACTTCCACTCCCACACACAGCTGCATGTGCTGCTCACTCGCTGCATGCGGCTTGCAAGCAAGCACACCGGCAGTGACGTGTACGAGCAGCTGATGTGGCTGCCAGAGCTGCTAGGGATGAGAACAGGGATTCCAGGGGAGCAGCAGATGCACAGCACCCTTGAGGCAGAAATGGCCAGGTGAGGCTCTTGAGGATGCCTTCTACTCTCTCTCTCTCCCTCTCTCTCTCTCTCTCTCTCTCTCACTCTCTCTCTCTCTCTCTCTCTCTCTCTCTCTCTCTCTTTTTCTCGCTTGCACGTGCACGTGCACGTGCACGTGCACACACACACACAATCTACTTTGACCGATTCCAAATAGTAGTCCAGAATGCAAGTTCCTGAAACTGCCTCACTGCAGGTACATAACGAAGTGGGAGGGGACGGACCTTGCTACTGCCACCCAACAAGTGTGGGTGTGTGGCAGAGACAAGTTCTCCTGGGATGGGTTTGGGTGGCCACTCACAGCTGAACCTCCTGGCGCTGCCCAGAGCGCAAAGCAGTCCGAGAGCCTGCCCCCTACTGTTTTGTGGTTAGCCTTCCATCCTCGTCTGCACAGCAGCAGCAGCAGTGCCAGCACCGCCAGCTTCCTGCCAGACCCAAGCACGATCCCTTTAGACTTACGGCTCAAAGATGCCGCCACACCTGAGAAGCTGCATGCAATGCTGCAGCAAAACGTCTGTGCCATGCAATGGCTCAGTGAAAGAATGACCGACCTCAGCCCCAGCATCTGCCAGTTGCCCATTTCCAAGCTGCACATCACCCTTCCATTCAGCAGTACACATCCAGTGACAGCCACAGTATCGGCTGTGAATAATCAAATGGTAGCAGCTCCAGCACAACCAGCAGTAGATCTAGTACCAGAAGCAGAAGCATCAGGAACAGACGCTTTGGACGCTTTCATCAGCACAGTAAAGGCTTCAGCGCTTCTGTCGCGCTTCATGGAGATTCAGAGCTTCCTTGTGGACCGTGTCTACACCCGCACCCCACTGCAGCGAGCAATGGAAGACAGGGACAACTGTTGCATTGTGCGGAAGCAGGTGGGTGTCCGATTGGTGTGACTTCAGCGTTTGGGTGCATCCTGGTGTTTGCAGCACGAGCCACAGGCACAGGCATGCTGCACTTGGCTTTTTTGCCCGCGTGTCCTTCTGTCCTGGTCAGGACGGTTTCAGGTTGTCATGAATGCAAGGTAGGCGTCAGTTTGGCGCCACTTGCCCTTTTCTGTGTGTGTATGTGTATGTGTGTCTGTGTGCTGGCGAGTGTGCTCATTTGCAGCACGCGCAGCAGGTGTAGTGGCAAATGGTCTCTCCTGCCGTTTTGGCTCGCACTGTCTGCCCAAACCTACTTTCTGGCACCTCAAAATATAATGTTGTTTGACGGCACCCGCAAGCCCCAATTCACCGTGCTTGCAAGATTTGAGCAGCAAAAATCAGCATCTGGATATCTCACAAAGTTAGGAGCAAATGTGCTTGCCAGTTCAAGTGTTATATCAGGCAGTTATAACCACTGCCCACATCAGTTCAGGAAATGGAGTCCAGTTGGTACCATGTAATGATTAGCTCTTCCACCACAGACAAGAAGAATAGAGTAATGTGGACCAGGAGGGTTGCACATCTGGGCAAGTTTAGCAGCATAGTTGTCAGAATGCACATGGAGCTTGAAGGCAAGCTTCTTAATTCCTTGAAAATCAGGATCCGGCTTGTTAAAAGGCTCCAATATGTTGAGTGCTGTAGATGGTGGCACCCACACCTAAGTGGTTAATGCAGAGAGCAGTGGAGTTCCCTTGAACAGTGTGCTGAGATGTGGGTTGCTGTCTGTCTTTGTGCAGTGTTTGGCTTGTTATGGGGTTCGGTGTCCTCACATTGCTTAGGGCACCGTTTATAAATATATCTTTATTGGACATCACATTGGTTGCACTCAGTTTAAGTCGCCCACATGGTGTCAATGCATGCAAACTTGCGCTGTACTGCATATAAGCAGGTAGGAGGCACGCAGGCATGCTCACGTGATGCTGATATGCTCTCTTTCTCTCTCTCTCTCTCTCTCTCTCTCTCTCTCTCTCTCTCTCTCTCTCTCTCTCTCTCACTCACCAGAAATTGCATTAGACGTTGCGCGTTGCTTGCCTTTTGCCCGTGTGCAAGCACAAACCTTGCGAAAGATTTTGCAAGTCTGATAAAATTAGCAGCCAGAGAGTGCTAGGTAAACGGTGTGAGACATTCGTGCTGTTTGCATCTGCAGGCAGCAGAGACGCCATACCTGCCTAATGGCCTGTCAGTAGGCTTTTTTGATGGCGCCTTCTGCCAATTTCTACATTCTACGTGGGATCTCAAAGAGGGTGACAGCCTGTGGCTTTCCCCATGCCCAGACGGTATTGATCGTTGCCAGCAGCTGGACACTGTTCAAGTTCGAGGCCTACCTATCAATGTGAAGAAGGTAGGATCATGCGTAGTTTTTTACCTGTTTTGTGGTAGGTGCTGCTCACGCACACGCACACATGCACTCACACACATACGCATGCACATGTACACACAAATACACATTCTGAAACACGCGCAGCAGCAACAACGTCAGCAACAGGTCGAGCTCCTCCACACAGACACCTTAGAAGTGGACTACCTGCAGGCGCCCTACAACAAAGCACGCAACAAGGCTTACCATGCCAGTGAGCAGCCTTATTTCCTGCTGGGCACCGGCAACAGCAGCAAGGCGCTGCTTCAACGGGCTGACTTTGCTGTGGCAGAGAAGACGGGCATAAATATTGCTGGCTATACCCTGAAGGTGCGTGCGTTGCTGCCAGTGGAGCATGTTCTTTGCCTTAGAGGGTCAAGAGGCGATGCCGTTGGCTTCATACGTGCCCTGTCAACCAATGCTGTTCATGCCAGGTGAGCACTTGTATTATCAATTATCAACAAACCTACTCAGGGGCCGAAGATGAGGGCCAGCCAGATTGTCTTGTCCTTCACCCTCCTGATTTCCACAAATCTTCCTGTTCCTTTTTTGCAATGAACAAAGTAATTCTAGAGCTCAATGCCAAAAAGAATCCATATTCTAAAAGATGTAGGGAGTGCTTTCAGGCCTACTCAAGCTTCTGCTCGCTGCTTGAAAGAAATGAACCTCAAAGGTGTCTCGAAGATGCAAGACACAACACATTGCATTTTCCTTACTCAACAGGGTGTGAGGCAGCGTCAAATATAAACAGAAAAGGCATGCTCCTTGCTTCCCTCATCAGTACCTTAATCTGCATTGCTTGTGTGTTACTCTTCACTTGCAGCGTGTGTGTGCAAGGTTGGAAATGGTGGAGGAGTGCCGGCCGGCCGCGCAGCTTCTAATGCTGCCCAGTGCTGAGCTGCACTCCCGTAGCACCCCTCCTCTTCACGACCAAGCTGCAGACGTTGCAGGGGAGCTGATGCAAGAGCTGCTGGGGCTTGACAGTAGGAACGATAATCAGAGGGCTGCTTTGTCTGGCGTGCTGGCGCCTGATGGGCCAAGGCTGCAGCTGCTGCAGGGGCCTCCGGGTGAGTGTGGTCTTAATGTTGGCAACCATCAAGTTCCAGAGGCCGCTAAGATCTCCGACACTGAGTTGCTTGTCATTGGTTATTATGGCAAGGGACCAAAACAACTTCCGGATGGGGGTGCAAAAAGTGCAAATCTGAAAAACCAAGATTAAAATATCTTTCTTTTTTTGTAGTTTGTATTCAGATGTTGCTAAATCAAAGAATTCAACCAGGTGAAGATTCAATATTGAATCTTGAAAATTGAAGTTTGGTATAAATTGCGGCGAAGTACAGACAGTGTTTTTTCTTTCATTTCTTATCGTCCTACATTATGTATCCTGGGCTCCCTTGGATGATGCCAGGCTTCCAGCAGGCTTCTGCCAGCACATCTGGTAAATCAGAATCATTGCCTGTCGATTCCTGGCGGTCTCCCCTGGCGGTCTCCCCCAGGCCTGGCTCACCTGCACCAGGATTCAACTGTCTTTACACAAGGATGACCCCCAAAACGCGCACAAATCGTGGACATGACAGTCCCTCCGAGTGCCATCGCACTGCCAGCGTTCTGATACAGTCAGAGTAGCAGCTGCACCACTGGGCTTGCATCTTGCATCTTGCATCAACAATTAGAAACGAAAAAATTTACTATTTGTACTGCATCGCAATTTATACCGAACTTCAATTTTCAATATTGAATCTTCAGCATTGATTTTTCAGATTTGCACTTTTCGCACCCCCATCCGGAAGTTGTTTCGGTTCCTTGCCATAAATACTGTTTGTGGGAATGACTTTCTCGGCGCACCCTTCCTTGCATTGCTGCTGTTACGAGACATATTTTGACGAAGGCTTTCTTCTAGTAAATTTTCATGGCCACCTGGCAAAATTTCTTCCAACGCTGTTCACCCATGAACACACTTGCAAGCAGGAACTGGCAAATCCGAGACAATGGCACTGGCAGTGCTGCTTGCGGCCGCCACATCACTAAAGAAATCAAAGGTATGCTGTTTTGACCACTGTGGGAAATGGGAAAGAAAGGCCATCCTCTGTTCCTTTCTAATCTCTTCTCAGTAGATCTCTGTATAGTAGTGGTGTGGTTCGCATGCCAATCCGACCTCATCAACCGTACCAAGAATAAAGGGTGTATCCCCCTCACGTTTTGCCACAGGGTCTGGTCATTCTCATCTCCTCCATCACGCGCGGTGCTGCAGCTAACCTTCAGCAACGTGTCGAGGCAAGGAAGCACTTGCTCGGTGAGCTGCAGTGCTACGTGGTTGTCGAGGCTTTAAAAGAGGAAGACAGAGCTATACGACCCTGCCCAGCGCCGTTAAGCAGCGGACCACGAAAGGGCCAGCTTTGCGGGACCAAGGCACGGCCATGTTCCGCATTTTGTGGCATCCACAAGACAAGCTCAAAGACTGAGCAACACAGGTGCGTATTGTTGGGTATGTTAATTACTAAGTGTACGACATCAGACCTCGCAGCCAATATGTTTGTTGTACAGGAGTTTGAGCTGTATGTTGCATGACACATCCTTTTGATCAGTTGTGGGTCTGGTTAGAAATGACAGCCACTCACACGCTCAGCAACTGAGGCTCTCCTGTTGGATATTCCTATTCGTTACGTCAATGGGATCCCTTGTGTTTTTTATTGCAGAGTGTACGTTTTGTGTGGTACGCCAAACGATCAACTCAAGTTTTCACAAGAGCCTGGCGCCCACAACCTATTTGAGAGGTAAGGAGGAGAAGGTCTCTTGCTGTTCCTTAAAAACTGGTCGCACAACTCGCCTGCAAGTCTCATTTTCTACGCTGTACAGGTTCCAAAACATTTGCTCATTGGGGGTGCTGCAATTGAACCTTATAGGGTCTGACACCCTCTGTATACTTGGTTGCGCAAGAGGCTTGTTAAATACAGTACATTCACCTACCAGCCAAATACGGTTGTGGTTAGCAACTTAATTATCTTGCACAATCTTAACTCTGCTTACTTCTTGCAACTGGCCAGGGAGAAAGGGGCTGGCTGGCTCTTTATCGACGAGGTGTGTGGGAAAAGGGCCAGAACCGTAAGCAGGACTGGGTCATAAGGACGTTGCATGGCCCTCTTGTGGCTGCTCAAAGAGCCATGCCTTATCCACACCTCAGAGGACTTGGCTTGCCTCAGCAGATCAGTTGTTCTGCCTCATAGTAGTTTTAATGCCATACTTGTCTGCCTAATCTCGTTCATCTCCTTGGCTGACCATCCTTTGAACACTGTAATTTCAGGGGAGCCAAATGTCAATGGCCCCGTTGCTCGCACTGGCATCCATGCTGCAGCCAGACAGGGGAAGGCTGTTTGTTGGTGGGGATCATAGGCAGCTTCCCTGCATCCAGGTAATATTTGCTTTAAGTAGAAACAAACAAAGATCACAGCTGCAGTCCGCTAACCGATTTCAAGCGGTGCAACACGAAAGCCTTATAAAATGCAAGCCTCGTCTCTAATCATCAGTCATTTAAACTTTGTTCATTGAGGTTTATTGCATTCTGGTGTGCTCAAGGCAATGATTTGACAAAGACAGACCATTGTTGTCCTACCATGCACTAGGCTTATGACAGCAGCGCGGACCTGAGGCCCTCATTCCTGCGCTACATGCCTTACCACACCGCGTACGATTATCTGCTTGAGATTTACAACCAAGCAGGTGAGGTAGTTGCATGCGTTGGAAGGGGGCTAAGTTGATTAGTAGGTTTGGTTACACTGGTGCAAATGCGCTCTTTGCTTACGCGTGCTTATTTGCGCTTATGCATTTGCAACCAATCATTCCTCACCGTCTTTTACGTCCTAAGGTGCTACACGCGTGGACAAGAGCTGCCTAACCAAAAGTTACCGTCTTCCCTGTGTCCTCCGCTCCCTCATCTCTCCTATTTATACACTAGACAGCATCAAATTGACGGGACGTCCAGCAGCAGCACAGGTCAGCCAACAACAGCATGATGAGAAAGGCCCGTTGTCTGCAGCCTTCAGAGCGATTTGGCAAGCACCTGAAGGTCTGTTCCTGGTCTTGCATGAAGGGAAGGGAGATGGCAAGCGCAGCAACTTGGAGCTGCAGATCATTAAGCAGATGCTGGCTGCCAGGGAGGGTCAGACTAATGGGGTTGAGGCAGGAGAGGCAGTGGGCATCATTGCCCCACACAAGCTGCAGAGAGCTGATTTGCGGGATTTGGTTGCTGATATGGATGGAGTCTGTGCAAAGACAGTGGACGAGTATCAGGTCTGTGCAAAGACAGTGACAGTGTGTGAGGTTCAGTCTGTGCAAAGACAGTGACAGTGTGTGAGTATCAGTCTGTGCAAAGACAGTGACAGTGTGTGAGGTTCAGTCTGTGCAAAGACAGTGACAGTGTGTGAGGTTCAGTCTGTGCAAAGACAGTGACAGTGTGTGAGGTTCAGTCTGTGCAAAGACAGTGACAGTGTGTGAGGTTCAGTCTGTGCAAAGACAGTAGACGAGTATCAGGTAAATTCTGCGTAGGTGGAGAGGAAATAAATGACTTGGTTTACCAGCGTTACAACAGACATTGTGTGTCGTTGTAAAATTGAACACCTGGATTCTGAAAGAAAGGATTTTGCTTTGTGTCATCATTTGCACAACTCTTGATACACATATCACAATCGTATTCAATCGTATTGTACCTTAGCGCGCACTACCATCATACTGTGCTTTTGCAACAAACAAATACGTGACCAACATCTTTAGCTCGATATGTCACCTGAAATTGGGACTCTTTTTGTTGACCGTGAAATGCAGGGACAACAGGCCCCTACGATCATCTTCTCGTCAACTGTATCTGACCTCCGCACACTTTCCGCCAACGAAACCTTCTATGCTTCAGCCAACCGGGTTACAGGTGTGAGAATTTGTGCGCTCCTAGCTTTGTCTTGTCTTCAAACACAAGTACTGCAGCAAGAAATAGCCATGCTCGTTCAAAAAAACTCAGGTTCAGCAATTGCAGGCTTGCAATCTAGGATGGTGCACTTGCAAACAATACAATCCTATAAAATGTGGAGAGAAGCAACTGTGAAGTTTGATTTTGAGTGCTCTGAAAGAAGATCTGCAGGTCAAAATTTCCCACATTCATCATGTTCGCATTTGCAGTTGCTTTTTCGCGTGCAATGGAACGACTAATAGTTGTTGTATCGAAGCAGCTATTAGATTTTTTGCCGACAAGGGCTGCGGCGTATGACTCAATGCAGCTGTGGAGGAGGCTGAGAGCAATGTGTCAGGAAAGGGGGCTGCAGTTAGGCAAAGGGGTGCTGGATGGCACCGGCGTTAATGTGTGTGTGTATCAAGGAAAGGAAGTCCCAAGCAGCATGAAAAATGGGGGTAAATAACACAGTACAGGTTAAGTTAAGCACACAATTTCGACAGCAATAATGCCGTACAGGTTAAGTTAAGCGCACAATTTCGACAGCAATAATGCCGCTTTCCTCTTGTTGCTCAAAACGCTTTGTAGTAATAAGTTTTACAATAAGCGCAAGAACATTGCTGATGTAGGGCTGCTATTGTCGCCCTCTTTATGGGCCACTTTTTCGACAAGCAGTACTGGGTTGATCGGTTCCATTTTTAGCATGGCATCTTCTATCCCAGAAAACAAAGGTTTCCGTCTGCATATTTGTGATTTTTAGCTGCCTCTGGCCCCATGAAAGGGATATTATTGGCTGAATAATAAGCTTTTATCAATAAGCAGGTGTTACAACTTATACCGCCTGGAGAGGGGTGTTTTTGCGCCAGGTGAAAGGATCTATCAGTATGTCTGGCCATTTCTCATCTGAGGAAATATTTGTGGTGCAATTTTTAAGTAGTTCTACTCGGTACCAATGTGGCTCCTTTCAAGATTTATGAGGGGGTTTGGTTCTATTCCGGCTCGCTTCCATCGAATGTAGGAGGGGAAAATTACACTTGAGGCCACAAGCAAACAATTGACTCAATTAACTCGAAAAGGAACACTGAATTGGCTACAGGGAGAATTTACAGATAAAGCCATCAGTCAAAACGTGCGACTGCTAGGCACTGAATTGGCTACAGCCAGACCTCCTGGAAACGAAAAAGGGCAGTTGGGCCATTGGCACCCATGCCTGTTAGGAGGGAAAGAAGCTGGAGACAAGCAGGAGATACAGAAGAAGCAAGAAATACTAAACCTACACGTACTAGGGCCCAATTTTTTCCTTTCTTAAATTGTCATCACAGTATCACTGATTTTGGGATCAATGCATTCCTCCTGAATCAAGACTCATACAGACTCCTCAAGTTTGTGTCAGATTTAGTCTCAATTTTCGACACTGGTTGATTTTGTTTCACCAGCCAATTGCCATCAGCCAGAGACTCGGGCTTTAGGCCACCCTTGTAACCCTTGTAACCCTTGTAACCCTAGGGCCCAAGCAGGTCGGCTTCCACAGCGCAAATTGTGCCAGTTCCAAGACAGTTCCAAGTGACATTTAATGGTTACAATGGCACATTCGGTTACACTAGCCCCCAAGAACTCAAGTACTTTTCAGGTACTCCTTACTTATCACAGTTTGTAAACCTTGTACAGTTTCTTCATCAGATTACACTCATGGGTCGCTGTTTGCTTTTTGCTGACTTTGGGCCTGAGGCGCTTCTTTGCTCCTTTGTCTCACTTGGTAATGCTGTATGTTCATCCCCATAACAGAAGTATACGTGCCATTGCGTTTTTTCTATTCCTTTTTTTCGTGGACCGGCTAGAAGATTTCAAGGGTGAGGATAAGGTTACATTGCTATACATGCCTCTGGGCATCTGAGGGGAAGCTTGGGAAAAGCCTGTAACTGAACCATAAAGGCACTAGAAAAAAAACAAGAGAAAAGAGCTAGGCATTCAGCTACAAAAAGAGCAGACGACACCTGGGTGGTTCAGAAAGGTCTTCAAGCGAGATGGGCCATCCTCATACTGTTGTGGCTGGGAAGACAAGCTAGTGCTGTATGCAAAGGCTGACAAGATGTTCCTGCGGACAGTCCAGCAAACTGTGCTCCTCACCCTGAACAGTGTGCCAGTCACATTTGTCACAGATCCTGAGCTCCTAAGGCCTTCTGTTCCTGCCATGACGCATTTTTTTGGAGAGTTGTGGCAAGAAAGGCAATGGCTAGAAAGTGCACGGCTGAGATTGCTGGAAATGTCCAAGTGAAGGTAGAGAGGCAGCACAGGGCACAGGCTTGTGATGTTCTTTTACTGTCATCCCAAACAATAAGATATTAAATAGAATGTTGGACGTGTGATGGCACAAAAAAAGTGCCTGCAAAGCCTCAAACAAAGCGTAATTCCTGTTGGAGAATCAGATAACTTGCAAAAAGGCCCACCTAC
>Ga0307967_1002478_pt1 | contig 10703 bp, 6 predicted proteins | sample OrgLakmetagen648_FD_201828 | JGI IMG/M metagenome (GOLD analysis project Ga0307967, IMG submission 201828) | Saline water microbial communities from Organic Lake, Antarctica - #648 | ecosystem: Environmental > Aquatic > Non-marine Saline and Alkaline > Saline | place: Antarctica: Organic Lake...
GCAATGGCTATGTTGAGGCTGTGACGGCAGATCAGGTCAACCGGTTGGCGGGCACGCTTCTGAACCCCGACGCCTTAACCCTGATTGTCGTGGGCCAGCCCGATGGGGTGGAAGCAACGCTTCCCACGCCCGACGGCGTTGGCGGCTAATGACTTAGCGCGACGATGCCTCCCCGTCTGGAGGGCCGTCTGGAGGGCCATCTTGTGAGCCGTCCTCCGGGCCGCCTTTCGGGTTGCTGGCCTTATCTGTGCCTGAATTAGCGGGGGCGGCTTCGCTGTCTGACCCCGCGCTACGACGTGGTTTTTTAGGCAACGGCGGCGGAATCAGATTGCCGTCGGAATCGCGCGGCGCGCGCGGATCGCCGCGCTCCAGATGCACCACCTGCTGATCGAAGGGGATGACGATGCCTTCATCCTTGAACCGACGCACGGCTTCAACCCGCAGGTCGCTGGCGATGAACCACTGCCACACGATATCGTCGCTATAGACGCGCAGTTGGAACTGCAATCGGCTCTCGCCGACCGCCATCAACAGGACGGCGGGTTGCGGCCAGCGCACGACGCGCGGATGGCGGCGGGCAACCTGAAGCAGGACCTTTTCGATCACCTTCGGATCGCTGTCCAACGAGACGCCGATATCCATATCGACGCGTCCGTATTTGTCGCGCAACGTCCAGTTTTGAAGCGCGGAAGACAGCAGGTCGGAATTTGGGATGATCACGCTGGCGCGATGCCAGGTTTCAATTTCTGTGGCGCGCATGCTGACCTGTTTGACGAAGCCCTCCTTGTCGCCGACCACGACCCAGTCGCCCGCCTTGATCGGCCGTTCGATCAGAAGGATCAGGCCGGAGACGAAGTTATTGACGATATTTTGCAGCCCAAAGCCGATACCCACCGATAGTGCGCCAGCGATGATCGCAATATTGGATAAATCGACCCCCATCACCGCGATTGCCAGGGCGGCCGCGATGACGAACCCGGCATAGCCGATCCCTGCCGTGATCGAATGCTGGACGCCCTCATCGATTTGGGTTTGCGGCAGGACGCGCTCGGACAATGTCCGCTTGGTCGTGCCCGTCAGCGCCAGGATCACGAAGAAAGTGATCACGCCGAAGACGATCTCGGCCACGGAAATTCGGACGCTGCCGATGGTGAATCCATCGAAGGCATCGCGCAGCCAGCGCAGGATTTCCAACTGCGAAACGCCCCATGTCGGGGCCACCAGCAACACGCCGATGACGATGACCAGCAAATCCATCAGGGCGCGGGACCAGAACTTGATCCGCGTCCGCGTCTTATATTCCAAGTTCATCTGGTCGCGCAGAAGCCGGCTTGACGAGGCAAGACCGATTAATTCCCGGAACAAGCCGCGCAGGATGTAAAGCCCGCCCACGACCAAGCCCGTCCCTAACAGATTGTTCAGCAGGTAATTGCCAAGCGCCGAATAACCGGCAAAAGGCGCGATCATGCCGACGATCGATAGCGTGGCCAGGACCAGACGCAGCAGTTTCCAAAAACCGGCACCGGCGCCGGCCCGCGCGGCGGCGGCGGCGCCGTCTAAGCCGGCAGCCTGTTCGATTGGCGGATCGTCCTCATCCGCATCCTCTTCAAGGGCGGCGTCATGCGGCGATACCGTACCCGTCTTTGTGTCGCCTTGCGTCGTTGGATTTGACGTCGCCGAAGTCGACCTGGTGCCGGTAGTTTCCTCCGGGCTGGCTTCATCTGGGCTGCTTGTAAATGTCCACAGGCTGGGTCGCAGCAGCGCAAAGACCAGCAGGCCTTGGGCCGTGTTGAAAAACAGTGTCCACACTGCATAGAGCGCGGGCGTTCGTAAGCCGCGCAGGCCTTCTATGCGATCCGTCGCCTCGATCAGGAACTCGTCAACGCAGAACAGCAGCGCGATCAATCGGATCAAAAACAGCACCCGGCGTGCGTTTTCTGACGTCAGCCGGGTCAATCGCCATTCCGGGTATTCCGGCGACAGGACAGACTGCGGCAGGGTGACCGCGACGATATAGATAATCAACATTACCCCCGCCAAGCCGATCAAATTGCCCAAATCACCGTAGGTGATCGCGCTTTCGGTCTGCGTGCGCGCGACAATGATTCCCAGGATGGCGGCTGGGATTAGGCCTTTCGACAACCCCTCCGCCACGGCGGCGATCAGGCGTTGACTGTAGGCGGGAGGCTCTTCGGTCGGATGCGCCCCGAAGCGGCGCAATAAAAGGCGCCGGGCAAGCCAGGCGATCAGAATGGCGCCGACGATAAAGCCCAGAATGCTGATCAGCATCCGATCGACGGCGCGTTTCTCGTCTGGCAAGTTGGCCCACCACCTATCGGCGATTGCCGCGACCCCGCGCAACACGGCGCCGAAATCAGCCACCGCCTGCACGACGGTCGTGGGGTCATAGGGTAAGGGGCCGCTGGTGGTCATGCGCTCGACCAGCCGTGTGCGCGCACTGCGGCTTAATTCCTGCTCCAGCGCGTCGACCCGCGTCAGGGCCAAATCTGCGAGCGTGAGCCGGGATTTATAAAAGTTGATCTCACTTTGGATTTGTTCGCGCTTGCGGCGAATGTCCGCCGGCTCCTCCGGCTCTCCTTCTTCAGGCTTTGCGCCTAAGGTTTCCAGCCGGCTTTCGGCCTCGCTGAGCGACGATTGCGCCTCCGCCTTTATTCCGTCGGCACCGGTTCGAATTTCTTCAAGGCCGCTCAGCGCTTGCTTGCTGCGCCCCTTGTCGGTCGCCCCGCCGGACAGATAAGCCTCAATCTGGTTCAGGCGATCCGTCCAATTCGCAACTTTTATGCTAAATGGCTGGGCCTCAAGGGCTGCCTGATCTTGGCTTTCCGTGCTTTGGGCAAGGACCGGGCGCGACTCGCCCAGGCAAAAAAGCCCGACCAGCAGCAGGAAAAGGATTGGCAGGCAGAAGCGCGCAGCACGCATTGAGACAGACTTTCAGATACTTGGGGGCGATGGTCCCGCCTGTAAATTTCGACGTTGGACTGTACCACAGCCATCCGCTATGAAAACGACCATGACCGCAGCAAAAAACACGCCCGAAATTGAGAACAATACGGCCAGCGCGCATTATCGCCAGACGATTGATCATTGTCTGTCCGGCGCTATCGGACCGGGCGGTTTGGATGAGGCAGATCTGGATGCCTTGTGCGCGCGCCTTGATAAGTCTTTGACCCAGTTGCGCCAGCGTGTCGCGGCCAGCGAAGAGGCGCTGCCCTTCCTACAACTGGCCCAGCGCCGCGATGACCTGGCCCCGCTTGAAGCGCATGCGCGCCGGTTTCGGGAAGATTTCACCGATGTGCTTGTGCTCGGTACCGGGGGATCAAGCCTTGGGGGCCGCGCGCTCTACGAAATGGCGATGAGCGAAAGCGGCACCAACCTGCCCAAGCTTCACATCATCACCAACGTCGACCCCTTCGTCTTTGAACGCCAAATCCGCGACCTGGATTTTAAACGCACCGGTGTTGTGGTGATTTCCAAGTCGGGCGCGACGACTGAGACCATGATGCAGTTTTTGGCCGTGCTGCCCCTGATCCGCGCGCAGGTGGGCGATGCCAGCCTGGCCAAGCATATCACCCTGATCACCGAACCCGGCCCGCGCCCGTTGCGCAGTTTGGGCGAGCGTTTCGGCCTGCCGATCCTGGATCATGACCCCAATGTCGGGGGGCGCTATTCGGTGCTAAGCTTGGTCGGTATGCTGCCGACGATGATGGCCGGCCTGGATGCGGAAGCGGTGCGCAAGGGCGCGGAAAGCGTGCTTTTGCAAGCCCTGGACCCGCAGGTTAAGGCCCGCGATTTCGCCCCCGCCCTGGGGGCTGCCGTCGCGGTCGGTCTGCAACGCCACCGCCGTGTGGGGGCCGCGGTCATGCTGGCCTATTCCGATCGCCTCGGCTCTTTGGCGCGCTGGTATCGCCAGCTTTGGGCGGAAAGCTTGGGCAAGAAGGGGCAGGGTACGACCCCAATTTACGGCACCGGCCCGGTCGATCAACATAGCCAGTTGCAGCTATGGCTGGACGGTCCGGCGGACAAGATGTTCACGATCCTGGGTGGTCCGAATGAGGCCTTTGGCGATCCGCTGGACGCCGACCTGATCAATGATCCGGCGATTGATTATATGACCGGTCGCACGCTAGGCGATTTGATGGAAGCGTCCTGCCGGGCAACGGCGGAAACCTTGGCCGCGCGCGGGCGCCCGGTGCGCCGCATCGATATGGTGCGCATTGATGAGGCCTCGATGGGTGCCTTGATGATGCATTTCATGTTGGAAACCGTACTGGCCGCCGACCTTCTGGATGTTGATCCCTTCGACCAGCCGGCGGTGGAACAGGGCAAGGTTCTGATCCGACGCTATTTGAAGGAAATGGACGGAAACACCGATGGCTGATCCGGGCCACGCGCAAACCGATGCCGACCGTGCCGCGCCCGTGATCCGGCGCCTGCCCGAAGGGTTGGTCAACCGCATCGCGGCGGGTGAGGTGATTGAGCGTCCGGCCTCTGCGTTGAAGGAAATCGTGGAAAACGCGATTGACGCCGGCGCGCACCGTATTGAGGTGAGCGTCCGCGATGGCGGGCGCGCCCTGATCGCGGTGGCCGATGATGGCCGGGGGATGAGCGCGGCTGAGCTAGAACTGGCCATCGCGCGTCATGCGACATCAAAATTGCCGGGCGAGGATCTTTTCCACATCACGACCCTGGGCTTTCGGGGGGAGGCGCTGCCCTCCATCGGCTCCGTCAGTCGCCTGACCATCACCAGCCGACCGGCAGGTGCCGACAGCGCCCATCAAATTAGGGTCGATGGGGGCAAAGAAAGCCCGGTGGAACCCGCCGCCGGCAGTCCCGGCACGCGGGTTGAGGTGCGCGATCTTTTCTTCGCCACCCCGGCGCGGCTGAAGTTTTTGCGCAGCGCCCGGGCGGAATCGATGGCGATCGTCGATGTGCTGAACCGCATCGCCATGGCCCATCCCGACATCGCCTTCACGTTGGAAGATGAAGGGCGGCGGAAAATCGCCGTGCAGGCGATGCAGGGCGATCTTCTGGATACGCGCCTGGAACGTCTTGGCGCCATCATGGGGCGGGAATTTGCGCAAAATGCGCTCGCCATCGATGCGGAGCGCGAAGGCGTGCGCCTGACCGGTCATGCGGGGTTGCCCACCCTGAACCGGGGCAATGCGCAGATGCAGTTCCTGTTCGTCAATGGACGCCCGGTGCGCGACAAGCAATTGATCGGCGCGGTGCGTGCGGCCTATCAGGATTTCCTGGCCCGTGATCGCCACCCGATGCTGGCCCTATTCCTGGACTGCGACCCGCGCTGGGTGGACGTGAATGTGCACCCCGCCAAGGCGGAGGTTCGCTTTCGCGAGCCGGGTCTTGTGCGCGGCCTGATCGTCGGTGCCTTGCGCCATGCCCTGGCGGCGGCGGGCCACCGGGCCAGCACGACCGTATCCGATAGTGCGCTGGGCGCGATCCGCCGCGATGGTCCAGGCACGCTGCCGCCCATGCCCTATCGCGGTGGTGGGGGATATGGCGGCGGTTACGCCTATCGCCCACCGGCGCAAGATTGGCGACCGCCGGGCGAATTGGCGGCCAGCGCCTATGCCTTCCAAGGCCCCGGCGGGGGGGAGGCTTTTGCCCCGTCTGCGCGCGGTGAAGACCATCCCCCGCCCAGCGATTACGATCCCGAAACCGGGGAGGCGATCCCGCGCGCGGAGGAATTGCAGGCCTATCCGCTGGGGGCCGCGCGTGCGCAGGTGCATGAGACCTATGTCGTCGCCCAAACCGGGGACGGTATCGTCATCGTCGACCAACATGCCGCGCACGAACGCTTGGTTTATGAGCGGATGAAACATGCAATCGCCCAAGGCGGCGTGCAGCGCCAGGGCTTGCTGATCCCCGAAATCGTTGATTTGGGCGAGGACCGGGCGGAGCGGGTGCTGGCGCGTGAGAGTGAGCTGGCGGAGCTTGGCCTAGTGATAGAAGGATTTGGCCCCGGTGTGATCGCTGTTCGTGAAACCCCGGCGCTGCTGGGTGAAGTGGACGCGCAGGCGCTATTGAACGATCTGGCCGATGAGCTGGAGGAGATGGGTGACGCCTTCAAGCTGAAGGAAAGCTTGGAGGAGGTCTGCGGCACCATGGCCTGCCATGGCTCCGTTCGGGCCGGGCGGCGGCTGACGGGGGACGAGATGAATGCCCTGCTGCGCCAGATGGAGGCAACGCCCCACTCCGGCCAGTGCAATCATGGCCGACCCACCTATGTGGAATTGAAGCTGGCCGATATCGAAAAGCTGTTCGGGCGGCGCTAGGCGATTAGGCCCAAGCGGCGATTAGCCCCCAGCCCTAACTAACCCTTTGCGGCCTCTTCCTCCGCGCGGGAGCGGACCATCATCTTGGCTTGTCCGTCGCAGACCAGCTTTTCGCCGATGCTGGCGGTGGTTTTGCAGATGATGCGCTTTTTCTCAGGAATGATTTCCGTGATGGTGGCCCGCGCGGTGACTGTGTCGCCGGCGCGCACCGGGGCCAAGAAGCGCAGATCCTGGCTTAGATAAATACAGCCCGGCCCCGGCATCTTCATGCCCAAAACCGTGGAAATCAGGCTGGCGGTCAACATCCCGTGGGCGATGCGGCCCTTGAAGATGGTGTCTTGCGCAAAGTCTTCATTCACATGAACCGGGTTCATGTCGCCGGTGACGCCGGAAAACAGCACGATATCCGATTCCGTGATGGTTTTGGCGAAGACGGCGGACATGCCGACCGACAAATCCTCGATGAAATACCCGTTCAGGTCTTCATGCAGGCGGGTGTTGTCCATGGGGCAGCTCCTTGACCGTCAGGGGGGTGGAGCGGCGCTCCAAACCAGAATTTCAGGGGGGAATTTATCGCGCGCCGCGTTGGCATACAAGGTGGGCTGATCGCGGCCCCGTCGGTGCGCCTTAAGTGTCGGGGAACAGGCATTGATTTGCCCTGAGGAGGTGCGCGCCCAGGCGGTTTTGGGCGGGGCTATTGCGTCCGTTAGGCCCGAATCACTGCCTTATCTAGGGCGCCGTCAGCGATTTTGGCGGCATCGGATCAATCGGCACATAGGCCGCGCGGCCCGTCGCCTCCTCAAAGCGTTTGGCCATGCCCAGCAATTGGGCCTCCCCATGGGGCGGGCCGATCAATTGCAGGCCGATCGGCAATCCGTCATCCGTCATTCCGCAGGGCACCGCGATGGCGGGCAAGCCCGTCAGTGTGATGGCGGAGCATATGGCCAGCCAATCGACGTAATTGTCGAAGCGATGGCCGTCGCATTCTTCGACATAGCGCTGTTCCGCCGGGAAGGGCGGCACGATGGCGGTGGGGCAGCAAAGCAGATCGTGGGTTTCAAAGAAGGCCAAGCACCGCGCGCGCAATGCCGCGCGGGCGATTTCTGCGGCGGCGATATCATCGGCGGTGAGCGCCATGCCCTTTTCGATATTCCAGACCACATCGGGCTTCAAAAGATCGCGATGCTTTGCCAGGTGGTCGCGGTGATTTGCGACATAGGCGGCCGCGCGCAGGGTTTGAAACACCTCCGCCGCGCCGGTGAAGTCGGGGCAGGTTTCATCCACCTCAGCGCCGATATCTTGGAATAGGGTCGCCGCCGCCCCGGTGACCGCACGCACGCGCGGGTCGACGGGCAAGATGCCAAGATCGGCGGAATAGCCCACCCGCCGGGGCGCGCGCCCGTTATGGGCGGCATCGCGGAAGGACGGCACATTGGCGGGCTTCGAAATGGGATCGCCCGCATGCTGGCCGGCCATCGCATCCAGCATCAGGCCGACATCTTCCACCGTGCGCCCCATCGGCCCTTCAACCGCCAGCGTGCCGAAGGGCAGGGTGGCACTGGATCGCGGCACCGTGCCGGGCGTTGGGCGCAGGCCCACCACATTGCAAAAGCCGGACGGCGTGCGCAGGCTGCCGCCTAAATCCGATCCCGTGGCCAGCCAGCATTGCCCCGTCGCCAGCGCCACCGCAGAGCCGCCGGAGCTGCCCCCGCAGGTCATATCCGTGTTCCACGGATTTCGGGTTACGCCGAAGACTTCGTTAAAGGTGTTGGCACCGGCACCGAATTCCGGCGTGTTGGATTTGGCGATGGGCACGCCGCCGCCGCCCTCCAAGCGCTCCACCATGATGTCGGAATGGTCGGGCACATAATCCGCATAGATTTTACTGCCGAAGGTGCAGCGCACGCCCGACACCTCGTTTAAATCCTTCACCGCGACTGGCAGGCCGTGCAGGGGTGCTAGCGCGCTCGCCGCGGGCGCCATCGCCTCCGCCCGCGCGCGGCAATGGGTGGGCAGGGCATTCAGCACGCCGTCGACCTTAGCGATGCGATCAAAGGCAGCCGTTATAAGCTCCTGCGGGCTGACCTCGCGGGCCGCCAGCGCATCGACGGCTTGGCAGGCGGTCCAGCGGATCGGGTCGCTCGGTCTATCTTGCTTCATTGCGGTGAGGCTCCGGGTCGTGTTTCTTGTGATGGCAGGGCGCGCCGCTAGAGTTTATGGCCTACCCCCCAAAGGCGACAGGGAAAACCGAAATGGCTGGGATATGAGCGATACCTCACGCGACACAGGTCGCGAATCTGAGAGCGAATCTGGAAGTGACCCTGGGCTGGAACGCCTGCCCGTCAGCGTGCTCACCGGCTTTTTGGGCAGCGGCAAGACCACCGTCCTGAACCACATGCTGCGCGACCCCGCGATGGGGGAGACGGCGGTCGTCATCAATGAATTCGGCGATGTCGGCATCGACCATCGGCTGGTGGAAACCGCCAGCGAAGATATGGTGGTGATGGATTCGGGCTGTCTGTGCTGCACCATCCGGGGGGATTTGATCGAAACCCTGCGCACCCTGATCCGCAAGCGCTGGACGGGGGAGGTCCCCGCCTTCACCCGCCTGGTGATCGAAACGACGGGCCTGGCCGACCCCGCGCCCATCTTGCACACGTTGATGACCGACCCGGTGATTTCCGCGCGCTATCGCCTGGACGGCGTGGTCGCAACCGTCGATGCGGTGACGGGTGCGACCACGCTGGATCGCCAGCCGGAGGCGGTGAAACAAGCCGCCGTCGCCGACCGCATCTTGCTGACGAAAACCGATCTGGTGGCGGATGAGGGCGCGATCGATGATCTAAAAGCCCGCTTGCACCAGCTAAACCCCGCCGCCCCGATCCTGACAATCGCGATGGGGCAGGTCGACCCGGCGCGGCTTTTCGATGCCGGCCTCTATGATCCCGAAAGCAAAAGCCCCGATGTTGCCCGCTGGTTGGCGGAAGAAGCCTATCAGGCAGAGGGGCATGCACACGCTTCTGGCCACGCTTCGGGCCACGCTTCTGGGCACGACCACGCCCACGACCCCAACCGCCACGACGCCCGCATCCGCAGCTTCGTGATCGAGTGGGATCAGCCCATCGCCTGGGATAACTTTGTTGAGTGGATGGAGGCCCTGCTCACCAGCCACGGCGCCAACCTGCTGCGCATCAAGGGCATCTTGGATGTGGCGGAGGTCGACGGCCCCGTCGCCGTCCACGGCGTGCAACATGTCTTCCACCCACCCGCCATGCTACCCGCCTGGCCTAAGGGCGAGACAAAACGCTCCCGCCTCGTCTTCATCACCCGCGACATCAATAAAGAGCCGGTGCAGAAAATGTTCGCGGCTTTTATCAGCACATAAGAATTGCGCGTAATGGTTGTTTAATGTAGGCATCTAGAAGGTTCCTAATTGATGGTGTAATCATGGCAAAAAAAGTTACAGAAACAGCCGCTGAAGTCGAATATAATGGGAAAGTTATAAGTCTAGAAATATCAAATTTTCGAGCGATTGGTGAAAATTCGGTTTTTATCGAAATCGACGATATTGTCGTCCTTGTTGGACCCAACAATGTCGGAAAAAGCTCAATACTAAGAGCCTACGAAGCGATTATGCATGGCCAGAAAAAAGACGGACATCTAACGATAGAAGATTTTCACAACAAGAGGGTTGATTCCGAACTTTTACCTACCGTCATAGTCGAGACAGCTCTGGAAAGTAAAGAAGGCGTAACAGATCAGTGGCTTTTTGAAATTGACGGAAAAATAATTGTAAAAGAAAAATTTGTCTGGGCTTCCCCTAATGAGGTCCCGGTTATATACGGATATTTGTTCAATGAGGATCGGTGGGCGTCTGAAAGTGACAAGCCTGCCCGTCCTTTCGGCAATAAGAACACGAGTAAATCTCGCAGACCTGAGCCAATACCTGTTCACGCATTTCAAGGGCCGGAAAAGCAGGCTGCTGAAATTGCAAAAGTTGTTAAAAAGATTCTCATCGAAAAAGCCGAACATATTGTCTTTGAAGATGGAGACGAAAAGTCGGCCTTAAACCAAGTTCTGGAATTGGCAGAAAATTACAAAAGAGTTGTTGCTGAATCTTCCAAGTTAGAAGTGGAAAAGATTGCAGAAGATTTAACTTATTTTATTAGTAAGATTTTCAAAAATCAAAGAGTTGAATTTGATCTGAATTCGGAAACCGCTTCAATTGGCCTGGACACTCTGTTCGCTGGAGTGGGGGAGATACGGATGGGTGTTGATGACTCAATGCTACCTATCTCTCATCAGGGCAGCGGTGCTCAACGGACCTTACTTTGGGCAGCTTTAAAAATATTGCGAGATATCGCTAGTGAAAAGACTGATAGCTCTAGG
>Ga0307967_1002479_pt1 | contig 10701 bp, 6 predicted proteins | sample OrgLakmetagen648_FD_201828 | JGI IMG/M metagenome (GOLD analysis project Ga0307967, IMG submission 201828) | Saline water microbial communities from Organic Lake, Antarctica - #648 | ecosystem: Environmental > Aquatic > Non-marine Saline and Alkaline > Saline | place: Antarctica: Organic Lake...
GCTGGGGATAGGATGAACTTTTTGTTTTTTTCAATCTCATCCCCCACCTAAATCCTTCCCCTGACGGGGAGGACTTAAAAACAACGCTATATTAAACTAGAGCCAAAAAAAATAATAATCCCTAAAATATATAGAAAATGAAAATAGCAGTAACAGGAGCAACAGTTCAATTAGGTAACACCGCTATAGGGGAACTAAAAAACAGAGTTCCAAAAGAAAATATTATAGCCCTTGTACGCGACCTTAAAAAAGCCGCAAATCTCGGTGTAGAAGCCCGCAGGTTTGACTATAATAAACCTGAAATTTTAGCAGATGCGCTCAAAGGGGTTGACCGTTTATTGCTCATTTCAAGCAATGACCTTTCGCAACGCGCTCAGCAACACCGCAATGTGATTGAAGCCGCTAAAGAAGCCGGTGTAAAATGGATTGTCTATACCAGCTTATTACATGCGGATGAATCTACCTTAAATCTTGCAGGAGACCATTTGGAAACTGAAAAAGCTTTGAAGGGGTCCGGTGTGGAATATACCCTTTTAAGAAATGGATGGTATTCCGAAAACTATACAGGATCAATACCGGGAGCGGTTCAAGGCGGTGCGTTTTTAGGAAGTGCAGGAGATGGGAAAATTTCATCTGCGCCGCGGGCTGATTATGCAAACGCCGCCGCAATTGTCATTTCTGATCAAAATCATAAAGGAAAGGTTTGTGAACTGGCGGGCGATAATTTTTATACTTTAACCGACTTGGCCGCAGAGGTTTCAAAACAAACTGGGAAAACCATCCCTTATAAAAACTTGTCTGAAACCGAATATGCCGAAGCTTTAAAAAACATGGGACTGCCTGAAGGCTTTCCAAACGCACTGGCAAATTGGGACGTTAGCGCATCAAAAGGTGATTTGTTTGATAACTCCTATCAACTTTCAAAAATTTTGGGAAGACCGTCAACGCCAATTTCCAATTCTGTGAAAGCAGCGTTAAGCTAATCTAATTTTTAAATCGAAAAAATGGACCTTCTATTGATTATCGCAGGAATCATTGTACTGGTTATTAGTGTATTCTTGCTTTTGACCCGGGCTGTTGTTTACGAAAATAAACCCTATCCTAAAATTTACAATACGGATGCGTCTAACTCAAAACAACGCCCTTTTATTGTCGATAAAGAAGAGTATCCTTTTAAAAGCAACTGGTTTAAAAAAGATGGCCTTTCTATGCACTATGTTGATGAAGGGGAAGGTATTCCTGTGGTTTTATGCCACGGAAACCCCGAATGGTCTTTTATCTATAGAAATTTGATTAAAGAACTGTCAGGAGAATGCAGGCTAATAGCTTATGACTTGCCCGGATATGGATTTTCAGAACTTCCCACCAATTGGAATTACACGCCACAGGAATATGTTGAATGGATAAATGAGCTGGTGATTGATCATTTGAAACTGGACAAGTTTATTTTGGTTGTGCAGGATTGGGGCGGCCCCACTGGCTTAACCATGGCTACGAATAACCCAGACCGTCTTTTGGGTGCCGTAATAGGAAATAGCTGGGCATGGAAGGCCACAGGCGGATTGGCCACATTCTCTTATGTTATGCGAACGTTCATAATGAAACGCTTGGTTTTAAATAAAAACTACTTGGCGGGCAAGGCTATGCCAGCCTTTCTCAATGAGGCTTCAAAAAATAATAAAGCCATTACAGATGCTTTTGCAATGCCTTTTCCAACCGTAAAATCGAGAAAGTGTACCCTTGTGATGGCTAGAAATATTACAAAAGCAAGTCCTTTTTTGGAGCAGTTGGAAAGCCATTTACACCGCCTTTCTGATAAGCCGATAGAACTGATATTTGGGCAGAAGGATTCGACACTTGGCAGCGAAACGGTTAAGCAAAAATGGCTTTCGCATTTTCCGCACGCCACGGTGCAGCTTGCACCCGAAGCCAATCATTTTTCACAAGAAGACAGTCCTGAAAAATACATTTTAGCCGTAAGGCGGATATTAAAAGAGGTAAAAGCTAAAAATTAGAATCTTTTTGTGGAAGGTGCAAAGCCCGACATGAAAATTTTTGCCTTAACTATTTAAATATTTTAGGCTTTAGCTAAAAGACGTCAAACCAAGCCCTTCCTTAAAATAGAAACTGGATGCTGGGCTTTCCGCTGTGTGCCATCCTTGATTTGATGCCGGCAACTGGTTCCCGTAGCGGCGATCAGTGTTTCTTGAGAAGTTTTTCTGACAGATGGAAACAGGGTTTGTTCACCGATTTTCATACTGATGTCATAATGTTCTTTTTCATAACCAAAACTACCGGCCATCCCGCAACAACCTGAAGGAATAATGCGAACTTGAAAGTTTGTGGGCAAATTCAAAATGTCAAAAGTGTGTTTACTGTTGGAAAGCGCTTTTTGATGGCAATGCCCGTGTAATTTGATTTCTCGGCTTTCAGAAGTGAACTGCCCAGGTTTAATGTTTTTATTTTTAATTTCTTCCGCTAAAAATTCATCGATCAGAAAGACGTGTTTGGATAATTTTTCTGCCCCTGCCCTATCTTCCGCTAACCGCAAATATTCATCACGAAAGGATAAAATTGCCGAAGGTTCAATGCCGATCAAAGGCGTCTTTTTATCCACCTCATTTTTAAACGCATTTATATTTTCATTGGCAAGAGTTTTTGCTTCTTCCAAAAAACCTTTGGATAAATAGCTGCGGCCGCTTTCAGCGTGGTTTTTTATAGTGACTTCATATCCCAAACCGACCAATAATTCAATGGCGTCAACCCCGATTTCAACGTCCAATAAATTTGTAAACTCGTCAATAAACAAAAATACCGCGCCGATCTTTTCTTCTGGAACTAAATTCATCTTCCCTTTTTTGATCAAGTCTTTTAGGGATTGTGGCGCCAACTGTGGTAAAGAGCGCTCAGGTGCCACGCCCATCAAGGATTTAATCACTTTTGAAGAAAACGGGTTTTTGAAAAAGGCATTGGTCAGTTTTGGGAATTTTGATCCCATTTCGTTGAACCGGTTATTTTGCGCAAATAACTTATCACGCAAAGGGAATCCATTTTCTTTGTGATATTGATACTGAAATTCCGCTTTATAAGCCGACATATCCACGTTTGACGGGCATTCGGTTTTGCAAGCCTTGCAGCTAATGCACAAATCCAAGACTTCTTTCAACTCTTTGTGGTTATATTTATTAGGTTTTTGACTCTGCGTCAGGAACTCGCGCAAAGCGTTGGCACGGCCCCGGGTGTTATCTTTTTCATTTTTTGTGGCTCGATAACTCGGGCACATCGTTCCGCCGGCTTCTGTGCTTTTTCGGCAATCGCCAGAACCGTTGCACTGTTCCACCGCGCGTAAAATTCCACCAGTATCTGAAAAATCCATAAAACTGGAAATTTCAGGTTCTTTGCGGTCGGCTTCATAACGCAAGGACTCATCCATCGGTTCGGGAAACACAATTTTTCCTGGATTGAAAATATTCTGGGGATCAAAAAGGCTTTTGATATTCTTGAAAAGTTCATAGTTTTTTTCTCCCAGCATTTCCTGAATAAATTCTGCGCGAACCCTTCCATCGCCGTGTTCGCCGCTTAAAGAACCACCATACTTTTTCACCAGGCTCACCACGCTTTCCGTGATTTCCCGAAAATCTTTGACGTCTTTGGATTTTTTCAAATTTAAAATGGGGCGCAGATGCAATTCACCAGCCCCAGCGTGGGCATAATACACCGCCGATTGATCAAATTTTTTCATCACTTCAGTGAATTCTGCGATATAGTTTGATAAATCTGAAATGGCAACGGCTGTATCCTCAATGCAAGCCACAGCTTTCGCATCACCGCTCATATTTCCCAATAAACCCAAACCGGCTTTCCGCAAATTGATCGCACGCTCTATATCATTACCCCGCAAAACGGGATTGGCATAAGTCTGGCTTTTGTTTTCTAAATCTGACAAGAGATTTTCAACCTGAATTTTCAGGCCTTCTTCAGTATGATCGCGCACTTCCAGCATCAAGACCGCTTGGGGATCTTTTTTGATAAAAAAGCGGTCATTTTGATATTTCAGATTGCTTTTGGTGCAGTCTAAAATGGTTTTATCCATCATTTCACAAGTGAAAAGCGAATGTTCCATCACAGGTTCCACTGCTTTTAAACACTCTGCAACCGAAGTAAAATGCGCGGCAATCAAGGCCGATTCCTTTGGCGGAAGCTCATCTAACTGCACCGTCATTTCTGTGGTGAAGGCTAAAGTCCCCTCGCTCCCGGCGAGAAGTTTACAGATATTTATTTTTTCATTCCGTTCAGAAAATAGTTCAGATCGCAGCAAAGCGTCCACGGCATATCCTGTATTTCGTCTGTGGATTCCAGGTTTTGGAAAATGTTTTTGGATTTCCTGTTGAGTGGATTTATCCTTTAATAAATCATAAAGCTCACGGTAAATTTTCCCTTCGAGGGAATCCAATTGGCATTTCTGTTCAAATTCATCTTTCGTCAAAGGCTTGAAAATAACTTCACTTCCATCGGAAAGCAAACATTTCATTTCTACTATTTTATCTCGAGTAACGCCATATTTGATGGAAGTGGTGCCACTGGAATTATTGCCCAGCATCCCGCCCAGCATACAGCGGTTTGAAGTGGAAGTATTCGGCGAAAAAAATAAGTTATACGGTTCCAAAAAGCGGTTCAGATCATCGCGGATTATTCCCGGCTGAAGTGAAATGGTTTTTTCATCCTTATCAAAATTCAAAACCTCGGTGAAGTATTTGGAAATATCGACCACTATTCCCTTTCCCACACATTGTCCGGCAAGCGAAGTTCCCGCCGCCCGCGGTATTATTGAAACCTTATTTTGACGGCAAAAACGAATTATCTTTTGAAGGTCGCCACTATTTTTTGGAAAAACCACGCCAAGGGGCGTTTCCCGATAAACCGAAGCATCAGTGGAATAAATTTTCTGCGTCAGTTCGTCGGTTAATAATTCGCCGGTGAGTTCACCTTTCAAGTCTAATAAAGCCTGCTTCACTTTTTTTTTCCTAAATTTAAAAAAAACTAAAATAATCCAGCTTCTCAAACGTTTTTTATTTAGCTAACTTTTAGGGGATTTTCCCATTAACCAAAATTTATCTTCACGAGACGAGGAATAAATTTATACTTGCAAAAAAAATTGAATTATGAAAAAATTAGTTATGACCAGCCTCTTGATTTTTGGGGCAATCTTTATCGGAAAAGGACAAGAAATCTCAGAAAATGCTTTAGGTCTGCGGCTTGGCGGAAGCAATGGCGTCGGCGCTGAAGTCAGTTATCAACGTGCTCTCAGCGATAACAACCGACTCGAACTTGACCTCGGTTGGCGGACTGATGATGATTTTGATTTGTTTAAATTAACCGGTCTTTATCAATGGGTCTGGAACATTGATGGCGGTTTCAATTGGTATGCCGGCGTTGGTGGCGGTGTTGGAAGTGTCGATGATGGACGTGATTTTGACGACGATGTTGATACACCGAATGATGGTGCTTTTGTTTACCTCGCTGGTGACATTGGAATTGAATATTCATTTGACATTCCGTTGATGCTTTCACTTGATTTCCGCCCGGAATTCGGGTTTAGCGATTATGATGTTTATGATTCTTTCGCCCCAGATATTGCCCTGGGCATCCGCTATCAATTCTAAACGACAGTTATAAATTTTAAAAAGCTGTTTTCTTTCACAGGAAAACGGCTTTTTTTATGCTTAAAAATAAAGCTGGTTTTATTGAAAAGCCTAATTTTGCCGACCAAAGATTTACGCTATGAGAAGTATGCACTCCCTTGATATTGAACTTGTTGAAATGACCCTTGATATAATGAAGTATTCAATCAGTCGCATTTCCGACACTTCACCAGACCTGGGCTTTCCCGAAAAAGAAAGTGAATTGCTCAAAAAAGTTGGGGAAACGGTAAATAAAGAAGGCATTGGTGGTGAAAAAGCTTTTGAACTTTTTCGCGATGTTTTGGTCAAAGCGACGGTTCCCGTTGATCATCCGCGTCACCTTTCTTTTGTGCCGGCCGCACCGACGCGGGCAGCAGTTTTGTTTGATTTGATCACTTCAGCGTCCAGTGTTCACGGCGCTTACTGGATGACCGGTGCCGGTGGGATTTTTTGCGAAAACCGCGCAATGGAATGGCTGGTTTCTTTAACCGGTTTGCCAGATCCTGCTTTCGGTGTGTTTACAAGCGGCGGAACTTCTGCAAACCTTTCGGCAATGATCGCCGCACGTGAAGCTTGGCGTGATGAAAATGAAGAAAATCGAAAATACCGGGCCTTATTGATCACTTCTGAAGGGGCGCATTCATCGGTAAAATCTATGGCGCAGGTGATTGATGCCGATATTGTGATTGTGGATGATGATGATGAGGACCGGTTGACGGGAAAATGGCTCAGAAAAGCAATTGATAACTTAGCCCCTGAAGACCGTAAGCGCCTTTTTGCAGTGGTCGCGACCGGTGGAACGACCAATGCTGGGATAATTGACGACCTGAAAGGTGTGGCCGATGTTTGTCAAAAAGAAGATGTTTGGTTTCACGTCGATGCGGCCTATGGCGGCGGTGCGCTTGCGGCGCCATCAGTGAGGCCGCTGTTTAAAGGAATTGAACGCGCCGATAGCATTACAATCGATCCGCACAAATGGTTGTTTTCACCTTATGATTGTGGCGCTGTGATTTATAAAAACCCTGAATTGGCAAAAAATGCACATTCTCAAAAAGGGTCTTACCTCGATATTTTCAAAGATGAAGCCGCCCACGGGTTCAATCCGGTAGATTATCAAATTCAGCTTACAAGGCGTTTACGCGGTCTTCCGCTCTGGTTTTCACTCGCCACGCACGGCACCGAAAAATATAGCGAGGCGATTGAACGCGGACTCGAACTCGCGCAAATAGCTGCCGATAAAATTTCCCGCGCAGCGCATTTGGAATTGGTGCGAAAACCCGGTTTGTCCTGTGTTCTATTTAAGCGGAAAGGTTGGGAAAGTTCCGATTATACCGACTGGACTTATGAAAACCAGAAGAAAGGTTTTGCCTTGGTCACCCCAAGTAAGTGGACTAAGAATGGGGAAACTGAAAGCGTCGCCCGCTTCTGCTTTATCAACCCCGATACTTCTGAAGAGGATATTGATGCTATTTTGAAAACGATGGTTTAAATGCTATAAATTTCACCTGCAAGGTTTTGGACTGCGTAAAAGCAAAAACATACGAATAATAAAGGACAACTTTTTTGAAATAAAACGATGTGCTTTTAGGTCTTTGGTTTCGTATAAAAATCGGGTTTGAAAATCAGACCTACAGGGTTATTCATACTTTGAAAAGAAACCCCGCAGGAACTTAAATCCAAAACAATTTACTTTGATGGTTTTCGGGCTGAAAATCAGATTTAAACGTTTATGTAATACCAATTAAATTATATATACCGTAATAGATTTTCTGTAAAAGTATTATGCCGAGGTAGATTTTATGAAGTATTTACGCAACATTAAAAATCAAATTCGGTATAAAATCAATAATTGAAAGGTTTTTATAAAGTCAAAAATTGCCGTTTAACCTAGTGTTATGTTAGGTCTATTGTGGCGGTTAAACCGCCGTTATTTTTCGTCAGGTCTAGGCAAGAAATTATTGCATAGCCTTAGCTACGGAATCATTTTTTAACGCAGAACTGGCGAAAAAGAACAAGATTTTGGGTGGCTAAAATAGGCTTAACATAACACTAGTTCGATTTATAATTCTTTGATGGTAGGTGACTTTATATCGTCCTGCAAGGTCTTTTTTTGATGGTGTAGGTCTATTTCAATCAAAACCTAAATGTTTCCCAGATTTATAAACCCTGACTGTCTGGCAGACGGGCTTTAAAGATAAAGAGTTACATCATTGTCAGTCAATGAACTATGTTATCGGTTTAAAAAAATCAAATTTGTAAACTATTTTTGGGATGCTTGAGAATTGGTTTTAAAAGCATACCTACGGGGTTTTGAAGCACAGCCGACAAAAACCCCGCAGGATAAAACCTTTCCGAGATTCATTCTCAGTAATTCTCCCAAGTAAAAAGTTTGTTTTACGTTAGCCTTTAATAATCCTCTACTTTACTGAGCATCAGCAGATTTCCGCCGTTTTTCATTTTTCGATTAGAATCATCCAGCATCATTAAATGGCGCTGTTCAATTAAAAACTTTTGTTTCGAAGCCACTTCAAGGGTAATGATAGAATCGGTTTTACTCCAAGAATAATTACCGGTTTTTGTTTTTATATTTCCATTCCGGGAACCACCGATAAAACTTTTGACCATTCTAAATTTTTGATTGTTTTTGAGGGTCAGAGACATTGAAACCCCATCGCAATTCTTGCAGGGTAAAGTGCCTTCATATTTTCCAGTGTAATCGTAAGCTTGTTTTGGTGAGGGCTTTTCTTTTTGCTGTTGTACTTTTTTATTAGATCCTTCTTTACAGGACAAAACCATTAGGCTGAAAAGCGCGACAAAAGCGATTAATAAAAATTTCAACTTCATTTCTTTTTCTTTTTTACGGGCTTAAAATAGAATTTCTTGTATTTCAGGTAAGCGAGAAATCCGAGAAGAAGCCAAACCCCTAAAGCAATCCCAATAAATTTATAACTAATAATCTGATCACCGCTGGCGTAAGAATGCAAGCCAGAGAGATAAAAGTTTACACCAAAATAAGTCATCAAAATGGAACCAAATGCAATGATGGCCGCCCAGTTAAAGGCAAATCGTCCACGCAAACCGGGCACGAGACGCATATGGATCACAAAGGCATACACCATAATGCTGATCAATGCCCAGGTTTCTTTCGGGTCCCAACCCCAGTAGCGCCCCCAACTTTCATTGGCCCACATTCCACCCAGGAAATTCCCGATGGTGAGCATCACCAAGCCAACCGTCAGGGCGAGTTCAGTGATAATGGTGATTTCCTGAATGTTCAGGCTCATCTTGCGTTTGTTCTTTTTGGTGGTCAGAATCATCAGTAATAAAGCGACAAGCCCTAAAATCATCCCCAATGTAAACGGGCCATAACTGGCCACAATCACGGCGACGTGAATCATCAACCAGTAAGAATCCAAAACAGGGACTAAATTTGAAATGGCCGGATCCATCCAATTCCAGTGTGCTACCATCATAATGATCGCCGCCACAAAAGCTGTTGAAGCGATGGTGAGGTTACTTTTCCGCCCAAATGCCAACCCAAAAAACATCGTTGCCCAGCCGACATAAATCATACTTTCATAAGCATCTGTCCAGGGTGCGTGGCCAGAAATATACCAGCGGAAAATGAGCCCGGCGGTGTGTAATAAAAACAAAATAATAACCGCTACTTTAGATATATTCACAGCTATTTTAAAGACCCGATTATCATAAAAAATCCTTAGGATCACAAAAAGGAACATCACTAAACCGGCAAGCATATATTGCCAGAACAAGTTTCGGAAAACATCGTGCTCGTTATATAAAATCTCAGCTTCCACCTTGTTATCAGAAGGCATCACATCGCCGCCATAATTGTGTTGATAACCTTTCAGGATTTGCAGGGCTTTATTGGCTGTTTCAAAATCACCCGAATTTCTGGCCTTTTGCAAAGACTGCAAATACATCGGTAAAATAGTCACCTGATACATCGAATCCTGCTGAATAACTTGGTTTTGACGGGCTTTGGTAAAAGAAATCCATTTATTATTCTCTGAATTGGGAACCGGAAAGATTTTAAGGCCGCGTCCTTCCAAAGTATTGGAAAGTAAACTCACCTTTTTATCGACATCAATATAATCTTTCTGAAACTGGTTTTTCACTTTTGCCCGATAAGCACTCTCGAGAAAAGGGGTCAGTTTATAAGTTCCCTGTTTATCAAAAAAATCGCGCAGCGCAAGGCGCTTTTTACCTTCCTCAACATCGAGGACGTGGTGAAGGCTGTCGTTCTTAGATTTGACATAAACCAGCGGAACATTATACCAAGCTGCGGGAATTTCCATCATTGACAACAAAACCTGATCACTGTTTAAACCTACAAATTCGTTTTGTTTGCTGATTTTTCTCAGCAATTCTGAAGAGTAAGTATTGGCCGGTTTCATCCGTCCGCCGCGGTCCTGGATAATCAAGCGCGCAAATTTATCGGCGTGTTCCGCATTGACGGCATTGGCCTTTATAAATTTTTTGGTGCGTTCAAATGTCCAGCTCAGTGGACTTGCACGGTTGCTATGTTGATGTTCAGCTTCTTGAGGTGCTTGTTTGTTTTGAGGACCTTGAGTTGCACTTAAGGAATCTTGCGCTTTTAAGTTAAAACCACTCATTAAACTAAACAACACTAAAACAACAGAAAGTTGTGCTTTTTTCTTTTTCACTTTATCCAACTGTTTTTTCAAATCACCAAAACGCGAACCGGGGTCAAAAAGAATGAGCATCAAGCCCAAGTAGAGCAACATATAACCGGTATAAGTGACCCAGGTCCCCCATTTGTCGTGATTTACAGATAAAATTGTCCCCGACTCATCGGGTTGAAATGAAGATTGAAAAAAACGGTAGCCCTTGTGATCGAGCACGTTGTTCATATAAATTTCCTTTGGCACTTCTTTTCCTTCATCAATCAGATCGACTTTGCTTCTGAAACCTGCATAACTCGGGGTTTCACGATCAGCGGTTCCTGGATATTTTTTAGCGATAAAATCAGTTAAAC
>Ga0307967_1002495_pt1 | contig 10661 bp, 7 predicted proteins | sample OrgLakmetagen648_FD_201828 | JGI IMG/M metagenome (GOLD analysis project Ga0307967, IMG submission 201828) | Saline water microbial communities from Organic Lake, Antarctica - #648 | ecosystem: Environmental > Aquatic > Non-marine Saline and Alkaline > Saline | place: Antarctica: Organic Lake...
GGCGAACCCGTTCCTGATAACCGGGGTATTCATTCACCAGAATTTCCTGATCATGGACAAGGGCTGGAGCATGAGCTGGCTGGCAACCTGTTTTGTGGTCTACGGCGCGGTACACTGGCTCAGCTCCTTGGCGACCGGTGTGCTGGTAGATCGTTTCAAAGGGCCTCGTCTGGTCGGTATTTTCCTTGTGCCCATGTTGTGCAGCATGCTGGTGGTGGCGCTGGTGCCCGGCGATATCGCGGCATTGCTGATGCTGGCACTGCTGGGTATGTCGGCCGGCAGCAGCCCACCCATAACCGGATCGCTATGGCCTGAGATCTACGGCACGCGTAAACTGGGTGCCATACGGTCCATGAATATGGCGATCATGGTATTGGCGACTGCGGTGTCGCCGGTATTATTTGGTTATTTTATTGACCGCGGTGTTGACGCCTTTGGTTTGTTTGGCGCCTGCGCTGTGTATGTATTTGTCGCGTCGCTGCTGATGATGGCGTCGTATCCCAGAAACCCGACTCCGGTACCAGGTGCTGAATGATTGATCAGACTGCAAAACTTTTTGAAGAATTGGTGGAGTTGAACTACCAGCTCTATAACAGCTTGTTCCTGACGCTGCCGCTGGATGCCGTCGAGCAGACCGGGACATTGTTACCGCTGCTGGTAGAAGCCTGTGAGCGCGGACTGGAGCACGGTCACGATCCGGTGCAGATCATTGGTGGTTTCTTTGAGCAGCACCGCGCCCATTTTAGTCCACATGAGCAGATACAGTTCCTGTTCAAAATCATCCAGTATGTAGAGCGTCAGGTCGTCCTCATTGATGCGCTCGAAGATGCTGCCTATAGCCGGATACACCAGATCGAGAACAAGAGTTCCCTGCTACGATTGACCGAGCGCGCGGAAGACGATGGCAGTACGGAAAAGCTGTCGCAGCTGCTGAGGAATTTCGGCGTGCGCGTGGTGCTTACTGCGCATCCGACCCAGTTCTATCCGGGGCAGGTGCTGGCCATCATCTCTGACCTCAGTGATGCCATTGGTGGCGCCCGAATAGGCGAAGTGCGTGACCTGTTGCAGCAATTGGGTAACACGCCGTTTTTCAAGAAACAGAAACCGACACCCTACGATGAAGCCGTATTGCTGACCTGGTACCTGGGTAATATTTTCTATCCGGCCATTGGTGATATCGTCGATCCGCTCGCCGCTCGTTATCCGCAGTCCGTGAACAGTAACAGTGAGTTGGTCAGCATCGGTTTCTGGCCGGGCGGTGATCGGGATGGTAACCCTTTTGTTACCACGGACACGACTTTGCGGGTTGCTGCGCGCTTGCGCCATACAGTTCTGCAGTGCTATCAACAGGACTTACGGACATTAAAACGTCGCTTGAGCTTTGATGGTGTGTACGATTTGCTGGACCGTCTCGAAAAGCGGATTCGCGATGAGCTGGTGGATAAGTCCGGTCGTGACGATATCAGTCTGACGGATATATTTTCCGCCCTGGATGAAGCAGAGAAACTCATTGTTGATCGTTATCAGTCCATGTACCTGGAGCCCCTGCTTTCATTTCGGCGCAAAGTGACGCTGTTTGGTTTTCATTTTGCCAGTATCGATATTCGTCAGGACAGTCGTGTAATTACCGGTGCGTTGAATGCCATTGCCGCCCGGACTCAAGGCCTGTTTCCGGAGAATTTCGACGCTCTGTCCGAGCAGGAGCAAGTCGATGTACTGTTCAAGTGTCAGGGCCAGGCAGACGCCAGTCAGTTCGATGACCCGGTGGTGCGTGACACCATCGAGTCCTTTGACGTCATTCGTTGTATACAGGAGAGCAACGGCGAGCGCGGCGCTCATCGCTACATCATCAGCAATTGTCGAGGTCCGGTGGATGTGGCCCGGGTGCTGGCGCTGTTCCGCCTGTGTGGCTGGGGTGATGACGACATCAACGTGGATATTGTCCCGCTGTTTGAAACCGTCAATGACCTGCAGCACGGCGGTGAGTCCATGATCAGCCTGTATCAAAACAAACACTATCAGGCACATCTTCGTCAACGCCGGCAGCGCCAGACCGTCATGCTGGGTTTCTCGGATGGTACCAAAGACGGTGGTTACATGATGGCCAACTGGGCCATCTACTCCGCCAAGGAAACCATTACCACAGTGTCGCGGGAGGCGGGCGTGGAGGTTGTATTCTTTGATGGCCGTGGGGGTCCGCCCGCACGCGGCGGTGGTGATGCATATCTTTTTTATGCAGCACATGGAAAGAAAATTGAAAGTAACCAGATACAGATGACGGTACAGGGGCAGACCATCAGCTCGCATTATGGCATCAAGGTTGCTGCCGTTCACAACCTGGGTCAGTTGATGACCGCTGGGCTGGAAAATAATCTGGTCGATCGTGCAGATCGCGAGCTTGACGATCTGCAGCGCAATCTGATTCGTGATCTGGCCGAGCGCAGTTACGCTAAATATGAGGCCTTCAAACAGCATGAACTGTTCATGCCGTATCTGGAAGAGATGAGCGTGCTCAAGTATTACGCGATGGCCAATATCGGCAGCCGGCCCTCTAAGCGCGGTGGCGCGGGCGCACTGAAATTTGAAGATCTCAGGGCGATTCCTTTTGTCGGTTCCTGGAGTCAACTGAAACAGAATGTGCCCGGCTTTTATGGCCTTGGCACGGCCTTGAAAGCGCTGGAAGAGCTCGGTCGTCTTGATGCCTGTCTGGACCTGTATCAGCGGTCGCGTTTCTTCCGCGCCTTGATTGCTAACAGCATGCAAAGCATGAGCAAAACCAATTTTGAACTGACGCGGTACATGGAGACCGATCCACGCTTTGGTGAGTTCTGGCAGGACATCTATCAAGAGTATCTGCTCAGCAAGGAGATGGTGCTGAAAGTGGCTGGTCAGGATGAACTGTTGCAGGACAACGCGCGAAGTCGGTTAAGTATCCGACTGCGGGAGCGGGTCGTGCTGCCTCTGTTGACCATTCAGCAATATGCGCTGATACGCATCCGTGAGTGCCGCGAACAGGATGACCAGAAGCGGCTGGCGGTGCATGAGAAAATGGTGGTACGCACACTGTTTGGTAACATCAATGCGGCGCGTAACTCGGCCTGATTTAAAGTAACCTGGCTCAATCGTCTGTCCACATGCGCAGCAGATTGCTGCGCGTTTTCAGCAGCAGGGACAGTGTCTGTGCCTGGTCGGCGGCACTGCGCAGTTGTGCGATACTGCGTTCCAGGTCGAACAGCAGTTCGCGTTGTGCAGGGTCTCTGATCAGGCTGCGGATCCAGCCCACCAGCACCAGGCGCTGGCCACGGGTGACCGGCGTCACCCGGTGCAGGGTATTGGCGGGGTACAACAAGAAAGACCGTGAACGATACATTGGTGTGCTGTCCGTCCATCATGGCGTCATCGACATGGTTGCCGGCAAGTTGCTGGCACAGTTTGATCAGATTCGGGGAGAGGACTCCGGCTACAGGTGAAATCATAGTGAGCGCGATTGAGAATCATTATTGATTGTTGTAAGCTGAGATCAGTTTAGAGTGTCGCCTGCTGGAAGGCAATTGCCCGGCTGGCCGTGTGTGACGCAAGAGTTCAATTAGTCTGTTTGAGAGGGTTGTTCGCCATGGAGTCAAAAAACAAACTCTGGCTGGGCCTGGGTGTCGTCTTCGTCGCCGGCGCAGCGATGACGTCCTGCGGTACTGATGAAAACGCCAGCGTCGTTGGCACAGACCACAGTGCCATGACTGCCAGCGAGGGCGGTGAGGGCGGCGAAGGCGCCAGCAGTGAAGAGTCCCTTGTCAGTGATGCCGTGTATCTGGGGCAGCTGGCATTCATTCGTGGTCATCTCAATGTGGGTGTCAACCTGTATCGCGATGGCGATGAAGAGGCGTCGGCTACGCATATGAAGCATCCCGAAAGCGAAATTTACGCAGCGCTGCGGCCGGCGCTGGTGGCCCGCGATGCGCCCGGTTTTGCCGATCAACTGGCCGCGCTGGCGGTGGCCGTTGAAAACGGTCGCCCGCTGGCAGAGGTCGACGCGACCTATGAAGCGTTGTTGCAGGGCATTACCGCTGCCGAGCAGGCGGTGACCGAGCAGAATGCCCGCTTGCTGGGCGATGTCATCGTGAACCTGGTCAGCACGGCAGCGGCGGAATACGACATTGCTGTAGACGGTGATCTGGGTCTGGAGAACGCTCATGAATATCAGGATGCCCTGGGTTTTATCCGCATTGCCTACGACCTGCTTGCCCGCGTGGAATCGCTGAGCAGCGATACCGATACAATCGAGGCGATTCGGCAGCAGCTGGATCTGGTGCGTCCGGCCTGGACTGGCCTGCAACCACCGCAGCGCCTGAATACTGAGCCTTCGGTCATCTACGGTGCCGCCAGCCGCATCGAACTGGCAGTTTCCCGGCTTTGATCCGGTTCAGCCTGGCAGGCCAGGCTGAGCAGCCCTGAACAACCACCATCCGCTGCCGCCAATATTCAGAATTCGCATATACCCGGTAGACAGTAGTACTCTGTGTGCTGACAGTTGGCAGCAGTCTCATTCAGGCAGCTGAACGCCAAAAGGCGAAACACGCAAAATACGCAAAATAGGGAAAAAAGGAGAATCGCATGAGTATACGAATTGGCAGCATAGCGCCGGACTTCACGGCAAAAACCACTGAGGGTGAGATCAATTTTCACACATGGATCGGCGACAGTTGGGCCATTCTGTTTTCCCATCCCAAGGACTACACGCCGGTATGCACCACCGAGCTGGGTTATGCCGCTAAACTGAAACCCGAGTTCGACAAGCGCAACACCAAGGCGATCGGCTTGTCTGTTGACCCGGTAGAAAACCATGCTGGTTGGGCGAAAGACATTGAAGAAACCCAGGGCATGGCGCCCAATTTCCCCATGATCGGTGACACTGATCTAAATGTCGCCAAGTTGTATGACATGCTGCCTGAAGCCGAGCCGGGCGCCGCCGAAGGGCGCACGGCGGCCGATAATGCCACGGTGCGATCTGTATTTATCATTGGCCCGGACAAGAAGATCAAGGCTTTCCTGGTTTATCCCATGACCACCGGGCGCAACTTTGATGAAATCTTGCGCTTGCTCGACTCTATTCAGTTGAGTGCCAAACACACGGTGGCAACGCCGGTGAACTGGAAGAATGGCGACGATATCATCATCCCGCCGTCGGTCAGCGATGAAGAGGCGAAAAAGAAGTTTCCCGACGGCTGGAATGCCCTCAAACCGTATTTGCGGGTCGCCAAACAACCAACGTGATGCCTTTGCGCAGTGCGCAGGTAGGTCATCACGATCGTCAAGGCGGCGGCGCCGATCCAACGTCGTGGAACAGTGCCCACGGTTCGCGGGGTTGCAGTCTGCAGGACTTGCAGGGCAGTGGTGGCAACGGCTACTTTTACTGTTTTGCGACCGATCGAGTCAAGCCATAAAGGTCGTTAGCCGACGCTCAGTGCCTGGCAGCCGCGTGCGCGATTGAGAGGTGTCGGTTAACCCACCATCTCAATCGCCACTGCCACGGCTTCACCACCACCGATGCACAGACTGGCAATGCCCCTGGTTTTACCCAGTTTTTTCAGAGCATACATCAGCGTCACAATAATGCGTGTGCCGGAGGCGCCGACCGGGTGCCCCAGCGCGCAGGCACCGCCATGGATGTTGACCTTGTTGTGATCCAGTCCGAGCTCGCGCATCGCCAGCATGGGCACCATGGCAAAGGCTTCGTTGATTTCGAACAGATCGACATCGTTAATTGACCAGCCGGTTTTTGCCAACACTTTCTCGATGGCGCCAATCGGAGCCACCGTGAATTCACTGGGGTGGCGGGCGTGGCTGGCCTGGGCCAACAGTCGTGCCATTGGTTTCAGGCCTTTTTCCGTAGCCAGGCTTTCACGCATCAGCACCACTGCGGCAGCGCCATCAGAAATTGATGATGAATTGGCGGCGGTAATGGTGCCGTCGGCAGAAAAGGCCGGGCGCAGCGTCGGGATCTTGTCCGGGTTCGCCTTGCCCGGTTGTTCGTCATGTGTCACGGTGCTGTCGGTGCGGCCGACTTTGACATCTATGGGCACAGTTTCGCCGTCAAACCAGCCTTCCTTGATGGCGCGTTGGGCGCGCTGCAGAGACTCAATGGCATAGTTGTCCATGTCTTCCCGGGTCAGGCCGTGTCTGTCCGCCGTTTCCTGGGCAAAGCTGCCCATCAGACGGCCGGTATAGGCATCCTCCAGCCCGTCCAGGAACATATGGTCCTTAATTTCGCCATGACCCAGGCGCAAGCCACTGCGGCCTTTGGGGATCAAATAGGGCGCCTGGGTCATGTTTTCGATACCGCCGGCGAGGACAGTGTCGGCATGGCCGGCCAGAATCTGGTCCATGCCCATCATCACGGTTTTCATGCCCGAGCCGCACATCTTGTTGACGGTTGTGCAGGGCGTTGTTACCGACAGGTCCGCACCCAATGCTACCTGGCGGGCGGGTGCCTGCCCCAGGCCGGCGGGTAACACACAGCCCATTAATACGTCGTCAATGGCACTGTCATGGTCAGACGGATCCAGTCCGGCGCGCTGCAGCGCAGCCCTGGCAGCGGCAACCCCCAGTGCCGGGGCGGTGACAGATGAAAACAGGCCCTGAAAACCGCCAATAGGGGTGCGGGCGCCGCCGAGAATGACAACGGTATCTTTGTTCATGGTGCCATGATCCTTGGATTAATGATTGTTGCGCATCTGTAGCAGGCGATGTTTGCACTGCGCGTCGAATTCCTTGAGTTCATGCAGGCTCAGCTGGATGTCTTCCAGTTGCTGCTTGAGTATCTGTTTGCGTTCGCCAATCTTGTCCAATACATGACGCAGCTGCGCCAACTCACCGGTAGACGATTCGTAGAGATCGAACATCTCGCCGATTTCATCAAGCGAAAATCCCAGGCGCTTACCACGCAGGATGAGCTTGAGCCGGGTATGGTCGCGCTGGCTGTAAAGGCGGCTACGACCTTCGCGCTCCGGGGTCAGCAAGCCCTCACTTTCGTAAAAACGAATGGCCCGGGTGGTGATGTCGAATTCTTTGGCCAGCTGCGAGATGGTGTAGGTTTTCAGGCCGTCATCGAGGGGGTCCAGGGCATTGCTGCGCAGAAAGCTGTCGCTGAGCGCTTGGGTGATATCCGGCATATCGGTCTGAATTCCTTGATTGACGTTAACGTAAACGTCAATATAATAAATGACCTTGCTCTGCAGGACAACTGCGGTCATGTCTGGCGACTGAATTCGAGTCAGGCGGCAAGCACAAAATAACAAATCAGGCATCAGGCAGGTTCGCCCAAGCGCCGACAGGAGCAGCATCGTGTCATCAGTCGTCAATATCCATCAGGCATCTTCCCCGGTCGCAGGTAAACACTCTGCCGACAGCAATGCTGCAGCGGTAGAATTTCCCCGCTTCATCACGGCTGCCAGCCTGTTTGACGGTCATGATGCCGCCATCAACATCATGCGGCGTATGTTGCAGGCCTCAGGTGCCGAGGTGATTCACCTGGCGCACAACCGCTCCGTACAGGAGGTTGTTGAGTCGGCGCTGCAGGAGGATGTGCAGGGTATTGCCATCAGCTCCTATCAGGGAGGCCATATTGAATATTTCAAGTACATGGTGGACATGCTGCGAGAGCGTGGCGCGGGTCACATTCAGGTGTTTGGTGGTGGTGGTGGCGTCATCATCCCCAGTGAAATCAAAGAGCTGCATGCCTATGGTGTGAGTCGCATCTATTCCCCTGAAGACGGGCAGACTATGGGGCTGCAGGGCATGATTGACGACATCATGCACAAGGTCACTGTCGAGCGCAAAGCGGGACCAGAGTTGGACCTTGCCGCTCTGCAGGCAGGCGACCGGCTGGCGCTGTCCCGGGTGATCAGCGCGCTGGAGACAGACGCACTGGATGGTGGGCAAAAGGTGCAGCTGCAACAGGCAGCCGACGCCGCAGATAATATTCCGGTGCTGGGTATAACCGGCACCGGTGGCGCCGGCAAGTCATCGCTGACCGACGAATTGATTTTACGGTTGCGTCAAGACAGTGGTAATGCTCTGCGTATTGCAGTATTGGCGATTGACCCGACGCGCCGCCGTACCGGTGGCGCGCTGCTGGGTGATCGTGTACGCATGAATGCGATTTATCATCCCTCGGTATACATGCGTTCAATTGCAACCCGACGTTCCGAAACCGAAGTGCCGACCTATCTGCGTGACATTATCAACAGTGTGAAAATTGCCGGGTTTGATCTGGTGATTGTTGAAACCCCCGGCATTGGTCAGGGCGATGCGGGCATCGTGCCGTATGTGAACAGCTCGCTGTATGTGATGACTCCCGAATTTGGTGCTGCCAGTCAACTGGAAAAAATCGACATGCTGGACTACGCGGATGTCATCGCCATCAACAAGTTTGATCGCAAGGGCGGTGAAGATGCGCTGCGCGATGTCAGCAAACAGGTGCAACGTAACCGGGTCGCATTTGACAAGACGGTGGAGCAGATGCCGGTTTATGGCACGATTGCGGCACGCTTTAACGACGATGGTGTCACGGCGTTGTATCAGGGACTGGTGCCAGTTCTGGCGCAACATGGATTGCCCGCGTTCGAGCACAATCTGGCGCCCGTCGATACCCGCACGTCAACGCAACAGGCGGTGATTATCCCGCCCCAGCGCCAGCGTTATCTGGCGGAGATTGCTGATACTGTGCGTGACTACCGGCGCGGGGTGGAGCAGCAGGCCGTGGTTGCCCGCGAACTGCAGCAGCTTGCGGCCGCCCGGAAAATGGTGACAGGCAGTGCGGCCGCTGACAGCGTGACGGAGAGCCTGGACGGTCTGATCAGGCAGCGGCGTCAGTCACTGCACGGTAACAGTGCTGCCTTGCTGGAAAACTGGCCTGCATTGCAGAGCGAGTATGCTGCCGATGAACTGATGACCGACATACGCGGTAAATCCCAGCGAAACTCGCTGGTGTGGACCACCATGTCGGGCACGCGCATTCCCAAGGTCTCGTTGCCGCGATTCAACGACCATGGCGATATTCTGCGCTGGCTGGCGCTGGAGAATGTGCCGGGTCGCTTTCCTTACACGGCGGGTGTGTTTGCGGTAAAACGCGAAGGCGAAGACCCGACGCGCATGTTTGCCGGCGAAGGTGATGCTTTTCGCACCAATCGACGTTTCAAGTCGTTGTCCGAGCACGCGGATGCCAAGCGTTTGTCCACCGCTTTCGATTCGGTGACATTGTACGGCTTTGACCCCGACGAGCGCCCGGATATCTATGGCAAGGTCGGCAATTCCGGGGTCTCCATCGCGACCCTGGACGACATGAAGGTGCTGTATGACGGGTTTGATCTGTGTCATCCAACGACGTCGGTGTCGATGACGATAAATGGCCCTGCACCCACGATACTGGCCATGTTCCTGAATGCGGCCATCGCGCAGCAGATGGAACGCTTTCGTAGCGAACATGAACGTGAGCCCGATGCGGCAGAAACGGCGCAACTGAAGGCACAGACCCTGGCCTCGGTGCGCGGCACGGTGCAGGCCGATATCCTGAAAGAGGATCAGGGCCAGAATACCTGCATTTTTTCGACGGAGTTCAGTTTAAAGCTGATGGGCGATATTCAGGAGTACTTCATTGAGCACAAGGTGCGTAATTTTTATTCGGTGTCGATTTCTGGATATCACATTGCCGAGGCTGGTGCCAATCCGATTTCGCAGCTGGCGTTTACCCTGTCCAATGGTTTCACCTTCGTCGAAGCGTGGCTGGCGCGCGGCATGAAAATCGATGATTTTGCGCCCAATCTGTCCTTCTTTTTCTCCAATGGCATGGACGCGGAGTACACCGTACTGGGCCGGGTCGCGCGCCGCATCTGGGCGACCACCATGCGTGAAAAATATGGCGCAAACGAGCGCAGCCAGAAACTGAAGTACCACATCCAGACCTCCGGTCGCTCGCTGCACGCACAGGAAATGTCATTCAATGATATTCGCACCACACTGCAGGCCCTGATCGCGGTGTATGATAACTGCAATAGTCTTCACACCAATGCTTATGATGAAGCGGTGACCACCCCGACCGGAGAATCGGTGCGAAGGGCAGTGGCGATTCAGCTCATTATCAATAAAGAGTGGGGCCTGGCGCGTAACGAGAACCCCAATCAGGGCGCGTTCATCATTGATGAGTTGACTGATCTGGTCGAAGAAGCGGTTATGCAGGAGTTTGAGCGCATCGCCGAACGCGGCGGAGTGCTGGGTGCGATGGAAACCGGTTACCAGCGTGGGCGTATTCAGGATGAGTCCATGCACTATGAACACAAAAAACACGACGGTTCCTTGCCGATCGTGGGCGTGAATACCTTTCTAAATCCCAACGACGAGGCCGGTGAAGCAGAGTTCACCGTGGAATTGCAGCGCTCGACAGACGAGGAAAAGCAGGGTCAGATTCGCCGCTTGCGGGAGTTTCAGCAGCGCCATGCCACTGCGTCAGAACAGGCCATCGAGCGCCTGAAACAGGCCGCCATCAATAACGACAATGTGTTCGAAGTACTGATGGACGCAGTTCAAACCTGTTCACTCGGACAGATCACCCACGCCTTCTTCGAAGTAGGCGGCCAATACCGCCGAAATATGTGACCGCCAGGGATGGC
>Ga0307967_1002498_pt1 | contig 10656 bp, 12 predicted proteins | sample OrgLakmetagen648_FD_201828 | JGI IMG/M metagenome (GOLD analysis project Ga0307967, IMG submission 201828) | Saline water microbial communities from Organic Lake, Antarctica - #648 | ecosystem: Environmental > Aquatic > Non-marine Saline and Alkaline > Saline | place: Antarctica: Organic Lake...
TTTAGGTGATGGTTCAAAATAATCAGCATGCTTCATAAAATGAGTTGCTCTAGGCTACGAATTTCTTCATTTTTCACTAATCAGCAGACTGTTTGTGTTCAACGGAAGATGCATGTGACCAACGCACATCAATACAATATACCTCCCCATTCAGCACACCTCTAAATTGCTAGAAAATCTGCAGAGCAAGGGAAAAATGCTGCCGCTGCCTACCCATAAAGATTGTTCCACTGCACCCGACAGGCAGCAGTGTGTTTCCCTTCGACTCCAACATGCAATCAAAACGGCACGCGGCTACACTGATTCTATTTCAGCATGCCTCTAATGGCGCGCAGCCACACAGGCAGTGGCGTCTTCAGTGTGCTTCTAAAGCGGCGCGCAGCCACACCGAAACAACTGCCTACTTCAGCGCGTCTGCAATGGCGCGCAGCCACACAGACACGGCCACTGCTCCTGGGTCAGGCACTGAGGCCAGCACTTCAGCAGGCACGTAAGAGGATCGGCCAGCAGCGGCCTTCATAGTCTTAGTGGCCTCTGCTCCCTTCTCTGCGGCCGTGGCGGCGGCGTCAGCGGCGACTGCTCCGTTGGTCTCACCTGTGAGTGCGCGTACAAGCGTGCGGGAGTGTGTTGTTTGGGCATGCGCATGCAGGTCGTTTTTGCATATATATATTGTGTATGCCAAGTCCAAGAGTGCTTTAAGTGGTTAGCTCTTCAATACCGCCTGCAATATTTTTGCATGTTGCGTACGCTGAGTCCAAGAGTGCTATGTGTGGCTAGCTAGCTCTTCAATACTGCCTGCCACATTAGTCTTCCTGTTAAAAAGTGTTATTCCTGTTGAGAGGCCCCAAAGGCTGTGGCTTCACACACCGTTTCAGACCAAGCGCAAGCGCCACACCCACACGCGACACAAACCCACCCTTGGCAGCGGCAGCTTCTAAGGCTTCACATCCAGTCAGCATGGCGTCCAGCATTGTGCGGGAGCCTGCACGAGCGCCACCGTACTTCTGGATGGCTTCCACGCCCGCACGGAAGGCGGGGGCAAAGTCTTTGGGGCCAGGGTTCTCAGCCTTAGCCTTAGCCTGCAGAGTGTGTGTGCATGTGTGTGTGCGTGTGAGTATGTGTGTGTATGTATGTATGTGTGTGCGCGAATGTGTGCGTGTGTAAATTCACATTTAAGTGAACTTGTGTTGGGGGGGGCTGCAATAAGTAATTCTTGTCCAAAAAGGATTAAAATGTGATTGAGGAGAGTGGTGCAAAGCAAAACACAAGCCTTGTTTGACTAGTTACAGGCCTGAAGAAGTGAGTCTCACCTCCAACTAGCTCATTCACCTACTCCATTCAAACCACGTCACTCACAGAGAGATTTTAGATGCACAATACACACTAGGCACACAATCACACTTGCATCCAAGAGCATACGCACGTGCACGTGTACATATGAGGACCATGATGGGAGGCACACACACATGCTTGCGTGCGCTCAAGATACACACACAGGGACAAATGCTTGCACATGCACAAGACACACACGCAGACTCACGTGTGCGTACAGTCTTAAATCTAGTTTTAATCACCCACCAGGCTGGCTGCAGCTGCTGCCAGGGCTACATCGTACAGGGCACCACTGCTGCCGCCCACAGCTTGCCGCACACTGCCGCCCACAGCTTGCAGGGCTTTGTATGCGGGGTCGTTCAGGGGGTATGTGGTGTCCAGTTCCCTGAGGATGGCTTCAGATGCGTGGGCGCAGGTCTCTCCACAGTCGCCATCGCCGACCTGTATGTGGGGGTGGAGAGAGAGTGTGTGTGTGTGTGTGCATAAAACATTGCAAGACTGATTTTACAAAACATAATAAAAGGCCCACAACTTAAAAGGACAGTTTGTCTGGGAACTTGGGAGGCGCCCACTATAAAACGTGGCAGCATATTACAATCAGTGTTGTGCACTTCATTTGACGGTCAGGCGTAATTTACGGTGATATAATTTGACCGTCAGGAACTAATCCTCAGGCGTAATTTACGGTGATATAATTTTTCACGTCTGACGGTCAGCTATACAGTTATTTACGGTGGGAAACCGTCAGGAATTAATTATTTACGGTGGGAAATCGTCAGCAGCTGGCCAGGCCAGGCCGGGCCAGGCTTGACTGACTCAGGGCCACACGAGCCCTCTTGGCCTGATTACCGGAGGACATTTTATATTTATATCGCAAATCGCAAATCGCGAATGTTGTTTGTGGGGAAATCGGAGCTTGAGTTGGCACTCTGAGCCACTGAGTACCTGACGCCGCACCGTTACTTACGATTTCCCACCGTCAGTATGAATTTCACCGTTAATTACAGTTATGTGACGTAGATGTCATTTAAGCACGGTAATTAACGGTGCCATTTTTGATTGACGCCGTATGTACACAACACTGATTACAATGAAATGCTTACTGTGCTTACACTACTCACCTTTGAGTCCAGCTCGTCCAAGGACTTGGAGGCTTTGATCAAAGATGTGGCAGCTGCACGGATGCATTTATCGAGGATGGCTCCGTACGCGGACACCTGCTCAGGGCGCTTGGTGGTGGGGCCGGTCTGTTGTGAACCTGTATGTGCATGTGTGTGTGCACATGTGTGTATTTGTGTGTTTCTGTGGGCATTTGTTCTGTGCTTAAGCCGTCGTAGACTGTGCTGGCTCCGTCACTAGCTAGGCCAAACTTCGCACAGCACATGAGCGTGGCAAAAGATAAGTATGCTAGTTAACACAAGCACTTTACTGGCATGTAGGAAACGACCCTGTCAAAGTCATGAAATGCACGACCTCTATGCTCATATTCGTCTCTGTACACATTGTGCAGCAATGTGAACACAACCTAAACATTGCAAAAGCAGCAGATGTGACAACAGGAGAAAGTGTAAGGATACGTAAACACGAATGCGCACACGCACATACGTACAAACGCACCTGGAGGCAGGGGGATGGAGGAGACTTCTGCAACACGCCCCCCTGATTGTGGCCACCCTGCTGTGGTGGAGGCGGCATCTAGCAGGGCCAGCATGTCATCACCCTCCTGGGACAAGCAAGCAAGACAGGGAGCGTGTGATTTAGTGTGTAATCAAGAGCATTTTTGTGATTCGGTGTATAATAAAGAACATTTTTGTGAAGAGGCGGCATCTAGCAGAGCCAACTGTCGTTCGACCTCCTGAGGCAAAAACAAAGCAAGCGCATAATTCAAATTCCCCTAAGTGCTGTGAATGCCTCTTCTTCACTTAAAATTCTGTGTCTATAGGATTTGCAGTACACCGCCACTTGCACAAGACAAATTCAAACAGATGCTTGCATGAACACTTGTACACACACATGCAAACAGCTACTCACCTTGCCCGCTGGAATGCGCATTGTGGTCAGTGAAGCTCCGCTCATATCCACTGAAGTCATGAAGGGACCCACGTAGCAGCGCTCCACAGTCACCTGAGTATGCGTGTGTGTGTATGCGTGTGCGTGTGTGTGTGCGTGCATATGCGTGTGTGTGTGTGCATGCGTGTGAATTTTAATCCAGACATATACGTGCCAAACCAAAATTTGGCCACGCATACACGCAAACCTTGCGTGGCTCCAAGATCATGCACGCAAAGCTTGCAGGCAATACCGCACGAGGAGCAACAATGACAGGCATGACTCACCCCGCGCGCTTTGAGCTGAGTCAGGGACTCCATGGTCATGCAGTTCATCTCTAGGGAGGTGGTGGCTCCGAGGTTGTTCACCATGGCCACCGCACGCTCACCAGACTGTGATGGGTGCAAGCACAGGCGTGTGTGTGTGTGTGTGTGAAATGTGTGTTTTCCGGTCACAAGCACGCAATGCATTCCAATCTCAGTGTTATTGGAATGGGGTGTATGGGGCTGCATATGTGTGCACGCTGGTACGGGCATGCACACACCAGAAAGCACGACATGCATTTACTAGCATCACAAATTTCCTGAGGAGGTGATCAACTCAGGCTTGCAAAATAGATTCATTTGTGACTTTCTTGCTGAAGACTGAAGGTCCTGACCATAGGAAACCACACCTTCTAGCTAGCAGCACGGAAAGTTGATTGTTTTAGGCTTTAGAGCAGCTGCACACATGCCATTCTTGCTGGAGGTCCTGACCATGCACTCCACACCTTTAGCTGGAAAACGAGGAGTTAAACACCTCAGGCCTCCAGAAGAAATACATACATGACACTCTTACTGGAAGTCCTGGCCATACACTCCACACCTTAAGCTGGAAGAACGAGGAGTTGGTCATCTTGTCCACCATGAGCTTTACGATGTCCTTGGCAGGCATGACAGCGGTAGTGGCTGCTCCAGGTTCACCTGATGGTTTAAGCATCGACCAAGATGTTCTGTCACGCATTGTGCAAGCAGACACAGAATGCCGTTGGCTGGCATGCAACGGTGGCTGCTCCAGCTTCCATAGAGCTGGAACAGTGGTCGGATTTTTTGTCACGGACACGGTAGTTGACACACAACTTCATTATCTGCTGTGTCTGCGGTGGTGGTAGGACGCTTCTCCAGTGTCAAACGACCGGATTATTACTTTAAGCATGCCTCCCTCCCCAGTCTGGGCCCCCCGTCATATGCATATCTGACCACACGCACACGCGCACACACGCGCGCACACACACACACACACACGCACTTTCTCTACTCAGTCTGTATGGCTTGATGCCAGGAAGGAAAATGCAAGCGCGCGTACACACACGAACATCTAACACTCTGCACCACGTGCCACGCACCGTGGATGCCCAAGCCGACCTCCATCTCGCCCTCCTTGATTCTGTCTGAGGGGGACTTGCCAGGCAGGGTGCACACACGCAGTGCCACGCCCATGGTGCCGCACGCTGCAGCGGCCTTGCGAGCGGCCTCAGCAACCTGCTCCAAGGAGCCGCCTGCCTGGGCCACAGCACCTGCCACCTGTGCACGTGCGTGTGTGCGTGTGTGCGTGTATGTTTATGTGTGTGTGGAATCGCTCAAAGGCAATCATTCGCAGTACCTGTATTAGCTTGCAACCCAAGACCTGGTGCACATATTTGGCATACAACACCTTTTTTCCATTTCACTGCCCTGCCAACATACGGGATGCACTGACTAATTGTTAGGACAGCCTGCTTAAAATTGCTAGCTCACACACCAGTTGGGCTTGATTGTTGGCGCAAGCGCGAAAGCACACACACATACACACACACACACACACACACATGTAGATCCACACACACACGCACGTGCGCACACCTTGTTGACCAGGATGGTGCCGGCAAGCCCACGCCTGCCTGCCAAGCCGGGCTCTTCAATGGCAAGGTCATCGCCCACGGGCACCATCTCCACCTTCAAGCCCTCTGCCTTGGCCTGCTCGGCGGCTAGGCCAAAGTGCAGGCGGTCACCTGGAAAAGAAAAAACGATGGGTGTGATAGTTTGAGCAGTGACTCGGCGAAGATCAGGATCGCCCGTCATGGGGATGAGTGTGAAACTCTTAACAGCAATTTGGCAAAGAGGATGAGGAATGCGTGTCTTGGCTTGCTCATTGACCAAAAAGCAGACTGCCTCTCGAGGAGGACAAATGGCCGTGCGGACAGATGCCAGTACACACATCATTTTCACATGTGCGCAACTATGAGCAGTGCCGCACACGACGGCAATTACTCACAGGTGTGTAATTCTGAAAAGGATGAAGTGCATCGGCAGTGACGAACATACCCCTCGTTGTCGTTAAAGAAAGGGAGCCTAGTTTGACTTTCTGTGCCAAAGGGCAACGCTCACCCTGGACATATCACTTTCTCTTTGCCATTTTCTAGATCATGATTGATCATCAACACCGACATCTTTCTTCCTCAAACTCACAAATGAAGTGGCCGACTTCATTGCTTACAGCACCGTTGCTTGCTCGTTGTGGGATGCGGTCCACCATAGTGCATAATGTACCAATCTTCATTGTTAGTTAAGTAGCGCTGTACATAGCAGCAGACCAGTGGCACACTACCAATCCATGCTATCAGCACTAGCAGTGAGATGACGTGGCCAACAACATACAACATACACAGACACACTCACACCTGTGTAGTTCATCACAATCAGCACGCATCCAGCAGGGCCAGTGGTGGTTCGGATGGCGGTGAGGATGGCATGAGCGCCAGGTGAGGCAAACACTTCACCAGACACGCCAGCCGTGAGCATGCCAGGGCCCACAAAGCCTGCGTGGCCAGGCTCGTGGCCAGCACCACCACCTGAATGTGTGTGTTGGTGTGCACGTGCGCTGTGTGTGCGTGTGAGCTGTGTGTGTATATGGGTGCACGTGTGTTTTGTGTGTTTGTGTATGTAAGTGTGTGTGTGTGTGCACGATTGTTACGTATAGGTGCACGTGTGTGTATGCATGCGCGCGTGCGTTTGCTGTGTGTATATATGGGTGCACATGTGTGTGTGTGTGTGTGTGTGTGTGTGTGTGTGTGTGTGTGCACCATACACCTTTTTATCTTTCCTGCTCTTCGCGTCATCATCTTCACTAGAAGTAACAGGGGGCCTGTCTCTTTTCTTACCCATTTTGATATATAAATAAGATAGTCTGTAAGGATGACGGATAAAACTCGGGCTTGGCTGCCTGGAATTCAGCTTGTCATCGCTGGAAAATGCTATACCAAGGTGGTGTTCACTGAATGAAAACCATTAAATCAACAAACCCGTCCCAGTCCCGCTACGAGGATTACGATGCTGCTACGAGGATCACGATGCTTGCTTTGTACGATGCTTGCTTTGTCGTGTTCAGTCTTCGCCAATTTCGAATGCACAATTGAGACATTCTGGATTGCTCACACAATAACGAGCAGCATCAGGTTTAGAGGCCGCTACAACTAGGTAGTGCCAAAAAGGAGCCCTTCACGTATGAAATGATGGGGGGTCACATTGGTTTTGAACGCTACCCTCGCTCCAAACCTACCTCATCATATTTATTGCAAAAAGGCAAGGTTTATTCAGTGCAACTTTTATTTTCAGAATCAATCGAAGCGTGGACACCCCTTTTATGCCCAACAAGCAAAAAAGGCACAGGAATAACATAAGCAGACATGCTTACTACTAGGGCACTGCAAAAGCTCTTAACAGCGTCCTGCTGGAAGTAAGAAGCACTGTCTACATTATTAGCGGTAGCAGTACACCAACTCATCTCCATTGCCATTACTGGATATCGAAAGCACGACACCTGCTATGAAACAAAGCGTCATTTCAACCAAATTAACAACGAGTTGATCAAACAAGGCACTTTAAAAATCACCTAAAATATTCGAGCTGCACCTTTTGTGGTGCAAAAATGTCCAATGCTGCCTCTCAACCATCTGACATCTGATCCCAATCAAAGATCCACCCTTTTTTTTTCCTGCCATTGTATGGCTCTTTGCAACCATTGGGCATTCTAGTCTAATCTGGACATCACATCATGATTGCACGATTCGTGTGTTTTAGAACAATTTGTTCTGCTCATTTCCAGATCGTGCTTGACGACGTGTGCCCTCCAGATCCTCGTAAAGCAGCCTCATAAGTTTTAGCAGTGCAGACAGATAGGTAGCAAATGGGCAAGATAGAGCTTTAAATTTACGTCAACTGGTACTAGCCCAATGCCTTCCCTTTATGTTCGAGGTAGTCCCACGAGCGTTTCCGGAGAGATTAAAATTGGCATCGTTTCGTTTGAATATATAAAGGCTTCTTGTGCAATTACCTGTCACGTGTAGCTGTAAAAGAAAGAGCATGCATGGGAGGGTGCTCACCTACCTGGCGACGATGACTCCATACTAAAGACAAGGCTGCACATATAACAATTAATATATTATTGAAACCAGGGGCACTGCGGAACGAGACTTCAATTGCATTGCATTCCCCTCGACCTTTTTTTATCAAAGAGCAAATCAAAGATGGCGCCTAAAGGTGTGTAAAGCGTGCCTCGCTCCATGTCCGGCCCTGGCGCCGGCTTCCAAGTTGGAGGACCGGACTGCACTCTCCGTCCCCCCTCTGTCTGTAGATAGGGTTGATGACAATACATTGTTCCAGCAACCCTAAGTTCGTCGCTTTCCTTCCCTGGAGCAAAAGGACACTGTGCAAGCGTGTTTGTCCCCACCCTCTCCTATAACTCGCAGCGAAGCAGGATGTCAAGGCGCAGGCCTCCAAGGCCGCCAAGTCGGTCAAGAAGGGGTCCTTCAAGAAGACCAGAAAGCCACGCTACTCCGTGGTCTTCCACCGGCCAAAGACCCTGCAGCGGACCCGCACCCCCAAGTACCTCCGCAAGAGGTACTACACGGAACAAGGGTCCTCCATGTGCATCTTCTCCCCATACACACACAACATACACTAGCCTGCATGAGGAGCGGGCCAGTCCAGCAGTTGCAGTAGTCTTCTACCGGGATGCATGCATGTGCAAAGCAGCCAGGGCTGCTTCGTTCTGCACATCAGGATGGTGGCGTGGACAGCCCCCATGTAGCGACATCATTTTCAACTGCAGCTCGACAGGAGGAAGAATGAGGGGCGACATCGTGTGCTTCCTTCAGCAGAAATGAAGAGAGCAACTCCCACGAGTCTCACAATTCCCCTCTCCCCTCCCCCTGCGTGCACACTTGCAGCATGGGCGGTATGCAGAAGATGGACTCCTACTCCGTGCTGAAGTCGCCTTTGACGACCGAGTCGGCCATGAAGAAGATTGAGGACAACAACACCCTGGTGAGAGAAAGGGAGGAAGGGGAGCTAGGAACATACCCTACATACCCTAGGAAATCAAGGCACCTCAGCAGGCACAGCAGGGTGGGAAAGGCCTATGTCAATGCCATGCAGCACGCGCGTGCACACACACACACACACACACACACATGCACACACACATACACACACATGCACATGCACGTGCACACACACACACACACGGACAGACAAATACACGCGCACGCACACACATGCATATACACACGTGTGCATGCATAACACGAACACGCGCTGGCCGTGTCGGTGTCATGGTTGTTTGCAGCTTTTGCACATGCACAGGACGGAAAGCTTTTGCTTGTTCCTGCAGATGCCTATATATACCAAATAAAGCCTTGTAACAAGATGCACTTTGCATCTGCATTTGTAAGACGTGACTTGAAGCATAGAAGTGAATGCTTAATCATGTCTCAATGGCAGGTGTTTTTGGTAGACCTACGTGCCAACAAGAGGATGATCAAGGAGGCAGTGTACTCTCTGTACGAGATCCAGTGCAAGAAGATCAACACCCTGATCAGGTAAGAGCTCCCACACGCTGCATTATAATAAGACCAGCATGCTGGGCATTCTCATTTGACACAATACATTCAGTTCCATGGGCATGATCCAAAGCAGGGTTGTACAGTTCGAGGTTTGGCCAAAAGTTCAGGTTCGCAAACTCTAACGCATTTTAACGAATTTGAAAATTGCCGTTCAAAGTTTGGTGAAAGTTAGCAAAGTTTTATGAGTTCGGCGAATTTTACAGCATGCATCTGTCAAGATTGCAAGAGACAGCAGCCCCCCCAGTTCAGTCCCACTCTTCCCTTGCATTAAAAGTAACATATTCAATGATTTAAATGATGATATGATATGATATATATTTTATTTATGAAATGTAATCTGTAAAAGGCAGGCAGGCATCTTGGGCATAGGTTTCGTCATTTAATGGCATTCTTTTGCCGACATCTAAAGGCCAGCAGCGCCCTTGTTGTAAATCTTATTCAGCCTAACTTATGCTTACTTCAATGGATTCTGAGGAAGAAGTGCACATGAAATAACATCAACGACACAGTGCAGCACAGGCTGCCGTGCTTAGGGTTCAAGGTCGAACAAAGTACTCGCCAGAGTTATACTAAGCAATAGCTTTTAAACCAAGAGCAACGATGCAGTATTGAAGTGGGTCGATGAAGTTGAGTCTCTGGGCGTGCTGTTGCTGTTTCTGAAAGAGGTTATTGAACAATTTGTTGTAAAAACTGCTTTGGGATTATAATCAAAGATGCGTGTGTACATGTGATGAATTCCCTCAGTACCTTGCATTAGCTTCTCAAAGGCTCGAGGATACGCAGGCTGCACCCGTTCATAAATCCACTGCACGGATCATGTTGCACTCCCAAGCTCAGCCTGCTTAGTCTCTGGGTATCAATCAACACACAGATACCAGTAATTTTACATGGGCCCCGTATAACAATTATCTCAGTTCGGGGATTTTGGTAGATCCTTGCTAACCTCAGGAACAGAGAAGTACAACCCGTCCGGGGCCCGGAAGAATAACAAAATTTTGGGCTGCCCCGGAGGGGTAGCCCAAAGCTGGTCCGGGAACCCAAGAAATTTGCAGGGACGACGGCCCCTGCGATTCCGGGTTACCCGGTAAAATTATAAATATAGTTCCGGGTGATGTGCAGTGAATTTTGGAAATGACACTGTGAGAATGACACTGTGAGAATGGGAAAAGAGGGAAAGGTCAGCCAGCAAGGGGAGAGGGAGCCATCCCAGCAAGAGGCTCCCCCTCCTGTCCAGGCCTCCCTACGAGTGCTGGGCTTGAGTGCTTGCATCTTGTATGGCAGCATGCAAGCACCAAACTGACTGAATGAAAATCTCTCCAGATGGAAGTCCCCCGCTCCTCCTCCCTCTGCTCCCC
>Ga0307967_1002500_pt1 | contig 10649 bp, 12 predicted proteins | sample OrgLakmetagen648_FD_201828 | JGI IMG/M metagenome (GOLD analysis project Ga0307967, IMG submission 201828) | Saline water microbial communities from Organic Lake, Antarctica - #648 | ecosystem: Environmental > Aquatic > Non-marine Saline and Alkaline > Saline | place: Antarctica: Organic Lake...
CTCTCTCTCTCTCTCTCTCTCTCTTTCTCTCTCTCTCTCTCTCTCTCTCTCCCTCTCTCTCTCTCTCTCTCTCTCCCTCTCCCCCTCTCTCATATGCTCACTTTTCCTACCAGCATTATAAATCATGCTCAAGTGCTACCTCGCCTCAAAGGCACATTTTTAAAGTGCATCCTGCTAGGTAACAGGAGGCCCTCCCTCTCTTTCCTGCTTTGGTCTCAGTACCTGAAATGGAGTTACCCACACAATCGCACAAGCACCCTCCCAGATTCCCTCTTTGAATCCACTTCAAACAGGTCCTAGGAAACGCACGCCATGATAAAGTGGGCTGCGTGCGTCAAGCTGCCCAGGTCGCCCTAGAGGCTGTGCAAGGTTTGCCTTCTTCTGGCGACGCCACCGCCCAAGATTGCGCGTCCAAGCAGTCACAGTCATCAAGGGATCAAAACAGGGGGCACGCCTCTAAGGGCCTCAGCTACAGTTGTTCAGGGGCCGATCTTACAGAGCCGCTACCTCCCGTCTCTGCGTCTGCAACGCATCAGAAGCAGCAGCAGCAGCAGCATGCACGGCGCAAGCAGCAGCAGCGCCAGCTGCTGCAGGAAGAACTGCAGCAGCGCGAATGGCTGGATAAGGAGGAGCGCGAGCAGGAGGCGCAACGTGAGCAGCGGCGGCATTTGCTGCAGCTGCAGCAAGAGCGGCTGGTGCGGCGGCAAGAGGAGCGGCAGGAGCAGCTGGCACGTGCACGGAAGCGTGAGGAGGTGCTGCAGCAGCTGCAGGTAGCTTTGTTGGTGTATGTAAAGGTTCCTCCTTGTTCTTTCCACCCACACCCACACTCACACATATACACCCACGTGCACACACGTGCTGCTGCAGCATCTCACACATGCAGTTCCACTAACATGCATGCACACACACATGAACACACAAACACATTTCACGTAGAAACCCACACGTGCACGTCCTGCCCCTGCACTGCAGTTGCAGCGGCAGCAGGAGCAAGAGCAGCAGGAACAGCAGCAGCAGTGGGACCAACAGCAAGTCTCCACACGACAGTTGTTAGAGGCGTTCCACAAGCGCTCCGCTCTGTTGGAATCCTTTTCCTTACAACTCCCTTTCCCCCCACGGCACCCATCTCCCCCGCACCACCTACACAGTGGCCTCAGTCTTGACGCTGCTGAGGGGAGTGAGTGGGTGTCCAAGGCCGACTTCACTGTGCCAAACATGACACTGCTCCGAGCTTCACATGCCTCCCCTACGCACACCAGCGTGCCTCACACAGCCTCAAGAGCTTGTGCGGCCCCCCTTGCGTCCTTGCCCCCAACAGCAGGAGCAGGCTCAGCACACGAGCTCGCATCTCACAGCACAGCTGCACCGAGTCATCGCCCATTCAGACCTGCAACTGACGCACCATCCTTTTTGTCGCCACCTGGCTCGACCGACGGCCCACCACATGTCAGCACGCAGCCTGGCGTGCTTGCACCACACTCAGTGGGTTTGTGTGGTCTGGGGGGGGAGCAGGATTGGCAGGCAGAGGACCTGAGTAAGGAGCTGGAGCAGCTGAGTCAGCTATGTGCACATATGAAGCGGCACCCACACCGTGGAGCAGGGGGGGAGGCCCCGCACCTGGCAAAGGATGAGTGCTCTCATCAAGCAAAGGGGGGACACACACGCCAGACAGGGTGGGGTGCTTTTGAGTCAAGAATTTCAGGTAGAGGGGTCCCTGAATCCAGCAACCAACTCTCAGACCTGACTCGTGATCACAGCCCAGATCCACGTACCCAGCACAGAAGCACGGCTGCCTCCTCTCAGCAGCCCCTCACACACGGCCCCCAAGGCATCCCTGCTAGTATGCCCAAACGTGCCACTGCCACTGAGGCTTTTGTGGCAGGCAGCCCGCCCCCTCTTCCCCTCAGCCTCGCAAACTCCTCCGCTTACCCTACTGCTCGTGCAGCCGCAGGCAGCAGCAGCAGTGACCCCACGTACACAGCAGGTCCCCATGCCAACCCTTCCACATCCCATCCCACACGCACCGCCATCGCCAACGTAACTGCCACAGACGCCTTCACCACCACACAAACAACAAAACCCACCACAGCACCGCCCCGCGCCACCTCCTGTGCCCACCACTCCCCCCCCCCTCCCCCTCCTCGTGCCCAAAGTGCCTCAACAAGGCTCAGCAGTAGAGGAGCAGCGTCCAGCTCTGCGCCCCCTCTCCCTGTGGCTCCCCGCTCTCTCAGCCCTGCCCTGCACGAGCCCACCAGGTACCTGCTCCCCTCATATGTTCGTCAAGCACAACATTATGATCATCATGCATTACACTATGATCTCTCAGCCCTGCCTTGCACGAGCCCACCTGGTGCCTGCTCCCCTCGTTGCTCATCATGCAGTACTAGGATTGGCCAGAACCGTATATATGTGCCCTTTATATGACCATATGTATGGCAAATCCCCCCAAAGTACCATTTATATGGTGTGAATACATGCATGGTCCTGACAAATCTCGTGCTTGAAATTTTGATCATCACATGCCCCACACAGATCATCACATGCCCCACAAAGACCTAGCTGGTGGCTGCAATCCAAGTGTAATTGAGCTTTAAGAGAAATGGTACACATGTCAATTTTCAACCCCTTCTCCACAACACCACGCACGTATGTTCTCAAGTTTGTGCGCACACGCAGCCTGCTTGAAGAATGCCTGCCAGCGCTAATCACCTCATACAACCCCCACTCCTCATCAACATGCACATACGCACACACACATGTGTACGCTTATGCTTATGCACATACAACCTGCTTGATGCAGGCCCATCAGCCCTAGGCACCTCAGCCCCCAGGCAGCTGCTCAGCTAGCAGAGCTATCAAGCCGGCCACGCTGGGACGCGCACCAGGTAACGCAAGAGGGAGATACAGAACTCTAAACACACACCCACATGCACACGTGCTCTCAATGACTCATGCACACATTTCTACTCATTCTGGGACCTGGTCGTTTGGAGGGCCTCAAGGTCGCATTTGTTTTCTGATCTGACCGCCACAGTGGCACGCAGCCTACTGGTGCTAGCTTCCTGATCTGTGACCGCCACAGTGGCATGCAGCCTGTGGCCACGATCTGTGACCGCCACAGTGGCACGCAGCCTATTCTGATCTGACCGCCACAGTGGCACGCAGCCTACCGGTGCTAGCTTCCTGACCTGGCTGCAGATCCTCGCATGAGCAGGGTGCATGCTAAGTAGGGTTTGCGCTTGCTGCCCTGGTTGTTGTGTGGCAGAGAAGCCAGTTGCATGTGTACTTGGTTCCAAGATGATGGCATGCAGGGTAAGAAAGTACCCATGTCGGCATGTCGGCAGACACGGCATAACAACACTGCACACATACGCGACTCAAGGGTGAAACACGGCCCATAGGCTGCACACCACACATGGCAGATGGGCCTAGGACATAAGGCTTAAGCATTTGTGCAAAGCTTCCAGTACTCTACACAACAGCACGTACACAAGACACGAATGCAATACAATTCAGACGACAGATGGGCTTACAGCACCATGTACTACACAGCTTTCTCAGCAGTACACACAAACACATGTACACAAATTGCAGGTGAAACACAACCCACAAGCCGCACAGGCCGCCTGGCAGATAAGCCTAGGAGAACCCACAGCTGCCCATGAGGCAAGAGGAGGGCGCCAAGCCTGGACCGCAGGCTACGAGGAGTGCCGCAGAAGCAGCCATTCCCCTCACGTGCAGCGTGCTGCCGCTCGTCAACACCAGTCCAGGCACGAAAATGAAGGTGTGTAGAATGATGGATGCAAAGAGAGCTGTGGGAGCTTCTCACATTGTGTAGTGTGCAGCTGCTTGCCAACACGAGCTCAGGCTCCTAAAAGGAAGGTGAGCAGGGTGTTGGTGCTGCAGAGGCTGCTAGAAACGCGCACACTTGCGCACGCATACACACATCTGCAAGCACCCCCCACATTTATGCATGCACAACAGAATAGTAGCCTGTGTGCGTGGCATGCTGTGCTGTGCTTGCTGCCGCACACACTGCCGCTCACATTTGCATTGTGCGTCCAAATATGGACATTATAGAGGGCTGCAGTTTGTGCACACACCGCCTGCAGATTCTTCTGAGCAGCAGGGTGGTGCTGTTGGTGCATGGCCCCAGGCGCAGTTTAATCAGCAGCAGCAGCAGCAGGGGCGCCGGCAGCAGGTGCAACAGAAAAAGCCTGCATCTAATGGACAGGTGGGCCTGGTCTGCTTCTTTGCGCTGCATGCAAATATTTCTCACGCTCGTGATCCCTCTCTACACAATTAGTGTGACGTGTAGATATCACTGCCTGCGTGGCGCTGAGGCCTATGTACATCTTCTTTGTAAGAGCCCTGTATCAGTCTGGCATGTCCAGCGCTTTCACTTGGGCTTGGCCAGAACCATATATGTCTGGTGTATATACAGGTTTTGGGGCAGGGAAGTCACCATACATACGGTCATAATCGGCGTATATATACAGATCTGGCCAACCCTACTTTCACTGCCTGTGTGACGCCGTCCATTTTCTGAAAGAGCTACTTGTAGCATACCAGCCATGCATCTTATTTCCATACCCAGGATTTGAACTCGGCCCTTCTCGCAGCCCCATTCAGAAAGTAAGCAAGATCTCAGGCAAACATGAATCCACATACATCAGTGCTTTTAAGGGCAACGCGTCGCTTTTTAAGCATTTTGCGTCGCTTTTTAAGGGTTTTTATGCGACATATTAAAGCTCCGCGGGGTACCCTGTGTCGCGCGTGCGCGACATAGAAAATTTTGGGGAGTACCCTGTGTCGCTTTGTTCCTTTGGCTGGTCACCCAGAGACCAGGGTTTGAGCCCCAGCTAGCTCGCTCTTTTGCCCTTTTGCTATCGCCCCTCTATAAAACACCCCAGAATTTGCGATTTGAATGCAAAAAGCCAAAAATTTCCTGTGCAAAGCCCTTTTCCATCTGTATGAGAACCACTATGTACAATAAAAGCCAAATTTTTGGCTTATGCAGGCCTATGCACGTGCGCAGCCAAAATTTTGCCCGTTTTTTTGGGAAAGGCTGCGCTACACACTTTTTGGCTAGAGCACCCTGCGTAGCGCGTTTGACTTAAAATGCTACACACCCCAAAACTTTAAAAGAAACACTGACATACATACATACATACATACCACTTGTACTTGGATGTATAGAATGGACCTGAACCTATTTGCAAAGCCAATGCCAGGCCACAATAGAGGAGGCAGCAAACATGGTACCGCATACATACCACTTGTACCAGGATTCATGGAATGGTCCTGTTCCCTACTTGCAGGCCAATGCCAGGCCACTACAGAGGCGGCAGCAGCAGCCGCAGCCGCAAGAGGGGGGCAGGGAGGCCAAGGCAGTGAGGCCCTGTTGGCGGGGGGCAGGTGGCGGGAAAGGGTACGCTGCTGCGTATGCATCGTTTCGGGACCGACACGACTACCTGGTTGCCGATCGCTCTCGTGTGAGCTTGAGCTGGGGGCACAGGTGGGCACGTGGCTGGCGTCGTGTGACGATCTGTCCCGCTTATTGATCTGTATCAGACTGAGGATCTGCACCCTACCTGGTCGTCAATCACTCTCATGTTTTAAAAGTTTAAGCTGGGAGCACCGGTGATATCATCTGCTGCGTTTGTTGTTTTGAGTCATGGCCTCTGTTGCGTTGTTAGTTGGCTGTAATGTTCAGCATCTGTTGCACTCTATTAATTAGAGTGTGATGCTCAGCAGTTAGCTCCCAGGCAGGTGTGTTTACCTATCATGTTGAATTAAAAGGTTGGGCTTGGGGCGCAGGTGTGCAACTTGCTGATGATGCTTGCTCTACTTCCTGATCTGTGTCAGTATGTCAGACTAAGAGTCTGCTACTTGCCACTTGAGGTGGATCTACTGTAACTCGTAAATGGTTTTCAGCCGACTTGCCAAGCAGTTGGAGGACTCAGCTGGTGTTCGGATTTTTTGTTGAGCATTTACTTTGTCATCAATGTTGCTCTAATGCTTGGCAGTCACGGCAAAATAACTGGCGTGACTGCTGAAATTGGGGTATGGGGGCACAGGTGAAGGTGAGTTGCCTTGTTGCTGTCCATTCTGCGTAACAATCCTTACTTCTTATTGTGGTGGTGGTGTTGGTGGTGATGGTGGTGGTGGTCAAGCACTTAGTGCCCCTGCCAAGGTCCGCTTTGCTTGTTGCCAAGGTCCGCTTTGCTTGTTGTCTATTGTGACTAGTGACTAGGACAGTGAATGGTTCAGTTCCTGCTTATGATTAGAGCTGGAGCAGAATACGTTTGAGCATGCTTTTGCAGGCATCATAGGCTTGATGGTTTGGTGGCAGCACACGTTATGCTGTTAACTATTGGCACACAATCTCTGAACATATCTGTGTTGGCATCCAAAATTTCATCATATAATAAGCATATATACGCGCACACACGCATACACACAACACATACACATTCACACAAACACACATGCACAGGCCTCGCTATAATCATATTGGACCCACCTTCCAGCGCCCAGATGACTGTGGCAGTGATGAGTTTGATTTTGGTATACAGGTACGTGCTCAGTGTTGCATTTGCAACTGTGTCAGCATTTTGCAGGTTTTGCTCTGCCCAATTTTGGTTATCAATTGCTCACTCAAGTGCGTCAGTACCAAGACCACACTCCTATGCTTTGCTTACCAAAAGTGTGTAATCATTCTTCTTATGTGCCCACACGTTCCCTCCTTTTCAGGTATTTGCCAAGCCTCCACCACATCCCGCTGTGAGGATATACACAGGGTAAGCTTGAAACAATGCGACATTTCGTGATAAATGGCACACCTAGGACGTAAGGCCTTTGTGTCCCAGTGATTTTAGTCACAGCTTGCTCCAACATGCACCTGGCCGCGCTGCACAGAGGCTCTGAGAGCTGCAATGAGGACCGTGCATGCAGTCCACTACCAGCAAGTTTTGCATGCAGCTGCGTTGCTTCCAGGGATGGCCTTGGCCACAGCCTACTCAGACATTGAATCTTGGGAGCTGTGTTCAATTTGCATGCTAAGTCTGACATATGAAGCCTGCTATGGCCACTCCCTGGCATGCAGTCCCAGCTATTCCCTTGGCAACTTTACAATGCGCCTGTGCACCAAGCACGACCAGAAACCATCACCCAAACCTGCACTTATTAACCACCCTGCGCTACTAAGGCATCCCTGCATCTACTCTAATGACGCGTCAAACCCGGGAAAGTGCACGCACATGCATAAACTCGTGCACACACACATCCATGTGCACATATACACACGCCACACACTCACACACACATACACAAACACACACAGGCAGCCCACCGACGTTTGCCTAAGCTCCATTGCTGAGGCAAGCGAGTCTGACGAGGATGACACACAAGACAAACCCCACAGTCGCCACGGTAGCCCAGCACACGCTGACGCCTCCACACGTGCATCAGACGACACTTACACTGGGATTGGCACCTACTCCTTCCCGTCCAGCCTCAGCCCCATACAGCAAATAGCAGGCAAAAAAGCTGCTGCCGCTGCAGCTGCTGCTGCCGCTCAAGCACTCGCATCAGATCCGTCAACTCCAGCGCAGCAGCACGCGTGTGCCCCCACCCTGATGCCGCCACATGCGCACGCACACACACGCACAGACATCAATAATCACCCATCTGCGCAGCCCAATTCCCCTGCTCATGCGTATCAGCCTCATCAACATAGTATGCCCCCCAGCCCTGATGTGCATATCCACATCCACCCACTGCTGAGTGCTCAGTCCCTTCCCCACAGCCCTACCCACCCTCAAACTCACTCTCAACCCCCTTCCCAGCAGCCCTCCCCGTACGCCCAATCCCAGCAGCAGCAGCAGCACTCCCAACCACACACACAGTCCTCCTTGCCCCCACGGCCCTCGCACAGGGCGGCATCTCCAGTGGCCAGTCCCACAAAGCACTCCCCTGCAGTTCACTCCCTGCCCCTGCCCCCAACCGCCACAGGTGTGTGTGAGTGTGTGTGTGTGTGAGCGCATGTGAACATGTACGTGTGTGCGTACACAGAACGTGTCAGGCTGTAAGTTCATGGATACGTACGTAAATGACATCTGCATGGTAAGTCTGTGCTTGTACCGTACATCTTTCATCCCAAACCCTGAATACCTTTTAGTTACAAACACACACCCCCTTAAATGCTTCTGATCCAAAACTCCAGCCGGGCACGCGCAAGGCGGTCAAGGCAGCAGTTTATTGCCCCGCAATGAAAATAAAATGTAAGGCAATGACAAAGCTTCACAGCTCACAGAAGGTTAGAAGGTTATTTAAGAAGCCTGGCCTGCCTGTGCAAAATAAGACCATGTAGCAAGCAGCCAGGCCGCCTCTTGCACGTACAGCTTCCAACCTGTGCGGCTCCGCCGTGACTTCAAAACTCACTGCAACAGCCTACCTGCAGACTTGGACGCCCATGCGTAGGCCGTTGCCTTGGTGTCCGCCCCACAGATGATTTGTTGCCAGTTTGTGTTTGCAATTGCCAGCTCACAAGCTTGTAAAATACACCACACGAGCCACAGCAACTCTGCATCCACACGCGGGCCATTGCAGTCCCCTGAGGCCACTGCCTGCACTATCAACACTTGGTGAACTGTCAGAAACCCTAACCACTTAAAACCCCCCCGCATAGGCCGTCGCCGCGTCATGAGCCGCCTTTAGGCAAATGATGAACTCAAGACGTGCATGTGTGATTATCTAAAACAACTTATTTTACAAACTTGCGTATGTGGGCCAATGCAACCTTGGTGCCGCCCCGTAAGTCATCAACTTCCGACCTGTACTTCTAGCACACCCACAAGACTGCACGTCTCAAACCCACGAGACTGCAATTTCACACTTAGGTCATCGCAGCCCAGGGGCCGCCCCCCGCACCATCGACTTCCGGTCTGTGGTCCCTGCCGCCTCATGGCAGCCCTCCATCGAGGAACACCAGAGCGAGCAAAGCAGAGGAGGAGGAGGAGGAGGAGGAGGAGAGCAAGCCAGCCTGAGCGACTCGCCCGCCTCCACCTGCACCAGTCAGCAATGCCAACAGCAGCACCAGCAGCAGCAGCAGGAGCACGATCAGCAGCAGGAGCACCAGCTGCAGCAGCACTTGGGAAACAGTGGGGGTTCCAATGGGGGGGGCCGAGGGCCACGTAAGCAGTGGCAACGCACGGCGGATATGAGCAGGCCCACAGCATCACTGCGCCACTCCCTGTCGGCTCTCTCACCCACGGTAAATCACTCTCTCTCTCTCTCTCTCTCTCTCTCTCTCACACACACACACACACACACACACACACACAAACACTCTCACATGGACACACGTGGTTTGTAGGGCCATGTGAACGGTGGTCAGGGCAGTATGTGCACACGCATACGCTTGTGTATATGCCGACAGATATTTGCTGGAACTGCTTCTTAACAGATATACCATGTGCACACTCGTCTGGCCATTGCTACGTGTCATGCGTGGTGCCTTGCACAGTGGTTCTACTCTCTTATATGCTGCTCTAGATCCTGTCATCTCTCTCACGGTGTGTCTGTGCACATGTGTGCACGTGTGTGTTGTGCATTCTCATCAATGGTACCTGTGTCGTGACTGGTGCCAGCTGAAAATTGGATGCGTCACTTATTTCTTTGTGTGTTATGGATAAGGTGCACGGTCTCAACTTAAAGGCTACATTCCATCGCCTAATTGCCTTGCCACGCCTCTCTCATCGTGCCAGATGCATAGACTCTCAAACAGAAACAAACAGCCCTTGCTGACTCAGAACTCAGAACCTGCCAAAAAAATGACTGCTTGGAACCGTGTTTGCTACTATCACCATTAAGTTCAATATCAAACAATACACGTGTTTGCCACTATCATCAAATGCTTTAATCAACCATCAAACATAATGACCTTTAAAGTCACTCTTGAGTGACTGTGCTTGCCACACTCATTCTCTTTGCAATTTTCGTCATAACGTCACACCCGTTCTTTTGCAATTTGCTCGTCATTGTGTCACACTCGATCTCTTTGCAATCTGCTCGTCAGTACGTTGCACTCTCTTAAAACTTTGTGCACTGCTGTGCAGGTCAGATCAGGCTACGCTCTAGCAAAAGTAGCCCTCACAAAATTTGAAACCACCATTTGTTTGATTTGTTAAGAAATCCCATGTGCATTCCCATCATCGTCTGCGTTGTCTCCCCATGCAGTGCACTGTGCCCTGATAATCACCAGTTACGATAGAACTAGCCACCGTGACATAAGCAAATCACACAGCCTCAAGTTGGAGTTAGGTCATATGAAATATAAATCGGATATTCGGAACCCTAAAGCCTCTCTTATTGTTCATAGTTTAAAGTAATAATAATAATAAACCTCTCTAAATAAGTAACAATAATAATAACCTCTTATTATAGAACTGGAACTCCGCTCGCATCCACTGCACCATCCTGTAGAGCATACTAAGCCCTGACAAGTGCAGCGCTCATGCTAACCTCAACCAACCATGGGGAGAAGTTGCACGCAAACCCATTGTCCTTCATACTTCACACCTGTCTCCCCCCCCCTGCAGAGCGCCCTCAGCCCTGACAAAGGCAGCAGCCCCGTCTCCAACGTC
>Ga0307967_1002503_pt1 | contig 10644 bp, 12 predicted proteins | sample OrgLakmetagen648_FD_201828 | JGI IMG/M metagenome (GOLD analysis project Ga0307967, IMG submission 201828) | Saline water microbial communities from Organic Lake, Antarctica - #648 | ecosystem: Environmental > Aquatic > Non-marine Saline and Alkaline > Saline | place: Antarctica: Organic Lake...
TCTCCACATCATCCTTTTGGGTGTGGGCGGCACCATCTACAACACCAACACTCTGGAGCCTCTCAAAGAACTGGGTCTCGATTCTCAAAGAGTTAAGAAGCTTGCCACCAAGATCCATGTGCACTCTGTGAACTTTGCTACTAAACTTGTCCATACCAGACGTACCCTTTCCAGTACTGTTATCAACTCTCATCAGGAGCCGGTTTCAGGCCAAGCCTGCAACCCTCTTGATCCCCATTGATTTTTCCTTTCCATTTCACGGTGGAGGAGCTTTACGGTACTTGGTACCAAAGTGGCTCCTTTTCCTTAGTTAATGTGGGGAGTGGATTTCACTGCCTGCGTAGTTTTTTCTTTTTTTCTTTTTCCACACGCCTAGAGCAAACATCAACTTCTTTGCCATGAACGCTCCACGCAAATCATATTGGATTTCACCAACAGATTAAACCCCAGCTCTAAGACCAAGAACGCACAGACGTATCAGATCAGATCGGTTGTAACAATAAAATCACACGCCCAGTTAGTGCATATCAATCATCTATTTTGGAATAAGCTACCTGTCTGAGAGTAAAGACTAATTGCGCAACATCGGACGCTGCTGTCGGCCATGCACCTGCTCAAGCTTTCCACCCACTTCACATTTAGAGCCTCGAGATCAGACACCATTCGCTGATGGGGTGGGTGAGGCTGCACTTGCATGATCGTGCAGTAACAAGCTGACCTTTTTGTGGAAGCTTGCTAATTGCACACAAAAGCGCAATTGTTAGAGTAAGAAAAGGAAATAAAAAAAGAACGCAGGTAGTGTAAACACCGGCGTGGATTACCAAAAGGTATTAATTTGTGTCTTGCGCCACGCATTGGATGCAGGGCCATACAACATCCCACCTGGAGAATAAACGGAGGAAGGGCGTTTAATGGGGATCAGGTGGTTGGGAGAAATCTGCACACTACCATGAGAATGGCCCAGATATTTGGGGGGTTTGCGTTTGATGCTGCGTCTCATCTGTATGTTTTTTGTCGCGGATCTGATTGCGTGTAGGCTTACAATTTTCATGAGTGCTGCGGTGTAGACCAGTAACTCCCAGGCTGTGGAGTGGTTTCCTTGTGTGGCTGCTGTAAATGCCTGTTTCTCCTAGAAGGATGGTGTGAAGGGTTTTGCTGTGTCCGAATAAGCGAGGCATTAGCAGCTTCTGTTATTCTTGTGCCTTTTCTGCTTGTTGGGTAGGGAAAGTATCCATACAGTATACCCACGCCATATTGATGGACTGTGGTGCATGTCTCTCTAGCACTTAGTGTATATTTTGGGCTGATCCCTGCACTATTCATTCACACATACCTTGATAGCACTACCCGGTAGGCTGCTGGGTTTAAAAGCAATTTTTAGCGCTCAGTACTCCTTGTCAACACAGTTAATTGTCAGCTCGAGATCCCCCTCTGCAGGGGAGGGGGCAAATTGTTTGTACACCCAACTAAAACTGTCCATTGATGTTATGCCTGCGTACTATAAATCAACCAAAATGTGGGAAGCAGAAAAGCCAGTTGGCCCCCCCAAGTGAAGTAGTTCACGAATTTCTTGTGTAAGTTGGGGACCAAATGGCCGGGAAAAGTGAACCCTCCACACAGGGCGGAAAAACTTCTCAGTTGGTCCTCTAGAGTAGTGAAGCATGCCTGGCTAGCCAGGGAGCTCCCAGAGTACTAACAGTGGCGGCCCTGCACAAAATGGTTAATAGCCTATAATAAGAGGAAAATTCAATGAAATTATAATAAATAATGGCTGGAACTTACAGCAGAATTCACAGAGCGCTTGAGACTGCATGTGAGGAGACAAACAGGTCAGTTCACAAAACTTGTGTAATGCTAGGAAAGGTTAGAGTCATAAGCACACAACACCTTTTGGTGCTCTTTTTGTGTGGAGTGGCTGTGGAGGAAAAGCATCTGCTGATGCTTGCTTCGGCTCTTTGGCACCCCCTGGCATTTTGTCAGTCCATGGGCGCAGGTAATTAAAGGCAGGCTCCCAGGGGGGTATCTGTTGCTGACATCAATGTAAGTAATGCAATGTATGGCATGCAAGTAAGACATTGGCCCAAAATGCCAAGATGTAGAAGAGAAACACCTTTTTGTTGCAGCTCGCACGTGCAAGTCCCCCTGGGTTTGAATGCATCACCCCTTTTTTGGGCCGTGCAAGTGCTTATCTGTGCCTGAAAAGAGTGGGTTGAAGGGGACTCAATTGCTGATGGCCAGATTTTTAATTGCCACCGTTGTTCACCAAATTTGGTGTATACTGTAATAAAGGGGCACTGCACACGTTTCTTTCCTCCATTTTGTGCCACTTTGAGATCTTGTTCAGTTTTCAACACCTGCACTGGAGGCCTATGTAGACCTGACCTCCATTTCGTGCTACTTTGAAATCTTGTTTAATTTTCAACACCTGCACTGGAGGCCTATGTAGACCTGACCTCCATTTAGTGCCACTTTGAGATCTTGTTCAATTTTCAACACCTGCACTGGAGGCCTATGTAGACCTGACTGTCAGACTGCTGACCCCCCTGCAAATTAATGAGTAATCAAACTGAGTTGACGTCTCTACGGGCTGCTGCAGGTGGGTTCTATTCCGGCTTGTATCCACCAAAATGCTGGAGGGGGATTTTTACTCTTGTGCCAACACCAAGCATTTGGCTGCAGCTCCCATTCTCACGTATTTATTTACCATCTTAAAACTAAGCTGCCAACTATCTAAGGCACAAGCATAAAAAGGATGGTTAGCACAGCGCAAGCGGTGCCAAGAGAGTACTAACTGACATTTGGTTGCACTCGCCTCCAAGAACTAGAGTACTTCTGCGAGTACTCAGCAGTTTCCAGACTGGCACTGAAAATCCTTGTGGAGCTGGGGCTACTCAAGCTAGAAGTTGTAGGGAGAGCCAAAGAGGCTTTGGAGGCACAGTGCGTCGCGCCGTTCCCAAGCCTGTGCCGCCTGACGGCCTCAATGATGAGGTTGGGGGGGAAAAGGGAAGGCAGCCAAGGAGCAGCAGGGGAGGCTTGCAGTGGAGATCAGCCAGAACCAGATATGGGACATGCAGCGGGTATCTGCCAGAACCAGAGGAGGGGTGCAGGGGGGGGAGGAAGGAGGAAATCAGGTAAGAATAAACAGCAGCGAAGTCGATTCACCTTTCACCTCAAGACCCAAGCAGAGGAGACGCTGATGAAGAGGAGGGAGCGTGAGCAAATTCTGCTTGAGGAAAGCGCAGCCGTGGGGGAAGATGCAGCTGCTTGAAGTCCAGCGCCAAGCGCACCTAGACCAGTCAGGCTCAGGTAGGGAGGAACATTGTCGATTGCATAGGGGAGGTGGAGGGGCAAGGGGATAAGCACGGCACGCATCAGTTGCAACAGGTATTTTTTTTTTGCCGTGTAAGAATTTGGTAAACAAGCATTGCACGTAAGTCTGTCTTCTGGTGTAAGTCTGAATGCAAATGTGCCTGTTCAAAAACGTATACTATTTAACTGGATCTTGTGTAATCTCAAATGTTTCAGGAAGTGTACATACCTATACACGTTTGCTTCCATGTTTGTGCATATGAAAGCTTACTTTTGCCATACGTGTTGCATGTTTTGGTATCCTACATAAAAAAATTGTGGCCGGCAGAATTGAGTGTTGTATTATGGGATTCCAAGTACACAAGGCGTACTGGAGGCAACAACGAGGGTCCAGACACAGTGGCTGCTACTGGTGTTGGTGCTGCCTCTGCCAATGCTGCTACCCAACCTCGGGCAGTGCAACAGGTACCACAAGGTATGTCAGCCAACTTGATACTTTATGCTGTTCCCCTCTATTGTCTAAAAGGAGTGCATATAATGAAATCCTGCTTTTGCTATACGTGTTGCAACTTTATAATTTCTTACATATAATATTTGTGGCCAGCAGATTTGTATTAAGGGAAGTTTGTATGGTGCTTATTGCACTTAATAACAAAGGAGTTGCGTTTGCACTTTTCATGTGGCATCGTCCCAAAAGAATGACAGCGCACAAAAGAAAGGCAAGGTTTTTCTCAAAGTAGCAGTTCACCCATCATCTGCAGAGGGGAAAAAGCGTGGCCGCCCTCCTGGGTCAAAAAATCAGGCAAATAAAGCAAAGGGGGAAAATATTCCTTTATGTGAATGAGCCTTCCCCCAAAAACGTGGCCGGCAGGCACCTGCTCGTTATACAAAAGATTATGCTGCATTTCCTGGCATGCTGACAGAAACTTCTAGCAAATCCAATAATCTCAGCCACAACAGTGCCTTCAGTGGCAGCGGCAGGAGCAGTGGCAGCAGCAGCAGCAGTATAAGGAGCAGCAGTGATGAAAGCAGCAGCAAAAGCGATCGCGCGTTTGAGCAGTTGAGCAGGTGAGAGTGTTGTCCGCCCTGTCGAATGTGCAGTGCAGAATCAACATGAACGTCTCCTATACTCCATAAAATTGGCATGTGCTTCTTATACGCTGAAGAAGAAGCTCGTGTCTAAGATAGAGGAGGCACTGAAGCGCAAAAGGCCAAGGACTCCCAGTAACTTGGCAAACTGCAGAGGTGCATCGTACGATGGATCAAATGCCGACGACATTTAAAGACCACCACCGACTTACACTGCAGTGCACAACTTGTGTCTTAAAAGATAGATAATTGCCTCGTGTATATGTTGAAATAGATGCACAGTTACTAGATAGCTTTGGCGTTGTTTTGGTGCTTGGTGGATTGGTCAGAGGCAAACTATGCAATATGCAACATGCAACAAAGTATGCAGGCAGTGAAAAGCCACTCCCCAGTGGTACATTAATCAAGGAAAGGGGGCCACTTTGGTATTGGGTACATAAAACTCTTCCATTGAATACAAAAAGGTAAATGGGGATCAGGAGGGTTGCAAATGTGACCAGAAAAAGTCTCCTGACGAGAGTTGCTAGGTCTAAACTTAAAAGTACCACAAAATATATACCTATCTTAAAACATATCTCGTATCATGCTGGGGTGTGGAATGGTGGAGCACGCACTCTTTAATCCACTGCCATCTTCTGTGCAATGTTGTGCCTGATAGGATAACACAGCCCTTATCTGATCAGACGCTGGTGACACCACTCAACGAAAGTTTGTTGCCGGGATTGTTTAATGCGTTATTTGTTCCAGATACAGTGCCCAGCAGTAACTTCTTACCGTGCCGTTACCCTCCACACCATCCTTTTGGGAGCGGGTGGCACCATCTACAACATCATACGCTAAAGCCTATCAAGGAGCTGAGTCGTGATTCTCAAAAAGTTGAGGAACTTGCTTCCAAGCTTCATGTTCATTCTAGCAATTACGCTGCCAAACTTGTCCATACCAGACATGCCCTTTCCAGCACTATTATCAACACATCAGGAGACGGTGTAAGTTCAAGCCTGCAACCCCTCCTGGTCCCCATTGATCTTTTTCTTTTGGTAGTGGAGTTCTTTTACAGTACCCGATACCAAAGGGGCTCCTTTTCCTTGATAAATGTGGGGAGCGGTTTTTCACTAGCTGCGTAATTCTTTTTCGTCTGCTCCGTGAGATGCTGTAGGTGGGCGATTTATTACCAAGGAAGTAACACAACTGCCAGTGCTCAAGTTCCCTCACAACTTGCTCTAAGAAGAGAAATTGCCAAATAAAAAGGAAGCTAAGATTATAATCAGACCCACCATTCCCAGCCAAATATGGGCCCTAAAACGAACCTCATCGTTTTTTTACTTTTAATGGTTCAGGGTAGAATATATGAAACACTTCTGCGCCAAAAAAAGGGGTATGAGGTCTGCTGTGTGCGTCGGGGGCTGGATTTGTGCTGTTTCCCTGCCAAATTAGCTAACTATAGTGACATGAGTGCAGTGGTGCATGTCCAAGCACAAATTTCGCCATTCTTTGTTCCCAGGTAGTTTTTAGGTTTAACCTTAGCCGTGGGGTCAAAAAAAAGGAGGGCAAAATATTTGCTCCAAAGGACTTAGTGCGTGGGCTTGTTTGCTAGGCAAAAATGTGCATTTTTTGAAGACCATGGAAGCACGGTGTTTGGGCTCCATCTGAGTATCAGGAGTTGTCCATTATAATCCCCAGAGGTGTCCTGTTTAGTTTTATGGTTTGGGATGCTGGGGGTGGGCTGTGGTGAACAGTGACAGGTGGGAAGTAAACAAAACACTTCAGGCTTCGCCAGAAGGCCCTGGGCGCACGGACATAGAAATAATAAAAACTCAACTAGTCAGATTTACGAGGGAATTTATCAGTTTATATACTAAAATGAGCCCAGCAAAACAATCGCGACCCCAAACGGTTCAGTGGTTGATGCCTGATGATGAATCGTACTTTCTGGTAGGATTTCCACCCAGGTCCACCCTGCTCACCTGGGCACCTCCCGCCACAAACTGAGTTTGCAGAGGTGCTTAGATATACCTAGCTAAAGGTCCTGGATACTTAAAATTGAAAAGCAGTGCAGGTTCGTTTTAGAAAACAGGCCTGGTGGGCCTGACTTATAAACAAATCTAAGTAGCAAGGAGATAAAAGAATGGAGGAATAACAAAGAAGCACAGATAAGGAGCATGAGTGATAAAGCAGCATATCACATCACTTTTGCTACACTACTGGAACTGGAAGGAACTGGATTTCATGTGCTACACACGAACTCAGCAGTTCTTTTTTGTTTGCTTCGTGAGATGCTGTAGCCGGGGAATATCCAAGCTCGCGCTGTGAGCCAGGAAGTCATGCTGACGTGGTACAGAGCTTGTTCTCCAGAAATTGTATAATCTAAATCTATTTTGGTAAGGTTTTGGGTGTTTTCCAAGCTCCATGGGAACTGGAACATGTTAACGCACTATTTTAGCAACAAAATTGGCACCTCCAGAATGTAGTAAATGTAGATATTGTGTGTCAGAACATACGTGAAAAGAGGCATCTGCTGCGTCAGCTAAACCACTCAGAGCAGGAATGCTTACTTCACTGTAGGGTCAGAGACGGGTGGATATACACATTTGGTAGTGAATCTTGCTCAGAGGATTAAAACACGGAAACATGTTGCTTGTAAATGCTGGATTTTGATTGAGGAAAAGGTGAAGTACCTGAACGGGACGGTCGTTTGATCTGCTCCTACGTCAGGTTCAATACGCATCGTCATACCAAAAGAAACCCGTTTTCCGTTTGAAACCCTACTTGATTGAAGGGTACAGAAAGCACAAACCACACGGTATTCAAATCACTGGCATCCGTGCCATTAGAAGGGTTTGTTAAGTCGTGAGCGATAGAAATTGCTGCGCTGGCTGCTTTAATTGGGGCAACGGAAAACTTGTTTTGACAGGCATAATGAAAGACAATAAAAGGTACAATGCAACGTGAAAAGTTTTCTCGAGTATATATAGGCTCTGGGATCCATGTCTGCTTGGTGATATTTGCTGGCCGAACTCAAGGAAAACATTAGATTGTCTAAATCAGCCAAGTCTGAAGATGGTAAAAAGATTCCATCCGGAATCTTGGTAGAGACAAGAACAATTGTTCACATGACCAAGATCCGAAGTAAGTTGCTGCTTGCCATTAGACTTGGTGGCGACATTCAGAGGATGGACGCATTTAGGCTGAATACACAGATGTGATGAAGCGTTAGCCCAATCCCACCACCGATCAGTGAGTTGCTTAAGCCCCCAGAGGTATGAATAGAAGTAAGAGGAGGGACTTCACTGCTAACAATGCCTGTAAAAAGGTATGAGAGAGGGTTGGGACAATAACCCATGGAAACGCTTAAATGACGTGCGTATTGATAGGACTGCTTGTGGGAGTAAAGAAGATTTTGTGGCTGCGTTTGCCAAGGGGAAAACAGAGAGCAGAAAGACTGACGGCTTAAAAGACCTATTGTATAACCAAGCACAACCACAGCCCATTTTTGGTTCCAGTGTCCCTGGTTTTGATCTCCAGGGCAGCTTGGTGTAATGACGAAGCCTACAGCGAACTGTAGCATAGAACTATTGTATAACCAAGCACAACCACTTGTACGATACGACGGATAGCATGCAACTGATAGCATGAATGGCAGATGCAATTTCTAACACTGAAAGGAGGAGATTGATAGCATATGAATGATAGCGTGACCGAAGAGCACATCCGTGTGTACGGCTTATAGCAAACGACTGCTTGCTTGATGGATGGATGGATAGCACAGGAAGGTTAGAACAAGGCTGGAAGCATAACAGCAAAAGGAAGACCGAAAGCAGAGGTTGGGGTAAATACAGAAATGTTCTTCGGTAAGGAAAGGGAGAGTGTATTGCACCATGTTTCCAACGAAGGAAAAGAGAAAAGTAGGACAAAAGGGAGTGGAGGACCTGTTCAGCTTGTTGTAATAGCCGTTGTAATAACCTGATGATCTGGTATAACCATGCTGGCAGTGCCCATTTGTTTCCAATGATAAAAGGGAGCGCACTCACACGCTTGTTGCATGTGGACACCTGGTTTGAGATTGATAGGATGCGTTTACTATCAGCGGAAAGTTCAGAGGAATAAGGAGATAGAGAGCATGATCAATAATACCTTGCATTATATAACTGATTGCATGACCAATCAAGCACGACTGCCTGCACGACTTGAGCGTATAGGCCTGATTGCATGAAAGGAAGATGTAATTGCTGAACAATAAATATTTCTTCAATAGAGGGATCCATTATGCCACTGATGCAAGTGACTGATGGTCATCATTATAATACGACTGATGGCTTGGATGACTGATAAACAGAGCTGGAAGCTTGACAGGTAAAGGTAACTGAGAGAAAAGCTGGTGTAAAGAGGGAAAGAGACCGAAAAGCACCTGTCTGACCACAGTCTCCAGACTGGCCAAATAAACCCACGGCAAAAAGTATTTGAATGTGGAAAGCTCCCCACACACTGCACCGTTCCGCAAGCTGAGGGCACCGCTGGAAAGCTTGGAACTTCAGCTTAGAATTCTAAGTCTGTGCTCAAATTTTGAAATAATGGTCAAGAATCGGGGCTGCTAGGGCTTCCGGGGCCAAACAGAGCGTGGGACAGACGATGGCGAGGCCCTCCCACGCCTGCTGCCGCACGTCCAAAGTAACAGAAGTTATGTATATGATTAGAAAAGCTTTTTATCTGGAAGTGGGACGCCCAGGGTCTCTGAATTGAGTGCTGGCTTGCAATTCATGCCATCAAAACTGCCTCCTGAGATACCACCTGAATATGCCAATATGCTCATATTCCAGGAAAAAACACAAGACTGGGCTCCTGGGGTCAGAATTTTTAGTTCAAACGTAGCAGTTATCGGGGGATATATTAAATTCAAAGGCAATTTGGCTGGGAGGTCGGTAGTCTGGAGACTGTGCTGTCTGACCGAGTTTCTTCATCAGCAATTTCGTATCAAATTATTGCTTGGTTTAAATCGTAATTTTTGCATTCCAGATTCCAAGAATTCCAAGAATTACTTTCGCAAATTTGCGGGGGGTAACCAGTCACCACCACAGCAGCTGTGACGTAAACAACTATAACGAAATGATGATGGGGCGCTAGAAGGGACTCAAGACTTAAACATACGGAAAAGTGAGCACAGGTAATCGATCGCCCCATTTTTGCCAGCTCGCCAGAAAAGGTGGTACCGTCCATTATTGAATTATGTTATATAATCGAAATGATCACCCTGATAACCGAAATGATCACCCTCTTCGCCTGGGTCGCGTTTGTTCATCAAGGAAGAGCGCACGACGAATTTCCGTCCGCTGCCGAAGCAGCAGACTCGGGAGGTACGTGTATGCCCCGTGCGTCTTACGCGTCTGATGCTTGGACAAGCCGGCTCGCGCCATCGCGTGCAAAAGTATGGTAAAGAGAGATGAAGCTCTTTCGCCATTATGCATCCAACCCCTGTCCATCAAAACGGTCAGTCAGGCTGAGCACAGATAGCGTCAATGTTTGCACCTGAATGAGCACACATGGCTGACAGCCCATCAGATGCGCGGTGCTTTATTTATTTTGGACTCCTACGTAGTATACTGCCACAAGCAGTGAAGCTATGTGGAAGCTGCATTCACCTTGTGTATGCATGCCTGACACATCCATCATCCCTGACGCTGATAACTAAAGACAGAATGCAACCACGTTCGTTTGCTAAGCACCTAACCTGCGACTCAGGCCGCGTGCATCAAGGACTGGCTGGCCATTGATGCGTCACGGCGGCATTATTATTATTGTGGTCGCTCATCAGTTCATCCGTACAAATGCAAGAGCAGTATGATAGCCGCCAAACTTTGGTTTTTTAATTGTTTGCAAAATCATCCTTGTCTATAGCAAGCATAGACTGGACGTGGAGGGATGGGCGCAGCACTTGGTACGGCGGCGAGACTGACTACTGGACCATCCATGAAGGACACTGCTGCTACCAGTACCAGTCGAATGACGTCAAAACAGGTGAGCAAGGCAAATGTTAGCGGAGAAACTACTCAGAGCTGCTTCGTATAACAGGCCAGTGGACGGTGGTGGCTGCAGCGCAAGCCGTTGTGCAGGAGGTAAACCTCAGTTTGATGCTTTGCTGTTGATAATATTTTTTAATTTCTGAGCCGGACGCATTAGAGGCAGCAGCAGTGCCATCCAGAGACTGAATGCAAGGCTTGTTGCATACCTGAACCGTCACATGCAAGATCGTCC
>Ga0307967_1002518_pt1 | contig 10606 bp, 8 predicted proteins | sample OrgLakmetagen648_FD_201828 | JGI IMG/M metagenome (GOLD analysis project Ga0307967, IMG submission 201828) | Saline water microbial communities from Organic Lake, Antarctica - #648 | ecosystem: Environmental > Aquatic > Non-marine Saline and Alkaline > Saline | place: Antarctica: Organic Lake...
AGCCCAGCGCACAGCCGCTCAAGTCCGGCTAGAAAATCACCGTATTGAAGCGCCGTTTTCTGGCGTTGCGGGCCTGAGCAACATTAGTATCGGGGCCTACATCACTGCAGGAACAACCATAACGACGCTGGACTCCACATCTCGCATGGAACTGAATTTTTCCATTCCCGAGCGCTTTCTTGGCCAGATTAACCCAGGCCAAAGGGTGGAAGGAGGCTCGCCTGCCTATCCGGAGCAAGTGTTCAATGGTGAATTGGTTGAGCTAGGCACCCGCATTGACGAACTCAGTCGCTCATTGCCGGTCCGTGCCCTGATTGATAATGCCGAGGGTAGATTGCGCCCCGGGCAGTTCATGTCCGTCAGCCTGACATTGCGCGAGCGTCAGGCTCTGGTGGTGCCAGAGCAGGCGGTTATGGTTCGTGGCGATGAGCAGTATGTATTTGTCGCCGAAGACGGTGTTGCCCGGCGCGTCTCAGTTGTTCTTGGTTCGCGCATGCCGGGTCGCGTAGAGATTGCTCGCGGGCTGACGGCAGAAGACCATGTGGTGGTAACTGGCCAGGATCGACTTAGTAGTGGGGAACGGGTCCGGGTGATCGATGATGAAAACGCGATCCCGGACAACCGTTTTACCAGCGCTCTGGAGTCATAAGCGGTGGTTCTCTCTGATATTTCCATCAAACGCCCGGTCTTTGCCACGGTTCTCAGCTTGCTGATCGTGGTGTTTGGTCTGGCCGCTCTATTCGGCCTTCCGGTGCGCGAATACCCAGATATCGACCCGCCTGTGGTTTCCATCTCAACCGATTACACGGGTGCTGCCGCCGAAGTAGTGGATACCCAGATAACGCAGATCATCGAAGGAGCCATCAGTGGTATAGAAGGCATTCGTTCTATCCAATCGTCCACCCGACAGGGCGGGTCTTATACCAGTATTGAATTTTCGGCCACCCGAAATGTCGACATTGCCGCAAACGATGTGCGCGATGCGATTTCGCGAGTTAGCAATGAGCTGCCGGATGAAGCCGATCCCCCCGTGGTGAGCAAGGCGGATTCCGATGCTCGCCCAATGATGTGGGTGACCCTGCGCAGCGATATCTGGGACTCCGCCCAGCTAAGCGACTACGCCGATCGCGTTTTATCCGATCGGTTAGCGGTCGTGGATGGGGTTGCCGATGTGCGAATTGGTGGCGAGCGCCGCTACGCCATTCGAGTGTGGCTCGATCGAGAGCGCCTGGCCGCCCGGGATATCACCGTTTCCGAAGTAGAGGCGGCATTGCAGGCCAATAATGTGGAGTTGCCAGCCGGTTCGGTAGATTCGTCCACCCGCAACTTTACGGTACGGGCAAAAGGCCGCCTGACAACCGTTGAAGAATTCCGCGAATTGGTGGTCCGTCGCGATGGCAACCAGTTGCTGCGCCTGGGAGAGGTTGCCGATGTGCGCATGGGCGTGGAATCCGATATTGGCCGTTTGCGGGCCAACGGCCAAACTGCGATTGGCTTGGGGATTATACGCCAGTCCAAAGCCAATACCGTTGCGGTATCGGATGCCGTCCGGGCCGAGCTGGAGAAAATCCGGGAAACCTTGCCTCCGGAAATAACGATTACCGAAAGCTACGACGAATCTATCTTCATTCGGGCTTCCATTCGCGAGGTGATGATAACTCTGGCGATCGCGGTCTCGCTGGTTATTCTGGTTATATTCCTGTTTCTGCGTTCCTGGCGTGCCACCCTGATTCCCGCCGTGACCATTCCGGTGGCGGTGATCGGTGCGTTTATCGGCCTCGGTTTTCTGGGCTTTTCCATCAACGTGCTCACTCTACTGGCAGTGATACTCGCCATCGGACTGGTGGTGGATGATGCCATCGTGATGCTGGAAAACATCCAGCGTCGCATCGATAAAGGTGAACCCCCATTGCTGGCGGCATACCGTGGTGCAAGGCAAGTCGCTTTTGCGGTGATTACGACCACCCTGACACTGGTAGCAGTGTTTGTGCCCATTTCGTTTATGGGCGGCAATATAGGTCGGTTGTTCGCGGAATTTGGCTTCACTCTGGCGGCCGCGGTTGTGGTGTCCAGCCTGGTGGCGCTTACCCTGGCACCCATGCTTTGCTCAAAGTGGCTCAGGCCCAGCCCTCAAGGCACAGAGGGGCATCGCTTTTGGGCGGCCAGCGAGAAAGTTTTGAACGGCCTCACCAGCGGTTATGAACGCTTGCTGCGATTCTCCCTGAATCAGGCGGGCCTGGTGCTGGGTACTGGGTTGGTCGGGTTGGTTATTGCTGCCGTGATATACCCGGAACTGCCCCAGGAGCTGGCGCCTACCGAGGACAGGGGCGTTATTATCATGCCCGCCAGTGCTCCCAAAGGGGCCACCGCCGAATACACCGATCACTATGTTAAGCAGGCAGAACAGAAACTGCTGCCCTATTTGGAGGATGGAATCGCCAGCCGGATGTTGTCGATTGTTGGCTTTCGGGGCAGAGAAGACAGTGCGTTCATCATTATGGGGCTGGCCCCCTGGGAAGAGCGAGAGATCAAACAGCAGCAGGTTACCAAGGAAATTCGCGACAGCTTTAACACTATTTCAGGTATTCGCCTGGTCGCGATAAATCCCCCAGGCTTAGGCCAACGCGGGTTCAGTCAGCCAGTTGAGTTCGTGGTCGCCGGGCCGGATTATGAATCCGTGCAGGCCTGGAGTGACGAACTAGTAGAGCGAGCGAAAGAGAACCCCAATTTGCTGAACCTGCAAACAGACTTCGAGCTCACCCGGCCGGAACTCAGTATTGCCATTGATCGTGAGCGTGCTGCGGATTTGGACATTACCATTCGGGATGTCGGCCTTACCCTGCAAACCATGCTTGCGTCTCGCAAGGTAACCACCTATCTGGAACGTGGCCGAGAATATGACGTGATCATGCAGGCGGATGATGCCAGCCGTGCCACGCCATCCGACCTTGGCCAGATTTTCCTGCGCCCAAGAGAAGGCGGCAACCTGATTCCTTTACAGGCATTGGTGTCGATAACGGAAAAAGGGGCAAACCCCGATCTTCGCCGTATCGACCGCCTGCCTGCCGTGGTAATAAGTGGGTCTCTTGCGGATGGTTACGATCTTGGCTCGGCACTCACCTACCTGAACACCCTTGCGGTAGACACACTGCCGCCAGAGGCACGGCTAAGTTATCAAGGGTTGAGCCGGGAATTTCAGGAATCCTCTTCGGCGATTTACGTCACCTTCGGGCTGGCGTTTATTATCGTGTTCCTAGTGTTGGCGGCCCAGTTTGAAAGCTGGATTCACCCGTTGATTATCATGCTCCCGGTGCCGCTAGCCGTAACCGGTGCGTTGCTGGCGCTATGGTGGAGTGGCATCAGCCTGAACATATATAGCCAGATCGGAATTATTATGTTGCTTGGGCTTATGTCGAAAAACGGCATATTAATTGTGGAGTTCGCCAACCAGCTTCGAGATGAAGGCTACGCAGTAAAAGACGCTATTCTAGAAGGCGCGTCCTTGCGTTTCCGGCCCGTGCTGATGACCACTATCTCCACGATCTTTGGTGCGGTGCCCTTAGTAATCGCCACGGGTGCGGGCGCCGAGAGCAGGGCGGCCATCGGTATGGTGATCTTGGGCGGGCTGATTTTTGCGACCACACTTACGCTGTTTATCATCCCGGTGCTTTACAATCTGCTTGCCGGATTTGCCAAATCGGCCAACGCGATTGAACATGAGCTGGAACGCCAGGCGTCGTTGCCCCAGGCCAGCTCGTCAGATTAATGAAAGATCTGGCGTAACTCAGCAACCCGGATGTTTTCATGGCCAAGCACAGTCAGTTCCGTTTACTGGGGCAGCGGCGTTTTTTGCCGTTTTATCTCACCCAGTTTTCCGGGGCGTTCAATGACAATCTCTACAAAAACGCGCTTCTGTTACTGATTGCCTACCAGACTAGCGGCCTGTTCGGGCTTTCGGTGAACACGGTGATCAATCTGGCCGCCTTTCTGTTTATTCTGCCGTTTTTCCTGTTTTCGGGCATTGCCGGGCAGATGGCCGACCGCTATGAGAAAGCCGCGATTATCCGCAAGGTAAAACTGGCCGAGATCGGGATTATGGCCTTTGCCTCCTTGGCGCTTTGGTTTGGCTGGTATGAAGGCTTGCTGGTGCTGCTGTTTTTGATGGGCACCCAGTCCACCTTCTTCGGCCCGGTAAAGTACGCCATTCTGCCGCAGGTGCTTGGCGATGATGAGTTGGTGGGTGGCAACGGCTTGGTCAGTGTGGGCACTTTTGTGGCTATTCTGCTCGGCACCATCGCAGCAGGCTTGCTAATGGGCCTTGCGGCGGCAGCAAAGCTTACGGCGGTAGGCGTGCTTGTGATGGCGGTTCTGGGCTATCTGGCGGCGCGGCAGGTACCAGAAACCGGCACAGCCGATACCGGTCTGGCAGTGCGCTTCCGACCGATTCGTGAAACCTGGCACCTGATGGGTGTGGCTGCTGAACGCAAGCCGGTGCTGTGGGCGATTCTGGCCATTTCCTGGTTCTGGTTTCTTGGTGCCGCCTATCTCACCCAGTTTCCCAACTTTGCTAACAGTAATTTGCAGGGTGATGAAACCGTGGTCACCCTGCTGCTTTCCATGTTTATTGTAGGCATCTCCATCGGATCGATGATGTGCGAGCGCCTTACCCGGCACCGCATCACCCTGGCGCCCGTGCCTTGGGGAGCCCTTGGCCTGAGCCTGTTTGGCGTGGATTTGTTTTTCGCGGTGCCGGCAAGCCCGGAGCCATCCACTTGGTGGACGCTGGTTACAGATCCAGCTTATATCCGCGTGTTGCTCGATCTGGTGGGTATAGGCGTGTGTGGAGGCTTGTTTATTGTTCCACTTTACGCCTTTATTCAGCATGAAACCCCACAGCTTAAACGGGCTCGAATCATTGCTGCACTGAATGTGATCAATGCTTTGTTTATGGTGGTAAGTGCACTTACAGGAATTATTGTGCTCGGGGTTCTCGAAGTGAGTATTCCTGGGTTCTTCCTACTGCTGTCTGTGATCAACGGGCTTTTGCTGATAGCCGCGTGGCGCCTAAGGTGGAGAGCCTAGTCCGAATCTGTGGATAATTAGTTGCATAAGCTGCGCATAAGCTCTGAGTGGTTTTTTTAAAATTGAATTTAAACAATAAGTTAAGTATCAATAAAGGGCTCCTAATGAGGGCTCTTTTATGTGGATAACTTTATTGAAAACTTTTGTGAGAAGAGCCGGGCAAGCCCATGAAAACCCGGTGATTTCGGTTTTCAATAATGCGAAAAACAATGGGGAGGACGGGTTTTCCCCGGTCCATGTTGCCCACGTGTTTCTATTCGTAACCGTTTCTGGTTAAAATTTGCACATTCTGACTGCAATTTTGCGAGCGAAACGTTATACTCCCCGCCCTGTTTTTATCCCCCGAATTCCGAGGTGAACTGTGGATTTTCCAACCCGTTTCGATGTCATTGTCATTGGTGGCGGCCATGCTGGTACCGAAGCCGCATTGGCGGCGGCGCGTATGGGCTCACAAACCTTACTGCTGACCCACAACATCGAAACGTTGGGCCAGATGTCCTGTAACCCGGCCATCGGGGGCATTGGCAAGAGCCATTTGGTGAAGGAAATCGACGCCCTTGGCGGTGCCATGGCGCATGCAACAGACTTGGCTGGCATTCAGTTTCGTGTACTCAATAGCCGGAAAGGCCCAGCAGTGCGGGCGACCCGTGCCCAGGCTGACCGGGTTCTGTACAAGGCAGCTATACGCCACACCCTCGAAAATCAGCCCAACCTCACTCTGTTTCAGCAGGCTGCGGACGATCTGATTGTAGAAAACGATCAGGTTACCGGTGTGGTGTCTCAAACCGGCATCCGGTTTAACGCCAAAACCGTGGTACTGACCACTGGTACCTTCCTTGGTGGCGTTATCCATATTGGTATGCAGCAGCATTCTGGCGGCCGAGCCGGCGATGCGCCTGCCAATGCGTTGGCTCAGCGTTTACGGGAACTGCCTTTTAACGTAGGCCGGCTGAAAACCGGCACACCGCCGCGTATTGATGCCCGCAGTGTCGATTTCTCGGTGATGCAGGAACAGTGGGGCGACAATCCCGCGCCGGTCATGTCTTTTGTAGGCAGCCGGGATCAACACCCAGAGCAGGTTTGTTGTTACATAACCCGCACCACTGAGCAAACCCACGATATTATCCGCAGTGGTTTTGACCGTTCGCCCATGTTTGCCGGTAAAATTGAAGGCATTGGGCCGCGCTATTGTCCGTCTATCGAAGATAAGGTCAGTCGTTTTGCCGACAAGGATTCCCACCAGATATTTGTGGAGCCCGAAGGCCTGACCACCCATGAGCTTTATCCGAATGGCATTTCCACCAGTTTGCCGTTTGATATCCAGCTTGCGGCGGTGCGCACGATTCCCGGGTTTGAGAATGCTCATATTACCCGGCCCGGCTATGCCATCGAATACGACTACCTGAACCCGCAGGATCTGCGCCACACCCTAGAAACCAAGTTTATTCAGGGTCTTTATTTTGCTGGCCAGATCAACGGCACTACCGGTTATGAAGAAGCCGCTGCCCAAGGTTTGCTGGCGGGCATTAACGCTGCCCTGCGCTCACAGGATAAGAGCGAATGGTACCCGCGCCGGGATGAAGCCTATCTTGGAGTATTGGTGGACGACCTGATCACCATGGGCACCAGCGAGCCTTACCGCATGTTTACCAGCCGAGCGGAGTACCGTCTTATTCTGCGTGAAGACAACGCCGACCTGCGATTGACAGAGACCGGCCGCAAGCTGGGCTTGGTAGATGACCAGCGCTGGGAAAAGTTTAGCAATAAGTTTGAGGCGATCACCTCAGAGCGCAGCCGTTTGGAATCCACCCGTATTCACCCTTCAACGGAAGCGGGCGATCGTGCCAACGGTTTTCTCAAGCAGCCTATGACCCGGGATCACACCTTGGCGGAGCTGCTTCGTCGCCCGGAAGTTGTGTATAGCAATATTGCTGAAATAGGTGCCGCCCAAGCGGATGATCCTGTTGTGGCGCAGCAGGTCGAGATTGAAATCAAGTACGAAGGCTACATTTCGCGCCAGAGCGATGAAATTGAGCGCATGCGCCGGAATGAGAACACCGCGCTGCCCATAGATCTGGATTACGATGTAATTGGCGGCCTGTCCAACGAAATCAGACAAAAACTGAAAGAGGTGCGCCCCGAGACGGTTGCCCAAGCATCGCGAATTCAGGGTGTTACGCCGGCGGCGATCTCGCAGATTTTGGTGAAGTTGAAAAAGCGCGATCTTCTGCGCAAACAGAGCGCCTGAACACTGCCATGACCCAAACACTCTGGCCACGCCAGCTCCGGGAAGGGCTGGCTGAGATGCAGCTTTCCCTCAGCGAACGTCAGCAACAACGGCTGCTGACATTTCTGGCCCTGCTCAATAAGTGGAACCGGGCATACAACCTTACGGCCGTGCGCGACGAGGGAGAAATGGTCTCCCGGCAGTTGCTCGATAGCCTCAGCATTTTGCCCTGGGTAACCACGGAACATCTGCTCGATGTGGGTGCAGGCGGCGGGTTACCGGGTATTCCTTTGGCGATAGTACTGCCTGAACAGCGCTTCACGCTGTTGGACAGCAACGGCAAGAAAACCCGTTTTCTGCACCAGTGTGTGCTGGAACTTGGCCTAAAAAACGTGGACGTGATCCATGGCCGTGCCGAAGACTGCAAGCCCGAGCAACCGTTCAGCCAGATCAGCAGCCGGGCGTTTTCCTCGCTGGATACTATGGTGAGTTGGTGTGACACGCTGTTGGCAAATAAAGGCAGCTTCCTTGCCATGAAAGGCCAGTATCCGGATGATGAGGTGGCTGCCCTTCCTGCTGGCTGGCAGGTATCATCCAGTCATTCCCTTAACGTTCCCGGTGCCGGGGGTGAAAGACACCTGCTAGTTGTGGCTCGGACAGAGCAATCCCAGTAGAGAGCAACTTCAGTAACCCGCAACTGTATTCGGCAGCTGTATTCAGTAACTGTATTCAGTAACAAGGAGGCGACAGACATGGCGCGCGTGATTGCAGTAACCAATCAAAAAGGCGGTGTGGGAAAAACCACCACCTGCGTCAATCTTGCCGCCTCACTGGCCGCCACCAAACGCCGGGTTCTGCTGGTGGATATGGACCCCCAGGGCAATGCCACTATGGGCAGTGGTGTGGATAAAAGCGGGCTGCAACTCTCGGGCTACGATCTGCTAACCAAGCGTGCCACGGCCGCAGAGGTGATCATCGCGGCGGAAGCTTCCGGTTTCGACATTATGCCTTCCAACGGCGATCTGACCGCAGCCGAAGTGGCGCTGATGAACGAGATTGGGCGGGAGCACCGGTTAAGGCTCGCACTCAATAGCGTTCGCGATAACTACGATTACATTTTGATCGACTGCCCGCCGTCACTCAGCCTGTTAACGGTGAATGCGCTCTCCGCGGCAGACTCGGTGCTTATCCCCATGCAGTGTGAGTACTATGCTCTGGAAGGCCTGGCGGCCCTGATGAATACCGTGGAGCAGATCCGAGAGACGGTTAATCCGAGCCTAGAAATGGAGGGTATTCTCAGAACCATGTACGACCCTCGGAACAGCCTCACGCTGGATGTGTCTAGTCAGCTTAACGAGTATTTTGGGGATAAAGTCTATCGCGCGGTTATTCCTCGTAACGTACGCTTGGCCGAAGCACCTAGTTATGGGCTGCCGGCTCTGAAATATGACAAGACATCCAAAGGTGCAATTGCGTACTTGGCGCTGGCCGGAGAAATGGTGCGTCGTCATGGGGCAAAAAAGACATCGGCTCAAGTTGCGGTGTAACATACCACCTCTTCTTTTTTTACAAATGCACAACGACTATTAACGGGAAGAATGACTGATACCATGGCGGCGAAGAAACGAGGATTGGGCGAGCGTGGGCTGGGAGCCCTGCTGGCCGGTTCCAGGGTTAACCTGGATCAGGAACCGAAAAACCACGACGGTGAGTTGCGACAGGTTCCCATCGATCTGATCCAGCGCGGCCGCTTTCAGCCACGCCGTGACATGGACCCCGCAGCACTGCAGGAACTGGCCGATTCCATTCGACAGCAAGGCGTCATGCAACCGGTTGTTATACGCCCCATTGCTGAAGGCCGCTATGAGCTGATTGCTGGCGAACGTCGCTGGCGCGCCACCCAGATGGCAGAACTAGACAGCATACCTGCCATTATCCGGGATGTTCCCGACGAAACCGCCATCGCCATGGCGCTTATCGAGAACATTCAGCGTGAAAACCTCAATCCTATTGAAGAAGCCTTCGCCCTTCAGCGCCTGCAAGAAGAATTTGGTTTGACTCAAGCGCAGGTGGCTGAGGCTGTGGGTAAATCCCGCACCACCATAACCAACCTTTTACGTTTGATTGGCCTAACCGAAGATGTGCGCTTAATGCTTGAGCACGGCGATTTGGAAATGGGCCACGGCCGGGCCATGCTGACACTCTCACCAGAACAGCAGATGCAAGTGGCGAAACAGGTTGTCGCCAAGTCGTTGTCGGTAAGGCAAACTGAGGCCCTTGTACGTCGGGTTCAGCAGGAGACAGCAAACGGGAAACCGGCCAAAGCGGGCGCCATCGATCCTAATATCCGCGCCCTGCAAGATGACCTTGCCGAGCGTTTGGGGGCCAAAGTGTCGATTGCTCATGGTCAGCGAGGCAAAGGCAAACTGGTGATTGAGTACAGCTCACTGGACGAGTTGGACGGAATTTTGGGCCATATCCGTTAATTGGAAAATAAAAGTGGCACCTAGGCCGAAAGGCCAGTAAACACCAGATGTCGTGACCATAACGGACGTTAGCCACAAATTGTGTGATAAATGGCGGGTTCCGATCCCATCCTGATGAAATTTTGGCCAGCTTTCGTTCAGAGTCTGGTTGAACAACAAGTGCTTAAAACATATAATTTCGCGCGATTGGAATGATGGCAGTGATATGAAATATCGGCAATCTCGAATCACCCACGTTCCTTTGGCCCGTTGGCTGACCATTGAGTTTACAGGCTTGGTTATTCTCAGTCTGTTGTGGTTGCTACACAGCCCTTTGGCCGGTTATTCCGCATTCATCGGCGGTCTTATTTTTATAGTGCCAAATGCCTGGTTCGTGCACAGGGTTTATCGTTACGAAGGCGCCCGTCAAATGCGCCTTATGGTGGGGAATTTGTTTCGGGCGGAATCCACCAAAATCGCCCTGACCGCAGTCTTTTTTGCGGCAGTTTTCACTTTGATGGAGCCGGTACATGTGCCGGCTCTGTTATTCACTTTTGCTGTGATGGTTGTAACAGGCGGCGCGCTGCGCTGGCTGATACAACCGCAAACACGGCGATGACTGGACGAGAGCGGTATGGCTGGTACCCCAGTAGAATATATAAAGCACCACCTTCAAAATCTGACCTATGGCAAGCTCGAAGCGGGCTACGAGCGCTTTGATGGCAGTGTCGTAAGCGAAACCGGCTGGACCTTCGCGCGCACCTCGCAGGAAGCGTCCGACATGGGCTTCATGGCGTTTCACGTTGATACGCTGGGCTGGTCCATTGCCATG
>Ga0307967_1002525_pt1 | contig 10587 bp, 10 predicted proteins | sample OrgLakmetagen648_FD_201828 | JGI IMG/M metagenome (GOLD analysis project Ga0307967, IMG submission 201828) | Saline water microbial communities from Organic Lake, Antarctica - #648 | ecosystem: Environmental > Aquatic > Non-marine Saline and Alkaline > Saline | place: Antarctica: Organic Lake...
GTTTGGCGCTCACGCTTGTGGCCGTGATCGGATCGCGGAAGCTGTCCAATAGACGTGGTGCTGCCGCAACCGGCACGGGGTGGTGTCTCGTCGGGTATGCGACGGTTCTGCATCCGTTTGTCGGTCTCGCGTTCGGGCGTCCGCTGGCGCAGGCCGGGATTGTCGGGATCGCGCCCGACCCGACCGCGTTGGCCTGTCTTGGCCTTCTGAGCCTCGTGTGGACGGGCCGGTGGGGCATCGCTTGTGCGATCATCCCGTTCCTGTGGTGCGCCTTCAGCACGGCGACACTGCTGACACTGGGCGAGGCGCAAGGCTGGGTGCTGATCGCGGGGATGTGTCTTTGGGTGTTCGGCCAAACAATACCCGTTTTCCAGAGCGAGTGATCGGCGGGGATGTCAGTTTTCACTCCGTGCGTCTGCTCGCGAATGTGTCATGCCAGATCATGGTCCGGCTCCGGTCGCGCGCCTCATAGAGATTGATCGCCGTCTGGCGTAGCGGATGTTGACGGGGTCCATCAGGATCACTGCGCCGATCCCGCGCAACAGCCATTTCCCGACGCACACGGCCCTGTCGCCAGGCGCGTACGGCCGCCAGATCGATCCCCGTATCTTCGGGTGTGCGGTCGAGTAAAGCAAGCCCGTCCAGATCGCTACGGTCCGCGTGCCAGTCGAATTCCGCCATGATCACCTCCGTATCGAAAGGTTTGTTCAAGTATCCCGGTTTCGACGAGGCCAGGGAACGCTGGAAATCCTCAAGATCATGGATCACCAAGGGTCATGCCAAATCATCATGCCTGCGACTGAAAGCGCCTATCGGTTTCTTGTGAAAGGCCCTTGGCGCAAAACATCCTGTGACACGGTCCATTACAGACCGAGCGCAAGCCCATCCTTTCGATGATCGGAGGCGCCAAAGAGCACACCTCGCTGGTGATCGATCCAGATTGCCTGCGCGCCACCTATGGCTTGATCGGCTATTTTGACAGAGTGACCGCGCCGCGCAAGTTCGGCCTGCACGCCCGCGTCCATGGTAAGCTCAAGCGACAGCTCCCCGTCGAAAGCAAAGGATCTTGGTGCGTCGGAGGCGGACTGAATATCGTGACCCAGATCGAGGACCTGCGTCAGGAAATGCGCATGGCCGGTCGCCTGATAATGCCCCCCCATCACACCGAACGGCATGATCGGGCGACCATCCTTGCACACCAGTCCCGGAATGATCGTATGCAGGGGGCGCTTACCCGGAGCAATCGCATTGGGATGACCCGGATCGGTACGAAACGATGCCCCGCGGTTCTGCAGCATCACGCCGCTGCTCGGTTCGAAAATCGCGCTGCCGAAGGGTGCGAATATCGAGTTGATGAACGACACAGCGTTATTGTCGCGATCCACGACGCATAGATAAACCGTATCCTTGTGCTCGGGCTCATCCCACATCGCAGGCGCAGAGGACGTTTCGCGCTGGATGCGCGCGCGGATGTCGCGCGCGTACTCGGTCGACAGGAATCGCTCGATATCGACCGGGTGCTGGGCCGGGTCACAGAAATGGGCGTCGCGGGCGCGATAGGCGGCCTTGGTGGCCTCGGCGAGGTAGTGCGCCCTGTCAGCTTCCGAGTGTTGATCATCGGTCATGTCGATCAGTTCGAGCACGCGCAGGATCATAAGCGCGGCTAGACCCTGTCCCGGCGGTGGACACTCGAAGATGTCGTAGCCGCGATAGGGAATGCTGATCGGCGTTACGTACTCGCAGGCAGCAGACGCGAAATCCTCGACCGTGTGCAACCCACCGGCCCCGCGCAACTCCGCGACGATCGCAGCGGCGACCTCGCCCTCGTAGAAGGCCTGGGGGCCCTCGGTGCCGATCCTGCGCAGGGTATCTGCCAGCGCGGCGTTAATGAACCGATCGCCGGCCGCCGGGGCGTTTCCCCCGGGCAAGAATTGCGCCTTCGCAGCGGCTTTGGCGGCGAGCTTGTCACGGTAGACGCTCCAGTCATGCGCCACGCGCGGGGTGACGATCATCCCCTGTTCGGCAAGTCGCGCGGCGGGCTCGAGAAGCTGCCCGAGCGGGCGAGATCCGTAATCGCGGTTGAGTGCGGCCCAGGCGGCAACGGCACCGGGGACGGTCACCGCATGCGGCGAGTCCGCTGGTATCTCGTCGAACCCGTTTTCGACGAACCACTCCGCCGTTGCCGCCTGGGGCGCGCACCCCGCCCCGTTGATGGCGACAGGTGGGGCGCCATTCCATGAAAAGAGCGCGAAGCAATCCCCCCCGATGCCGGTCATATGCGGTTCGACAACCCCCTGGGCGGCGACGGCGGCGATCGCGGCATCCATTGCGTTGCCCCCTTCGCGCAGGACATCGAGACCGATTTGCGACGAGACTGGGTGCGAGGTGCAGATCATGCCCTGATCGCCGACGGCCATGGATCTTCCCGGGTGTTGGAAGTTGCGCATCAGAATCGATCTCCTTTTAAATGCTGTTTCCGGCGCAGCCTCGGTGCGGGCGGATCTGCCCCCGAAACTGCCCCGATGTTCGACGTCTTAGGACAGCTTGCGTGGCGGTCGTGTCAAGCCCGCATGGGCGAATATTGCCTTTTCTTGCCGCAGGCGGGGTGACGCATTTCGCGCTTGGCCGGAACGTGCCTTTTTTCGGTCACGTGCAGCGCCTCCGCGGATGGACCTCTCGAAGAGCAAATACCAAAGCGCACGATACTCAACTGCCTTTTGCCGGGCCTGAACGGAGGCTCTCGGCGATGCGGCGGTTCTGGATCAGAGAGATCACCACCGACAGCACCGCGAGGCCAAGCAGCGTCGCTGAGATCGGACGGGTGAGGAAGGCCATCCAGTTGTCGTCGATCTCGAGCGCGCGAAAAAGTTGCCGCTCGAGGCTGCCACCCAGCACCACCCCAAGCACGAGCGGCGTCAGTGGCACTTCCGCCTTGAACAGCAGATAACCAACCACCCCGAACGCAAACAAAACCCAAACATCGAAGAGGTTATTGTTGAGCGCGAAGGAGCCAACCGCGCAGAGCACGAACACCACCGGCACCAGGATCTCCTGTGGAATAAGCGCGATCTTGGCAAACCAGCGCACGAGCGCGAGCTGGCAGATAACCATGATCACCGCCCCGATCAGCAGGCTTGAATAGATCGCGCCCACAAGGATCGGGTTCTGTTCGAACAGGAGCGGGCCGGGATTGATCCCGTGCAGTATCAGGACGCCCATCATGATCGCCATCGGCAGATCTCCGGGAATACCAAGCGCCAGGGTAGGAATGAAGGCCCCGCCAGCGACGGCGCTATTGGAGGATTCAGAGGCCACGATCCCCGAGGGTGTGCCCGAGCCGAACTCATGGGGCACCTTGGAGAATTTCTTCGCCTGATCGTAGCTGACGAAGTTTGCCACGGTGCCGCCGGTTCCGGGCAGCGCGCCCACGAAGCTGCCAATCAGCGAGGAGCGCAGCACGTTGACTTTCTGGCGCGACATGTCACCGAGGATCTGCCGATAGGGTACGCTGACCCCTCCCGTGACGCCTTGTCGGGGGCTCTGCCCGCTCTTGCGAATTTCGAGGTTCTCCATCAGCTGCGAAAACGCGAAGACGCCGATCATCACCGGCAGCATCTCAAGCCCGGATTCAAGCGGGGCATAGCCGAAATCGAAGCGCGAATTGTTGCTGCGGTCAAAGCCCACTGTCGTCACAAGAAGGCCAATCGCAGCCGCGATCAGTCCCTTGAGCATCGCCGCACCCGAAAGCCCCGCCACGAGCGTGAGCGCGAAAATGATCAGCGCCGTCAGTTCCCACGGGCGGAAACTCATGCTCAGCGAGGCGAGTGCCGGCCCCACCGTCACCAGTACCACCACGCTGATCACCATGCCGAAAAACGAGGACAGCACGCCGATGCCAAGCGCGCGGCCGGGCTCGCCCTTCTGCGCCATGGGGTAGCCGTCATAGACAGTGGTTATGGAAGATGGCGTACCCGGAATGCCGAGCATCACTCCACTCACGATGCCGCCGGAATAGCCCCCCGCGAACACTCCGACCATGAGCGACACACCCGCGATCGGATCCATCGCGAAGGTGAATGGAAACACGACGAGGATCGCCATCGTTACCGTGAAACCGGGAATGGAACCGCCGACGATGCCGAGCAGTACCCCGATCACGATCAAGCCCAAAATGCTGGGTGATAAAACGATCATGAAGGCTTCGGCGAAGAATTCGGGCATGCGATCGTCCTTTCTCGCGCGCGACTTAGGGCAGTCGGATGCGCAGGCCGTAATGGAATATGGCGTAGATCAGCGCGCTCACCACAATCGCGAGGGCGATCGCCGCCAGTGCGCGCCTCACCGTGCGCACGTAAAGCAACGCAAGCGCCGCGAGCAGGAACCCCCCGGTTGCCCAGAGGTACCCCACCAGCGGCAGGACGAAGACATATATCCCGAACAAGATGAACAGAACGAGAATATGCTTGTTGCGTTGCACGAAACCGAGCAGCTCAGGAAACACCGGCGGGCCATTCACCGCGCCAGGCAGGAAGCTCTTGATGAGCAGTGCCGCGCCAAGCACCCCAAGCACCGCAAGCAGAATTTGCGGCATCAACGCCGAGCCGTATGTCTGCCAGCTCGACGGAGCCGGTATTCCGCGCGAGTCGATTGCCAGCACAAGAGTGCCGAGCAACACCGCGAGCGCAAGTGCCCTGTCGCGGGTAAGCATTGAAATCTCCGCTGTCGATGATGGCGACGAGCGTGCGTGGTGGGGCACGCCCGTCGCTCAGACCTTGCTGTCAGACTTAGCCGTCGAAGTTGATGTTCTTGGCGGCCTCGGCCAGATTGGCCTCGTTTTCCTCGAGGAAGTCAAGATAGTCCTGTCCGGCAAGGAAATTCACGATTGTGCCGAACTCGTTCTCTATGCGGGCTTGCAGTTCCTCGTTCTCAAGTGCACGCCCGAAGGCGTCGGCGAGGGCCTCGATCACCTCGTCTGGTGTTCCCGGCGGCGCGAAGAGCCCGCGGCTCGTGGCATTGTCGAGCTCGATCCCGACCTCCCGCAAGGTCGGCGCGTCCGGAAGTCCGTCCAGCCGCTCGGGATGCGCGACCGCAAGCGGCACCAACGAGCCGTCTTCGAAATAGGATCCGCCGGACGGCAGGTTCAACATGGCAAAGTCGATGTCTCCGGCCATCAAAGCGGAAACCTGTTCGCCGGTATCGTCATAGGAGACAAAGCCGATGTCGGCCATGTCGATGCCAGCAGCTCCGAAGAATTGCGCCCAGAAGAAATGATCGGTCGAGGTCGGGATCATCGAGAAGCGGACCTCGCCCGAATTTTCCTCGACGTAATCGGCGATATCGTCAGCACTCTGGATCGGATGGTCGGGGTAGGTCGACGGGATGTTGATCGTCTGCGTCAGCAGAGCGATGGGCGCAAAATCCATGTAGGAATAGTCGACCATACCCGCGAGGTTGGACAACGCGATGGTGTCGTGGCTGCCAAGCAATGTGTAGCCGTCGGGATCGGCAGCGAGGACATGTCGCGAACCGCGTGTCGCTCCTGCTCCGGCCATGTTCACGGGCACGATCGCCTGGCCGAGATACTGCTCTGCTTCGTCAGCGATCAGACGAAAAATTATATCCGTGGCGCCACCCGGGCCTTAAGGGATGATCAACTCAATTTCTTGCTCGGGATAGTCGCTCGCCGTTGCGGGCATGGCGGCAGATGCTGCTATTGCGAGCGCAGCGAGCTGCGACACCTGTGGTCGTCTGGACATCTGTTCCTCCTCGTCGGGTTCTTTTCGTTTGGACCAAGTTCATGGCACCGATCCTCGCCAGTGCCGGACCTTTGGCAGGTTGAAAGTATCAGGGTTCCGCCACCAATCAACATCAGGCCACCGCTGGGGTGGCAGTTAGCGGGTGAGTGAGAGATCGGCTGCTTAATCTCTGAGCACCCAGCACTGGTCTGCGTTCGGAGGACCGCAGTTGCCGCTGCTGGGCTTTTGTTGCGGGCATGCGGCGGTGCATTGGCTTCTCTGGATTTGACACGATCTGAATGTCCGCTCCCATCAGTTTGGCTCGATCAGCCCGCATCTGCGGCAAATGATAGAAATCCGCCCTCCATGTAGATGGCCCATTACCTGCTGCGCCCAGCCCGACCGACTGCAAATGGCTTATTCTGTTGAAAAACTCCACCGCGCGAAAATTTCTTTGGAAACATGGAACAACGTTCTCTCCTTGGGCCAATTCGCAAACCCTGTTCTGAAAAAGGGGCTTTCGCGGGAAGGCATGCTGGTCATCCGGGCCGTTCCGGCGCGGAGTTGAGTTTTTCAACAGAATAGGCTGGCTGCAGTCGGTCGCTGCGCCTTGCCTGAGCGACCGCATTGGCGAACGCCGAGCGAGCGGCTTCGTCCATGCGCATAAAGCACCATTTTCAAACTCAGCGTCGTAACGCGATCCGTCGCGATTTCATGCTGCGCCACGCAACGAATGTGAAAGGCGCGTGACGACGTGTCTGGCCTGGTGGCTCAGGGGGACTCGCCAAATCTTGACCAGGTGTTGACCAGAATTGCGCACGCTCATACACAAGTGAAAAAATCGGGTTCTAAGTATCTGATTTTTTGAAAATTTGGTTGCGGGAGTTGGATTTGAACCAACGACCTTCAGGTTATGAGCCTAAGCATCCGGATTTTCACTTATCATTCGAATACAATAGCTTAGCTGACAAGCCTCTGAAATCAAAAACGATAATGGGCGACACTCAGTTGCTACGGACGGATTCTGAAGGGTTTCAGCGGGTTGGAACGGGACAAAAAATGCATACGTGGGTTGAGGTGGCGTTGAGGTGAAACGCACTGATCTGTTCCACAAATAATCGCCGCGCGGTCAGCGAGGCCGCGGTCGGCCCGTTCTGTTGAAAAACCCATCTCCTATACCGAACGACCCGGATGACCAGAATACCTTCCCGCGAAAGCCCCTTTTTTCAAACAGAGTTTGCCATTTGAACCGTGGTGAGAACGGCGTTCCAACTTTCCGACGTGATTTTCACATGGTGGAGTTTTTGAATTGAATAGGCCGATTAGAAACGTACACCAAACAAGCCACCTGTTTCTGTCTCATCTGTTAGCCTCGCATCTAAGATGTAGGAATTTACATCGAATTCCGATCGGTAACCGTTTTCCGGCAGAACATCGGAATTCATGGTGACGATGTACTGATATCCATGCTCGGCCGCACGACCCGCGCCTAGCTGGAGTGCCTTCGCAACTTGGCGTTCATCAACGCCATCGAACAGGTGGCTGTCATGGATCAGGAAGCCCGGCGAATTCCCACGCCGACTGCTTAATTCAATAAGCATCAGATCAAAGCAGAAAATCTGCATGTTCGTGATGCCTTTACTTCGCTGACCCTCGATCTTCACCTCCATACTCGGTCCGTTCGCAGTTGCGTCGATGGTAAGGCTGCCAGCGGTTTCGTACAGGGCTTCCGAAAGCTCTTCAAATGTTACGATCGCCTCGTTTACAATATCTTCCCGTTCATGGATATCATCTCTAAGAGCTTTGGCGATCCGTGCCCGTTCGATTTCGAGCTCAGCTTTCGAGCTTTCAAGCGTTTCCGCCGCTGTCAACCTTTGACGTAGACTTTCAAGCTCTGCCTCTGCGCGTCCAAGCTCCTCTCTCATCGCCGTGTATTGCTCCAGGGCACCGCCGGATCGTAAAATGCCCATAATCTGCCGCCGCCGCGCATCGAGACCCAACTGTTTTCGTTCCCGTTGCTGAATACGTTGAGACCCCGAATCGATTTCACTGGTAAGGTGTGAGCGCCGATTTTCGATAATCGCCCTATGAAATACTTCCACCTCATCGAACCTGCGGCGAACCATATCCGGTAGAACGACGCCAGCTTCTTGGTAGAGCTTTCCAAGTTCAGACAGGTCTGGCTCCCGCTCTTCAACAAGTGATGCTTCAAGGTCGCCTATCAGGCCTCTGTCAATGAAGTTCTCTTCGGCAAGGCTGTTGATCTGAGCCGTGATGTCGTTCGCCTCACCCTCGAGTTCGCGATACTCGGGAATGACCTGAAAGTTCTGTAACTGAGACGACAACCGCTCGCTTTTGCGCTCGGCCACGGCTAGGCGCGTTCTAATGTCGGCCGCTCGCCCGACGAAATTTCCTAGGTCGCCAGATCGCGCGGCCCGTCCAAGTTCTTTGACAACCTTCTCCTTGCCTCTCAGGCTCTGCAAATCGCTGGCAATACGCCAGTCGAGTCCGAGCAAGTATGAAATGGCGACTTGCTGGTCCCATAGCTGCTGCTGGCTAGAGTGTTGCATTGGCGTCTGAAATGCACCGCTTCCCTGACGGCGAACAAAGTACGAGAAGAGTGACCGGAATGTCGGGGTGTTCTTGTCGTCGGGATTCGGAGGCGCTTCCAGATTGAACCAACACGCCCCGAGGTTTGATTTCCAGTTTTCATTTGAAATTTCGTAATGCCCATCACGCTCGATAAACTTCGGCTGGATCGGTAGCTCATCTGCCGGTCCGTTGAGTATAATGGTACTTGGCTTCTTGCCGGAACGGGCAACGGAATATTCGTCGTCACCGACGTCCATGACGATTTCAAACTCCGAGTCGATCAGTGCTGGCGTCCGAAAGATGCTATTTTTTGGAGCATTTGAACCACAGAGAAAATGCACAAGTTCTACGAGACTGGTTTTCCCTGCCCCGTTCCTCGACTGGCGATCTGTCGCACCCTCGCTTTTGTCCGCCAGAAGGATGTTAAGTCCCGGCTGGAACCTGAGGGTCTTGAAAGATGCAAGGTCGCTGCTGATCCTTCGCATCATGGCTCAGCCCTCACAACCAAGCCCCGCCTGCTTTCGACCGCGCCAACCAAGAACAGGAAGTCGAGCGCGAGCACGAACCAGTCGTAGTCGATAGGTGCGGCCGGCACGGCGACCGTTCGCCGCTCGCGGACCTCGTCCCATAGACGCGATACCGTCATGGGCTCACGCAGCAGGTCCAGCAGCTCACCGCCTATACCGATGAGCGCCCTTTCCGTTCTGACGTGTTTCGTCGGCAGAATCATGTGCTGACCACCTTCTCTTCGGGGTCTTCAAAAATGTCACAGCGATCAAAGAAATAGGCTAAAACAGCCATAGCCGCCGCCTGACGCTTTGGCTCGCCCGACACACCGGCGAATTGTTGAAGGTACGCGAAAATTTGGTCGCCGGACAATTCGAGGGCTTGGAGTTCTGCATAACGGTCTCGGAACGCCTCTGCGATCTTCTCGCCGAGTTCTACGCGCACGTTCTTGGCGAAATATGTTTCAACAAGTCTCACTTTCAGTCGGCCGAACCTTAAAAGCGCGCTCGCTTCATCAGAGAGCGAATTCTTTTCGAGCTTCTGCGATGATGGCGGAGGCGGAACGTCGTCGCTAGGGTCCGGCTCGCGGTTCTCAAGAGCAGAGATCACCGGCTCGAGGTCGAAGAGGCTGATCGAATGGACAGTCCCTTGAGTCGGCGCAATGCCAAACATCAGACGCTTAGCGTCCGGCGTCATTAGTCCAAACAATTTCACGAGATTTGGTTCCAGCCAAATCTCGATTTCCACATCCGGATATTCCGCTCTCTTGACGTCCAGATGGGTAGCGACCGCTGGCGGCACGCCCCGCGGATCGTTATGAACGAACACCCAACTTTTGATGAAGTCCGGCCATTTCTCGACCGCACCGGCAAGGTCCATGTCAATCTTTGTGATAGTATTCCGATCGCTCGCCGACTCCGGGGCGTAACATTGAAAAATCGTCCCGGTGCTCAGCCGGCGTCCGTCGCACTTCCAGTCACCCTGATTGCCATAGGGGCGCACAGCCTCAAAGTCGCTTCCGAGAGCGAGCCCAGCAAGCTCGGCAAACCAGTCCTGGAATGCCGTTCCCTTCTTCGTCAGGAAGGCGATTTGGAAGTCTTTAGCATAGAAAGCATCGGAAATCGGGTCCATCAATACGCCTCCGGCAGAAAATCACTTCCGTCGGTGTCTCCAAAAGACTCTAAAATTGAAACCGAATTTTTGACAACCGTCACTTGTGAGCTGCTCCTCTGCTTCCCATCAGTATGACCTTCTAAAATGCCGGTCAACTCGGTCTTTGCTGCGTGAATTTGTCCTGAACCCGAGTTTACGGGTGTAGCGAATGGCCGTTTCGACGAACCTCATCGCAGCATCCCAGAGCTGCGCTCGCACCTGTTCAGGGCCAGTCGTGTCTGAAAGGCCGACCACGTTTCGCAACTTTACAACTCTACTTCCTGCGCATCAGGGTCATTCGAGCCTTATGGGACAAAAGTCAGTTCCAGCCAAGACTCGTCGGCCAAAACCCAACCGGAACGCCCAGCCCCACCTCAATTCCGGTCTCTGCCTGCATTCCGGTCCTGCCGCCATGCTTTGCTTGATACGGGCGCGAATCCACGCCTCATGTCGTGACGAGCAAAGGGGAGCCATCCATGGTCAACAGGCTGAAACTGAATGAGAAAAATGTCCGGGAGGCCGAGAACCTCGGGCGGGACTACCAGATCTTCGATACCGACGTGCGGGGGTTTTCGATCACCATATACCCTTCCGGCAACCG
>Ga0307967_1002537_pt1 | contig 10560 bp, 10 predicted proteins | sample OrgLakmetagen648_FD_201828 | JGI IMG/M metagenome (GOLD analysis project Ga0307967, IMG submission 201828) | Saline water microbial communities from Organic Lake, Antarctica - #648 | ecosystem: Environmental > Aquatic > Non-marine Saline and Alkaline > Saline | place: Antarctica: Organic Lake...
CTTCGTGCGCATGAGGCTGATCACGGCCTTGGGCTTCCCTGTGGCAGGGTCGTTGACGTTGGGGGCAGTACCTCCGGCCAGCGTTGAAACCTCTGACCAGCGGATAGGCTCACCCTTGCTTTCACCTCGTATTAGCTCCGAGGGGCGGCACCCTGTGTCGATCAGGACCTTCGTGAGGCGCAGCATGTCGTCCATGCCCCAATGGTCCATGAGGTTGAGCATCTTCTGTTCCTCTTCCTCGGTCAGGAAGCGCATCCTCGTGATCTGGCGTGTTCTGGTGGGACGCAACTAACGCCCAGCGCTTAGGCTGATTTTTGCGGTTTGTCGTTGTCATGGAAAAGCTGGGGGCGTGGGCGGAAGATGCTGGCCACGCTGTCCACACCAGCGCGCAGAGGGGACTCCATCAGATGCGCGTAGCGTTGTGTGGTCTGCATCTGGCTATGGCCGAGAAGTCGGCCGATGATTTCTAGCGACGCGCCGCCGCTCACCAGCAGGGATGCGAAGGTATGGCGCAGGTCATGGATGCGCACATCCGGCAAGTCAGCCTCCTTCTGGACCTTAACCCAGAAGCGGCGCACCTCGCGGACGGGCTTGCCAATGGCATCACCGGGGAAGACCCATGGGTTGCCGCTCGGTACGACCAGCTGGCGCTGGCGCACGATGGCAACCACATCTTGTGAGATTGGCACACGGTGGATCTTGCGCTGTTTCGTGGTCGAGGCGGGTTTTGACCAGATTGCATAGTCCAGATTGAACTGCTCGAACCGCGCGTTGCGTACTTCGCCGACGCGGGCACCGGTCAGCATGCACATGCGGATGATCGAGGCTGCGCGCTGATCCGTTGCCGCATCAAGAGCGGCCGCAAGCCGGACAAGCTCGTCGGGGCTTAAAAACCGCTCGCGGGCATTTTCGATGCGCCTGTGAAATCCCTGCGCAGGATTATCCGCCCGCCATTCCCATTCCATGGCCAAGGTGAACATCTTCCTCAAGACCTCGCCCATCCGGTTGGCACGGATCGGTGTTGGCTTGTGCCCTTGTAGTTTGCGCGCCCTGTTATTTGGCCTTTTCTTGCAGGGTCGCGGGCGGCCCTCTGCCACGAAATCCAGAAACTTGGCCACATCGGTTTTACCTATGTCGGCGACCAGTCGATTGCCCCATGCGGGTTCGAGCATTTTCTTCAGCATCGAAATCTGGTCGCTGGCATTTGTCGGTGACAACTTCGGCAGATGTTCCCGGATGTAGCGGTCGATCATGTCATCAACACGCGGAGCCTGGCGTAGCTCTTCCCGTGTTGCGAGCGGATCCTGTCCTTCGTCGATCATCCGGCGAAGTTCCCGTGCGCGTTCACGCGCTGCCGTGACGCTCCACTCCGGCCAGCGCCCGATCGTCAGCCGCCGCTGTCGCCCCGCGAAGCGGTAGTCCAGCGTGAAGGTCCGAGTGCCCGAGCTTTGCACCTTTGCCGCGAGCCCAAGGATTTCCGTATCGAATATCTGGTGGCTGTTACCTTCGATAGGCTCAGCCTCACGCAGTACTTTTTCATTCAGTTTCAGTCTCTTGACCATCTCACAGGCCCTCCTTTTCTGATCGACACAGGCGTAGATCAGCGCCTTAATCAAGTCAGAGCACAGGGGATGGGGCGGAAAATAGGCGGAAGGTGGAATTGGGAGAGGCCAGGAATTCCGCAATATGAAATCAATGGGTTAGCGGATCTTGATTGCAGAGATGTACGAATCCGCATTTCCAGGTGACCCCTGACTAAGGCGCTCCGAAGACGTGTCGCGAGCCAAACTGTACGTGCATTTCACCGCCCGCAGGCCGTGACGCAGCGGCGCAGCGACTGACTGGTCCAGCCGCATTGGGACAGACGTCGCGCGAGCAGAATGTGTCGGGCCATCGACATGGAGGGCGGGTTGCGGACATTCGCTGCGTCTGCGCAGGATCTGTGCCAGAATTGCAAAAGCTGCCATTCAAACCGTAGCAGACCGAAGCCCCCATGCTGAGCTGCGTGCCAAGGTCGGCTGAGCGCAGATAGCGACCTTTGCAAAGTCTGGCCCGTTTCCCGACATCGGCCTTTCGTTTAGCGTGCGGTGAAAGCCGGGTGAGAGACCGGAGTCCACAATGCTGCGGTACTCATCAACGTCCGGTCTAGAGAACGCCTTAAAATGACTCTCGAAATTTTGGCCTGTATTCGGAAATTGAGTGAAAGTTATGCCGCTGCAATGCAGCTGCGCTGAGCGGTCGCTGGATGACCCCAGCAGAAGTCAGCGGGCTTCATCATGAAAGCGCGTAAAGCGTATGCAATTTTTGTAGCATCGCGTAAATTGTATACAATTCTTCTCATTTGCGTTGAACTAGACGCGCCGGTCGCTTGTGTCTGCTGGCATTAACTTCCCTTTATCAGTCCACGTTTGACCCAACTCAAAGGAGGACTGCACAATGCACCGTCGGAAATTTATTACTGCCGCCGCGACACTCCCGGCAGCCACGCTGGCTGCTCCTTCGATTGCCCGCGCCCAGACCACGTTCAACTGGAAAATGACCAATGCCTATGGTCCCGGCTCGCCGTTTTACGTCGAAGGGCCGGGCAGCCCCACCGACTTTTGCGCAAAAGTCGCGGCGATGTCGGACGGGCGTCTTACAATCCAGCACTTCGCAGCCGGAGAATTGATCCCGGCGCTTGAGGGATTTGACGCCGTACGCGGCGGCGCGGTCGAGATGAACGCGGCCAATGCGTATTTCTGGGCGGGCCGGATCCCCGCAGCGCAGTATTTTACCACTGTGCCTTTCGGTTTGAACTTTGCCGGAATGAACGCCTGGCTCTACCACGGCGGCGGCATGGCGCTGTGGGACGCGTTGTATGCGCCGCTCGGCATGAAGGCTTTGCCGATGGGTAACACCGGCGTGCAGATGACCGGTTGGTTCCGCGAGCCGATTACGTCAGTATCTGACTTCGACGGCCTCAAAATGCGTATTCCGGGACTTGCAGGCAAGGTATACGCCGAACTTGGTGTGGATGTGCGCCTGCTGCCCGGCGGCGAAATCTTTCCTGCGCTGGAGCGCGGTGTGATCGATGCTGCAGAATTCGTGGGTCCCTATCAGGACCGCAGGCTCGGTCTCCAGAATGCGGCCAAATACTATTACACGACCGGCTGGCACGAGCCGTCCAATACGACGGAACTGCTGATCAATTCTGCCGCGTGGGACAGCCTGCCAGGCGATCTGAAAGCGATCGTTGAGACTGCCGCCATGGCCTGCAATCTCGAGAGTTATGCCTGGTCTGAGGCCAACAATGCGGCTGCGCTCAAGGATCTGATCGAAAACGAAGGGGTGATCGCCGATGTCCTGCCCGAAGACGTCGTGGCAGAGCTGAAAACAGTGACCGACCGCGTTCTGGAAGAAGGCGCCGCAGCAGATCCCGCCACGCGAAAGGTCCATGATGCGTTCATGGCGTTCAAGACGGAATACCAGAGCTGGGCGGACATCTCTGAAAAGCCGCTCTTCAGCTTGCCGGGCTGAACGCTGTGCTTGGATTGATCAATGGGCTGGCGCACGGGGCATATACGCTCGTGCGCCTTGTTGGCCAGATCAGTGCGTGGCTCGGACTGGCCTTGGTGGCAGTCGTCAGCTTCAACGTTCTGGGGCGCTATCTCGCGGGTGTAGGGTCGGTGGCATTGCAGGAGACGGAATGGCACCTGATGGCCGCCGCAGCGCTGATGGGTATGTCCTACGGCCTCAATCAGGGTGGCGAGGTGAGGGTGGATATTTTCTACGAGAAGATGAGCCCCCGCATGCAGGCAGCGGTGGATCTTGTCTCTACCGTCCTGCTTTTTTCCGTGGCACTGATCATTGCCTGGCTGAGCATCGCCTATGTGCAAAGCAGCTATAATATCAATGAAGGCTCCCCTGATCCGGGCGGATTGCCCCACAGGTTCTTGCTCAAGGCAGTTATGCCAGTAGCCTTCGCCTTGCTGGCTTTGCAGGCCTTCGCGATGTTTGCGGCAGCCCTGACGCGGCTGGTGCGGCCTGCAAGAGAACAAATCTGAAAAAGAAAGATCTGGCTGTGCCATTTACCGAAATTCTTGCGCTGTGTATGATCGGCGCCTTCTTCCTTATGCTGCTCGGAGGTATTCCCGTCGCGATCTGTCTGGGTGCGACCGGTTTGATCTTTGGGTATTTCGGTTTCGGGCCGATGCTGTTTTCACTACTGCCTGCGCGGATCTTCGGCGTGGTGACAAATTACACGCTGCTCGCTTTGCCCCTCTTTATCTTTATGGGGATCATGCTTGAGAAATCCCGAATAGCCGAAGACCTCATCGAGGTTATCGGCCTTGCGATGGGCGGTATTCGTGGCGGCATGGCGCTGGCCATCATCATCGTCGGGGTGCTGATGGGGGCGGCTTCGGGAGTCGTGGGCGCGACGGTCGTTACCATGGGCCTGATCGCACTCGGGCCGGTGATCAACCGTGGCTACGATGCAGGTGTCGCGTCGGGCGTCATTTGCGCATCGGGTACGCTTGGCCAGATCATTCCGCCCAGCCTCGTGCTCATTTTGTTGGCTGACATCATGGGGGAGTCTGTCGGCACGCTTTTTGCCGCGGCACTGATCCCCGGACTGATGCTCGCGCTGTTGTTCGTGGGGTATATCCTGGCGCTGGGCATCGTGAAGCCGCATCTTGTGCCCGCCATTCCGGCAGAGGAGCGCGCGCTCACCTCAGGGTCGCAGCTTGCGATGAAGCTGCTCAAAGTGGTGGTGCCGCCCATCGCCCTGATCGTGCTTGTGCTTGGCTCCATCATCGGCGGCGTTGCGGCCCCGACGGAGGCCGCCTCGATGGGGGCGCTGGGCAGCCTTGTGCTGGCGCTGCTTGCGGGGCGGCTGAACATGTCGGTCCTGACCGCAGCGGTGCGCGGTGCATTCGTCACAAGCGCGATGGTGTTCCTGATCCTAATCTTTGCACAGCCCTTTGGCCTCGCGTTTCGCGGCCTGGGCGGCGAGCGTCTGGTTCAGGATGCCTTCTCGCTTGTGCCGGGTGGTCTGAACGGGCAAATTTTCTTCCTTATGGTCGTGCTTTTCGTCTTGGGCTTTTTTCTGGAATGGATTGAGATTTCCTACATCGCGCTGCCCTTGTTCTTGCCGATCTTTCAGGCAGCGGGGGTGGATATGGCGTGGCTGGCGATTTTGGTCGGCCTCAATCTGCAAACGTCGTTTCTGACGCCGCCCTTCGGCTGGGCGTTGTTTTTCCTGAAGGGGGTCGCCCCTCCATCAGTAAGTACCATCGACATCTACAGGGGCGTCATCCCCTTCATCGGGCTTCAGCTCCTGTGCGTGAGCCTCGTATTCTTCTATCCAAGTATGGCTCTGTGGCTGCCTGCAGCAATAGGGTGGTAACATGCTGAAATCGGCACTCGGATTGAACGGCGGCATCACAGCCCCGCACCGCGCGGCAGCCTTGGCGGGGCGTGATATTCTGGCGGAAGGGGGCACGGCGATCGAAGCCATGGTCGCTGCGGCCGCGACGATCGCGGTCGTCTACCCTCATATGAACGGGATCGGAGGGGATGGATTTTGGATCATTCACCGTCCCGGTCAGGCGCCCATTGGTATCTCTGCCTGCGGTCAGGCAGCAGATCTGGCAACGCCGCAATTCTACGCGGCACAAGGGCACCCCGATAGTATTCCAGCGCGCGGCGGGCTTGCCGCCCTGACCGTACCCGGAACCATCGGCGGCTGGAAGGAGGCATTATCGTTGGTCCCCGAAGCGCGGCGCCTGCCGGTGTCGCGATTGCTGCGCGACGCGGTAAGCCACGCGAAAGATGGTATCGCGGTGACGGGCAATCAGGCGGACTGTACGCAGGAGAAACTCAGTGGCCTGCGTGATGTGCCCGGCTTTGCCGACACCTATCTGATCGATGGTGAAGTTCCGAAACCCGGTACGCGGCTTGTGCAGGCAGCCCTGGCGCAGACGCTGGAGCGACTGGGTGATGAGGGTCTTCGAAGCTTCTATGAAGGCCCGCTGGCGCAAACACATGCCGCATTTTTGGAAGCGAACGGCAGCCCCCTCCGGTTGGCCGATTTCGAAAACTATGCTGCGCGTCAGGTTACGCCCCTCACCTTAGAGACATCTCATGGACAGATGTTCAACATGATTGCACCGACCCAAGGTGTTTCCTCGCTCGCTATTCTGGGGCTGTTCGACCGTTTGGACGTGAGTGAAGGGGATGGATTCAATCATCTGCACGGGCTGATCGAGGCCACCAAACAGGCTTTCATCCGGCGGAATGCCGAACTTGGCGATCCTGAGCAGATGAACGTACCGGCACAGGAGTGGCTCACCCCGGAGGCGCTGGATGCGATGGCGGCCCGGATCGACCCCGCCTGCGCGCTCGATTGGCCCTATGAGCCCAAAGCGGGCGATACGATCTGGATGGGAGCCGCAGACAGCGACGGCACTGTCGTCAGCTTCATCCAGAGTGTCTTCTGGGAATTCGGGTCGGGCCTCACCTGTCCGCAAACAGGCGTTTTCTTCCAGAACCGGGGGGCGGGTTTTTCGCTGCACGCAGGCCCGAACCAGCTCGGGCCCGGACGCCGCCCGTTCCACACGCTCAATCCCGCGCTGGCGCATCTGCGCGACGGGCGCGTGATGGCCTACGGCACGATGGGGGGCGAGGGACAGCCCCAGACCCAGGCGGCGGTGTTTACGCGCTACGTGCAATTCGGCATGGATCTACAGGCCGCGATAACCGCGCCACGCTGGCTTTTGGGGAAAACATGGGGGGACAGTACGACGTCACTCAAGCTTGAAGACAGGTTCGATCCTGCTCTGGTATCCGCTTTGACTGCTGCCGGGCATGAAATCGAGATACTCCCGGCTTACAGTGATCTGACCGGCCACGCGGGGGCTCTCGTGCGGCACGCGGACGGGTTAGTCGAGACCGCAACCGACCCTCGCGCGGACGGCGCAGCACTGAGCTTTTGACGATGGCTGATTTTACAGTACTGCAAATGGCACTTCTGGTGGTGGGGTTGATCGCTGCTGCGATCGCAGCCGGGATGCTTGCGGGTCTGCTGGGCGTGGGGGGCGGTATCGTTTTAGTGCCCGTCCTGTTCTGGACCATGACCCTCACCCAGTTTCCGGAAGAAATCGCGATGCACATGGCTGTGGCGACGTCACTGATGACAATCATTTTCACGTCATTGTCGTCCGCTCGGACCCATTACGCGCGTGGATCGTTGGATACGTCTTTGATCAAGCGTTGGGCGGCTGGGATTGCGCTCGGTGCACTATGTGGAGGGCTGGTGGCAAAGTTTATAAACGCCGATGTCCTCAAGGCTATTTTCGGCGCGATCGCCCTGCTGGTTTCTGTCAATATGGCGCGAAAGGTTCAAACAATCTGGCGCGATGATCTGCCCGATGGCGGGTTTGTAAATGGTGGCATCGCTTGGGTCACCGGATTTTTCTCGGCGTTGATGGGGATCGGCGGGGGCACGCTCGGCGTCCCGATCCTGTCTGGTTTCGGGGTCGATATCCGCCGGGCCGTTGGCACAGCTTCAGCGTTCGGCGTGCTGATTGCGGTGCCTGCAGTGGTCGGATTTGTTTGGGCGGGATGGAATGCGCTCTACCGGCCATGGGGGTCATTAGGTGTTCAGTCCCGGCATCTGGTGGATCGGATTTAGGATGAATCTGTCTGGCTCGGATGTCCAGATCTTGCAGATGTATTCGTAGGGCGTAAGCCCTCCGAGGGTTTTGAGACGGCGCGCGAAATTGTAAGCGGCCATAAAGTCGGCGAGATGGGTGCGGAGCTGGTCGTGGTCATCGTAGTGGAAGCGCTTGACCGTTGCGTCCTTGATGGTGCGGTTCATCCGCTCGACCTGCCCATTCGTCCAAGGGTGCTTCACTTTTGTCAGCCTGTGCTCGATTTCATGTTCCCGGCACACGCGGTCAAAGATGTGTTCGAAGGCACTTGTGTCGCAGCTTCGGTTTGTAAACTGGATGCCGTTATCGGTCAGAACCGTGTGCAGCCTGTAAGGAACAGCAGCGATTAGGTCGCGCAGGAACTGAGCGGCGGCCATCTTCCCCGCCTTTTTGACGAGTTGGGTCACGGCGAACTTGCTCGTCCGGTCAATGCCGACGAACATGTATAGCTTGCCTTCAGCGGTCTGCAGCTCTGCGATGTCGATATGGAAATAGCCAATGGGATAGCGTTTGAAGCGCTGCCGCTTCGGCTTGTCGCCATCAACATCCGGCAAGCGTGAGATCCCATGCCTTTGCAGGCAACGGTGCAGGGCCGACCGCGTCAGATTCGGAATCGTCGGTTGCAGCGCATAGAGGCAGTCGTCCAACGGCAGCAATGTATGTCGTCTGAAGGCGACGATCATCGCCTCCTCACACTCAGACAACACTGTGGACCGTGGCTCACGAGGGCCAGTCTTGAGGTCTTCGACCGTCGTCCGCTTCCGCCACTTCGCGACGGTCTTAGGGTTGATCCCCAATTCCTGGCTCAACGCTGCGAGCGAAGCTTGCGATCGCTGTATTGCTGCTCTGACAGCGTGCGTGGTCGTGGCGCTCCCGTGGCGAACTTGTCCCATAATGCTTCCTTCCATTCCTGAGAAAGGATCGCACCATCAAACCATGGGATCAAACAATTTAGGCTACGTGAGCCTGCCCGCTGCAGCGCTTATCTTGCCCTTCACGGTTTTATTTGCGCCTCTCGGCGCCGCTCTATCGCATCGCATCCCCACCGTTTGGGTCAAGCGGTGTTTTGCGATCTTTCTTGGAATAACCGGCCTGCGAATGCTCTTTGACGCATTGACGTGAAGCTTTATTTCATTGCGGACAGTACCTGTTTTGCTGCACTCACCATGTGACGGCGCAGGGCGCGGGAGGCCGCGTCGCCATTCCGGTCCAGCAACGCTGCGACGATGACATCGTGCTCCTTAGAAGACTGTTGCAAACGCTCCGCGATACCGAGTTGGGAACTTCGGAACGGGGCCAGCTTCTGGCGCAGTGTCGCAGCCAGTTCGATCATGTCCTCATTATGCGAAGCATTGAAGATGCGCTGGTGAAACTGCGTGTTTGCCGCTCGGTAGCCGTCTATGTCGAGTTGCAAGGCCAAGGTGTTCATCTCGTCATGCAAGAAGGTTAAATCACCGCGCTCACTCATGGTCATTCGCTCCGCGGAGAACCGGCCACAAAGCGCTTCTATTTCTCCCATTGCTTCAAACATTTGCTCCACGCGTTCGCGCGAAATCGCGGAAACAACGACGCCACGGTAGGGAATGCGCTGGGCCAACGATTGAGCAACAAGACTGTGAAGCGCCTCTCGCACCGGCGTGCGCGAGACGTCAAAGCGCTCTGTCAGCCCCTGTTCGTCCAGCTTCGTTCCGGGCAAAAGATCCCCCGCAATGATTTCGGATGAAAGCTGTGTAGCTATTCTTTCACCCCGCAGCCTGCGTGATGTCTGCTCTCGCTTAATGTGTGAGGGTGAAGACAAGTTGTTATGATCCCACACTCGCACAGTCTCTCCAATAAACTACGCTGTGTTCTATAATTTGTTCCAGTGCTAATTTCCACGTACAAGATAGATAATCCGCCCATGCTATGTTTCTCCGCAAGAGCAGCATAAATAGTGGCCGCTGGCCGAAAAATTGCCAATGTCGGTAAAGCCCGCACCTTACCAGTTCGCGACACGCGCGGCGAAGGGCAGCTTTCGTGAATGTGTGTCTGGGGCCGAGGGTCCGCTCTGGGCTGACAACAGTCATCGGGGCAACTCCTCAGGGGCGCTAATAACCTAAACTCGAGCGCTGCACCGCAGGAAGGCGGCTTGGAGCCCTCATTAGGGCTTCGAACTATTTCGTTTTTTCAAGACGCGCGTGGATACGCTGTGCCACATGCTCCGGTGACAGATTTTCATCATAACGAAACTCGACGAGCGCAACACCAGCCTCAGCGGCCTTGTCGCGCTTATCCTGATCGCGTTGTTGCGTCGCCTCAAAACCGCGCTGACCTCCGAAATGCTCAATCGGCGCGTAATGTTGCTGCCCGTTATATTCGATGGCCAAAGACAGTTCGGGGATGAAGATATCGAAGCGCTGGCGCCCGAGCCAGTCGGGGCTGGCTTGGTGGAGAACCTCGTGCTGCGGGTAGAGAGCTTGCACGATGCGCAGCAAATTTGCCTCTGCCAGCCACCCTTCGCCGATCCTCGGAACGCCCAGCCGATCCCTGACGAGGTTTTCGGCCTCCCGCCAGTTCATCGCAGTGCCGCGAGCGAAGTCAGAGATGTAGCGCCAGTAATACGCCCTGATTTCACTTTGCCCATGCTGGCGATTTCCAGTGGTGCTCGGCACACCTCGGCACAAGTGGCATGTGTCCTCACGATATGGCGTTGATGCCAGCAACTCCTAAAAAGGCGCGGTTTGATAGTTTGGTCGAGAGGAGCATCGCTCGGCAACGCCATGGATGCGCATTCCGACACATCCGATCAGGTGTTCCGACGACATATGATCAGCCATTCCGGAGCATCCGATCACCCCGAGATGACGCCGTCGGGCGCGGTTTGGTAATG